>Ga0163199_1000060_pt1 | contig 68302 bp, 62 predicted proteins | sample PL_2010_150m_FD_113537 | JGI IMG/M metagenome (GOLD analysis project Ga0163199, IMG submission 113537) | Freshwater microbial communities from Powell Lake, British Columbia, Canada to study Microbial Dark Matter (Phase II) - PL_2010_150m | ecosystem: Environmental > Aquatic > Freshwater > Lake ...
CGAAAACAATTTTTCGAAGATTACCAATTGATTAACGGTCTGGCTTTCCCGGGAAAAATTATCGAAATTAATATCAGCAATGGCATCGAAAGCTACCAGGTAACATCCTATAAAAACGTTGTGGTTGATGAAATGGAAAACGATAGCAAGTATTTTTATAATACTTCCGGCCTTCGCCTGTAACCTTCATTCACAAACACCGGATGAGGTGAGAAGTTTCAGTAAACTGTTTAAGCCAGATGAAAACAAGCCCGATTATTCCCTGAAAATTGATCCTGGCAACGAATTCAAGTTGGTTCTGACCAGCGGATTCGCCTTTTACAAAACCTTTGTTTCATCCCAGGACGGGGTAAAATGCACCTTTTATCCGAGTTGTTCCGTTTATGCGCTTAATACAATTAAAACTAACAGCCTCATCGGCGTTCTTGACGCGATCGATCGCTTAACCCGATGCAATGGGATCAGTCCTGAGAAATACCACATCCATGAACCAAGCCAGCGATTTTATGACCCGGTTGAAAAGATTCGCCATTAGCATGCGGTTTGGACGTATGTATGCGGGAATAAAGTTTGGACGCATTTATGCGTCCCTACTGTTGTTGCCAGCCAGTCTTACCGGTCAGAATATATACGACGGCCCGCATTCAAAAGAATTTGCCCAATACCTGATGCAAACCCACCAGTATCAGCTGGCCAATTCAGAATGGGAACGGGTTCTTTTTTTCAGCCCGGGCGATACCCTGGCCCGGCTTGACCTGTTAAAATCTTACCGGCTCAGCCAAAAACCAGCTGAGGGCTGGCAGAAGTTAAGCCAATGGTACCCCGCCGGCTCATTATCACGCCCATTTTCGCTGGAAGCAATCCAACTTACTCTGATACAAGGGGATTACACATCTTTGCAATCAATCCTCGAACGGTCGGCCGGATTAAGCTCCACCGAAAAATCGAATTATAAACTGGGATCATGGCTTTTGGAAGGAAAATGGATCGACCAACCCACGAAAACCCGGGAACCATCCTTTGATATTACCACCGCTGATGCCCGGCTCCTTGAGCTTTATACCAAAACAAAAAATGTTCACCGGAAAAGTCAGGCTGCATCTGTAGCTCTTTCAGCGGTGGTTCCCGGACTTGGGAAAATCTATTCGCACGACTGGAAGGACGGATTGCTGTCCCTTCTGTTTGTTGCCACCAATACCTGGCAATCTTACCGGGGTTTTTCAAAAAACGGCATCAGCAGTGTTACCGGATGGATTTTCGGCAGCCTGGCAGTTGGTTTCTATTCAGCTAACCTCTTTGGCTCCTGGAAATCGGCAAAAAGCTATAATTCAAAACAAGTCGATCTGATCAGGCATGAAACAGAAGGTATTCTTTTTACTCGTTAGCCTGATTTCTCTAGCGGCATACTCACCGGCTCAAACGGTGGGTGAAACACGCGCTTTTGCTGATAGTCTGTACACTGCAGGCCACCTGAATGAAGCTCTTCCGGCCTACCAAAGGACCGCCTTCTTTATCCGGCCCACGGTGGATGCTGAGGTTCTCAACCGTATTGCCGACTGTTTCTATTCCGGGGGCGATCTGGAAAAAGCACTGGAATTTTACGATCACAGTTACTTTGCACAAACGAACGATAGCATTAAAAAAGAGGTTCTTTTCCGGAAATCTGCCTGTTACCTGAGAAGCCATAATTACAATTTTGCCCTGATGGAATTGCTCAGCCTGGAAGATAGTTTGAGTCCAGGCTTGGAAAAGAAACGCAATTTTTACCTGGGCATGACCTGGTTTGGGTTAGAGGATTTCAGCAAAGCCGGAAGTTACTTCGAAAAGGCTGCCGAAGATTCAATGAGTCAGCAAAAGATCAAAGCGATATTTGCCGATATCAGGCATTTCTACCTTCCAAATCCGAAGCTGGCATCCTGGTTAAGCATTATCCTCCCGGGAGCCGGTCAGATCTATTCAGGAGAAATCTGGTCGGGCATCAATTCTCTTTTGCTCACCGGGTTCTTTGTCGGCCTTGGATTCTATATTGTTTCCGTATCATCACCCGTGGATGCTCTCTTTACCGCATTGCCCTGGTTTCAGCGATATTACCAGGGAGGATTCCAGCACGCCGCCGATTTCGCGAAAAATAAACGGACAGAAAACCGAAGCAAGATTTTCAACGAGGTACTAGCTGTTATTGCATCGACCAAATGATTGCTCCCTTTAAAACCCTCAGACTGAAGTCTGGGGTTAATGAAGAGTAATCTTCAACTTTGGATCATAAATTGCCAGGTTCCGTAATATATTCAAAATCTGCAACTTCGACAGTATATAAAAACTTATGTCAAGGACGAAAAGTTCATCGATAGACTTGACTAACCCCAGACTGAAGTCTGGGGGTCTTCTCTCTGGGGGTCATCCGTCTTCTGCCTCCCAGGATAGACGCAAGTATGCGTCTCTACGGTTTTCTGTCTTCTTTGTCTTCTGTCTTCTGTCTTTTGTCTCTCCTGTTCAGGCTCAACTTCAGGTCTCCCGGGAGCCTAAAGAAGTGATCGAGGTTTTCGAAGCTATGTACCGATACGATCTGCCCGAGGCCGAGCGGAAACTGAAGAAACTCAATGCCACCAATATCGATCAGAATTGGATCGACCTTGCGCACGTCAACCTTCTTTGGTGGTGGCTGATATCAGGTGATAATTCACGCGATTATGATAATCAGATGACTGTAGTGCTCAACCGGGTCATCAACCGGTTTAAAAACCGTCCGATCGACAAAATGACCAACGAAGAGGTTTTTACGATGATACACAGCTATGCTTACCTGACACGGGTGGATATCTACCAGGAAAGATATTTCGTAGGGATAGTCAATCTACGGCATACTCTTGACTTTTTAGAGATTGCACTAAACAAGGTATACCAATACGATAAATTTATGATGGTCAGTGGTTTGTATAATTATTTTGCTGCAGTTACGCTAATCAAATATCCGGTTTTCACTCCTTTTTTTACATTTGCTCCGGCGAGCGACCGAAACCTGGGATTTCAGCTGCTCAATCGATGTTCCCAAATGGATAACATCCTGATTAAGAATGAATCGCTCTATTATCTAATGAAGATAAATTATCAGCTGGAAGAAAATTTCGATCGTGCTTTACCTATTGCAGATCAACTCATCAGACAATATCCGAATAACCTGATTTACCATTTTCACCGGTTTATGATTCTGATCGAGGCCAACCGCAGGCCCCAGGCCTTGGCTCAATACACCAAACTGATGGAAGTTTCAATTAAAGCTCCAGGTCTCAATTCATTGCAGCGCAATCATCTGGTTGATATCGCAAAAAAAAGGCTGCTGAAAGAAAAAATTAATCCGGCAATCTGATCAGTTTTTCCATTCCGTCTTTGAAATTGCATCTATAACCAATATATGGATGCAAATACTATTATACCTAAACTGGCACTGGCATTGATACCTGGTATCGGGGCCAATATTGCACGGGCACTGATGGCACGATGCGCCACGGCCGAAGAGATTTTCAGGCTCAAACGCCGGGATCTGATTTCGATACCAGGGATTGGAACACTTCTGGCCGACCGGTTGCTTCATACCGAAACATTCAAGCGGGCTGAAGAAGAGATCCGCTTTATGGAAAAGGAGCGCCTGGATTGCCGTTTTCTGTTCGATGAAGACTATCCTCCACGGTTGGCTCAATGTCCGGATGCACCAATTGTTTTTTTTCTGCGTGGCGGACTTCCGGGACCGGATTTCCGCATGCTCAGTGTGGTTGGTACCCGCAACCCCACAACCCGGGGAAAACAGATCACCCGCGACCTGATCCAGGGGCTGGCAGACAAGGGTCATCCGGTAGTAATCACATCTGGCCTGGCATATGGAATTGATATACAAGCTCATATAGCGGCCCTTGAATCTGGCCTAAAAACAATTGCCGTTCTGGGTCATGGATTTCATACTCTATATCCGGCTATCCACCGGCAAATCGCTGATAGAATTACTGAACAGGGAGGGCTGATTTCCGATTTCTTCAGCCACAATCTGCCGGAGCCAAAGAATTTCATTCGCCGCAACCGGATCATTGCCGGCCTGACGGAGGCGACACTGGTGGTGGAGTCCGGCATTAAAGGAGGTGCCATGGTAACAGCCGAGATGGCCAATTCCTATGATCGTGACGTAATGGTTATACCCGGCCGGCCCGACGATCTCATGTCACAGGGATGTAACTATCTGATCCGAAGCAATCAGGCTTCATTGGTCGAGAGTGCCGGGGATATTGAATACTTGCTGGGCTGGAACCAGGGTCCGGTAAAGAAACCACCCTCTGAACCCATGCTGTTTGAACAGCTCGATCCCGATGAAATGACCATCTACGGATTGCTAACCGGGTCTCCTTTGTCGGTCGACCAGATCTGCCGGTTGGCCGGGTTTCCGGTTCAGAAAGTTTCCTTTCTTCTTTTAGGCCTGGAATTCAAGGAATTAATCCAGGCAATGCCTGGAAAACTGTACGCACGGAACGATAATTAATTTCTTGAAAATATGATCGAAATCGTTTTTTTCTAATCAAAATTCTTCTACTTTTTCGGCCATAAAACCTATTGAGTAAATCTTAAAAACCTTAACAAGAATGGATCCACGAGTAGAAAAATTCATGGCAAAAATTATTGCCAAGAACCCGAGCGAAGTAGAATTCCACCAGGCCGTCCTGGAAGTTTCGGAATCACTGATTCCCTTTATCGAAGAAAATCCGAAGTACAAGCATGCCAAGATTCTGGAACGCATAGCTGAACCGGAGCGGGTATTGATGTTCCGTGTTCCCTGGCAGGATGACAAGGGAGAAATCCAGATCAACAGAGGCTATCGTATTGAGATGAACAGTGCAATCGGACCCTACAAAGGCGGCTTGCGTTTTCATCCGACGGTCAACCTCGGCATTTTGAAATTCCTGGCTTTCGAGCAGGTATTCAAAAACTCATTAACTACCTTGCCCATGGGCGGTGGAAAAGGGGGATCGGATTTCGACCCGAAAGGAAAATCAGACTCTGAAGTTATGCGGTTCTGCCAGAGTTTCATGACTGAGCTTGCCCGGCATATCGGACCAGACACTGACGTTCCGGCCGGTGATATCGGCGTTGGCGGTCGTGAGATTGGGTTCCTGTTTGGACAATATAAACGGCTGAGAAACGAATTTACCGGTGTTCTTACCGGCAAAGGCCTCGAATGGGGAGGCAGTTTGATCCGTCCGGAAGCTACCGGTTACGGATGTGTCTATTTTGCACAGGAAATGTTAGCCACCCGGGGCGAAACCTTCAAAGGCAAAACAGTATCGATTTCAGGTTCAGGAAACGTGGCACAGTATGCTTGTGAAAAAGCTACTGAATTTGGCGCTAAAGTAGTAACCATTTCTGATTCAAATGGTTTCATTCACGACCCTAAGGGAATTACCCCTGAAAAACTGGCCTGGGCAATGGAACTTAAAAACGTTCGCCGCGGCCGGATCAGCGAATATGCCGATAAATTCAACTGCGATTATCATGAGGGCCAGCGCCCATGGGGAGTAAAAGTTGATATCGCTTTGCCATGCGCCACCCAGAATGAAGTCAACGACGAGGAAGCCCGCACCCTGATAAAAAACGGATGCATCTGCGTTTCCGAAGGAGCCAACATGCCATCCACTCCCGAAGCCGTTGAAGTATTCCTGGCCGCTAAAATCCTGTACGCCCCGGGTAAGGCTGCCAATGCCGGCGGAGTGGCCACTTCAGGCCTGGAAATGTCGCAAAACTCAATGCGCCTGAGCTGGACCCGTGAAGAGGTCGATACCCGTTTACAAACTATTATGATCAATATTCACAAAACCTGCCAGAAATACGGTAAGGGAAAAGATGGATACATTAACTATGTCAACGGCGCCAATATAGGCGCTTTTGTCAAAATTGCCGATGCCATGATGGCACAAGGACTTGTTTAACCAAATCAGTTGTCTGAAAAAAGCTGCCCGATTTTCAGGCAGCTTTTTTTTGTACAAAAGGTTAAAAAAACCACGGAGACAAAGAGAACATAGAGAAACACAGAGATAATCACCGTGGAACTCCGTGTACTCTGTGCCTCCGTGGTGATTAGTTTTTTATCTTTGCCCACTCAAATAATCAGGATGGAACTAACAGATACTCATTGCCATATATATCTTCCCGAATTTGACAGCGACCGGAACACCACGGTGCAGCATGCGTTCGCATCCGGAATAACCCGGATTTTTCTTCCTCATGTCGATCGGTCAACAACCGGCAGCCTTTTGGAACTTGCTGATCAGTACCCTCAAAATTGCTTCCCGATGATGGGCCTTCATCCAATCTCCGTGAATGCCGCCTTTGAACAGGAACTCGAACACGCAGAGTCATTACTTGACACGCGTAAATTCTATGGCATTGGAGAAGTGGGTATCGACCTGCATTGGGATAAAACTTTCCGCGATCAGCAGGAAGAAGCTTTCCGGATTCAACTCGGATGGGCTTCAAACAGGAATCTCCCGGTAATCATTCATGTAAGGAACAGTCATGCCGAAACCGTCCAAATCATTGAGAGATCAGGGCTTACAAACCTGACTGGCATCTTCCATTGTTTTACCGGAACACCGGATCAGGCCAGGGAAATCATCGGGCTGGGGTTCCATCTCGGAATCGGAGGGGTATCAACCTTTAAAAATTCCGGCCTTGATCAGGTACTTCCACATATTGATCCAAAATGGATAGTTCTCGAAACGGATTCACCCTACCTGGCTCCGGTTCCTTTCAGGGGAAAACGAAATGAACCTTCCTATCTGGTTCACACCGCATCCAAAGTGGCCAGTATATATAACATGACCATTGATAAGCTCGGACAACTGACAACCGAGAACAGTAAAAACCTATTCGGGATCTGAATAAGCTGAAATAACTGTTTAGATCAATGGGTTTAATAATTTTTTTGTAATTTTCGCAGCGTTTTTTGGAGAGATGGCCGAGTGGTCGAAGGCGCACGCCTGGAAAGCGTGTACCCTGCGTGAAGCGGGGTCGAGGGTTCGAATCCCTCTTTCTCCGCTAATTTTTTTATTAATTTTGTCAAACAAACACGGAAACAAGTATTAACCAATCGATTTTTTAGTCATGAAAAAACTTGCTTTGATAGCTATTTTTGGGATGCTTACATTAGGAGCATCGTTTCTTGTTCTTAAGGCTCAGAATCAGCCTACCACATCTCCGGACACTTCAATTAAGCCTAAACCAGCTATTGTTGCTCCGGCAGCTACAAAAACCGCTCCTGTTGAAGCGGAAAAGTCTATGCACCAGGTAGTAAAAGAAAAATTTATTGAAGGGGGCGCCGGGTTTATGGGCATTATCGCCCTTACCATGATTGTAGGTTTGGCAATATCCATTGAAAGGATCATTTACCTTTCACTTTCGACCACCAATACCGACAAACTCCTGACAAAAATGGAAAAAGCCCTTGCCGAAAACGGAATTGAAGGTGCCAAAGAAGTATGCCGCGACACCCGCGGTCCGGTTGCCAGCATTTTCTATCAGGGACTGGAACGCCATTCTGAAGGTCTTGACATGGTTGAGAAATCGATTCTTTCCTATGGCAGTGTTCAGATGGGCCTCCTCGAAAAAGGGCTGACCTGGATTTCCCTTATGATTGCTACCGCACCTATGTTGGGATTCCTAGGTACAGTAATCGGGATGGTTCAGGCATTTGATTCAATCCAGAAAGCCGGTGAAATTTCCCCGACCCTGGTTGCCGCCGGTATCAAGGTTGCTTTGTTAACCACAGTTTTCGGTTTGATCGTAGCTATGATCCTCCAGGTACTTTATAATTATTGCCTTTCAAAAATCGACTCCATCACAAACGATATGGAGAACGGATCCATCAGCTTCATGGATATCCTGATCCGCTACAACATGTCGAAAAAATAAAGGAAAGGAGTTCCTATTATGAAGAAACAGAAAACTTTAATACGCATTGCCGAGATATTCTTTTTTACGTTAATGGGCATAAGCGTAGTGTTGACATTCATCTTCTATTTAAATATCGGGAATGTTAACTCAAATGACCTGCTGCCGAAGCGAATCGCAGATATGGGGCCCACACTCGATTATTTACTCTTTTGGGCTTACCTGTTATCTGTTTTGGCAGTACTCTTTGCTATCGGATTTCCGGCAATTCAAATCTTTTCAAACCCGAAAGGAGGCCTGAAACCCCTGCTTGCTGTTGTGGGAATCGGTGTTTTAATGTTCATCGCCTATCAACTTGGTGATGATACCATTATGAATATTGCTGGTTACAGTGGCCCTGATAACGTCCCTTCACATTTGAAAATGACAGACATGGCCATTTTTTCCATGTATGCCATGACTGCTGGTGCCGTTATTGCCCTCTTGTATTCAGAGATTAGTAAACTATTCAAATAAACTGAGGTATGGCTAGGAAAAAAAGAAAATTTCCGCAAATTGCAAGTGCATCGCTGGCTGACATCGCCTTTTTGCTTATTATCTTTTTTATCGTTTCCACTACCATGGACGTGGACACCGGTATCTACCGGTTACTCCCTCAATGGGTGGACAATGTGGAAGCACCAAAAATCAATAAGCGGAATACCTTCGTTGTTCTGATCAATAAAAACAATGACCTGCAAATTGGTGGTAGATTTGCTCAAATCTCTGATATCAAAGACCGCCTCAAGGAATTTATCCTGAATCCGCAGGATAATCCCAACCTGTCTGAAAAGAAGGAGGAGGTTATTGAAGGGATCGGGCCGTTCATGAGATCGCAGGGAATTGTCTCTCTTCAGAATGACAGGGGTACTGACTATGGAGCCTATATGCAGGTGCAGAATGAGCTGGTAAGGGGAATCAATGAGCTACGTGATGAATATGCGGCGCAACGATTCGGAATGAAAATGAATAAACTGAGCGAAGCCCAGCAAGAAGCAGTTAAGAAAGCGTTCCCAACTGCAATCTCTGAAGCTGAACCTCAGGAAATCAAATAACTGGAGATTAAATTATGTCAAAATTCAATCCCAAGGGCGGCAAAAAGGAGACGCCGGGAATTACAACCGCCTCCCTCCCTGATATCATGTTTATGTTACTTTTCTTCTTCATGGTTTCTACAACCCTGAGACAAAATGAGCTTAAAATAACAACCAAATTGCCTTATGCAACGGAAATTACCAAGCTGGAAAAAAAGTCTCTGGTAAGCTACATCTTTGTGGGCTCCCCCCGCAAGGAATATGCAGCTTCTTTGGGAACTGAATCCCGTATCCAGCTGGATGATAATTTTGCTGTGGTTAATGACATCAGAGGGTATATCGCAGGTGAATGGGAAAAACGTGATGAAGCCGACAGGCCGAAAATGACCGTTTCCCTTAAGGCTGATGAAAAGACCAAAATGGGGATCATTAATGAGATCAAAACCGAACTTAGAAAAGCCGAAGCACTGAAGATTAATTATTCGGCTAAAAAGAGATCAGTGGAGACCCGGAATAATTAGAATCAGCATAGATAATTACAGACAAGGCCGCAGTTACGCGGCCTTTTTGTTTAACGTCACCACATTAGGCACAATAGTTCACAATAGATGTTCATTAACTGATTAATTTTGGCACACAGAAGAATGTCACCCTTGTATTAACGAAAGGATACTAATGTGACCTAATGTGCCTATTGTGGTTGATTTTATCCTTCTGCAGCCTCCCGGGCATTTCGTTCCTTTTCTATTCTGGCCGAAACAAAAATTGAGGCCTCGAAAAGCAGGTACATCGGGATGGTAACCATGATCTGGCTGAATATATCCGGTGGAGTGATAATCCCGGCCACCAAAAGGATGACGATTATTGCGTGCTTACGGTATTTCCGCATAAATGATGGTGTGATGATGCCAACCTTGCTCAGGAAATACACAAGGATTGGCAACTCAAAAATCAATCCGCTTGCAAAAACCAGCGAGGTAATAATGCCGATGTAGGACTTCAGATTAATCTGGTTCAACACCACACTGCTTACCGAGTAACTGCCCAAAAAGTTAATCGTGAGTGGTACAATCATAAAATAGCCGAACAGGATGCCGAGCATAAAAAGCATGGTAGTGTAAAAAACCATCCCCCGTGAATATTTTCGTTCCTTATTTTTAAGAGCCGGCATGATAAACCGGTATAACTCCCACAATATATAGGGAGCAGCCAGTATCATCCCTCCATAAAGAGCTATCGTAATATGGATCCGGAACTGGCCGGCCATTTCAATATTGATCAGCTGGAACGGAAGATTATTGATACACAATTTATCGGTATGAACCCAATGCCCAAACTGGCATAACATCCTGTTGGTAAAGAAATCTATCTCCTTGGGTGCCAGTAAAACATTGAAAATAATTTTCTTGAGCAAGAAGGCTATGACCGCAAAAACCCCCACAGAGGCGATTGAACGTAACAAATGACCCCGAAGCACCTCAAGGTGTTCAAGAAAAGTCATATCGTTCGCATCCTTGTTTTTGAGCTTTTTCTTGTCCACAACGGAGCGAATTATATTTTTGGGAAATGCCTGAAGATCGGAATCAGAAGAATTCTGTTACTCCTTCTTGTCGCCCGGATTAACCGGATGGGTTTCTTCATCATTACTCTTTGAAGCATCCTTGAATTCTTTAATGCCCTTACCGAGACCGCGCATCAGTTCGGGAATTTTTTTCCCTCCGAACAGCAAAACCACTACAAGGACAATCAGAATAATTTCAGTAGGTCCGAGAACCCCAGCTAATACAAATGATAAATTCATGTCGATATCTTTTAATTAAAGCAGAGCAAAGGTATAACATTTTCATAGAAACTCTGGTTTTTATACTTTCGCCAAGTATTTTTCGATCCGAAAAGAAATCAGACATCTTCATTACTATGGAATATAACTTCAGGGAAATCGAACCCAGGTGGCAGGCTTACTGGAAATCGCGCGGGACTTTTGAAGTCACCGTTGATCCCGCAAAACCAAAATTTTATGTGTTGGACATGTTCCCCTACCCTTCCGGTGCAGGCCTTCATGTCGGCCATCCTCTGGGCTACATCGCTTCTGATATCTATTCCTGGTATAAACGCCTGAATGGGTTTAATGTGCTCCATCCGATGGGATATGATGCATTCGGACTTCCGGCAGAGCAATATGCCATCCAAACCGGACAGCATCCATCCATAACCACCGAAAACAATATCCGCCGTTACCGCGAACAGCTCGATAAAATCGGATTTTCCTTCGATTGGTCGCGCGAGGTAAGAACCTGTGATCCTGACTATTATCACTGGACCCAATGGGTGTTCATTCAACTCTTTAAACATTGGTACAATACGCAAACCGGTAAGGCTGAACCGATTGATTTGCTGATCCGCCATTTTCAGGAGGCAGGTACATTGGGATTGAATGCGGCTTGCACCGAATTGCTCGATTTTACCGCTTCCGACTGGAACAACATGTTGCCGGAAAAGCAGCAGGAAGTGCTGCTGAATTACCGGCTGGCCTACCTGGCCGAAACCTTAGTCAACTGGTGCCCTGCATTGGGAACGGTTTTGGCCAATGATGAGGTAAACGAGGGTTTCTCGGTAAGGGGCGGGCACACGGTTGAACAAAAGAGAATGAAACAATGGCTGCTCAGGGTCTCAGCCTATTCCGAACGGCTGCTCAAAGGACTGGACCAAATCGATTGGACCGATTCCCTCAAGGAGATGCAGCGCAACTGGATAGGACGATCCGAAGGAGCCAACATGTTCTTCGCTGTGCCTTCACATAATATTACTATTGAAATTTTCACAACAAGGGCCGATACCATTTATGGCGCAACCTTTATGGTGCTGGCTCCTGAATCGGAACTGGTCGCAGTCCTCACTCAACCCGATCACTTGCAGGATGTCCAAACCTACCTTCAGGAAACCCGAAAGCGCACTGAACGCGAAAGGATGACGGAAGTCAAAAAGGTTACCGGTGTTTTTACCGGCTCTTACGCTATTAACCCTTTCACAGGACTTGAAATGCCGATATGGGTAGCCGACTATGTTCTGGCCGGATACGGAACGGGTGCTATTATGGCCGTTCCAGCCCATGACAGCCGGGATTTCAAGTTCGCCCTGCGATTTAACCTGCCGATTACCCAGGTGGTTATGCAACCCGGACAAGTACCCACAGATCCCTATACCTGGAATGATTCATTCGATGCCAGGGAAGGTACCATGATGAATTCCGGTTTTCTGAATGGATTGTCAGTGCCCGAAGCAATTGCCCGCACCCAGGTAGAGGTTGAAGCCCGCGGGATCGGAACAGTCCAGGTAAACTATCGTTTGCATGATGCCATTTTTAGCAGGCAGCGTTATTGGGGCGAACCCTTCCCGGTATATTATAAAAATGGCTTACCTTATGTGATGAATGAATCGGAACTGCCGGTCAGACTGCCCGAGGTAGATGCTTTTCTTCCGACTGAAAAGGGTGAGCCCCCGCTGGGGCGAGCCGCTGGATGGGTCACAGCTGACGGTTACCCCATCGAGCTCAGTACCATGCCGGGATTTGCCGGATCATCTGCCTACTACCTCCGGTATATGGATCCGCTTAATAAAAAAGCCCTCGTTTCAAAAGAAGCCAACGAGTACTGGCAAAATGTCGATTTGTACGTGGGCGGTACCGAACATGCCACCGGGCACCTGATCTATTCGCGTTTCTGGAACAAATTTCTTTTTGATACCGGAACTGTTTGCAAGGATGAACCCTTCCGCAAACTGATCAATCAGGGCATGATGCAGGGCCGGTCCAATTTCGCTTATCGCATCAAGGGCACCAATCAGTTTGTTTCACTCGGATTGAAAGATCTGTACGAAACTACTGCTATCCATGTGGATGTCAACATGGTCAGTCATGATATCCTGGATACGGAAGCATTCCGGAACTGGAATCCCGAATACAAAAACGCGGAATTTATCCTCGAAAATGGCAAATATATTTGCGGATGGGCCGTTGAGAAGATGTCGAAATCAATGTACAATGTGGTTAATCCGGATATAATAATAGAAAAATATGGGGCTGATACGCTGAGGCTTTACGAGATGTTCCTGGGCCCGGTGGAGCAATCAAAGCCCTGGGATACCAACGGGATCGATGGTGTACATAAATTCTTCCGCAAACTTTGGAGGCTGTTCTATCAGGATCCGCATGGCTGGATGGTGGTGGATGAAGTTCCCTCCATGGCTGAATTAAAAATTTTGCATCGCACCATCAAAAAAATCGAGGACGATATTGAGCGCTTTTCATTCAATACGGCGGTGAGCACATTCATGATCTGTGTAAATGAACTGACCGACCTGAATTGTCACATCAAGCAGATCCTTGAGCCGCTGCTCATTCTGATTGCACCATTTGCCCCCCATTTTGCAGAAGAGTTGTGGAACAGGTTCGGCCATGAAGAAAGTATCTCAAAAGCCCGCTGGCCGATATTGGATAAATCCTATCTGATAGAGGACACCATAGAATATCCTGTTTCCTTTAACGGGAAAATGCGTTTCAAGATTGAACTTCCGGCTGATATGGATGTCTTACATATTGAAAATGCAGTAATGGGCCACAAATTGACCGAAAAACATCTTCAGGGAGCCAAACCAAAAAAGATCGTTGTCGTACCTGGGCGGATTATTAATATCGTATTCTAAATCCCTGATATTCATGTCATCAAAAGATAAAGCAATCATTTTACTAAAAAGGGCGCTGGAAAATAAAAAACGGATCATCCTGATTGGTTCTGCCAGTATCGGCCTGATCATCCTCGGTTGGGTTGCCGGGCACCTCAACTGGGACATGATATTTAATAAGGAATCTGTTTCGGTTCCGGTTGTTGTTCAGCCGGTTGTGTATGACGGATTTGAAATGTCTGTGGACTCATTTGATATTGAGACCATCTCGATCCGGTCAAATCAGTTCTCCTCAGAGATCCTTTTGGAAAGAGGGGTCAGCATGGGTACGATTGACCGGCTGGCCAAAGAATTCATGTACATTTTCGATCTACGCAAAATGAAAGCCGGCAACCGTCTTAACTTTTATTATACGCCGGATACCCTTCATCAGCTTCAATATATGATTTATGAGAAAAATGCATCGGAATACGTTGTTTACAATTTCAGGGATTCTCTCCAGGTGAGTTTAAAAAGGAAAGAAATCAAAACAGAAATATGCTACATGGAGGCAGAAATAGGAAAAGGATCGTCAATTTGGCAAGCTGTAAAGGATCAGGGAGTGAACGATGAAATTGTAAGCGAGATTGTGAGTGTTTATCAGTGGATGATCGATGCGTACTCGATAAAACCCGGAGATCGCTTTGAGGTTATTTTTGAAAACCAAACAGTTAATAATGTATCGATTGGTGCGGGCAAAGTGCTTGCTGCAAGGTTTATGTATAGCAAGAAATGGTTTGAGGCTTACAATTTCGAACAAAACGGGATATCAAGCTACTTTAATCAAAAAGGAGAAAGCCTCAGGCGCGCATTTCTGAAAGCTCCGTTGGATCCAAGTTCCTTCCCGATCAGTTCGAGGTTTTCGAGCAGCCGTATGCACCCGATATTGAGAATCCGGCGTCCTCATTACGGGGTGGATTATGCAGCACCATCGGGAACCGATGTTGTCAGTATCGGTGATGGAAAAGTGATTCAGAGAAGTTACAAAAGCGGCAGTGGCAACATGCTCAAGATAAAGCACAATGCCACCTTTACCACCGGATATATGCACCTGAAAGGATATGCAGCCGGAATCAATGTAGGATCAGCGGTACGAATGGGCCAAGTCATAGGCCAGGTCGGGGCAACAGGTCTGGCTACCGGTCCCCACCTTGATTTTCGCATCTGGCAAAATGGAAAGCCGGTTGATCCGTTAAAGGTGGAATCGCCTCCGTCTGAACCGGTTAATCCGAAGCTACGGCCGGTATATGATTCGATTGTTAAGAGTTACAAGAATGAGTTTGTGCGTTATAAGAAGCTGGCTACAAGCTCTGTAGATAATTTTTAATAGTCTCAGGATAGTACCGGTGTTCCAATTGATGGATGCGGCTGGCCAGATCTTCAGGGGTATCATTGGGAAGAACCGGGCATTCAGCCTGAAAGAGGATTTTGCCACGGTCATATTCTTCATCGATCAGATGTATGGTAATGCCTGATTTTTTGCGCCCTTCACGGATTACAGCCTCATGGACCCGCATACCATACATGCCCTTGCCACCGAAGTCGGGAAGCAAAGCAGGATGAATATTAATTATCCTCCGGGGAAAAGTTATCAACAGGTAATCAGGAACCAGCCATAAAAAGCCGGCAAGAACCAGGACATCTATTGCAGCTTCATTCAAAACATCAAGTACCTGGCGGGTATTATAAAAAGTATTCCGATTAAAAACCATTACCGGAACTGAAAGATTTTTAGCCCGTTCTAGTACATAGGCATCAGCCTTATTCGACAGAACGCACTTAACGGAATGATTCGCATCCCTGGAAAAGTAGCGGATTATCTGTTCAGCGTTGGACCCGGACCCTGATGCAAAAATTGCTATATTACTCATTGAATGATCGTTACCGTAAATAACCAAAATGATCTCCGAATTTTCGACCCGCCTTTAAAATTGAAGAATTAACCAGAAATTTCCCCGATTAAAATAAAAAAACTCATATTTTTTGATAATCAGGATGAGAAGTGCTTTATTTGCATGGCAAAAATTATCAGGATTACTGCTTAATTTATTATTAATTAAAACTTTAAAGCTATGTCAGACATTGAATCCAGAGTTAAAGCGATTATCGTAGACAAGCTGGGCGTTGACGAATCTGAAGTAACCCGCGAATCCAGCTTCACGAATGATCTCGGAGCTGACTCACTGGATACGGTTGAGCTGATCATGGAATTTGAAAAGGAATTTAACCTTGCTATTCCGGATGATCAGGCAGAAACGATCGTAACGGTTGGTGATGCGGTGAAGTATGTTGAGGAAAACACAAAAGGGTAACTTAACCATAAATTTGGGTTAGGAATATGGCATTAAAACGGGTAGTGGTAACAGGTCTCGGTGCATTAACGCCGATCGGTAATACAGTAAAGGAGTTCCGCGAATCATTATTTAATGGTGTTAGCGGGGCTGTTCCGATTACCCGTTTTGATACTTCCCTGCACAAAACGAAGTTTGCCTGCGAATTGAGGAATTATGATCCAGGCAATTTTTTCGATCGCAAAGAAGCCCGAAAACTGGATCTCTATTGTCAGTACGCGATTATCAGTGCAAATGAAGCGATCAAGGATTCCGGCCTCAACCTTGAAAAAACCGACAAGGACCGGGTTGGTGTGATTATGTCATCCGGCATTGGTGGCATGGGTACTTTTGAAGATGAAATATCCGCCTTTGCCCGGGGTGATGGCACTCCCAGGTTCAATCCGTTTTTTGTACCCAAGATGATTTCAGATATCGCATCTGGGCAAATCTCAATTAAGTACGGTTTCCGCGGTCCCAACTATTGCACCGTGGCAGCATGCGCCTCATCGACCGTCTCTTTGATCAATTCATTTGACCATATCCGCCTCGGACGGGCCGAAGTTATGGTTGTAGGTGGTTCCGAAGCACCGATAACACCCGCAGGATTGGGTGGTTTTAATTCGCTGCACGCCTTGTCAACCCGGAATGATGATCCTAAAACGGCTTCACGGCCATTTGATCTCGATCGTGACGGATTTGTCATGGCAGAAGGCGGAGGTGCTCTGATTCTTGAAGAATATGAACATGCCATAAAACGCAGCGCCAGAATCTATTGTGAACTCGTTGGAGGAGGCTTATCTGCTGATGCCTACCACCTGACGGCACCGCATCCCGAGGGTTCGGGTGCTGCATTGGTCATGATCAATTCATTGAAAGATGCAGACTTAAAACCGGAAGCTATCGACTACATCAATGTTCACGGTACTTCTACACCGCTTGGTGATGTGGCCGAACCAATGGCTGTTCTTTCTGTTTTCAAAGAACATGCCTATAAACTCAGTATTAGTGCTACCAAATCCATGCATGGCCATCTGTTAGGTGCCGCTGGAGCTATTGAAGCCATTGCTTGTATTTGTGCCATTCTGGATAGCAAAATTCCGCCAACAATCAATCATTTTACCGATGATCCACAGATTGACAGTAAGCTGGATTTTACTTTCAATAAAGCCAAAGAACGTGAAGTCAGGTATGCGCTAAGCAATACATTCGGATTCGGCGGTCATAACGCCACAGTCATATTTAAAAAAATGGATGCCTGACCGGTGAAGGGCTCTCCAAAAAAGATTTTTTATTCTCATCTGATCCGTATTTTGGGCTTTTTACCCGGAAAAATCGGACTGTATGAACTTGCTTTCATACACAAATCAGCATCTCTTTCCGACTCCAAGGGCAATCCACTTAATTACGAACGTCTTGAATATCTTGGTGATGCCGTCCTGGGAGTGATCATTGCCGAATTCTTATACCGTCAGTTTCCCGACCGAAATGAGGGATTTCTTACGAAAATGCGATCGAAAATTGTTAACGGCGACAACCTTTCAATGCTGACACAGCAAATGGGCTTAACCCAATTATTGGACAATCGCATTCAGCATGAACAGGCCAATCGCCATATACTCGGCGATGCCTTTGAAGCCCTGATCGGCGCAATTTACCTGGATAAAGGCTACAGGAGAACCAGGAGATTTGTCATTCGCAGGGTCATCCGGAAACACGTCGACCTGATTGAACTCGAGCGGAACGAAACCAATTTTAAAAGCCAGTTAATTGAATGGGCGCAAAAGAACAAGAAGGAGGTCACTTTCTATACGGACATCGAACCCTATGATCCTACACACTTTATATCGTTTGTCAGTATTGGTGATACCCTGTTTGGCAGTGGTACCGGAGTTTCCAAGAAGGAGGCCGAACAGAATGCAGCCCTGGAAACCCTGAAAGAACTGAATGAATAAAAATGAATAAAATCAGGAGATTTGCCCTGTCGCTCAATACCAGTTCACCGGTCTATGGTCTTGGACTCCTGACCGATGAGCCGGATTACCGGTTATGCTGGTTGCTCAATCAGAACTATTCCTGGGATTTGGTTAGATCAGACGATATTCTAATCACGGATAAAAATAGCTCTATTCCCCAATCATACGCCTGTTTCGAAAGCAATGCCAACCATCAGCCTGCTATAAAGCTCATCGGTAACCGATCGAAAGAAGGGCTGTGGCTGACGGTTTTTCAGCAGGTCGATTTTTTGCTGGTTGTTTCCGTTCAGGATCCGGCAGGACAGTATCTCGATGAACTTAAAAGCACAATAGGCACAAAGATCCCGCAGATCAGGGGGTTATTCAAAGTACCGTTACCATCCTTTTGCTATCTTTGATGGTATGAGGAGAACCTTTATCTGGATTTTATCGATCGTCAGTTCCGCTGCGGTTATAGCCCTCATATTCATTCAGCTCATGTGGGTCCAGGATGCGTTTGAAGTTCAGAAACAACAATTTAACTTATTGATTAACAAAAGTCTGGCTCAGGTTACTTCAAAACTGGAACTCAAAGAGACGTATACCCAGATTCAGGGTGAATTAGTTCGATCGGGCGATAGCCTCGGGTTAAGCAGATTGAATCTTTCCAAATCCCTCACAACCACCGAAGACAATCAGTCTTATGATTCTCCGGAAATCAACCAGAGCTACTATTTCTTTCAGGACCAGAATCCGGGCAATGTAGAAACTCAGGTGGATCTTATTTCAGGGGATACGGCAATAATTGTTTCGGGAAATTCTCTCTATCAGAACGATTCTTTGGGAATACCGGACCGGCCCCAAAAACTTCGAAGCGAACCCGATCAAACCTTCAACTTACTGATGACCAATAAGAAAGTATATATTGAAAAGGTCATTAACCAAATTTTGCAAAACGAAGGACGTATCGAGGAGCGGTTAAGTTATTCCACACTGGATAGCCTGATACGTGAGGAATTCGACGAAAAAGGAATAGCATTGCCCTTTGAATTTGCCGTTCGGACCGGAAATGTGAGGTACACCCTTCGCAGTGCCGGTTTCAACCCGATGGTTAAGTTCCAGAAATACCGATACTTACTGTTTCCGCATGATGTTAGGACTTCTCCGAATTTTCTCGTAGTTTATTTCCCGACCCGTGAGAATTACCTGTTCCGGTCGGTAGGTACCATGGCAGGAGCTTCATTGACACTTGCCCTCATCATCCTGATTATATCGTTGGTTGCCATTTATGTTATTTTCAGGCAGAAAAGGCTATCTGAGATCAAAAACGATTTTGTCAATAACATGACCCATGAACTAAAAACACCGATTTCCACCATATCACTGGCTTCACAAATGCTTGCGGATAAAAGCCTGAGCAATGATTCAAAAAACCTGGAGCATATATCCTCGCTCATTCAGCAGGAGAGTAAACGGCTTGGAAATCAGGTTGAAAGAGTACTTCAGATGTCGATATTGGAAGAAGGTAAAATGAGCTTGAGAATCCAGCCAGTCTATTTTGATAATCTCGTCCGGCAGGCTTTTGAGAAAATCTCCCTGCAGATCCAGAAAAGAAACGGTTCCATTGAACTCGACCTCAATAGTGGAGAAGATCCCATTGATGGCGACGAAACACATCTGACTAATGTGGTATTCAACCTGATTGACAATGCCATGAAATACTGCCAGAACGATCCTGTAATCAGGATTTTAACCCATTCCACTTCCCGGTCGATCCAGGTAAGGATCAGCGACAATGGCATTGGTATCGGCAAGGAATATCTCAATAAGATTTTCGATAAATTCTTTAGGGTACCTACTGGTAACGTTCATGACGTTAAGGGTTTCGGACTCGGATTAAGTTACGTGAAAAAAGTTGTCGAGCAACATCACGGAACAATCTCTGTATGCAGCGAACCCAATGCAGGCACCACCTTTACGTTGATTATTCCTAAAAAATATAAGTCATGATGACAAGCAACGGAAGAATTCTTCTGGTCGAGGATGATGTTAACCTCGGCAGCCTCTTGCGGGAATATCTAAAAGCCAAGGGGTTTATAACCGACCTGGAAACAGATGGAGAAAAAGGTTTCCGGGCATTTAAAAAAGACCATTTCGACCTTTGTATCCTGGATATCATGCTTCCCGTTAAAGACGGTTTTACCCTGGCCAGGGATATCCGTATTCAAAATCCCGAAATTCCGATCATCTTTCTGACTGCAAAATCTATGAAAACGGATATATTGGAAGGATTCCGCGCAGGGGCAGATGATTACATGACCAAACCATTCAGCATGGAAGAGCTCCTGCTGCGCATTGAAGCCGTTTTACGCCGCACAACGCGTGCGGAACAGCACACAATATTCACTTTGGGTAAGTATGTTTTTGATGCCAATAAGCAACTCCTGACCAGTGAAGATAAAACCATAAATCTGACGACCAAAGAATCGGATCTGCTTAAGATGCTCTGTCAACATCCAAATCAGGTACTGGAACGTAATTATGCTTTAAAAGCGATCTGGAAAGACGATAATTACTTTAACGCCAGGAGCATGGATGTTTATATTACCAAGATCAGGAAACATTTGAGTGATGAACCGGTAATCCAAATCCTTAATGTTCACGGAAAAGGATACAAACTGCTGAGGGAATTCCTCTAATCAAGCTTCAGTACGGCAAGGAATGCGGATTGGGGCACCTCCACATTACCGATCTGTTTCATTTTTTTCTTTCCTTTTTTCTGCTTCTCAAGGAGTTTGCGTTTCCTCGTGATATCCCCGCCATAGCATTTAGCTGTCACATCCTTACGGAAGGCCTTAATCGTTTCGCGAGCGATAATCTTGGCACCTATAGCTGCCTGAATTGCAATATCAAATTGCTGTCTTGGGATCAGTTCACGAAGCTTCTCGCACATGCGGCGGCCAAACCGGTAGGCGTTTTCAAAGTGGATGAGGGTCGACAAGGCATCCACTGATTCACCGTTGAGCATAATATCGAGCTTAACCAGTTTGCCTGGTTTAAATCCGGTTTGAAAATAATCGAAAGAGGCGTATCCGCGGGATATTGATTTCAGTTTATCATAAAAGTCGAAAACTATTTCGGCAAGTGGCAGTTCAAATGAAAGTTCCACACGGTCCTGGGTTAAATATACCTGCGACTTTAGCTCGCCTCTTTTATCGAGGCACAATTTCATAATAGCACCTATGAATTCGGGCATTGTAATAATCTGAGCCTGAATATAGGGTTCCTCAATACGGTCAATTTCAGTGGGATCAGGCAGTCCGGAAGGATTATACACATCAATTCTTTCACCTTTCCGTCCGTATACATGATAGAAAACGTTGGGCACCGTTGAGATCACGCACATATCGAATTCACGGTCGAGCCGTTCCTGAACGATTTCCATGTGAAGGAGTCCAAGGAATCCGCAACGGAAACCGAAACCAAGTGCAGCAGATGACTCCGGCTCATAGGTGAGGGAAGCATCATTCAGCACCAGTTTTTCGAGGGCGTCCCTCAGATCCTCGTAGTCATCGGTATCGATCGGGTACAATCCTGCGAAGACCATCGGTTTAACCAGCTCAAACCCCGATATAGCCTCGGTACAGGGGCGGTCGACATGGGTAATGGTATCACCCACCTTTACCTCTTTCGAAACTTTTATTCCGGAGATAATGTATCCGACATTGCCGGTGCTGAGTGTTTCCTTCGGATACAGTTCCAAACCCAGAACACCAATCTCATCGGCTTCATATTCTTTGCCAGTATTAAAAAACTTTACATGATCGCCTCTATGGATTTCTCCGTTCATAATTTTAAAATAGGCAAGAACTCCTCGATATGAATTATAAAGCGAATCAAATATGAGTGCCTGAAGAGGGGCTTCAGGATCACCCGATGGCGCCGGAATTTTTTCAACGATTCGTTCCAGAATCTGATCCACTCCAAAACCGGTTTTCCCGCTTGCCTGAATAATATCCTCCCTTTTACATCCAACCAGTTCGATAATCTGTTCAGTAACCTCATCGGGCATAGCTGCCGGCAGGTCCATTTTATTTAAAACCGGAATAATCGCCAGATTATGGTCCATTGCCTGGTACAGAACAGAAATCGACTGGGCCTGAATTCCTTGTGTTGCATCAACCACCAGCAAAGCCCCTTCACAAGCTGCAATGGCCCTTGATACCTCGTATGAAAAGTCAACGTGCCCGGGGGTGTCAATCAGGTTCAGAATATAATCCTCACCGTCTTGCCGGTAATTCATCTGGATCGCATGGCTTTTTATTGTGATTCCTCTTTCGCGTTCCAGATCCATATTGTCAAGCACCTGCTCTTGCATATCTTTGCCGGTAACCGTTTTCGTGACTTCAAGCAAACGGTCGGCCAGGGTGCTTTTCCCATGGTCAATATGGGCAATGATACAAAAATTCCGAAGGTTCTTCATGCGTCTCTACAGGTGCTTCACCGCGATCCCGGAGATTTCGATTTCGGCATCCATTGGAAGGCGGCCAATTTGTATGGCTGCACGTGCAGGGTATTTCTGATTCTTGAAGAATGGTGCATAGGCTTCGTTAATAGCCTTATAATTATCCATATTGGTCATATAGATATTGACCATTACCAGGTCTTCAAAGTCCAAACTATTCTGCTTGAGTAACACTCCGATATTCTTCATGCACTGTTCGGTAGCCTTTTTAATATCGCCCTTGATCAGTTCCCCGGTTTCAGGAACACGGGGAATCTGGCCCGAAAGGTATAATGTTCCGTTGGCCATAACTGCCGGAGTATAAGGTGCAATCGGTTTAGGGGTAACATCCTGAGCCACTGACGTGGAAATTCCAAAAAACAAATAACAAATAACCAAAAGGAGTGATTTCATGGTTTTGGTTTATTCTTTGATAAAACGGGCTTTCCCAATTTCATTACCTTGCGTGTCGCGGGCGATAATAAGATAGGAACCCGGCCGTACCCCATTAAGGTTCAGCTGATAATTAAAATCGGATCCATTAGCGGTAACGTTTTCTTTGAAAATTTCCTGACCGGTTACGGAGATTAACGAAAGGGTAACCGACCCGGCTTTCAGCAGTGATAAGCGAACAATTGCCTGTTTTCCTGCAGGATTGGGGAACACGGTCAGACCGGCATCAGGTAGAAGGGTAACATCGGTACTCAGAGAAGCAAAGTTGCTGAAAACCTCCTTCTTAACATTCATTGAGTTACTCTGGGTAATCCGTTCTGTGAGATTATTTCCGGAATTGGTTAATTGGAAACGCGTTGCAGAAAAAACGGTCCATGATGTTATATACATCTCCATCTGGGCCAATGTTGCATTGCCATGAGAATCAAATGTTAAGGTGATCCTGGATGAAGGCATCCAGTTTTCCGGTCCGAGATAGGTATAGGAGGTCGTAATAGTAGAATTGTTCGCCTGGAATTCATAAACATTTTTTCCCGTCAAGGTCCAAACATTATCACTATAGGAGTAGCTTAATGATTCCGACATCTGGTTGCCGTTCCAGGTAATGTCCATTTTCAGGGAGGGCACCCAGGCATTATCCCACATTTCCATGATGAGCGATGAATAATTAGAACCCGTTACGGAATAAGAATAGGTTTCCCGAATCGAATTAACCCAGGTGGAAGTATCAGCATTCCATTCCTTTAATATGACAATCTTTACCCGATCGCCGTCCATTTCATAAGACATCTGCGTTCCTTCTTTCAGAGCCCAACCGGTGCCATTCCATTGCTCGTTGTGATATTCCAATTCATATCCCAGGTTATTATAGCTCGTAACCTGCCGGGATTGGTTAACCCAAACACCGTCTGTCATCGCCTGTATGATTACTTCAGTCTCCCGATGCTGATCGTTATAGGAATACAGTTTCCTGGTTCTGTTTCCGTTCTGGTTATATTCAATTACAGCGGGTTCGCCAAAAGAGGTATAGCTGGTTTCGATCGTTCGAAAAAGGACCCAATCCGTCTCCCAATTAAACTCCTCAGTGTGTCGCGGATAACTCCCGACAATGCCAGATTTAAATTGGGCAGCGTGCAGTTTTATGGATTCCTTTAACAGCAAGGGCATATAATTTTCTTGTGCCAATCCGTTAGCAACAACTAATATGGCGCAAATTGCAAGGGAGAGTCTGACTTTTTTCATGGTTTTTCTTTTTCTAAACATTTTATAGGCCATTGTAAACAAAGATACAAAAAAAGTCCCCAGACAATATGTCTAAGGACTTTTTATAAAGTGTATCTGAATAACGGGTTACATCATTCCACCCATGCCACCCATGCCGCCCATGCCAGGAGCACCGCCGCCATGATCTTTTTCTTCAGCGACATCGGCAATCAGAGTTTCGGTCATAAGGATCATCCCGGCTATTGAAGCAGCGTTTTCCAAAGCTACGCGGGCAACTTTTGTCGGGTCGATAACACCGGTTTTGTAAAGGTTTTCATACTTTTCAGTACGGGCATTAAAGCCATAATCGCCTTTCCCACTTTTCACTTTCTGCACGATTACAGAGCCTTCAACTCCGGCATTAGCCACAATCTGCCGCAGAGGCTCTTCGAGAGCTCGGCGTACGATGGCAATTCCGGTAGTCTGGTCTTCATTATCGCCTTTCAGGCCATCAAGAGAATCAATTGCACGGATATAGGCTACTCCGCCACCAGGGATAATTCCTTCTTCCACTGCGGCACGTGTAGCACTCAATGCATCATCAACCCGAGCTTTCTTCTCTTTCATTTCAATTTCCGATGGGGCGCCGATGTAAAGAACTGCCACTCCGCCAGCTAATTTAGCCAGACGTTCCTGCAGTTTTTCACGATCGTAATCAGAAGTGGTGGTTTCGATCTGTGCCTTAATCTGGTTGACACGGGCATGGATCATTTTCTTATCTCCCTTACCGTTTACGATAGTAGTATTTTCCTTGTCGATAGTTACCTTTTCGGCCATACCCAACATTTCGAGGGTAGTAGATTCGAGTTTCATTCCGGTTTCTTCGGAAACTACGGTACCTCCGGTAAGAATAGCTAAATCCTGAAGCATTTCTTTCCTGCGGTCTCCAAATCCAGGGGCTTTAACTGCGGCAATTTTCAGACTGCCGCGGAGTTTGTTAACTACGAGTGTTGCAAGGGCTTCACCTTCAACATCTTCAGCAATAATCAACAAGGGACGACCTGACTGTACGCTGGCTTCCAGTAGAGGAAGCAAGTCTTTCATCGATGATACCTTTTTATCATAGATCAGGATATAAGGATTTTCGAGAACAGCTTCCATCTTCTCGGTGTCAGTCACGAAATAGGCAGAAAGATAGCCACGGTCGAACTGCATACCTTCAACCACCTCAACGGTAGTATCGGTACCTTTGGCTTCTTCAACAGTGATCACTCCTTCTTTATTCACCTTGCTCATAGCATCAGCTATCAGTTTACCAATTTCCGAGTCATTGTTAGCGGAAATCGTTGCCACCTGCTCGATTTTTTTAAAGTCATCACCGATAGATTTGGACTGAGCGTTCAAACTTTCAACAACTTTTACTACAGCTTTATCAATTCCGCGCTTCAGATCCATTGGGTTGGCGCCGGCGGTTACGTTTTTCAAACCAACGGTAACGATCGACTGAGTGAGAACGGTAGCGGTTGTTGTACCATCGCCGGCATCATCGGAAGTTTTTGAAGCCACTTCCTTGACCATCTGTGCACCGATATTCTCAAATCTGTTGGACAATTCGATTTCTTTGGCTACCGTAACACCATCCTTGGTTATCTGCGGGGAACCAAATTTCTTTTCAATAACAACATTACGGCCTTTGGGGCCCAGTGTTACTTTTACGGCGTTTGCCATTTCATCTACACCCTTTTTGAGCAATTCACGGGCTTCACTATCATACTTTATTTCCTTTGCCATTTCTATTACGATTTAAAAGTTTTTGAATTATTCGATGACTGCAAGGATATCAGACTGCTTCATAATCAGGTAGGTTTTATCTTCCACCTTGATTTCAGTACCGGAGTATTTGCCGTAAAGGACAATATTTCCGACTTTGACTTCCATTTTAACATCTTTTGTTCCCGGACCTGCTGCCAATACCTTACCCTTTTGCGGTTTTTCCTGTGCCGAATCGGGGATAATAATACCAGAGGCCGTTTTCACTTCGGCTTCCTGTGGTTCAACAAGAACCCTTTCTCCTAGTGGTTTTACGTTAACTGTTGCCATAATTGACTATTTTGATTATTGATAAAATTTATGTTGATATCCGAAGTTATATCATATTGCATGCCATCTGCCGAAGACTGACAGGCTGACATGAAAAAAAGAGCCCAGCCCAGGCGGAAATGCTAAAGTCCGTTGTAATCAGTTATTTTTTAGGCGTTTCAGCACCGCCAGCTGGTTGACCCGTCGTAGGAACACCGGTTGGGATTTTTGGAACTTCACCGGGATCCACCGCATTCTGGATCTGATCTTCAATGGCTGATCGTCCCGCTGATGAACCTCCGCGGGAAATTGTCAGACTGGCTGCAATCGACAGAACCAGCAAAGCAATCGCCAGTGTCCACGTTGCTTTTTCTAAAAAATCATTGGTCCTCCGAACACCCATAATCTGCGTCGATGCCGAAAAATTAGCGGCCAAACCACCGCCTTTTGAGTTCTGTACCAATACGATCAGACCGAGCAGGACACAAACGACCAGGATCAGAATGGAAAGAAAGATATACATACTCTATTGAATTATTGATTCTTAATAAGTTCCCTAACTATTTCAATTTGATTCGCAAAGTAAACACTTTTTTCAGGAATTTTCAAACTAAGTTTTTCATAGGTTTGAATTGCTTTCAGAAAATATCCTTGCTGCACATAAATCCGGGCAAGGGTTTCCGTAAGGAACTCATCATCCTCTTTTAAACTGTCAAGGGATACATCCAGATCGTTAACCGGAGCGTGATCCGGCCGTAAAATTTTTGGTTGCGGATTCTCCATAAACCGGTCAATCAGGTCATCAGCAGGCGTTTTGCGCGATAAACGGCTATCGGTTTTTGGAAATTCGCTGTTGGTTCCCATGGGTCTGATTACAGGCGCTTTGTTTTGAGAAGGTATCTCAGGCAGACCGTCATCTGAACAAGTGTGAAAATCAAAAAGGAGCAGATCAATATCAGTGATTGGAAGAAAATGTTCAACCTGGCGCACAAGATCTGACTTCTCATATTCCTCTACCTCACTCAAACGAACATCTGGTTCACCATCAACATATTTCGGAATATTCAGCAATTCAAAGAGAAATTTTCGGTCGGCAGCATAAGCAGCGGCAATTTTCAGCTGACGGTTAAACCGGATATTTTCATCATTCTGAAGTCCTTTCAGATACAACAACTGCGCCGGTTGACAAAACGGGTATTCCTGTATGATTTCACCAAAGGCAATAACCGAAGAGGAATCGAGCTTCCCCGGATTTTCAAAAGAATCGGTGAACTGTTCAGGCTTCATACTACCAGTTGACAACGGAGCGGTTAAAAATATCTTCGATCAGTTTTTCGAGAATCAGGGGGACAAGGTCTCCTTCAACCGCATCTAACCCTTTATCGCTGCTATAGTCTTCATAGGCCATGAACTGGGCATCGAAGTTATTTTTGGGTTCCTTCTGGTTAACAAACTTCACTTTTACCGTAATGGTCAGCCTGTTCAGCGAAGCCTTGTCTGTCTGGTCATTTCCCGTAATCGCTATCGGTTTTGTATCATAACCGATGATTTCCCCTTCAAAACTCAGATCGCCATCGCCGCTAATCATATTAAGGCTGGTTTGGGAAATGAACTTATCCTTCAATTTTTCCGTTAACTCCTGACTGAGAGTCGGGTTCACTATGGGTGCCCGGTTAGGGAAATAGGCCACCGAGATTGTCTTCATATCGGAGGAAATCGAGGCGCCTGTAAACGAATATCTCACCTTGCAGTCCGTCAGGCTTCCGAACAAAACCATCACTAATACCAGTTTATTTAAATTCTTCATTCCTCTATCCCGAATTCTTTGATTTTCCTGTAAAGGGTGCGTTCGCTGATGCCGAGTTCCTGGGCAGCCAGTTTGCGCTTACCCTGATGTTTCCTTAATGACTTGTTAATCAGCTCAATTTCTTTATCTTGTAACAACAGGGATTCTTCAATGATCTCTTCGGTATCTTCAATCTGGGACTCATCAACCCGTTTAACATGTATGTGCGGCTGGGCAGCAACAGAGGTATCAAATCGGACGTCCTGTTCCTGATACATTCGATTGAGCAGGCTCTGCTCATCCGGCTCGATGCGGGAACTTCCGTCTTTACGTTCCATCAAGTCGTTAACAAGTTTTTTAAGATCGTTAACGTCTCTTTTCATATCGAACAGAATTTGATAGAGAATTTCCCTTTCTGACCTGAACGACCGTTCTTCGTTGTCGTGCGGCATAAGTACAGGCAGGCTTGAACGGTTATCGGCCGGAAGATAAAGCCGTAGCCGGTCACCGGTAACTATCCTGTCCTGTTCAATAATAGAAAGCTGTTCCGTAATATTTTTCAATTGCCTGATATTTCCGGGCCATTTGTAATTTTCGAGAAGTTGCTGAGCTTCATCATCGAGCCGGATAACGGGCATCATGTACTTTTCGGCAAAATCCTGGGCAAATTTGCGAAACAGCAGGTGTATGTCTTCCTTCCGGTTTCGTAAAGGGGCTATCAGGATGGGCACCGTATTAAGTCGGTAGAAAAGATCTTCCCGGAATCGTCCTTCGTTAACCGCTTTTTGAATATCGATATTGGTTGCAGCGACAAGCCTGATATTGGTTTTTTGCGCCTTCGAGGAGCCGACCCGGATGAATTCACCCGTTTCGAGGACCCTTAAAAGCCTAACCTGGGTTGAGAGAGGAAGTTCGCCGATCTCATCAAGAAAAATCGTACCGCCATTAGCCTCCTCAAAATAACCTTTGCGGGCTTCATGGGCTCCGGTAAACGATCCCTTTTCATGGCCAAACAATTCAGAATCAATGGTTCCCTCAGGAATTGCACCGCAGTTTACCGCACTATACGGACCATGTTTGCGTGTGCTGTGTTGGTGAATGATCTGCGGAAAACGCTCCTTTCCTGTTCCGCTTTCACCGGTAATCAATACAGACAGGTCTGTTGGTGCCACCTGCACAGCCACCTCAATCGCGCGGTGAAGTGCCGGGGAGTTTCCTATAATTTCAAATCTCTGTTTTATCTTATTTATTTCCATACATTAAATTCAATAACTGCGTTAATATAAAACGCACGGGTAACCGATTTATGAATGGAGTAAAGGTACAACTTTCCTCGTTTTTTATAACTTCATGGCCTTAATTACCTTAACGCGGGAGTCAGCGAGATGTTGCAAACCGATGATATACTAGGGATTATCCCGGCCCGGATGGCTTCTACCCGTTTTCCAGGCAAACCGTTGGTGTTCATTCAGGATGTTCCAATGGTTATCCGGGTTTACCAGGAGGCCTCACGGGTTCTTCAGAACCTCGTTATTGCCAGCGGTGATCAGGAAATCGGAACGATTGCCCTACGATACGGAGTCGAATTTATCCTGACCCGGGGTGATCACATGTCCGGGACCAGCCGCTGTATTGAGGCTATGAATACCTTTTCAGATAAAACCGGGCGAACCTTTGGGGCCATTCTGAATATCCAGAGTGATGAGCCGATGCTTACTCCCGCAGCAATTGCTCTTTTGGCTCATGATATTTCCCGGCCTGAACACGGAATCTCCACACTCATCCGGCCTGAAACTGACCCTGTGGCCTTCCGCAATCCGAACAGGGTTAAAGTTGTACTAAACCGCGAGGGTTTTGCCCTCTATTTTTCACGGTCACCTATCCCCTTTTACCGAACTGAGGGCACATCGTGGTTTTCCCATGTCGGGATGTATGCCTTCAAAAAAGAGATTCTTGAAGAGATCGGCCGCCTTGATCCGGGAAAACTGGAAATTGCTGAATCACTCGAACAGTTGCGATGGTTAGAAAACGGGTACCCTATTCATTGCTGCGAATCAGATTATTCCGGATTTGGTATAGATACTCCTGAGGATCTTGAGGCACTTTTAAAATCAGGATTGATCTGATCCCATTTGTCCTCGCAAAATTTCCAGTTCTTCCGTAAAATCAAGAAACGGATTTCTTACCTGCAGGGCTGAGATCCGATCCATTTGCTGAGCGACGAAACGTTTGTGGGCATCCGTAAGGTGCCCGCCCGGGCGGTGATATGTTCCTTTTACTACTGATTCAACTTCATTCATCAGCGGATAAGCCCCGGGATCTATACAAGCCTTGACAAACTGGTTCCATACATATTCCACACCAGCTGGTCCCGGATGCATCATATCGGCATCGTAAAAACGGTAATCCCGGAGATCATCCATGAAAATCTCATAGGATGGGAAATAATAAAGATCCGGATAAGCCTTTATTAATATCCCGATAAACAAGAAGAGTATGGATTTACTCATCTGGTTACCGGTGGGGCCATCTTTGAAATATCTTACCGGACTTATTGTAAGGCAAATACGCAGATTTTGATTTCTCCTAATCAAGGAATCTATCAAAGGAATCCATAGATCAGCCAGCTCCTGCGGATCGGGTTTTCGTGAATAAAACCGGTCGGCGGGCAGTTGATGACAATTGGAAACCAGACGATTACTGGTTTTCAGGTAATAGGCTTCCGGCGTTCCGAATGTGAGGATCAGCAATCCCGTTTGTTCCAGGAATTTGGATGAGGCGACCGCTTGTTTGTTGATTGACTCAAGTAAAAGTTCGGCATCAGGATTGGAATACCGGCTATGGTGAATCCAGGAATGCCACAAATCCTGATGAAAAACCAGGTCGTCCCGGCTAAAGCCAACAGGGTTAAGTAAATGCTGCAACTGATCTGCTATGGAAAGCGGGTTATAGACTATTCCGAACGGATTCAGGTCGATGGCAAATTTCAGTGTTTTTAACCTGTTACCGATATGCTCAGTAAAGCACGACCCCAGCAGCATGATCCGGTCAGCATAGGTAACCTGTGGGCTCAACGGATCCGTTTCAACGAGGGTTCTCAGGTTCTCGCGTTTATAGGAGGATGATCTTACGGGCATATTTTAATTTATCAGATTGTAAAATTGGGATCCATCCTTTTCCAGAAATTCAAAGTTCCTCAAAATTCCTGACCATCCGGCACGAACAACGGGTGTTCCGTCAAATATTTGCCCGAATGATGAGGCATTCTGATTCCTGAAAAAATTCCGGTCTATTTCAGACAATCCCGGCCGGGGCTGTAATTCATTGATCGATGACTTTTTCGGTTTATTGTTCCAGGGGCAAACATCCTGACAAATATCGCATCCGAAAATCCAGTCCTGCCATTGGCCATGAAATTCATCCGGAATATCACTCCTGTGTTCGATGGTGAGATAGGATATGCATTTGCGCGGATCCATGGATCCATCTCCGGCAAGAGCGCGGGTTGGGCAGGCTTCGATGCAACTGGTGCAATTGCCACAGCGGTCGGGAACAACCATGGTTTCTGACCGTATTTCGCTGCCAATAACAATTTCAGCCAGGAAAAACCAGGAGCCCTGACTGGGCATGATCAGGCAGCCATTTTTCCCGATCCAGCCGATACCAGCACGCCTTGCCCATTCACGTTCGAAAACAGGGGCAGAATCGGTAAAAATCCGTCCATTGACTGGCCCGATTTCCTTCTGAATCCAATCGAGTAATTCCTTTCCGAGGGATTTCAGAACCTGATGATAATCTTCTCCGAGAGCATACCTGCTGATCCGGGGATTACCGGGGGTATGTTGAGGCAACGGAAAATAATAACCTGCTGCAAGTGATATAATTGTTTTTGCTCCTTCAACCAGCTTTCCGGGATCCAGCCGGACGTCAACATTCCTTGCCAGGTAATTCATTTCGCCTGCTTTGCCCGATGACAGCCATTTCCGGTACTCAGTCTCAAATTCTTTGAACGAATCAGCAGGGGCGAAACCGCAGGCCGAAAAGCCAAGATCAAAGGCCTTCTGCTCAATTAATCGGGCTATTTCAATAGATTCAGGCAAGGGCTTTTACAGAAATCCTAATTCAAGTTTGGCATCATCGGTCATCATATCTTTGCTCCATGGAGGATTAAATGTCAGCTTAACCTCCACATCGTTCACTTCTTCAAGTTCCTTAACGCGTTCATGGATTTCCTCGACCAGTTCATCAACCATCGGGCAACCCGGGGAGGTAAGAGTCATCAGGATAACCACTTTACCGCCATCCAGGATATTAACCTCATAAATAAGCCCGAGATCATAGATATTTACCGGAATCTCCGGATCATAAATATTCCGCAACAGGCGGACAATCTTGACTTCAGTCTGCATCATAAGTTTTGCTGTTTCGCCTTGTAAGCCATGGCATAATATCGCATTTGATTGATCATCGACACCAAACCGTTGGAACGGGTTGGTGAAAGATGTTCTTTTAGTCCGATTTCCTCAATAAAGCCCAGATCGGTATTAAGGATTTCATCGGGTGTATGGCCTGTGAAAATACGGATCATCAGGGAAGCAATCCCTTTCGTAATGATGGCATCGGAATCAGCCGTATAATAAATCTTCCCTTCCCGCAGGTCAGCATTCAGCCAAACGCGCGACTGGCAGCCGCGGATAAGATATTCGTCATTCCGGTAAGCCTGGTCAATCAAAGGCAAACTTTTGCCCAGGTCGATCAGATAATTGTAACGTTCCATCCATTCGCCCAGACCTGCGAATTCCTCAACGATTTCTTTTTGTATGTCAATAATTTCCATAAATTATTATCTATCAGGCCATTAGATCGATTACTGAATTCAAAGCATCATGGAGCCGATCTATTTCATCTGTGGTATTATACAAGCAGAGTGATGCCCTCACTGTTCCTTCGATGCCGAACCGCTGCATCAGGGGCATGGTACAGTGTGTACCGGTGCGGACGGCGACTCCGAATTTATCGATGATCATCCCCGTATCAAAAGGATGTATCCCTTCGAGGACAAATGAGAAGATGGCTGCTTTTTCCGCGCTTGTTCCATACATCCGGAGCTGCTTGATCCCGCTGAGCTTTTGGGTGGCATAATCACGGAGCTCATGTTCATAGCGTATGATTTTATCGAGACCGATGCCGGTAAGGTAGTTCAGTGATTCAGCCAGACCGATTGCCCCGATAAAATTGGTAGTACCGGCTTCAAACTTGAAGGGCAATCCGTTATAAGTAGTTTTCTCAAAAGTCACACGGTCGATCATATCTCCGCCGCCCTGGTATGGAGGAAGCCGCTCGAGCCACTCTTCCTTTCCATAGAGGATGCCGATGCCGGTTGGGCCATATATTTTATGACCCGAGAAAACGTAGAAATCACAATCCAGATCAACGACATTAACCGGTTCATGCTGAACCCCCTGAGCGCCATCGAGGAGTATAGGAACCCTATGACTGTGGGCTATCTGAACAATCTCTTTTACCGGATTGATGGTTCCGAGCACATTGGAAACATGGGTTACCGCAACCATCCGGGTGCGATCGGAAAAAAGATTCTGATAGGCATCCAAATCCAGATCTCCCTCATCGGTGATCGGGATAATCCGGAGACGGGCACCGTGCCGTTCACAGACCATCTGCCAGGGAACAATATTTGAGTGATGTTCCATGGTCGAAATTATAATCTCATCACCAGGTTCCAGAATCCCTTCACCAAATGAAAATGCGACCAGGTTTATCGAGCCGGTGGTTCCTGAAGTAAAGATTATCTGTAAGGATTTCGAAGCTCCGATGAATTTCTGAACGGTTGTCCTGGCCTCTTCGTAGGCTTGTGTTATTTTGTCGCTGAGAAAACTAACAGAGCGGTGAACAGAGGCATTTTGTTCGCGGTGAAGCCTGTTAACCGCTTCAATCATTCTAAGCGGCTTCTGTGTGGTTGCCCCATTATCGAGATACGCAAGCGGCTTACCGTAAACCAGTTGATCAAGGATTGGGAAATCCTTCCGGATCTGTTCAATTGGAAAATCATTCATAATTCAGCATGTTTCCTGACAATGCAGCGGGCAACTGTTGCAACGGGTTAGTTCGCCACGCAATCTTTTATCCACCAGATCGGCCAGACGCTCCCGCAGAGGGTCAACCGTAATTTTACTTAAAATTTCATGGCCAAATGCGTACATTAAAAGTAATCGGGCCTCCCGGATTGAGATTCCGCGGCTTTGGAGATAAAATATCGCATTCTGGTCGAGTTGGCCCACGGTAGCTCCGTGACTGCACTTTACGTCATCAGCATAGATCTCCAGCTGAGGCTTTGTACTCATTCTGGCATCATTGGTGAGCAAGATATTGTTATTTACCTGATAAGCCTGGGTCTTCTGGGCCTGAGGCCTAACCAGGATACGTCCTGTGAATGCACCGGTAGCTTGATCATCGAGGATACCCTTGAAGCTTTGCCGGCTTGTACAATTTGGAACTGCATGATCGACAAAGGTGTAGCTGTCGACATGCTGAGTTTTATCCATAAGAAAAAGACCGAGCGTCTGATTCGAGGCACCTTCACCATTGAGACGGGTAAACACATTATTCCGGATCAGGCCTCCATGCAGGGTGATTGTATTAAATACCGCGTCGCTTGAACGTTCCTGATGCACGAAAGATGTTGAGATCTGATTAGAGTTATTGTTCTCGTTCTGAAGTTTAAAATAATCCAGATGAGCATTCGGCCCAACATAGATTTCGGTTACCGAATTTGTCAGGAAATGATGGGCTGAAAGGGAATGATCGCAAACCACTACTTTGGCAGTAGCATTATCTTCGACGATCACCAGGTTCCGGTGCTGAACAAACAGGTCTTCCGGAGAGAGAAGGACATTAACGATTTGGATAGCGCGGTCGTTACCAGCACCACGGGGAACAAATATAAAAGTACCATCCTGGGCAAAAGCCGTATTCAGTGCAACCAATCCATCTTTCTCATAATCAGCATATTTTGAATAATGCTGTTTGAGAAGATCAGGATATTGTTTTGCCGCTTCTGACATACTGCCGATAATCATTCCTCCAGGCAACACCTGCAATTTGGGCCTGTTTTCATAAAACCAACCGTTAACAAGCAAAATCAGTTCTGTATCCAGCTCGGGAATATCGCAATGAAAAAGGTCCTCAACAGCAAACAAAATTTTCCGTTGTCCGATGTACCGGTTTAGAGGAGAAAGGAAAACTTTGGGGATATCTGTAGACTTATAATTCTCCAGGGAGCGATCAGGGATTCCGAGTTTCCTGAAACTCTCCATTGCAGCCGGTCGGAGGGAATTGAACACTGAACTCGAGGAGCTTATCAACTGGTCGCGATTATCAAAGTACCAATCAGTCAGTTGATTATCCAATATATGCTTATCTGAAACGGCTTCCATTTTACTCTTGATTTTCCTCCTTTATCCAGTCGTAGCCCTTTTCCTCCAGTTCATAGGCGAGGGTTTTATCTCCCGATCTGACGATCCGGCCTGCCGAAAGAACATGAACAAAATCGGGTACAATATAATCCAGTAACCTCTGGTAATGAGTGATCACGATCATTGCATTGTCGGGCCGGCGCAAGCGATTTACACCTATAGCCACTGTTTTCAGTGCATCGATATCCAGTCCGGAGTCGGTTTCATCCAGGATAGCCAGACGAGGTTCCAGCATGGCCATCTGGAAAATTTCGTTTCGCTTTTTCTCACCCCCGGAGAAGCCTTCATTGACTGAGCGGCTGGCAAGCGCAGAATCTATTTCCATCAAAGCTTTTTTGTCGCGCATCAGTTTCAGAAAGTCGGAGGCACTCATTTCGGGAAGTTCACGATATTTACGCTGCTCATTAATTGCTGTGCGCATAAAGTTGACCATTGAAACCCCAGGGATTTCCACCGGATATTGAAATCCAAGAAATATCCCGGATCTGGCACGGATTTCAGGAGCCATTCCGAGGAGTGGTTTTCCATCGAAAAAGATTTCTCCCCCGGTAACTGTAAAAATATCTCTTCCGGCCAGAACAGCCGCAAGGGTACTTTTACCCGAACCGTTGGGCCCCATAATTGCGTGAACTTCACCTTCATTGACTTCCAGGTTGATTCCCTTGAGAATCTCCATGCCGTTGATTGCCGCTTTCAGGTTTCTGATTGATAACATGCGGATATTTAACATTGACGATTGACGGTTTATAATTAGCCTATACTGCCTTCCAGACTGATTTGCAGCAGTTTCTGTGCTTCGACAGCGAATTCCATCGGAAGTTTGTTCAGCACTTCACGGGCATAGCCGTTGACAATGAGTCCGATAGCGGTTTCGGTATCGATTCCGCGCTGATTGCAGTAAAATATCTGGTCTTCCCCGATTTTGGAGGTAGTAGCTTCGTGTTCGACGATTGCCGACTGATTATCCACTTCAATATAGGGGAAAGTATGTGCACCGCATTGATCTCCCAAAAGCAGCGAATCGCATTGGGAATAGTTCCTGGCATTTTCAGCATTTTTCGAGACTCTTACCAGGCCCCTGTAACTATTCTGGCCTTTCCCGGCTGATATTCCTTTTGAAACAATTGTACTATGGGTGTTTTTTCCGATATGAATCATTTTGGTACCGGTATCAGCCTGCTGATGATTGTTGGTCACCGCTACGCTATAAAACTCTCCGACAGAAGAATCCCCTCTGAGAATGCATGAAGGATATTTCCAGGTAACAGCTGAACCCGTTTCAACCTGAGTCCAGGAGATTTTCGACCGGTCGCCCAGGCAAATTCCGCGTTTGGTGACAAAATTATAGATCCCGCCCTTCCCATTCTTATCTCCGGGATACCAGTTCTGGACGGTGGAGTACTTCACCTCTGCATCGGTATGTGCAACAATTTCAACTATAGCTGCATGGAGTTGGTTCTTATCGCGCTTCGGTGCTGTGCAACCCTCCAGATAACTTACGTATGCACCTTCTTCCGCTACGATCAGTGTTCTTTCGAACTGACCGGTATTGGCGGCATTGATGCGGAAATAGGTGGAAAGCTCCATCGGGCACCTTACTCCTTTGGGGATAAAAACAAATGAACCGTCGCTGAAAACCGCTGAATTGAGTGCAGCATAAAAATTATCGCGATAAGGAACCACCGAGCCCATGTATTTCCGGATCAGGTCGGGATGTTCCCGAACCGCATCGCTGAATGAACTGAAAATGATGCCAACATCGGCCAGAGATTCCTTGAATGTGGTTTTTACGGAAATACTATCCATGACCGCATCCACGGCAAAACCCGAGAGGTGTTTTTGCTCATCCAGGGGAATCCCAAGTTTATCAAAGGTTTTTAATAATTCCGGATCAACATCTTCAAAACGGCCAGTCGGCTTTTTGCTTTTCGGGGCGGAATAATAGATAATATCCTGATAATCAATCACTGGAATTTTCAAATGAGCCCATTCCGGCAATTTCATCGTGAGCCAATATCTGAATGCTTTCAAACGGATCTCAAGCATCCATTCGGGCTCATCCTTCTTGGCGGATAACTGGCATATGATATCTTCATTCAGGCCCTTGGGCAAGGCATCGTTATCCAGCACGGTAATAAAACCATACTTATATTCTCTCTGGGTAACCTGATTAATAATAGGGTCCTGATCGCCGTTCATAATCGCGTGAAATACAGAAATAACAATGCTTGCAAAGTTATTTAGAATATTTCTAAATAGAAAGCAAAGATAAACAAATACCTATTATTTATCTTTGGAGATATGCTATTTTTGGCTCATCTAGTACCTTTAGACCCATGGCTGACAAGAAAACCAGAACCCTATCCGAGCTCGGGGAATTCGGATTGATCCGCGCACTTACCGACGATATTATTCTCCGCCATCCCGGTTCCCGCAAGGGGATCGGTGATGATGCAGCAGTCCTTGACCACAATGGTTTCCTGACTTTGGTTACAACAGATTTGTTGCTCGAAGGAATTCATTTCGATCTGACCTATGTTCCCTTGAAGCATCTGGGATATAAGTCGGTAGTTGTTAATCTTTCCGACATATATGCCATGAATGGGACTCCCTTGCAAGTTACGGTGAGCATAGGGGTTTCATCGAAGTTGTCGCTGAACGCCATTGAAGAATTTTATAAGGGGATAAAGCTGGCGTGTAATCAATACGAAATTGACCTGATTGGCGGTGATACCAGTGCCAGTGTAAATGGCCTGATTATTTCGGTTACTGCCTTGGGAACGGCTCAACCGCAGCAGATTGTGTATCGCAAAGGGGCTAAAAAGGGTGATCTGATCTGTGTAACAGGTGACCTTGGCGGTGCCTATATGGGTTTAATGCTCCTCGAACAGGAAAACAAGTTATTCAGGAAGGATCCGGCTTACAAACCACAGCTCGACGGATATCAGTATATTCTGGAGCGTCAGCTTAAGCCTGAAGCCCGGAAAGATCTGGGAAGGATGCTGCTGGCCGGTAGGGTGAAACCAACCTCCATGATTGACGTTTCCGATGGTCTGTCATCCGACCTGCTTCATATTTGCGAGGCTTCCGGCACGGGATCCAGAATATTTGCCGATCGGATTCCGGTTCATTCCGAAACCCGAAAACTGGCTGAACAGTTGCGCATCAGTCCGAATGTTGCAACATTAAACGGCGGCGAGGATTATGAACTTCTCTTCACTGTCGCACATGAAGATTTCGCAAGAATACAGCTTATAGAAGGCATCTCGATAATCGGTATGATGACTGGCAGGGAAGACGGTCACCTGGTAGAGTTCGAAGACAAAAGCACCATTTTGATGGAGGCTCAGGGGTGGAATGCGAAGCAGAAGTGGGAAGAGTTATAATTCTCCGAAAGGCCCTTTGATGATCCCGCGCCGGGATTCCCGTATAAATGCGACGATCATATCACGTTCACCATTTCCGGCAAGATCGCGTTCAATGTGTTCGAGGGCCTGGCTGATATTATAGCCTTTCTGGTAAACATACCTGTAGATTTCATGTATCTCTTCAATCAGTTCCTCTGAGAAGCCTCTCCGGCGGAGGCCAACCAGGTTGATGCCTTCAAACCGGATCGGATCACGGCCTGCCGTGACAAACGGTGGCACATCTTTTCCGACTTTCGAACCGCCCTGAATCATACAATGGGCACCGATCCGGACAAACTGATGAACACCGGCCATACCTCCGAGAAAAGCAAAATCTCCTATTTCGATTTCTCCGGCAAGGCCCACATAATTAACTAGTATGACGTTGTTTCCGATCCTGCAGTCGTGAGCTACATGACTGTAGGCCATTATCAGGCACTTATTGCCGATGATGGTTTTTCCGAAGGCGCTGGTTCCCTTGTTGATCGTCACGCACTCACGGATAACCGTATCATCACCGATCTCCACAAAGGTAGCCTCGCCTTTATATTTCATGTCCTGTGGGATTGCCGAGATCACAGCTCCCGGGAAAACTTTGCAGTTTTTCCCGATCCGGGCTCCATCGAAAATGGTAACATGGGGTCCGATCCAGGTTTCCTCACCGATCTCCACGTCCTGACTGATGGAGGCAAAGGCTTCCACAGTGGCACTCCCGGCAATGCGGGCTTCAGGATGGACACTCGAGCAGGGGTGTATCATTGAGCTGAGTTTTTGATTTCTTTATTCCTGAGCACCTGAGCCATCATTTCACCTTCGGTGACCAATTGATTTCCAACAAATGCCTGTGCCCTCATCCTGACAATCCCACGGCGCACGGGTTCCAGAAGTTCCATTTTCAAAATGAGTGTATCGCCCGGAACAACTTTTCTTTTGAACCGCATATTATCGATTTTAAGGAAGTAGGCATTGTAATCTTTCGGGTGGTCAACGGTTTGCATCACCAGAATCCCACCGCACTGGGCAAGCGCCTCAACGATCAATACTCCCGGCATTACCGGTTCATTGGGAAAATGGCCGACAAAAAACGGTTCGTTCATCGATACATTCTTCAAACCGAGTATCATCACATCAGTAACTTCGATGATGCGGTCAACCAAAAGGAAAGGCGGCCTGTGGGGCAACAATGACATGATACGGTTAATATCATACTTTGGAACAGCATTCGGATCAAAGGTGGGAACGATATTTTTGGTTTTCTCTTTCCTAATGACCTGTTTAACCATTTTAGCGAATTCAACATTGGAGTAATGTCCGGGTCTGGTGGCAATGATCTTGCCTTTGAGGGGGGTGCCAATCAGTTTAATATCCCCGATCAGGTCGAGGAGTTTGTGCCTGGCCGGTTCGTTACTGAATTTTAACCTGGTTGTACTGAGGATTCCCTGGGCCTGGGTCTGCACATGGGGCTTACCGATCAGATCAGCTACCCGGTCGAGCTCGGTTTGGGGCACTTCCCGTTCCAGGATCACCATGGCATTATCCAGGCTGCCGCCCTTTATCAGGTTGTTTCTCCAGAGAACTTCGAGTTCCCTGAAAAACACGAAAGTGCGGGATGAAGCAATCTGGGTGGAGTAATCTGACATATGCGCCAGGCTGGCAAACTGGTTCCCCAGCACTTCTGAATTGTAATCAATCATCACGCTAATGCTGAATTCATCAGCAGGAAGCGCCATAATTTCAATTCCGCGTTCATCATCAGCATAAACGATCGGGTCCTTGATCTCAAAAATTTCGCGATCGGCATCCTGGCAAGAAATCCCGGCTTCCATGAAGGCATCCAGGTAAATTATGGCACTGCCGTCAAGGATTGGCATTTCCGGACCATTCACCGTGATCAGAATATTATCAATCTCCGACCCGGCTAATGCGGATAAGGAATGTTCAATCATTCCGATCCGGGCACCCTTGTCTTCAACAACTATATTCCGTGCTGTGTCCACCACAAGTTCAGCGGAAGCTTTGATTACCGGTTGCCCGGGAAGATCAATCCGCTGGAAAAGAATTCCTGTATTTTCTGCTGCCGGGTGAAAAGTTGCATCAACATTTATCCCCGTGTGTAAACCTGTACCTGATAAGGTTACGCTTTTGGCTATGGTTTTCTGTTTAGCGGTCATTCAGTTTTACCCGATTAATTGGGTGCAAAAATAGGACTTTGGCCGTAAGATCAAAAAAACCAGTACTATTCTTTGCTATTGGAGTGTTTTGACTGCTCAATCTGACGGATTCGTTCAACCAGTTCAGGCAACTTTTTAAAGTACACATATGATCTTTGATAGGGGACCAGGTCATAGGCAGGGCTTCCCTGTATCGAGGTTCCGGGAGTTTTTACCGATTGCCCTACCCCGCTTTGCGCAGCAATCTTTGTTCCATCAGCAATATTGATATGGCCGATAATCCCGACCTGTCCGCCGATCATGCAGTTTTTCCCAATCCGGGTTGATCCTGATATACCCGTTTGCGCTGCAATGACAGTATTTTCACCAATTTCAACATTATGTCCGATCTGGATGAGATTATCCAGTTTAACTCCTTTCCTGATTATGGTGGAACCGATTGTTGCTCTGTCGATCGTTGTATTCGTTCCGATTTCAACATAATCTTCAATCACCACATTTCCGATTTGCGGGACCTTGGTAAAATCGCTGCCCGTTACCGGGGCAAATCCGAAACCGTCACCTCCTATAACCACACCGCTATGAATTACGCAATGCGAGCCGATTACAGAATTGTTATGAATTCGGGCGCCTGAATAAATCCAGGTATCGTCATTGATGACAACCTCCTCACTGATATAAACATGGGGAAAAATCTTGACCTTATTACCGATCCGGGCACCCTTGCTCACATAGGAGAATGCTCCGACATAAACTTCGCGGCCCAGGACTGCATCCTCATGAACAAAGGCCATGGGTTCAATTCCAGACCGGTTTGGCCGTTTCTCCACCAGGGCAAGCAGCTTTGCCAGGGAACGGTATGGATCATCAACCCTCACCAGTGTGCAGGAAAGAGGCTTTAAAGGCACAAATTCATTATGAACCAGAACCACCGTGGATTTGGTTTCATAAATATGGTTCTGATATTTCATATTGGCCAGGAAACTAAGGGTTCCGGGCCGGCCATCCTCTATTCTTGAAACATCATTAATCAGGGCATCAGGGTCTCCCTCTACCTTTCCGCCCAGATATCCGGCTATCTGTTTTGCTGTAAATTCCATAGGTTAAAAAGCTAAATTAAGGTTAACGGATCAGATTGCCTGATTAGTATCCGAATTGGCAAATAACCATTTCGGGTAGCAAAGATAGTATTTGCTATCGGCACGGCTCAGCAAAGGCACATTGATAATGTCGCTGGCTTCCGACAGGGTGATGAGCTGACCGCTGTTTTCGAAAAACAGGATCTGGTCATCATTTTCGGCATAGGTACTATTGGTGATTATATCGGAAAAGACCAGGTATTTTGCTTCGTGCGGTGAGAATCCGAACTCAGTGATGGCCTTCCTTCGGAGGTGTTCAATCTGGTCGGGATTCCATGGGGTTCTCTGGATCCGGATCCCGGAGAGTTTTCGGTTCAGCAAGCCTTCCGAAAGAAGTGAAAGGACCTTATCCGGATGATCCGTCCAAGCTTTTATGGAAGCAAAAATATCGGTATCATCGAGTTTGGAAAATTGCTCCAGCAACAGATCGGGATCAGCCAATGGCTGGTCGCTGAGCGGCCCCGGATAGAGAAACCCATGCAGGGCGGGAGTGGCAAAAACATGGGTCCCGTTATAGGCCAGTTCCCTGGCCCGGTTAAGAGCTTTAACCAGCATCTGTTCTGCCGCAATAACTGTTTTATGCAGATAAACCTGCCAATACATCAACCGTCGCGAGATCAGGTATTTTTCGATCGAATAGATCCCCTTTTTCTCTACAACAAGCTGATCATTAACCACTTTCAGCATCTTTATAATCCTCTCATATCCTACCGCACCTTCAGTAACACCCGTAAAAAAGCTATCGCGGTTGAGATAATCCAGCCGGTCCATATCCAGCTGGCTCGATACCAGCTGATGAAAAAATGATCTGGAATACTGATCGTTATAAATCCGGATGGAGAGATCCAGGGCCCCGCCGGTTGAGCGGTTCAGCTGCTGCATAAACAAGCCCGACAGTTTCTCATGGTCAATCGTTTCAACGATACTGTGTTCCAATGCATGTGAGAAAGGTCCGTGACCGATATCGTGCAACAGGATGGCTGCAATGGCTGCATCGCATTCGTCCTCCGTTACCGGGTACCCTTTGCGGGAAATCACTTCCAAAGCAGTATTCATCAGGTACGCAGCACCGAGAGCATGCTGAAACCGGGTATGATTGGCAGCCGGATAAACATAGAATGTAAGCCCGAGTTGTCTGATTCTCCGCAGTCTCTGAAACCAGGGATGGTCGATCAGATCATAAATCAGAGATGAGGGAAAATTGATAAAACCGTAAAGCGGGTCGTTAATAATCTTCCTTTTATTGGGAACAGTGAAGAATTCTTCGTCCATCGGGGGAATGCTAATTGCTTTATGCATGCAATTTTACGACTAATTCTTCGGGAAACCGGAAAACCTCAAAATTTTCCTGATAATGAAGACGTTTCATGGCTACAAATTGGAGTTATGGAAATATTTCTTTATTTTTGCGGTCGATTGTGGGAATTCTGGTATAGGGGACACGGGTCCCCTATTTTTTAATTTTGATGTTGTGATAGAGAGGAAGCACATAGAAGATATTGCTAAAGAGGCACTTAAGGAAACTAAAATTTTCCTGGTGGATGTTATAGTAAATAGGAGCAACGTGATCCAGGTTTTTATCGACCATAACGATGGAATCTGTTTGGATGATTGCGCCGGATTGCACCGGGGTATTGAGGAGCAGTTAGACCGCGAGCAGGAAGATTTTGAGCTCCAGGTTTCTTCGCCGGGATTAGGTCAACCTATCCGGGTGTTTCCTCAGTATCTCAAGGCTCTGGGACAGAAGCTGGAGATCACCTTGCAAGATGGCGATATTATTAAAGGCACCTTGCTGGAAGCCAGGCCGATTGAAACGGACAAAGAGGCTGAGTTAGTCGTCCGCCAAACAGGGACCAAAAGAAAACCGGCACCAGAAGAGCCAATCGTTATTCAAATTAACCGGATAAAAACGGCGCGTATTGAAATAGATTTTAAACAGGTGTAAACAGTTAGGCCATGGAAAGTATAAACCTCATTGATACGTTTTCGGAATTCAGGGAACTTAAGAGCATTGACAGGACGACCATGATGAGCGTTCTCGAGGATGTTTTCCGGAGTATTCTGATCAAACGATTCGGTACGGATGAGAATTTTGATATCATTATTAACGTAGACAAAGGCGACTTTGAAATTTGGAGAAATCGTGTTGTAGTGGCCGATGGCGAAGTTGATGACTCGAACCTGAAAATCTCACTCACCGAAGCAAAAAAGATTGATGATGATTATGAAGTTGGGGAAGACGTTACAGATGAAGTTAAATTGGAAGATTTTGGCCGCCGGGCTATCCTTTCACTGCGTCAGAATCTGACATCCCGCATTTTGGAACTGGAGAAAGACCATGTTTACAGTAAGTACAAAGATAAAATCGGGGAAATAATCACAGGAGAGGTGTACCAGGTTTGGAACCGTGAAATTCTGATTCTGGATGATGAGGGCAATGAACTGATTCTGCCGAAATCTGAGCAGATTCCTTCGGATTTCTTCCGCAAAGGTGATACACTGCGGGCAATTGTGATAAAAGTGGATATGCGGAATAACAGCCCTGTCATTATTTTATCGAGGACAACCCCTATATTCCTTCAGCGACTGTTTGAACTCGAGGTCCCTGAGATTTTTGATGGGTTGATCACGATAAAAAAAATTGTAAGGATTCCGGGTGAACGTGCCAAGGTTGCCGTTGAATCCTATGACGAACGGATCGATCCGGTCGGTGCGTGCGTGGGAATGAAAGGATCCAGGATACACGGTATTGTCAGGGAGTTGCGCAACGAGAACATCGATGTAATCAACTATACTGCAAATATCCAGTTGTTTATCCAGCGTTCGCTGAGCCCTGCCAAAATCAGCTCCATTAAACTGAACGAAGAGGACCATCGAGCTGAAGTTTTCCTGAAACCTGAAGAAGTTTCACTGGCCATCGGAAAAGGGGGACTGAATATCAAGCTGGCCAGCATGCTTACTGATTATGAAATTGATGTTTTCCGTGACGTTGCCGGTGCTGAAGAGGATATTGACCTCGAAGAATTCGCAGATGAAATTGAAAACTGGATTCTTGATGAGCTGAAAGCAGTTGGATGTGACACTGCCCGCAGCGTATTGGATTTATCAGTACAGGAACTGGTAAAACGCACCGATTTAGAGGAAGAAACTGTCAAGGAGGTTATGAAAATCCTCCGTTCAGAATTTGAATAAAACATATGTCAGAGGTAAAACGATTAAGCAGGGTTGCGAAAGAATGTAATGTTGGGATTCAGACTATCGTGGATTTCCTTCATAAAAAGGGATTCGACATAGAAAACAGTCCTAATGCCAAAATTCCGCCTGAGGCACTGGTTCTGGTTATGAAGGAATATCAGAATGACCAGGCAGCCAAACGTGAAGCAGTGCAATTCAAGGAGGAACATAAATACGAATCCCGAACCACTATTTCTATTGAAGATACACCAGCCCAGCAAGTCGAAGAAGAGGTCGAGCAAGAAGAAGTGCTTCTGATTCAGGATAGCAGGGGTTCATCAATATTCGATTTGGATCAGGATGATTCCAGGCGCGAAAAACACGAAAAGAAAGAAGAGTCCGAAGTTATTGCAGTACCGATTGACAAACCGGTTGGGCCAAAGATTGTTGGCCGGGTTGATCTTGAAAAACCAAAACCGAAAGTCAAACCAAAACCCGAACCAAAGCCGGAAGCTGTCCCGGAGCCTGCAGTTGATCATAAACCAGAACGAAAGCCGGTGACTTTGCCGGTTCAGGAAGTTGGACCCAAGATTGAGCACAAGCCTAAGCAAAAACCTCAACACAAGCCGGTTCCGGCAAAAGAAGAACCTGTATCTGCAGTGGTTGACCAGGAATCTGAACCGGTTGCGAAGCCGGCTAAACCGATCGGAAAGGGGCCTGCAGCATCAGTTGAACCAATCATTGAGCCCATTCAGGAAGAACAACTCCAGCCGGAAATTAAAAAAGTTCCTGAAGAAGAAGTCATTACCCATACTACCCTGGCTAAGGATTTATTGGTAGATTTTAAGTTTGTCGGAAAGATTGATATTGATTCTTTGAATCAGAAAACAAGGCCTTCCAAAAAATACAACAAGGAGAAACCGCAGCTGAAACAGGTAAGGGGGGCTAAAGAATCCAGGTCCGCTCCGACTCCGGCAATTAAAAAGGATCAGAAACCAATACCTCAGGTTGAAGGTCCGCAAAAAGAACAAAGCAGTGATGCACCTATCCACAGGATCGTGGTTAAAAAGGCTTCGGGTCCTGCTATTATTGGCAAAATCGCTCTGTCACCCGACGGCGATCGTCGCAGGGAAAAGGTTGTAATTGAAGGTGCCGGCGATGATTCTCTGAAAAAGAAAAAAAGAAAACGTATCCGCAAGGATCGTGTGGCAGTAGTTGGACCAGCTGCTGAACGCGAAGCAACCAAAGTGATTAAGAAACCTACCAGGGTTAAAAAGAAAATCGGAAAAGTTGAGATTTCGGAAGAAGATGTACAGCGCCAGATTAAAGACACATTATCAAAAATAACCCCGAAAGGTAAATCCAAAGGGTCAAAATACCGTAAGTCGAAGCGTGAGCTGAACCGCCAATCGTTACTTGCAGATGCTGACCGCGACGAACAGGAAAGCCATGTTATCAAGGTCACTGAGTTCGTTACCGCTAATGAACTTGCCAGCCTGATGAACGTTCAGGTGAATGAAATTATTTCGACCTGCATGAGCCTGGGCCTTTTTGTTTCGATTAATCAAAGGCTGGACGCTGAAACCATCTCCGTGGTTGCCGACGAATTTGGTTTTGAGGTGGAATTCATCAGCGTTGAAATTCAGGAAGCTATTGAGCAGGAATCAGATAAAGAGGCCGATCTTAAACCGCGCCCACCTGTGGTTACCGTCATGGGTCATGTCGACCATGGAAAAACATCCTTACTCGACTATATCAGAAAAACAAATATTATTGCCGGTGAAGCCGGAGGAATTACCCAGCATATCGGAGCCTATAAGGTTGTTCTGGATAATGGAAAAACCATCACTTTCCTCGACACGCCGGGTCACGAGGCCTTTACAGCCATGCGAGCCCGTGGTGCGCAGGGAGCTGATATGGCTATCATTGTGATCGCTGCCGACGATGCGGTAATGCCGCAAACAATCGAGGCAATCAACCATGCTGCCGCTGCCGGTGTTCCTATGGTATTCGCCATCAATAAGATCGACCGCGAAGGTGCAAATCCTGAAAAAATCAAGGAACAACTGGCTGGGATGAATTACCTGGTTGAAGACTGGGGCGGCAAATACCAGTCACAGGAGATATCTGCAAAAAAAGGTATCGGTGTTGCTGAATTGTTGGAAAAAGTGCTCCTGGAATCGGAAATGCTTGACCTTAAAGCAAATCCTGAAAAAAATGCCTTGGGAACTGTGATTGAATCCTCGCTGGATAAAGGCCGTGGATTCGTAACGACTATCCTTGTTCAGGGCGGAACACTGCAGGTGGGTGATATTGTTTTGGCCGGCAGCTATTTTGGCAAGGTGAAAGCCATGTTCAACGAACGCGGTGGAATCATAACGATTGCCGGGCCTTCAGAACCAGTATTGATTCTCGGGCTTAACGGAGCACCTCAGGCTGGTGACAAATTCCATGTCCTGGAATCGGACCGCGAAGCACGTGAAATTGCCACCAAGAGGGAGCAGCTCCAGCGCGAGCAGGAATTGCGTACCCGTAAACATATTACTCTCGATGAGATCGGCAGGCGTATCGCCATTGGCAACTTCCAGGAACTCAATATCATTGTTAAAGGTGATGTTGATGGATCCATTGAAGCCCTTTCGGATTCACTTATCAAACTCTCAACCCCTGAAATCCAGGTTAATATCATCCATAAAGCGGTTGGACAGATTTCCGAAAGCGACATTTTACTCGCAACTGCATCCAATGCCATCATTATAGGATTCCAGGTCCGGCCTTCATTGAATGCCCGTAAGCTGGCCGAAAAAGAGGGCATCGAGATCAGGCTGTATTCCATCATTTATGATGCCATCAATGAACTCAGGGCAGCTATGGAAGGGATGCTAAGTCCCGAAATAAAAGAAGAAATCACCGGGACCCTTGAAGTTATGGAAGCCTTTAAAATCACCAAGGTGGGCACCGTTGCAGGCTGTATCGTACGGGATGGCAAGATTTACCGGACTTCCAAAGTCCGCATAATCCGCGATGGTATTGTAGTTTATGATGGATTGCTTGGCTCGCTAAAACGGTTCAAGGACGATGCAAAAGAGGTTGTCTCAGGATTGGAATGCGGTTTGAATATCGACAATTACAACGATATCAAAGTAGCAGACATCATCGAAGCTTATACGAGCAAAGAGGTAAAGAAGACGCTATAGTAAAAAAGGTGAGGGCGTTAAGGATGATTTTACAGATTGCCAGAGAACTATTTGGCCTAAAGGCCATAATACTCTGATTATCATTGCAATCCACTAGCTTTAGCTAGTGGCAACTAATAAGGGGCACACTGGTAGTTGAAACTGTTGTGGCAACTGATATAGCACAATTCATGTTGGCATCCCGATAAATCGGGACCTCGCTTCGCTCAGCATCAGCAAATCAGCAAATCATCACATCATCTTACAATCTCTCCCCAACCCCTAACCAATCTTTAATTAGCCTATTAGTTTAGCGTAGGCAGCTGCGTCGAGCAACGTAGAAAGCTCTGAGGAATCAATTACTTTAATTTTCAACATCCAGCCTTCGCCGTATGGATCTTTATTTACGACTTCCGGGCTTGTTTCCAAAGCGGGATTGATTTCGAGTACTTCACCAGATACAGGCATGTACAGTTCTTCAACAGCTTTTACGGCTTCAATATTCCCGAAGGCTTCCCCTTTAGCCAGTGTTTCACCAACTGTTTCAATTTCCAGAAAAACAATATCACCGAGGTTCGACTGAGCATAATCGGTAATACCAATAAATGCAAAATCACCTTCAACGCGGATCCATTCGTGATTCTGGGTGAACTTTAAATTCTGAGGTACGTTCATGGTTTATATTTCTTTAATTAGATTTCTCATTGCTGGTCCAAATGTAAAAAAAGCCTAGATATTGGTCAAGGTAAATCTCAGGTTAAAACCAATCTTGGTGTTGGACGTTGGATATGAGGTAACAACAATAGGTTTATTGACCACCTGATCATAATAGAACCGCAGTTCAAACCTGGTGCTCAACCGATAGCTTGCGGTAAATTTAGCAGTTACAACAGTCTGACCTGATGTGGGTATATTGACCTCCTCCTCGAGTTTACGCATGATCATTATGTTGTTTCGAATCGACAAGTCGAACCGGAGATCCAGGTCGGACTGGAATTTTCTTTGATTTAAACCTGTTTTTATGGTAATCGGTACTTCCTGGAACCGGTAACCGGTTCCGATAACCAATTCATCCGAGCGGTTTTCCATCAATTGATTGTTGTTAAGGCTCAACGTGAGGTTTCTGTTTTTTTTCACTTCAACCCTGGCCTGCAAACTATTCTGCATGGTGGCATCAAATCCGATCAGAGGGCTGAGGGATTCGGTGATGTTGATACTTCCGATTTCACGTTCCGGGAGGAAGTTTTCCTGTACATCCCGCACATAATTCAATCCATCCTGTACATCAGGATCATAGTACAAATTGGTGGTATAGGATCCCACTGAATAGGTGCTCCGGTATGCATGGTTAAGGTTGAACTGTTTCAGATATTTCTTAACAAATTCCGAACGCTGAAGGCCGCCATATTGAATCTTCCAGTTAGGCATCATGTTCATGACTCCGGGCATTGCATCAAGGCTGACAAGGTTGGCACTCTTATTGGAATAAGCTGCCATAAATGCCGGGATAAGGACATCCAGGGATGTGGGCCCATATCCATCAGCATAGCCGGGAACCGTGCCGGTATTCGGATCATAGGCCGGACTACCCGTAACCTGTTTACCCAATCGCTGCTCAGCCAACCGTTTTGAAATAATCACCCGGTTGTTTTTAAAGGTTTCAAAAGTGGCCGATTGGTAACCATTCCCTGCCTTCAGTTTCTCGAAAGCAGAGCCGATGGACAGGATTGTCATGTTAAAGTTCCCGCGGTACATGGCGTTTGCAGCAGTGAACTTGCCTTTATCACCGTAAACATAGAATTGTTCAAGATTACTGCTGGATGAATGGGCAGCCTCGATGGTAATGCGCAAATCACTGAATGGTTCAATGTTTGATGAAAACCTCCAGGATTGGTTTAATGCATTGGTGTAAGCCTCATGAAGCGTTGAATCGGTTGTGAGCCAGCCATTCTGAGCTGCATAATCACCAAACCCAATATCCTGCATTCCCAATGCAAACCCAAATCCGGGAGCCATTTTCCCGCCTGTGTTCTTCATTCCAAAAAGTTTTGGTTCGGGCATGAATCCCGGCAGGACAGTTCCGTTATCACTCGTAAAATAAAGGGACAAATTCTTAATACCCATCAATATCCGCAGGAAATTGTCAGTGACAAAAATAAACGGATTATCCTTTACCTCAACAGTACCTTCCACCTCGATCCGTCCACCGTCTATATCCTTATCGGAGGTCACCTTAATACGCCGTTCATTAATCACTTCGGTTTCAAGCTCAATCACCCGGTTGTTCTGGTCAAGGAATTTTATTTTGACATCCGAACTCATCAGATCATGAACAATTACCTTTCCTACTTTCGCTTTAAGGCTTATCTTATCTGCCTCAAATTTAACTGTTTTAGTAGGTTTCGCCTGTGTGGCTGACTGGCGGCGCTTATATTTATCATCAACCTTTTTCAGGTAACCGATTTTATTATAAAGAGATTGCAGAGAGGCGGTTCCGTTTAACTGAAAATTGCCATTGTTCTGTATGGTGTTACCCAACCGGATGGTATCGGCAGTGATAGGTCCGGCTGCCCAGTCATATTCAATACGATAGGCTGCGTTAGCCGTTAACCAGTTGAAAAGAGGCAACTTATTGATCGGTATCGAATAGGAGGCATTGATAGAATGATGGTATTGTATTGGCCGGCCAAAAGCCACAATATTGTTCCAGATACTATCGCGTTTTTGTTGATAATCAGCGTCTCCACGCCTTATGGCGCCGTCAGGCTCATCAATCCGTGCGATATTGGAATTGGAAAAATCAAGCTTCAGGTTTCTGGTAAGATCCCACTTAATATCAAAATTCCGATTCCAGTTAAAGTTCTTGTTAAAGGTCGGTTCAATCTTCATTTCCGGATTAGCGACGTTACGCAGCTGCATTTCGCTATATCTGCGGGCCATATTGGTACGGAAGCTCATCATCATCGGCTGGTAATACAGATTGAAATCCTTGATTAGTTTAAAGGCAGGTTTATCCAGCTTGGAAGATTTCTTAAAGGGTTCCCATGGTTTCAGATTATTGGCTGAATAGACATAGTTTAAACCGCCATTGTAATTCTTGTTCAGATTAGACTCTGTTTTAATGTTCCGGGCAAAAGCTTCCGTATAAGAATAGGATAACGACCAGTTTGAAATGCTCCAGATTTTGGGATCCCTGCGTCGCGAAGCAGATCCGGGTTCGATCCGGATATTATTGAAATTGAGACTCTTTCGGCGATTATAATCCTGCGATATGTATAGAATTGAATCCTTCACCTGTTTGTTCTTTGCATTATCCAGTGCAGCCTGCAGGGGTATATCCGGATCCATTGGATTATACTGGGGATTCCGCATCATCTCGGAGAACGCAATGTACATAGGCAACTGAACTCCTGCATCCTTCGGGAAAAATTTCCCCAGCTGAAGACTGGAGGATATATCATACTGAGTAATTTGCTCGCGGCTGCGGTCGTTGACCTTTTTGTCGATGCTGCCGAATCCCGGTACACTTGTATTACCGGCCAGCGAAAGGTTACCGAGATCGGCCAGGTTTGCGGAAAGACGGCCGTTAGCTGCCCAGCCTCCTGCTTCATCAAAATCAGTAAGACGAAGCTCGTTCATCCAGATAATAGCTGTTTTTGAGAGGCCATCGTCATTAGCGGTATTGCCTCCGCGAGCCGGGTTGCGAATACCGATCATGATAGTCCGCACATTACTCAGGTTCGGATTCCCAACGAGGATGATCCGGTTGTTCCCATCGTTTTGAATATAATGGGTTTCCAGACTAATATCGGATCCTTCCAATCTCATCGCATCGTTTCGTGCCTGTTTCAATTGTTGAAAAACTGCCAATTCGATATTAAAGCCGTTTTCATCCGGCCAAACGATGGTACGGTCGGATAAATTGAGCTGATCATATTTCGTAGGGGGGTGCAAGTGCGGGGTCAGTTTCAGCGGGACTTCATATTCGTAATAGTTCTGGGTATAATCGGAACCGATTCGTATAAAGGCGCGGAGGTCGCCGTCACGAAGCTGGGTTTCATCTACAGCCTCTGCATGGACGAACATCCGGAGACGTTTATACTGACGCATATCAATCCGTTGATTGGTATAAGCAGCACGTGCATCACCATCTTCAAGATCGGTGACCTTAAGTTCGATTGCCTGCTCATTCTTTTGTATCATCTGTGGATTTGACGGGTCGGTTGTCCTCACAATACCCGGAGGCAATACATAATTCACCGGGTAACGGCTGCCGTTTTCCTCAATGCTTACGGCTGACACCTCAAATTTCCCGCGGGTATACTCGGGGGTGCTCAATTGTTCGCCGCCTTCCAGCAGACTGAGATTGTATTTTCTCCATTCTCCCCTAACCAGTTCGAGGGTAGCAAAACGCATGATCACCGGTTCGCCGAATCCCTTCAGGAACATCCTGATAAACCGAATCGATTTAAAATCCTGTATGCTGCCTATTACTTTCTCAGGTTCATAAATCGGAACCTTAAACTGATACCAGGTAACCGGATCTCCCTGATCGTTCTTCCCGACAATAGCATCCGTAACATAATTCCGGCCTATCTGGAAATCTTGCTTGCGCAAACTGACCTTATACTGAAAATAGGCTTCCGATTCATTCAGTGTATTATCAAGATTAATATCCTCCACATCAGGAAGGGAGGTTGATTGAGTGGGATAAGGTTCGGTAGACTGCTCGGCGGTTGCGGAGTTACCTTCGAGTCCGTTGAATTTCTTATATCTGTTGAGAATGCCCAATTGAACAGCATCATAATCGCTTCCCCGGAAATAATGGTAATCATCTCCGGATGGATCAGCCAGGAATTCCTGATATCGCTCCGAAGCCGGGTTGATTACCTGCTGGAGCGAATCGAGATACTTTGCATAGAACGATCGTTCATCATCGTCACTCAACCCGTCTAACCCCACATCCTGAAGCTTTCTGGCGTTGACATCGTTGTCGAAAGCATTGACAAAGGATTGTGTTACCGGCACCCTGCCCCATGCGGTAGTATCAACATAGTTTAAGGTATTGCCCCCGCTGAGTCCGTTTTCAAAGGCTTTCCGGCCGTCTTTCAGAATATCTTCCGAGATATTACCCAGATTGAAGTAGAGTGATGGATCCAAATCGTCGCGGGTAATTTCCTTTTTGGCATCTTCCACATAAGGATTCATCAGCCAAAACTCAAGATATTCAACGTTGGCTTCCTCAAAATCATTTGTGGTGAGTTTGGCCATTACGCCACCCCAACGTTCCTGAGGAGAACGAAGGTAACCCTGGTCATCGAGTCCGGCGGAATACCTTGAACCACGGATATCATAATTGTAAGGGCCTCTTTCATTGGGGTAAAAGGCCAGATTTAACACTTGCAGAGAGACCGGTATATTGTTCGGACTCTCTTTATAAGGGAAAATTTCCTGCGCCTGGATCTCCCTGGTAAAATGGCTATTCTGCTCAGCCGGATTATTTGCAATATGACTGGGCGTTGCAGAGTTATTTCGCAGGAATAAAGGATCGATATGGTACCAGGCGAGTTTGGCACGGTTGTAACCATAGGCAAGATCGTTACTTAAAGAAGCCTCCGGGAATAATTCAGGCTGACCGGCAGGTGTACTGGCGAGTACCCAGGATTGACGCTGATTTAAAGTAAAGCTGGTTTCACTGCCTTCGAAATCATCTATCAGGGCTTCGCCCTCTTTTGAACCACTTGGATTGATCACCCTTGAATGCCCCGGAATCAGATCTGCAAACTCCCCGCTGAAAGTTATGATCGACTTCTCCTTGGTCTGGATCAGCGGAAGCTTGTCGATTAACCGGGTTAGCCAGGGAGCTTCTTTACGATAGTTGGTATTGAATCCCCAGATGGTATTCGAAATCGGTATATCCTGGAGTGTTACCTTATTGGTCAGTGGACGTTCGGTCAGATGAAGAATCGTTCCACCCACGTTGATATCCTTGTTGAAGCGATATTCAAGGTGAGTGCCCACCATGGCTTTTGATTGCACAGCAAAGGCTGATTGATCTTCCAAAGAAATTTTTATCGGGGTACCTGACTCAAGAAGGCCCTGGTTGATAATCTTGACGGTTCCCATGGTGTAATCCACGGTGTAGTCGGAGTTCTCAGTCAGCTTCATCCCACCGGCGGTAACCACAACGCTCCCTTGCGAAATGTTTGAGGCGTTCAGGCGAATTTCAGAAGAGGAAGAGGATTTGAAAGATCCCCGCATCAGGAATTTATTTTTTTCAGCTGTCTGTTTCGCAACGGTTTGAGTTTGAGTATAGAGTTCCTCAAAAACATACCGGTCCGCGATCGTCTTATTATCCGGGTTGCCACCTTCGATTTTTTTCCGGAGATAAGATCCAAAAGGTTCCAGTATCGGGAAAATAATCCGGCCCTTGGTTGCATTGACTGTGACCTGGTCAATAAAGTCGAAAATTCCGTCGGGCTGAGGATCCCGCTGGGAGTTCAGGTTATCGAGATTTAAAACACTCAGCAGGATTTTTCCATTGATAGCACCTTCAGGGATGTAGTTAATGGCATTGCCGGTTTTATCGTTCTGATAAAGAATATCTAAAACAAATTCCTCCTTGTTCAGGCGGCTGCTCCCGATCGAATAAATATTCTTCATCATCAGGTCCCAGGTTGGTAAAAGAGGTGTTTGGTTAGTCCCTTTCAACAGTTTAAGAATCAGAGAAGGTGCATCAGATTGCTGATCCTTGTTAACCTCCCCCGAGAATTCACCTACGCGGTAAACCTGTCCGCCTACGGTATATTCATAAGCCACAGCAAGGATTTCGTCTGAACTAAGCTGCTGATTTAATGAAATATAACCCAATTTTGCATTCAATTGATACTCCTCGGTCGTTAATCGGCGTGCGTTCTCAATCTTTTCGTAATCCTGACCACCCAAAAATCCCAGGGCTGCCAAAGGGGTCAGCACACTGGTTACCTGTCCGATATCCCGGATTCCGGAATAATTGGCTATAAGATTTTCATAAAGATCATTAAGGGCATTACCCGGATAGCGCCCGGGGCCTTTATATTTTACAAAACTGCTATTGAAAATGTTGGTACCTGTGGAGGTGATTCCTTCGGCGAGGTCGATAAAGGCGACCACGTTTCGGGATTCGTTGAAATTGCTGTTTTTATTGGTAACCCAGACTTCAATGCGGTTAATATTGATCCCCGAGCTAATTACCGGTATGTTTTTCAATGCCTGATCATAGGAATCCCTGAAATAATGGGAGAGAAAGAAATGTTTATTGGATTCATATTCATCCGCATGGATCTCAAATTCGTTTGCCACTCCTCCGCCCTGAACATCAATTGATTGTGATTTTCCCTGCTGTTGAGAAAAGATACTGGTAACGGTCAGCCTTCCGAATTGCATCTCAGTTTTGATCCCAAAGAGGCTTTGGCTGCCGGTAATCAGAGATCCTGAGAGCGGAAGGTTCACATTGCCGGCTTCCACCTTCCGGAGTATTTCGTCGTCCTTTCCGGTATAGGCAATGCGGGTTTTATTTTCAAAATCAAAGGTGGCTTCCGTATTGTATGTGATCCCCAATTCCAGTTTATCACCGATCTGGCCATTGACGTTCATCTGGATCTTGTTGTCAAAGTCGAAGGTGGTATTTTTCCGGACTTTCTCGGGCAGCGACGGATTGTCGGTTTTATTGATCTGGATGCCAAAGATGAGTTCAGCCGAGCCCTGTGGTTTGATCAAGATCGTATTGGACCCGAAAATCCGGTCGAATGCTTCACCGCCGATATATAATTTCGGGACGAGTCCCTGCTGCGATTGGAACTGTTCTCCGCCCACGCGTTGTTTCCAATATTCCTTTACCGAGCGGGTAAAATCATATTTCTGGTATTGCGCGGGAGTCAGGAAGTATGGGTATCCAAGATCTTGATTTCCAAGCTTTTGCTGAAATTTGTAATCATTTAAAACAGGATCATAATCAATCGTTGAGGTAAGATTCTTAGGATCCTTCAGATACAACGGTGAATGTCTGGTCCACAAAGCGGACGGAAATCCTATTGCCAGAGGAATCGGGTACCGAAGTTTAAAAAGGGTATCCCGTTTGGTGGTATCAACCGCCTGTTTAGTTGGAACGGTCGGATTTTTTTGCTGTGCTATCAGGCTGCCCGGCAGTACCAATAGAAAGACCAGAAAAAGATTATGGCAAATCAGTTTTTGAATCGATGGTCTATGCTGCATTGAGATTCCGGTGAAGCGATTAAAGTTTTTTCAAGGCTAGCTTGACAAGTTCTTCGGCCCCGTTTGACGGGTGTTCCCTAAAGATCTGATCGAGGACTTTGACCGATTCATTCCGGCCGAAGCCAAGCATAACCAAAGCAGATAACGCTTCATCCTTTGAGGTATTGCCCTGATCCGGCAAAATACCGCCAGCTTCTTCTGTTTTTCCGATTTTATCTCTCAGATCGATAATTACCCGCTGGGCGGTTTTTACACCTACTCCTTTCACGCTTTTCAGCAGGTTAACATTGTCGGTCTGCACGGCCCTGCGGATATCATGTGTGGTGAGAGATGACAGCATCATGCGGGCCGTATTGGGCCCAATTCCGCTTACTGAGATCAGGAGCCTGAACATTTCCCGCTCTTCTCTGGTAGCAAATCCGAAAAGGATATGGGAATCTTCCCTGATAACCTCTTCGGTCAGGAGGGTTGCCTGCTCCTTTCCACGAAGGGTGGCGTGGGTTTGAAGAGATATCTGGATTAGATATCCGATTCCGCCCTGTTCAAGCACGGCAATTGCCGGGGTTAGTTCGGTCAGTTTCCCTGATATATACTCATAAATGGCCATGGTACAATCAATGACTATTGTGCTCCGAGAGCATTCTTTTTCAGTTCCCGATTGGCTTTCCGGGATTTATAAATATCGACCGCCAAGTATATTGCCTGCCTCATGGAATCGGCGCTGGCCTTATCCAGGCCGGCGATTTCATAAGCAGTACCATGTGCAGGCGAAGTACGGACAAATGGCAGTCCGACAGTATAATTAACACCGGAATCGAATGAAAGTGCCTTAAAGGGAGCCAGACCCTGGTCGTGGTACATGGCCAGTGCGGCATCAAATTTCTGATAGAGTCCGGATCCGAAATAACCGTCAGCGGCATACGGTCCGAGTACCATAATATTTTCCAGCCGGGCTATTTCGAGTGCCGGTTTGATGACTTCTTCCTCTTCCGTACCGAGCAATCCCTGGTCGCCCGAATGTGGATTCAGGCCCAGGACGGCAATCCGGGGGGTTCCGACATTGAAATCATGGCGCAGGGAATGATCGAGCAGCCGCAGTTTCGACAGCAGGATATCTTTTGTGATTTCTGACGGCACCTGTGCCAGAGGGATATGGCCGGTAACCACACCCACTTTCAGATAATCACTGACCATAAGCATTAGTACATCATCCGAAGCTAGTTTTTCCTGAAGATACTCGGTATGGCCCTTAAAATTAAAATCCTTGCTCTGAATGGTATGTTTGTTAATCGGAGCGGTAACCAGGATATCGATCTGATGTTCAACCAGATCATGAACAGCCATTTCCAATGCAATAAAGGCAGCTTCCCCGGCATATCCCGAAGCTTTACCCAGCTCAACGCGGGCATTATCATCGAGACAATTGATCAGGTTTGCTCTGCGGGGGTTGGCTTCCCTGGCGGTAGCCACACTGTTAAGGCTGAAATTCGGGATATTCAGGGCTTTGCGATGGTAGGCCAGAACCTTTGGTGAGCCATACACCACCGGGGTGCAAACATCAAGAATTCTCGGGTCCATCAACGCCTTGATAATCACTTCATATCCGATTCCGTTAATATCGCCCTGGGTAATCCCTACCCGTATTTTATGTTCGTCCATATGATTGTCTTACAGTTGGTAATATTTGGTAATGAATTCAAGCAGTAATCTGACCCCGGTTCCGGTACCTCCGATTCCCCGGTAGCTTTCGCGGGAGGTAAGGAAGGCTGTTCCGGCGATATCGATATGTATCCATGGATAATCGGTAAACCGCTCCAGGAATTTACCGGCTGTAATGGCTCCGGCATTTCGTCCTCCGATATTTTTCATGTCGGCAATTTCCGATTCGAGCAGTTTTGCATAATCTTCCCAAAGCGGAAATCTTACCAGTCTTTCATGAACGGAAAACCCTGCCTGGATGAGCTTATCAATGGTATCATCCGGGGCCGTCCCCATAATCACAGATGCCTGAGATCCGAGTGCCACCTGTGCTGACCCTGTGAGCGTGGCAAGGTCGATGACCAGCCCCGGCTGGTATTTCCGGGCATAGCTCAAAGCATCGGCAAGAATCAACCTGCCCTCCGCATCGCAATTAAGGACCTCAACGGTGGTATTGTTATGCATCCTGATCACATCCCCCGGGGCATAGGCGTTACCATCGGGCCGGTTATCGGTGGCAGGAATAAGTCCAATGGTGTGGACCGGCAAATTCATGCGTGCTAAAGCAATAAGTGTTCCGGCAACAGCCGCAGCCCCGGCCATATCGCATTTCATTTCGTCCATGCTGCCAGGAGTCGGTTTGATGCTTAATCCCCCCGTATCAAAAGTTACGCCTTTGCCGATGAGTACCAGCGGGGAATCATTTACTGAATTCTCGGGCTCCCAATTCATAATAATAAAACTGGGAGGATCAATGCTTCCGCGGTTTACGGCCATCAATCCGCCCATCCGGAGGGATTCGATCTGCATTTTATCCAGTATTTCAACCGAAAGCCCGGTCTCCTGGCAGAGCCTGGTCAGATCCTCACCAAGTTGAGGCGCGTTCAGATAAGAAACAGGTTCATTCACCAGATCGCGGGTGATCGTAACAGCATGAACCCGGACATTTACCAGCCGGATCATGGAAGAATCACCATTGAGTATCCCCAGTTGCTGGAATGAGTGCTTTTTGTCGTCCGGTTTTGAAAAATATTTCAGGAACTGGTAGTTGCTGAGGGCGATTCCTTCGGCCAGAGCCTCTATCCAGCAGGATTGACCGGTATAGTCAACAATGATCATCTCCTGCCATTTGCTGCGGCAGGCAATTTCGTGAATTTCAAATCCGCAGACCCGCCACTCCTCGAGCAGTGAATCACCCTTTTTTAATGGATCAGGTAAAACAACAATATCGCATTGGCTGAATCTGTTTAACAGGATCAGTTTCTGATTGTTATCAAGACAAAGATTGATATATTCCTTTTCGGCTGAAGGCCATTCATGAGTCCGTACCTCATCCGCATTGGCAAAAACCAATATCCGGTTCTGGATCGGGATTATCTGATCGCAATGATACAGCAACATAAGAATATAACCTGTTTGAGGTCGTAAAGTTAAAAAAATCTGACCCAAACAGATGGGAGAGCCTGACAATTAGCCTAAATTGCACCGGCAGAACACCAGGAACATGAGCAATACTAGCGATTTATCGGAAAAGTCATACAGGGGGGAATTGCTTTCGCGCGATGAAGCGATGTTTCTTTATCTGCATGCAGGCGATGGTGAATTAATGGAAACCGCTCATCAAATCCGGTTAAAACTTCATCCGGAACCTTTTGTTACCTGGATCCTCGACCGGAATGTGAATATCACCAACATTTGCGTATCCTTCTGTAAATTCTGCAATTTTTGCCGGCGCAGCCAGGACGAAGATTCCTATGTCACCACGATGGACCAGTACCGCGAAAAGATCGGGTACCTATTCAGTCTCGGTGGCCGTCAGCTCTTACTTCAAGGGGGTATGCATCCGGATTTGGGACTGGATTATTATACATCGCTATTCAGGAACCTGAAAAATGAATACCCGGAATTACGGCTTCATGCGCTGGGACCCCCGGAGATTGTGCATCTGGCCAGACTGGAAAAGACTGATTTTGCGACTGTATTAACCGAACTGCGGAAGGCCGGGCTCGATTCCCTGCCGGGGGCTGGAGCGGAAATTCTGGTTGACCGCGTCCGCCGCATTGTGTCAAAAAGGAAATGCGGTACAGAGGATTGGCTTGAGGTGATGCGCATAGCACACCGTATGAATTTGCCTACTTCTGCCACCATGATGTTTGGTCATGTTGAAACCATGGAAGAACGGGTTGAACACCTGTTTCGGATCAGGGATCTCCAGGCTGAAAAACCATCCCTTAGCATGGGATTTCTCAATTTTGTTCCATGGCCGTTTATGGATGAAGGGACGGTTCTCCGGGATGAGATGAATATCCGCAATTCGGTGGATATCAGGCAATATATCCGTCTTCTTGCGTTATCGAGGATAGTATTGCCCAATATCAGTCACATACAGGCTTCATGGCTTACAGTCGGTAAATCAGCAGGACAGGTATGCCTTCATGCCGGAGCCGATGATTTTGGTTCTGTGATGATTGAGGAAAACGTAGTATCCTCAGCCGGGGCTCAGAATAAAATGGATTCTGCGGGTATCCAGGAAGCTATCCGCGAAGCCGGATTCATACCCCGTTTGAGAAATCAGTTGTTTTTTGGTTTAACCTGATCCGGAAAATCAATGGTTTTTAACAGGCTCTCCACCTTCCGGATTGGATTTCGCTTACCGATTTTTGGTGCATATACAAATCCAAAACCGGTTACAATACGGTTTCGCTTTTCATCCACCATGGTCCAGGAGATAAAAGGACCTCCCATATAATCAACTTTAACTTCCCACAAACCTCTCATTTCGCGAACGAAATTCCCATTTATGGTAAAGGTACGGGTGATCACCTTTATATCCGGAACTATACGCATATAAGAACCTTTCCCCGGCCCCGACGGACCAGGGACCCTTGGTTTCAGGAATTGATCAGTAAACGACTGCAAATCTGGTAATTCCAATTGCTTTTCCGAAGTATAGGGATAGGTCCACAGGAATACGCCCTGCGTTCCCTCAGTCGGGTCATACTGCACCCAGGCAAAATTGCCGGTATCCACTTTAGCCTCAAAACCCTTCGGAAAGTTAACCTGTATGTCATGATTACGCAAAATTTCCTCTGTTAGGGCGGAATTTTGATATTTACGGTTATAGGCAACCTGCCGGTCAACTTCCCCATCGCGAAGTACGTTAAGGATTAAGTGACTGTTCTCATTAATGAGTGTTAATAACTGGTCACGATCGGGTGAATAGAGCCAGATTAAAATCTGTTCATCCGCCCAATAGTTTTTGAGCACTTTGATTTGGGGCTTGGCGATTTGCGAGCCGACATCAATAATCATAAGGTTCCGGGCAGGCCGGACCGTATTATTAAGCGCAGAGGGTGGCAGGTGAAGAACATTGAACATCGGCTCAGCGCCTTCCATGCCACTTTGTGGTAAGGCTGGCTCTTCCTGCGTGAGAATACCGAGCAGGGTATCGCCGACTGCTCCCTTGTAAAGGTCCTCTGCCATTATTATTAATACCTCACCGGGCTTCCCGATACAAGGTGGCAAAGAAGTCTGCTGCCCGCTTTTACATGAACTGAGCCCGATGACCAGCATTGCCGTCATGGCCAACAAAATAGATTTTGTTTTCATTTTTGAAATAATCGGATGATATCGTTTCCGTTTGCGTACAGAACAAGAGCCAAAAGCAATAACATTCCTACGATCTGGGCTACTTCCATAAACCGGTCATTTGGTTTCTTCCCGGTGATGATCTCGAAACCGAGGAAGAAAACATGTCCGCCATCGAGGGCAGGAATCGGTAAAACATTGAGAACAGCAAGCATGATGGACAGAAAAGCCGTCATATTCCAGAATATCTGCCAGTTCCAGATCGAGGGGAAAATGTTGCCAATGGCAATAAATCCGCCAAGCGACTTATAGGCTTTCGTTTCTGGGTTGAAAATCATTTTAAGATCTTTCAGATAGGATGAGATGGTTTCAACTCCCTTCTTCACGCCGGCTGGAAAGGATGCAAAAAAGCTATACCGGATTTCTTTCAGTTCGAAGAATGATTTCGGATCAGTCGCGAAAGCGCCGATTTTTCCATCTTTGGGCACAATCAGTGGAAAGGCCATCTTCTCTCCGTTCCGGTCGACATTAATAGTCACTGTATCACCGGCGTATTTTTTGATCTCCGTCACGAAGAGATCGAAAAAGGCTAAATCCTGCCCATTGATTCCGATAATCCGGTCATTAACTTTTAGCCCGGTATCTTTAGCCGGGTAACCGGCCATAAAATCGCGGATTACAAAAGGATAAGCAAAATAGATAAAGTCCCTTTTCCCTTTATTTTTCCTGACAAATTCAATATACTCCCTGACAAAGTTGCCAGGTATGGTGATATTGACCATCTGTCCTCCCCGATCCACCTGAATGGATTTAGCGCTTTTGTAAACGATTTCGGGAATAATATTATGGAAATCCTCTACAGTATGGTTATTGACGGTCAGAATTTTATCCCCGTGCCGGAGTCCCATGTTCAAGGCCAGTGAATCGCAGATAATGCCATATTTCACATTTTGAGTAGGAAGATATTTTTCGCCCCAGGCAAACAGGATCATTGAGTAAATCATAAAGGCAAAGAGAATGTTAAACAGAACTCCGCCCAGCATGATCAGCAGGCGCTGGCCGGAAGGTTTCGACCGGAATTCCCAGGGTTGCGGGGGCAGTTTCATGGCTTCCTTATCCATGGATTCATCAATCATGCCGGATATTTTTACATACCCGCCGAGAGGCAGCCAGCCAATTCCGTACTCGGTATCTCCCCGTTTCATCTTAAAAAGGGAAAACCACGGATTGAAGAACAGGTAAAATTTTTCCACCCGTGTTTTAAATATCCGAGCGAAAATAAAATGCCCAAACTCGTGGATGATTACCAGTAAAGAAAGGCTCAGTAAAAGTTGGGCGGCTTTGATCAGGATTACCATAATAGATTCTTATTATACAAATGTTAAGGCAATTGACCGGGTCTCCCGGTCGGATTCTATATATTCAGATAAACCGGCAACAGGCAAAAATGTTGCCTGCCGGAGTGTCTTTTCAATGATTCGTGTCATACCGTAAAACCCCACCCGATCATTCAGGAAGGCTTCCACAGCGATTTCGTTGGCGGCATTCATGATACACGGCATGTTTCCGCCTTTCCGCATCACCTCGAGTGCAATAGCGAGGTTAGGAAATCGCACGGAATCGGGTGCTTCGAAAGTCAGAAGTGGGTAGTCTTTAAAATTGAATCTCGGGAAAAGGCCGTTTAATCTTTTAGGGTAGCTCATTGCATAGAGGATCGGGAGCCGCATATCCGGAAGTCCGAGTTGAGCTTTTATGGATCCGTCGCAAAACTGAACGAACGAATGGACAATGGATTGCGGATGCACGATCACTTCAATCTGATCGGGTTTGAGGTTGAACAACCACCTGGCTTCGATAATCTCCAGGCCTTTATTCATAAGGGTTGCGGAGTCGATGGTGATTTTCGCGCCCATGTTCCAGGTTGGATGTTTCAGTGCCTCATGACGGGTAGCTATTGTCAGTGCCGCTGTATCCAGATTCCTAAACGGACCGCCTGATGCGGTTATATAGACTTTCTCAACCTCTGCCTGCTGTTCTCCGGTCAGGCACTGGAAAATGGCTGAATGTTCGGAATCCACGGGGAGCAGATCCACCTTATATTCGTGTGCCAGCCGTGTTACCAGCTCGCCTGCCACTACTAATGTTTCTTTATTGGCCAGAGCAATCTGTTTGCCTGCCTTTATGGCGTGAACGACAGGAATGAGTCCGGCAAAACCTACCATCGCGGCCAGAACCATATCGACCCGGTCACCCGTTACTACTTCCTCAAGGGCTTTCTGGCCTCCAAGCACTGTAATGGGCAAACCGGACAAAGCCCTCTCTACGGTATCCAGATGGTTTTGATCAGATATCACCACGATAGACGGATGAAATCGGGCAGCTTGTTCGATGAGAAGGCGATAATTTGATTTTGCTGTAAGGACTTCTGCAGCAAATTCAGTGGGATGTTGTGCGATCACCTCCAGTGATTGCTTACCAATAGAGCCGGTTGATCCAAGGATAGCAATCCGCTTCATCATTCAAATGCAATAAAGTGTTCAGGATTAAGTGGTTTCCCAAGGTGCCATAATTCAAAATGCAGATGCGGACCGGTAGTCAGTTCGCCTGTATTTCCAACCGTAGCAATCACCTCGCCTGCCTTAACACGGTCGCCCACCTTTTTAAACAACTCTTTATTGTGTTTATAAACGGACACCAGGTTATTATCATGCTGAATCTGGATGGTAAAACCCGTTTCCGTTGTAAAATCAGAAAAGATGACGGTTCCATCCAGAACCGCTTTGATTCCCTGATTACTGGCGGTGGCAATATCCACGCCGTAATGGCCATTAGCAAAATCAAAGTGAGCCATCAACAGGCCGCGCACCGGTGGAAAAAAATAAAGCTGGTTAAGATTCCTGTTTTCGGGGGAAGTATTTTGAGGGTTCACATTAAAACGTTGTGCTTTTTCCACATTGATTCTCAGCAGAGAATCCTCAGAAGAGCGGGTATCAGAAATCTCATGGGTGGAAATCTTTGCAGCCCCCTCATCGGTGCTGTGAGTTTTCGGCTGGCCGCCATTGATAATGGTAATCAGGTTTTCAATGAATTGATCTTTGAGTGCCATCTGATAATCAAGGGAATCAACGCGAAGAGCATTCAGCCTGATATTACGGGTCATCTCGGCTTTTGGGTACCCTGGAATCAACTGTTTCAGAGGGGTATACACAACGAGCATTACCACAATAACCGTATAGATAGTAAGCGAAACAGCGAGTGCATTAATTACGTTCATACGCGAAAGTTTCATTTGCCATACTTCCTCGAAGGAAGTTTCGCGCATAATCACCAGCCGGTATTTACTTTTAAGTTTATGAACCAGTTTCTTTTTCTTCTGTTCGGCCATTGGGGCGAAAATTGTTTGTTGGGGCAAAGATAGGGAAAAAAGGTTGTCGGTTGTCGGTTGTCGGTTATCAGTTGGCTGACTACTTTCCGACTAACAGATAACAGATAACAGATAACCGACAACAGTTCTAAGATATTTTCTTTAACCCGCCCATTCCACGAAAAAAGCATTATCTTTGTGACCGCAAACATTGCGGGGTGGAGCAGTTGGTAGCTCGTTGGGCTCATAACCCAAAGGTCACAGGTTCAAGTCCTGTCCCCGCTACGAAGAAGGCCCCCTGGATCAAATGATTCAGGGGGCCTTTTTATTTTTACCAGTGTATGATTCAGTGTTAGCAAGAGGAAGCTGTTCTTCATTAAAAAGAATTCTTGCACTTACAACATTCATTAAGTTTTTCAGGCACAAGTATCCTATAATTGTATAAAATTTCTGTCATCACTAATAAATCAAGCTTAAGTTTCTCAATTTCTGAGGCATTGATATCGGGGTAGTATTCAAGTATTTCCTTATCATACAAAACAAAAGGACTAACTGGAAGCAGGGAAGTTTTAGAACTGAAAAGCTTTGTTGTCATCTTTTTTCATTTTAAAGTGATCAAACAAGATTCCCAAAGGCTGCCACCTAGTCTATCTATTGAATCTTGTAAAACAAAGGAATTAACTAATTATCTTTGCAATTGACAGATGGGTATCATGCAAAAAAAGGAACATATCGATTTCTGGGTGGAGACGGCTTTGAGGGATTGGGAGGTTGCCAATGACCTCTTCCAATCCGGTAAGTATATGTATTGTCTTTTTTTCGCTCACCTGACTGTGGAGAAGTTATTGAAAGCTCATTGGCTAAAGGATACAGGTGAGTCGGCACCTCCGAAGGTTCATAGCCTGACCGTCCTGCATGAAAAAATTGGTTTCCGTCTTCCTGCTCACCTGGAAGCAGAACTTCCCATTATTACAGCATGGAATCTCGAAGCCAGGTACCAGGATTACAAAGACAGGTTTTACAAAACCTGCACCCCGGAGTATGCCGCCGCTAAGCTTAAAATTGTTAATGAACTGAAAGAATGTCTGATCAAGGGTTTGCAATAGAATTATCCAAGCGATTCTTAACTGAATTGCGGGCATTTGGGTATAAGCCTCAAAAGGCCTACCTTTTTGGATCATTTGCGAAAAACAAGCAAAATGAGTTCTCAGATATTGATTTAGCCGTATGGGATTCTAATTTTTCAGGTTGTATGGCAATCGATTATGAAGGCTTTAAAACTTTGCTGATCAAGTTCCCTCGCATTGAACTGCACACTTTCAACCCTTCTGACCGGAATGATCCCTTTATTTCCGAGATCGAACAAGATGGGATTAATCTTCTATAAGAGAATTAGAATTTATGAAAGGCCTTGTACTCTCGATAATTTATTTTGTTGTGACCACCTTAAGTTTTCTTTTCATTTATAGAATGCTCAAAGATGATATACCTCCGAAGAAGAAGAAGAAGAAGGTAATAATTTACCTTGCATTGACACCTTTTATCCTTGCAATCGGTGTTATTCTACACCTCTTTGGCGTGTTCTAGGACTAAAATCGTGTGTGCGCACTTATCCGGTTTTGTGAAAAAGTAAACGGAAAATTGAACCATATTTCACTCGGTTATCAATTCCATTGTGTCATGGTAATCAATCAGGTCACGTAAGATGTGGTTAGATAATTGTAACGTACAGACTACAAGAAAAATCCTCTAAGTCAAAGATTTAGAGGATTTTTTCGTTTTATCCAATTCAGGGCCGGAATGCATACCATTTTGCATTCCGGCTTTGTTTTTATTGCCATCCGGTCCGATCAGGAATTTTGAATTGCAATTTCTGTAAAAATCTAAAAAATCAACTGATACCCCCTTAATTTTGGGGGTCAAGACAAATATTTTATATAATTTTCGATTTATACCCCTAAAAACTGATATGTTTGCCGTGAAAAATACAGAATTTATGGTCCCTAAATTATTCGCTATGAAATCAAGTTCGAAAAGATCCCAGCTTTTACTGTTTTTCCTGTTTCTCTGTTTTACAGGTTTGCATGCTTCAGACGGAGCTAAGATTGATACAGGAGCAACAGCTTGGATGCTGACATCGGTTGCTCTTGTTTTGCTAATGATACCCGGACTTGCCATGTTTTATGGCGGATTGGTTCGCTCAAAAAATGTGCTTGGGACGATTATGCATAGTTTTGTTGCAATGGGGATCATCACGGTTTTATGGGTAATTGTTGGTTACAGCATGTGTTTCGGAGGAAACATTTTAGGTGGTTGGTTCGGATGGAATCCCGATTATTTTTTCTTAAAAGGGATCGATACAAAAGTGATGGATGCAGGAATTCCCGAGTATGTGTTTTCGATGTTCCAGGGAAAATTTGCTATAATCACTCCTGCACTGATAGCTGGAGCCTTTGCTGAAAGGGTTTCTTTTAAAGCCTACTGCTTTTTTATCGCATTATGGAGCCTGATAGTTTACAATCCCCTGTGTCACTGGGTGTGGGCTTCTGATGGTTTCCTTTTTAAGCTTGGTGCGAAAGGAGCCATTGATTTTGCAGGGGGTACTGTTGTACATATCTCAGCGGGTGTCAGTGGTCTGGTCGCTGCCTTGTACCTGGGTTCCCGCCGTGGGTATCCTTACCAGGTGATTCGTCCGAACAACCTTGTTATCACTATGCTTGGAGCCGGATTACTCTGGGTTGGTTGGTTTGGATTTAATGCAGGCAGCAGCATCTCAAGCGGACTAAGCACAGCTCAGGCCTTGACTGCCAC
>Ga0163199_1000062_pt1 | contig 67323 bp, 47 predicted proteins | sample PL_2010_150m_FD_113537 | JGI IMG/M metagenome (GOLD analysis project Ga0163199, IMG submission 113537) | Freshwater microbial communities from Powell Lake, British Columbia, Canada to study Microbial Dark Matter (Phase II) - PL_2010_150m | ecosystem: Environmental > Aquatic > Freshwater > Lake ...
GATTAAATTGGGTCAAAATCCTGCAAATAATGATAAAGAAATTACCAAAGGCACCGCAACTTGAGATGTATAAAACCGTCCTGGTGAACTTTATTCATCCCGATCACGAACTGTGTCAGCTGGCCAGAAAAATTGATTGGGATAAGCTGGAGAAAGACCTGGCTCCCTACTATGCCGAGGTAGGCCGACCAGCTGTTCCCGTCAGGACGATTGTAGGCTTATTACTGTTGAAACAGATCTATAATCTTGGAGATGAGACCGTAATGGAACGATGGCTGGAAAACCCCTACTGGCAGCACTTCTGCGGGGAGATCTACTTCCAGTACCGGTTCCCGTTTGACCCGAGCGATTTTGTTCATTTCCGCAAACGGATTGGTGAAGAAGGAATGAAGAGGATCTTCCAGGAGAGTATCCACCTGTTTTCCAAGGAGGAATTAAAGCAAGAAGTGAAGGAAGTCCGCATAGACACTACTGTTCAGGAGAAAAATATCACGTTCCCAACAGACCGGAAGTTGTACGAAAAGGTGATCGCCTACTGTCTTCGCATCGCAGAAAAAGAAGGACTTCAGATAAAACGCACCTATCCAAGGGAGGTTCGCAAGTTGCTCGCTGCCCTCCGGTTTAGCCATCATCCCAGACGGCACAAAAAGAAGGTTAAACTGGAGAAGCGGTTTTACAATATCACGGTTAAGATTTACAACGATGTGGTGGACAAGCTTGAACCGCTGACAGAAGCCCATGATGAGATTTTGGATCGGATGTACCGGATCCTGACACAGCAAAGGAATGACAGCAACAAGGTTTACAGCATGCATGAACCTGGAGTTCATTGTATTGCCAAGGGTAAAGAACACAAGAAGTATGAATTTGGAAATAAAAGCAGTTTTGCCTACACCCGACAGGGTGGGATTATTGTTGGAGCCTTAGCGTTTGAAAATAACCCTTTTGATGGGCACACTTTATTGCCACAGGTGGAACAGGTGGAAGAGCTTACCGGACTGAAACCGAGATATGCCATCGTTGACCGGGGCTATCGGGGGCAGAACCAGATAGGCAGTACCAACGTGGTTATGCCGAAGAACCTGAAACGGGAGAGTCGGTACCTGAAAAAGAAACGAGAGGAGCGATGCCGGTCACGTTCCGGTATCGAAGGATTGATCTCGCACTTGAAACTGGACCACCGGATGCTCCGGAATTACCTGAAAGGCACGCAGGGAGATAAAATCAATACCTTATTGGCAGCTGCAGCCTTTAATATGAAGAAATGGATGGCCCGGCACCGCCATTTAATTTTCGTCTTCCTCAGATTTTTGTTTTTCCGGACTCAAGGTTTGTCTCCAGTTTGCATTGAAATCTCTGGAAGGTGAAAAATGGGTATTAATAAGGATCAACTAATTATTGTGTTGCTTTCATAATTAACCGTGTAAAGGTAAATAGTTCACGGTTATCGAACAATATCGATTCAAATTTAATCTTCACGATACGAAGAACTGATATTCTTCTCAACACATAGGTAAACTGATTTGGCCGATTCATCCGGTCCATGTCAAGTCTTTCCAACTAAGGGAAGGCTACGCGTGTACCGTGTAGACCTTGATCAATTGCAAGCAATTATTATAGTGCATTTCGAGTAATAGACAGTGGTTGCCTCTCAAGATTCAAATGCATTCACCATTTTACGAATTTAAATTGTGATAATGAAGTATCCTGCGCAATATTTTCTTTTGTAGGATAGTCTAGCTCAAGGTTAGCAAGTTTGTTCGTAGCAATGGTACCTCCAAAAACAAATAACTCAGGAACCCATGGGGAACCTGGTAAAGTAAAATCGATAAAGGCGAAGTTTTCTTTCTCAGGGATTAATCCAGGAAAATTTCCATCACCGGTCCAGATTTCTATCCCTAATTTTCCAAATTGGCTATATTCAACATCAGGGTGATTTTTTACCTGTAGATTGATTGCAGAAAGCAAATTACCATAACTGAAAGATACCGGGCTTCCAATGTTAACTTTTCTGATGGAAATTGTATCAGAGAATAGCTCTGTCGGTGTCTTAGTGATGATTTCACAAAACAACCGTACTTCAGTTTGGGTGGTTGCAGAATATTTAACAGTTAAATTTTGCTTCGGTAAAATAGTAATTAACATACCATCATTGTTCGGTGAATAGAACACTGGTTTGGGAAGCAAATTATAATTTAATACAATTGTGTTATATCCCTGGATACTTATATGGCAAATGATAGCGTCAAAATTCTCAAGGTTATAACGAAGTGCGAAAACCGGGTAATCGGGATACATAAAAATTCCTGGCTTTTTATCATGCCTCCAGATAAATTCCGGATCAACATGAACGGTGTCAGGTACATGCTGTATAATAGAATTGACGTTTTGGATTAAATCTATTGTGACAGCAACATTTCTGAAATAGATCGAATCCGGGTTTTTTGCAGTCACAAGCGAACCGCCGTTATCTCCTGACCATGTTTTTGTGATATATAAGTAATTAACAGTGTCATATTTATTGAACATACTGTAAATCACGGGAATAGGTTTTCGTTCAAGGGTAATATCAGGTTCTTCATTGCAAGAACATAAACAACAAACAATAAGCCACATCAACAGTACGTTGATTTTCATAACTTCTATTGATTTGCAGGTTTGTCTAAACATATTAGTCAAAGGTACAATAAACCGAAATAGCAAGTATTAAGAACTAAAACAATTTTACACTCTTGGTATTGAAAACTAGTAAGTCAGTTGTGAAGAAAATATCGCAAGTACCGATGTTGAGAATAACAACAAGTTAAGGTCCTTAACTGCTGAAAACTTACCATCTCTAAATGATGAAAAAATTAAAGTGTTTAATTATAGGATTTCCAACAGGGAGAATCGATTAAAAGACGTTGCCCTTAATTGTGGGACACACAAGGATGACCATGTGGATAATGGTAACCAGAGAACCCATTATGAGTTGGACATTTATGAAATGGATCAATCAGGGACCATGGTCTATGCTCACTATTTGGTCAGACCATATAATAAAGTTCTCGGAATTTGGTATTGGTGTCAAAGGACCATTAGTGCAAATATTAAAGTCGCAAATGATTATTATATTTCACCAGTATGGGATCGAATAACCGAAACCTATTATAATGCAGGTGAATTGGCCTATAGTCTGTCAGGAGATTTAGGCGTGAGATGGATTTCTGCGCCTAATTCTGTTCCCCATATTTTTCATTTCGGAGGTTATTATGTTTGGGCTGATACTCCAAGTACTGACCAAATATCAGGCCAATGTAATGCGGGGTATTTTTGGTAGAAGAGATTCAAAGGCTATTAAAATGCAGGAGTTGTTTTAGCCCCCTAAATTGTTGGACACAGAATTGAAAAGAGATAAGTTCAACTAAATTTTGGACCTCGACAACACAAAGAACATTTATTGATGAAGAATACTGGCTCTGCTTCAGGTAGCAGAGCCAGCATTTTTCAACCGGAAATGCAGCATTCCCAGAGCTGAATGATTTGCACCTACAATAGATCTTTGTATGTTTATATTAGATTTGACAATCTCCATCGAAGTGAGTTAATTGATTCCTTAGGTTGAAACATATAGTAACAAATTCTAAAAAACTTATGGGTGACCGAATATTAAGGTATCCACTTGTTACCGGACTTCTTGTCCTTCTGATGTTTAGCAGCTGTCACAAACTCGTTCAGGATGAATTCCCCGATTTCACCCCGGTGCCAACAGTGAACAGCTACCTCATTGCCGACAGTGCCATTAAAGTAAAGATTTCCCTGGCGGCTAAGATGGATTCTTTACCCTTGAAAACTGTGGATCAGGCAGAAGTGCAACTATTTATCGATGGAACATTTAATGAAACCCTTTTTACCAAAGGGAATGGTTTGTATTCTTCAGTCAGTATCGTTAAACCCGGCAAAACGTATCGATGCCAGATCAGCATTCCCGGATATGATATGGTAACCTGCTCTGATTCCATACCGCTGCCCAATCCCATCATGAAAATCGAGCACATCCTGACAGCTGGAATTGATGAAGAAGGGTTTACCTATCCAGGCATTAAATTCACTTTTTCAAATAATCCGCAGGAACACCGGTATTACCAGGCTATCATTTGGAAATATACTGAATCTGAATGGAGATCTTCCCCCTGGACAGCAGCCGGGCTGAAAGAGATAGTGGATCCGGTACTTCTAGCTGAAGGACTTCCCATGGCTGTTTTTAGTAATGACCAGATCAATGGTGATACTTATACCATGCAAATCAATTACCAATCCGGAATTTATTACGCCGGTCCCAATAATGAGAATCCCAGGTTGTATCCCTTTATGCTTGAATTACGGTCGATATCCTACCATTATTATCAATATCTAAGGCAGGTTTATTTATATGACCTTGGGCGATATCCCGAATTCCTTTCAGGTGTAGGCAGCGTCTTTCCTTTACATTCGAATGTTCAAAACGGGTACGGCATTTTTGCAGGGTATTCAACATATTTATCGGAGATCATTCAACCTTAATTTAGCCTCTGTGAATACCCATATTTTCAAACATTTGGCATCGTTGCTATTTTTCCTGCTAATGTCATGCAGCCTGATGATTCAGGGCCAGATACGGATTTCGGGCTTCGTAAGAGATAAGAATACCAGTGAGCGGCTAATTGGTGCCAATATTTATATAAAAGGCACCCAAACTGGGACAGTTACAGATAATAACGGCTATTTTTCACTGGTTTCAGCGGTCCCGTGTTCTCTCAGTTTTTCTTATGTCGGGTATAGTAGTAGCTCACTGGATATCTTTTCACACCGGGACACATTATTCGAAGTACCTTTAGAACCGGGAAAACAACTTGGAACAGTTGAGGTCAGGGGAATTCGTGCTCCACGGGCAAATGTTGCGTCATTAAAAATCAGCGAATTACAGCAAATGCCCTCCCTGGGTGCGAAGCCGGATATCCTGAAAAGCATGCAAATGTTACCTGGAATCCAGTCGCAAAACGAAGGAACGAGCCGACTGTTAGTACGAGGCGGAGATCCCGGCCAGAACTTATATCTATTTGATAATGTTCCCATTATCTATGTAAACCATTTGGGTGGATTTATGTCGGTGTTTAATCCGGATATTATTAATAACATAGATATTTACAAGGGTGGTTTCCCTGCCCGGTTTGGCGGACGATTATCATCGGTGGTTGATATTGCGCAGCGTGAGGGAGATCGATCAGCCCTGAAAGGTTCTTTCAGCATAGGGGTAACCGATGCTTCATTTACTGTTGAGGGCCCGTTGAAATTGAGGAATGCGAATTTTATTGTTACCGGACGTAAAACTCTTTATGATGCTTATTTCTTGCTCGGAACCATATTATCCGGACAGAATAATCTGCTGGCTTCTAATGGATTTCATGATTTGAACGGCAAGTTTTCCTGGAAGCCGGATGATCGGAATAGTTTTCACCTGAATCTCTATCAGGGTGATGATTACCTTAATGCCTGGTCCTTTCTGAAAGAATCGGGTGAAACTCAAAAAATTCATATTGGCAATGTTTGGGGTAACTGGCTGGCGTCCGGACGATGGAACCGGGTAGTCTCTCCACGGATATTCATGACCAATAGTCTATCGTACGCTCGCTACCGATTGAAAAATGACCTGTTATATACCGTGACCGATACGGTGGTGAATTATAGCTATAGCCGGAAGTACTTATCCTCGGTTCAGGATTTCTCATTTCGCACCAATACGAAATTCCTGGTATTTAAAAACTGGTCGGCCGATGCAGGACTTCAATTATCACTGTTTACCCATGTACCAAACAATACCTATCAGTCCAATCAATTGATACAAACGGCCAATGAACAGCTGAAGACGTTGGAATCGGCACTCTATCTGGATAACAAAATTGTACTTCTCAAAAGGGTCGAGGCAAACCTTGGACTGCGGCTGGTCAATTATTCAACATCAGGATATTCGGGTTTCTCGATGGAACCCAGAGTCAATATTACTCTTGATGTTACCGAAAAACATAAGCTGAATCTGAGTTACATGAGTGTAACCCAAAACTCACATCTATTGGTCACTACCGGCAATATTTTCAGTAATGAGGTTTGGGTCCCGTCGGATAGTCGCATTCCACCGGCACGGAGCGACCAGTTCTCGTTTGGATGGAATGGTTCTTTTCATCAGGATATGTTCCAGACTGAACTGTCTATCTATTATAAGACAATGGAAAAACTGACCACCTATAAGGAAGGGTTTACTAACCTGATGGGTGATGCCGACTGGAGGTCGAAGATCATTTCCGGGGGCTTCGGCAAATCGATGGGCGTTGAGTTCCTCGTGAGAAAAACTTTCGGCGACTGGACCGGTTTTGCCAGTTATTCATGGTCACATACCACTAGGCAATACCCGGAACTAAATGGAGGCCACGAATATGTGTTTGAGTTTAATCGGCCCCATACAGCATCACTGAACTTAAACCATAAAATCAATGAAAAGTGGGCGGTTAACCTGACCTGGGTGTATCAGACCGGGCTTCCTTATACTCCCATTCTGGGTCGTCAACTGACACAAAATACGATGCCTGATGAAAACGGGAATTACGGATATTACGAGGTTTTGCTATATGGGGAGCGCAACAGTGCGCATATGAGAGATTATCATCGCCTGGATGTCGGTGCAACTTTAAACACAACCACACGACATAATCACAAAGCAACCTGGACATTTTCTATTTGCAACCTTTACAACAGGCGAAATCCCTACTATTATTATTATAATTCGGAACCTTTAAGAGGACTCCAAACGCCGAGCGAATCGGCAGAGTTTAAGCCAATGAATCTATATCAGATGAGTTTCTTTCCGATCATTCCATCGGTTTCCTATAAGGTTTACTTTGATAAAAGTGATCCTAAGAGGATTAAGAAGCCTGTCAATCAACGATTAAAAAAATGGCTATATCAATAAAAATAAACAAACCAATGAAAAAACAAAGCATTATTTTATTAGCACTCTTATTCTTGTCTCTTTCCCTTGAGGCACAGGATTCTTTCATTAAAAACCGATGGAACTTCAAGGCAGGTTATGCATCTTATCAAGGATTCTTTGTCTCCAATCATGGAATAAACCAATCATTTGGTAATTATCGTCTCGAAGCGAACTACGGAATACTAAACTTCCTGGAAACGGGATTATATCTGGGTTACAGCCGGACCACTTCTCAACCTGTTCCCGTAGTTGGCCAGGGGCTGATTTATCAAAATCTGAATACACCCTTTTTCGGGGTTTGTCTCAATTTTCATCCATTAACCTTTCTCATTAAGAAACCCGATTTCAGGTTTGACTTTTATCTGCTCGGCCGTTACGGGGGTATTTATTACTCCTCGCCTAAGGATTATATACCGGCCAAAGGATTAAAGTTCCAGAATTCGCAAGGTGCAGGATTAGCTTTTTACTTTACAAAACATATCGGAATATTCACCGAGTATAGTTTTTCCGAACTTCATCTGAAATCTGGGAATTTCCGATTTGGGTTGAGTGTGAAGTTTTAACAAGAATCAGGGGGGAAAGTTACTTCCGGTTGTACCAAGAAACAAATATAGCTAACCCGGCAATAGACGTCGAACTTTGGTTTACTTGAATATTAGCTCGTTGAGGGTCGAATGGAACATTGGATTCTGTACTTTAAACAGTTGGAATCTTGGTGATTAGCCGGATTGCTTCAATCCCCGGGATCGCCTGCTCAAGATGTCCAGAATATCTTGGGTAATGCTTCAGATCTGATAGACTTCTTGCTGGGTTTTACCCATGTTGGCTCGTTCCTGCTCTAATGCTTCAGCCAATGGGATAGGCTTCAATGGCGATTATCAAATTACAAAGAGTCAGTAAATCAAGTTTGTCAATCTTTGATAAGTCTGCCTTTACCAATTCCTGGTCTTTATCCCAACCGGGCCAGTCAAGATCTATGACTAAGCCTAATTTATAGCATAGCTTGGACGCGCCGATAAAAGTTACAGGCTCTGCCGACCGGGAAATAAATTGGTCATTATTTGTACTCTTATATAAATTAGAGCTTTACAGTTAAAAATAGTTGTTCTAACCGGCAGCGGTTGTAATTTTTATTGCCACGTCCAGTTACTGAGGCTGACCAGTTTTTCGCTTTTCCAGGCGATTCATGACTAGGGAAATCATTTAGGTTACTGTGAGTTGTTTTGTTTGATTGTAGATCAATTCCATTACATTTGGAGAAATACAATGATGCGAGGTAACCACTTAACCGCTGATCCCCATGTTCAAAGGAAAATCTGTCTTCATTCCCTGTAAACCTTACGTCAGGCAATTTCTCATTCAGCAGTTTTGTGAACCGGTCAACCTTTATCCGGCCGCCAATCCCTACCTGACATTCTTTCGCAGCTGTCTTACCGATCCAACCCCAAAATACCAACAGCGTTTACCCTGCAGCAATTGCGATATGTTGGTTAAACGGGAAAAGCAGGTACACGTGCCTAAAGCAAGATTTTACCAGCGCGAGCATGAGAAAATGCGAGTAGTCAATAAGAGTAGAACCGATATCGTGGAATTTGTTGTTTCCGAAGCGGATTTTTATGAGGTTGGCTGGTTCATCAAGCCACTTCAGGTGGCAGCACTGAATGCCTGTTTCGAGCAAAACATCAAAGCGTTCATGAGGACCTCCATCATGGTGGATGTATCCGTTACCGGTAACCTGGCCGACAGCATCCACCGGTTTCAGAACAATTACAACTTCCCGGAGGAGATCTGGTCGTATGAGGCCATTAAAAAGGATTTATACCGGCACACCAAGAAATCAAAGATTTCATTCAAAAAGGAAATTTATAGCAAAATCCAGCAAATAGTTATAGTTCACTTGTCTGATCTGGGGACAATCTCAAAAACCAACCAATTACTCAATGGAAAAATTAAGAAAAGAACAAAACAACCTGGGCGGAATCTCAAAACTTTGGGCGATCCCCTCCAACTTACTCTATACGCTAACCGGGAGCGAAACTCCGGGAATGTTCTCGCTTCCGATCGGATGCCTTGAAAACGCCTTTGAATTCTGGCCCACCTTTCAATCTGCCGCCTTCGAGGAAGAACAGTTGGTACATGCTGCCGGTGATTATTACAATCAGACGGTTGTATTTACCGTTCCCAAACACACTTTCCGAAACCTTGCCTACCTGAACCTCCTCGCTGGCCGAACCTGGGGGATACTCTTCATGGATCAGAACAGACAATATATACTCGTAGGCAACCGGGATTATCCATTGCGCCTGGGAGCGGGTATTAAAACAGGAGGGGAAATCTCGGACCTGAACCACGCATCTTTAAAGTTCACTGGCCAGTCTCCTTTTCGGTTTTAACAAGGGTCTAAACTGATACCACCCACCGGCGAAAAACGATACCACCTTATTAATTTTAAAGAAATTGTAATTTTTCGCATCCCGAAAGATTACAGTCATGATTTCAACCCTCACCTGTCAACATTGTGGCCTCACGATAGAAAGTAATCCCCGAATCAAAAAACAGAAATATTGCTCTTCCCGGGCATGTCAAAATGCTCGTCGATTTTCAACCCATAAGGTAAGAGTCAAGAAAAGCTCAGCGAGTCGTTCCATGCGATGTGCCCGCAATATGCGTTGGCGTTATACCCGCCCTGCATACGCGTATCAGAAGGACTACCGTGAGAACCACCCGGAGTATGTGAAGCGCAATCGTGATTTACAAAGGGAGCGTAACGAAAAGCGTCAAAAGGAATCTGTATCAATGATTGTAAAGACGTACGCGTTCGTTTAAGAAAAACCGCCCCTCTACATTTACCGGCACTAATAAAAGTACCGGTAAATGTAACCGGCTGAAAAAACCGGTGCAATCGCGTTCCTATTTACAATCTTTGGAGCGGGTGCTCTTGACTGGGATTTTTATCGCTTTGCCCTACGCTGACCCTGTAGCTCACGATTACGCGCTACATACCCGGGATGCCGCTCACGGTATTCCCTCTGGTATTGGTAGGCTGGTCGTTTCTTCCGCCACAGATCCTGATGATCCAGACATTTCTGGCGGTAGCTTGGGTTATCTGCATATCGTTCCCGCTTCCACAAGCTCACTCTCGATCGCTGGCATACCTTCTCTGTACAATACTGCTGCTCTTTTATTCGGGGATTCCGTGGTAGCTCTTTACCACAATGACGGCAAATAAAGGTGGTGATCATGATCGTAATCCTTCAAGATGCGAAAGATCACTGTTTAATCATAGGTAAAAAGGTGGTAGCGTTTTTCGCCGGTGGGTGGTATCAGTTTAGACCCTTGTTAAAAGTTAAATACCTTGTTTCCGAATTTGAGTGCAGTGTCCGGCAGGCGGAACAATTGGTTGACTTATCCCCTGGCTTTTATAACTATCAGCCTCGAGAGAAGGATGAGAACCTAATCAGCAAGCAGCTACTGCGAATTGCCGGATTGCACCCAGAATTTGGTTTTGAACGGCTGCATGAGATTCTTATGCTTGAAGGATTTGTAGATCGCAAAAACAGGTTTACCGGGCGTATAAAATACTTGATCTGAAAACGCGGAGGCGGAATTTCCTGCTGCAGATCAGGCTGGCAGCGAATCCCCGATGGAAACCTCGGCGGCGTGGTCTGTCATGGGTTATACAAGAGGCTGTTACGTTCTCCAAGGAAAATAGGGTTATTCGGAATCCGGTTTTGGTCATCTACCGAAGTGCTGGTGGTGAAAAGCTTGCTGAAATTCCGAGAACCAGAAGCGCAGTAACGTTAATCAAGTCACTGGAATCCCTGTTTGGTGACAACGGTAAGCCTTACCGGATCCGGGTTTGGTGGGAACCAAACCAGTTTCGATGATTTATTTTAGGACATCTCTAAAGGTTTTCTTGAATTTTTCTGATCACCTCAGTGATGATCATATCCGGGGAATCAGCAGCATGGATATTTATCTGATGTGCAATACTGGATTGCCATGCTTTACGAACCGTTTTTAAAGACGTCTCATGGATTAGTTGCTGAGGACCAGTGTATTGAAAACCTTTGTGGTTCATTTTTTCGATAAATAGTGGCTTTATTATTTGCCAGTCTTTGCTGGCAAACTCATGAGTGAGATGAAAAAGGTCGTAAAAATCGGCGGCGCCGAATAAGCTAATATGAGGTTTCTATGATTTGCATTATTGCTGCTTCTGTCATATTCATACGCAGCATCCAGGCTGAATTAAAAATACCACAGTCTTCTCCACCGGGTTCAAAGAGCGTGTATTTCTTACCAAGGTTTTGTTTTGCAAAATCAATAAATGGATCCAGTTCTTTCTTTTTCAGCAATTCGGCCAGATAACCCATTCGCTTGATCAAAGAAGCGTTGTCGTAGAGTTTTGCCATTGCTAAACGAGTAACGTTAAACCCTAATTAATGGGGTCTTCAGATACATGAATAGCAAAAGTATGGTTTTTATTCCATTTCGCCATAATCTATTCAATATTCAGATGTTCACTGGCTACACTCAGAACATCATTGCCGAACGCTTTCAGGTAGATCTCTGTGGTCTGTTCGTTGGCATGACCCATCATTTCTTTAATTACAGAAGCCGGAACTTCCTTGCTTTTCAGGGTTGAGGCAAATGTATGTCGTGCGACATAGGTTGTTAATGAGGTTAAAATTCCAAGGTGAACACCCATCTTATCCATAGAACCTGGCATCCTGTTCATTTGATAATTCAGCAGGCTGGTAGTCTTGTATTTTTTTCAAATCTGCCATGGTGATTGCCCGTTTTACCTTACAAGCAGAGGGTCACTGGTTCGAATCCAGTAGCGCCCACGGTGAAAAGCCTTCCACTTCGGGAGGCTTTTTTTTGCCCTCCTTTGAATGATTTTCCGTAAAAAAGCGACTTAGTTTTTTCATTCAAACCAAGGTTGCGCATCTATATAGGTATGTTCTGTGTTTACATACTCTATTCGGAAATATTGGACCGATACTAGGTTGGACAAACCGAGGACATCGCCGCACGATTACCACACTGTTCCGATCCATTCAATTTAACCCCTCTGGATCACTTCGGCCGGACTCATTCGTGAAACACTGTATGTCTGGATACTTATAGCCAGAAACGTTAGAAGTGCCACCAAGCCTCCAGCCAATAAAAATGAGGGCCACTCCTGGAGGATCTGGATTCTGTATGCAAAGCGATTCAACCAATTCCCGGCTACCACATACGCAAGTGGCCAGGCAATCAGATTAGAGAGAATCACCCATTTTATCATCCTGTTGATCAACAGAAAAAATACACTGGCTCCTGAAGCTCCGAAAACTTTCCGGATCCCGATCTCTTTTCTTTGCTTTTGCAAACTCAATACCATCAGGCTTATCAACCCCATGATCGACAGAATGATTCCAACAATAGCCGCGGAAAAAATCAATTGAACCTGGTTTTCCTCGCGCTGGTAAAAACCGCGGTACATATCCTCAACAAAGAATGAAACAGGCTGATAACCAGGATCGGTCCCTGTTAGTATCGATTCAATGTTTTGTAAATCCTGCATTCCATATCCCGGCTTTAAACGGATAGAAAGGAAATTAAAACGGTCACTCTGCATAGTGAGAATTTCCTTGTCGAAGTCAGAATAGAGCGGCTTGGTCCTGAAATTGTTAACTACTCCTATCACTTTCCCTTTAACACCCCTCAATACAATTTCTTCACCCACCGGATTTTCTAGTCCGAGCTGCTTAACTGCCTCCTGATTGATCAGGAAGCTTGATGAGTCGCGGAGGTGCAATTTCGAAAAATCATCGCCCTGAATAAGCTGAATCCCATACGTTTTAAGGTAATCATGCTGAACACGATTAACATTAATAAGTATGCCACTGGACTCGGAACTGCCATACTTATAAACCACCGAATTAGCAATCCGGTATTTCCCCGGAATAGAAAAGGAAGCAGTCACACTGGCTACTGATGGATATTGCAATATCCTGCTTTTTAAGAAAGCATAGCTGGCAATAACCTGATCGGTAAGATTCTCATAAACAATAACCTGTTTCAGATCAAATCCAAGATCGGCTTTTGAAACATATTTCAATTGGGCGGAGAACAAGAGCATCAGGCAGATAATAAAAACTGAGAGACCATATTGGATTAAAACAAGCATTTTTGCCAGACCAAATTTCCGGGAACGGTTGATGGATTCTTCTTTTAGTATAGTGCCCGGATTCATCCTGGAGAGGTACCAATTTGGATAAGCACTTGACAAAATGATAATTACGACGGTCCCAACAACCAGCCATCCTGTCCAAATCACATCCGTTTTATAAAACAATGGGAGATTGAGAGCCCACCTACTTTCCACCAATCCATCAAGTAATTCACACATTAACAAGGCGATAAGAAGAGCAGCTACTACCAAAACAGAGGTCTCCTGCATAGTCTGCCAAAACAATTGTGAACGGGTGGCACCTAAGACTTTCTTAATTCCGATTTCCTTCGATCTTTGTTCGTATAATGCCGTAGTCAGGTTAATGAAGTTGATAACCCCAACCAATAGAATGAAAATCGCCATTGCCGTAAAGAGGATCAAAGTACTTTTCGGGGTGGTTTTTGCATAATCTGTTGCCTGAAGTTGAGTTGTATGAATGGTTGACAGTGGCTGAAGGAATAAATCACCGGTAATACCGGCTTTCCCGTATCTCTGTTGAACTATACGGTCAAACACCTGATTCAGCTGGGGTAGAACTGTTTGGGGATTAATACCCTCCCTGAGTAGAAAATAGGTAGGAAAAGTGAAGCCCTCTCTCTCGACAATATTGTCATCACTATGGGTAAGGGATGATAATGAGGCGAGCAGATCAAAGGCTATATGAGAATTGTCGGGCAGATCATCTAATATGCCGGTTACTCTGTATGGCGAATCATTGATTAGCAATGTCTGGCCAACCGGATCTGAATCTCCGAAAAACTTCCTGGCGGTATGTTTGGTTAGTGCTACCGAGAAGGGTGCTTTCAGTGCCTCCTTTGGATTTCCGCTGGCTAATTTGAAAGAGAAGACATCAAAAAAAGTTGAATCAGCATAATAGAGTTTCTGGTCAGTGTATTTCTTATCGCCACAGAGAATCTCGTATCGCAAGTTTGAATTAAGCCTCACAGAAGATTCAATACCCGGGACTTCAAGCTTAGCTGCTTCACCCAATAAACCAGGCATATGAATTGTCGTGTTTTCTTTTCCGGCCAGTTGAATAACAGCCCGGCCCCTGTATATCCGATCCTTCTTTACGTGAAAAGAATCAAATTCGGTCTGATACTTCAGATAGGAAATCATCATCAGACAAGCAGCCAATCCTGTAGCAAAGCCGATCAGGTTTATTATTACATATCCCTTATGTCTTTTAAGGAAACGAAAGCTATGCATTGCCTAGCGCCTCCGCCACCACATAAGTGCTCCCGGTAACCAATACAAGATCGCCAGTCACAGCCGACTTTCTTGCAGCAGCAAGCGCTTTAGGCACGGTTTCATGTATTGATCCCTGAAGTCCGTAAAATGCAGCCTTAGCTGCCAGTACCTTCACATCCAGCGCCCGCGGAATTGAAGCCATGGTGAAGTAATACCTGGCAGATGTCGGCAAAACCTGAAGGATTTTATCGATCTCCTTATCGTTTACAGCACCGTAAACGATATGCAGATTATTGAACCGGGTATTTTCTATCTGGAAAACAACCTGTTTGATCCCATCGATATTATGCCCGGTATCAATAACGGTTTTCGGATTCTGGCCTATGATTTCCCACCGGCCGCTGAATCCGGTTAATGCCTTAACTTTGGATAATCCCTCATAGATATTTACATCGGTAATATTCCAGTCCCTGAGTTTTAACAATACCAGAACCTCAAGAACCACCGGCAGGTTCTTGCGCTGAACAAATCCAAGAAGATCGCTGTACAGTTCAGGATAGACACTTTTCCGGCCCTTCATCACCTGAAAATATTGCCTGTTCTCATTCGAAAGAATTGAATAAGGTACCTGGAAAAAATCATTGGCGAAGAAAACCGGCGATCCAAGTTCTGCGGCCTTATCTTCAAATACCTTCCGGGTTTCCTTGTCCTTTTCACCAACCACTATCGGGATTCCCGGCTTGATAATTCCAGCTTTTTCCAAAGCGATTTTTTCAAGGGTATCTCCCAGAAGATCCATGTGATCAAAGCTGATATTGGTTATTACAGATAAAACCGGATCAATAATATTGGTCGAATCGAGTCGGCCTCCGAGTCCGACCTCGATAACCGCCACCTGGATATCCTGTTTTGAGAAATAGTCAAATGCCAGGGCAACTGTCATTTCAAAAAACGAGGGTTTTAACTCCTCAAAAAGAGATTTGTTTTTTTCAATGAAAGCAATAACCTCCTTTTTAGGGATCATCTCCCCGTTAATCCGGATTCTTTCCCGGAAGTCGATCAGGTGCGGAGAGGTATATAAACCGACCCGGTAACCCGATTGCTGCAAAACTGCCGCCAGCATGTTGGAAACCGAACCTTTCCCATTGGTTCCGGCAATATGGATGCTATGAAAGTTCCTGTGGGGAAAACCAAAGTGTTTATCCAGCACTTGAGAGGTTTCGAGATCAGCTTTGTAAGCCGATTTGCCGATGCGTTGATACATCGGAAGTTGGGAAAAAAGCCAATCTGTTGTTTCTTTATACTTCATCGAATGCAATTTTACTATATTTAACGTAAAAGTTGGACAAAATAATGATGAATCAGAAGAAAATCTTTGTGCTGGATACTAATGTGTTGCTGCACGATTACAAGTGTATATATCAGTTTGAGGAACACGATATTATTCTGCCGATAACGGTTCTGGAGGAACTTGACAAATTTAAGAAGGGGAATGACCAGATTAATTTCCAGGCAAGAGAATTTGTTCGTGAACTCGATGAATTGTCTGGTGAGATGCTGTTTACCGAGGGGATCAGCCTTGGCAAGGGCCTGGGTAGGCTGTTTATAGAAACAGGTAAACCATTTTCCAGGGAGCTGGAGGAATCCTTCGAGGAAAAAATTGCTGATCACAGGATTCTTGCTATTGCAGATTATACCAGGAATAAAAATCCGGACAAACAAGTCATTCTCGTTACCAAGGATATCAATCTCAGAATCAAAGCAAAAGCACTCGGTTTAACTGCCCAGGATTATAAAGCAGGACAGGTGACCAATATCGAATACCTCCATGAAGGGATACCTACTATCGAAAATCAGGATGATGAGGTGATTGCTAAATTGTACAATTCCCCGGAAGGAGTTTCGGTTGAAGAGTTTAACCTGGGAATGGATCCCCTGTCAAACCAGTATATGGTATTGAAGGGCAATCAATCAACAGCTCTGGCCATTTTTGATATCCGGACCAGTGCACTACATGTGGTTCAAAAACAAAAATGCTATGGCATCGAACCCAGAAACGCCGAGCAGACTATAACTCTTGATGCATTATTAAGGCCTGATATTAATTTAGTGAGCCTAACAGGGAAAGCCGGCACCGGGAAAACATTGCTTGCCCTGGCTGCGGCATTACAGCAACGGCGTGATTACCTTCAGATCTATCTTGCCCGCCCGATTATCCCGCTGGGAAACCGGGAAATCGGGTATTTGCCGGGCGATGCCCAGGAAAAGATTGAACCTTTTATGCAGCCACTGTTTGATAATCTTTCTGTCATACGTCATCAGTTTGATGCCAGGAGCAAAGAATTTCTGAAAATAGACCAATTGCTGCAGGAAGAAAAGCTGATAATCACCCCTTTAGCATATATCCGCGGACGAAGCCTCAGTAAAGTTTTCTTTATTGTTGACGAAGCACAGAACCTGACCCCGCATGAAGTTAAAACCATTATTACCAGAGCCGGCGAGGGAACAAAAATAGTTTTCACGGGAGATATTCACCAGATCGACTCTCCATATCTTGACCTGAAATCCAACGGACTATCGTATCTGACTGACAAATTAAGAGGTCAGGATGTCTTTGCTCATGTGAATTTGGTTCATGGCGAGAGGAGCCATCTGGCAGAACTGGCCAGCAACCTGCTTTAACTATTTACAATTGATGATTTGAAAAAGGTAGCATTTCATACCCTGGGGTGTAAACTGAATTTTTCCGAAACCAGTGAAATCGGCCGTCATCTGGAAGAATCCGGATTTCAAAGGGTTCCTTTCGGCAGTCATGCTGATATTACAGTCATACACACCTGCAGTGTGACCGGTTCGGCTGAACGGAAAACCAAGCAGGCTATTCACAAAGCGATACAGGTTTCTCCAGATAGCTATATAGTAGCGATGGGTTGTTATGCCCAATTAAATCCCGATGAGATTGCATCCTGGAAGGGCGTGGACCTGGTTCTTGGGACCAACGACAAGTTTGACCTGATCAAATATCTCACCGATACCCGGAAGAAGGGTCATGCAGAGGTGCACAGCTGTGAAATCACCGAAGATCAGAAATTCTTTCCGGCACATTCCACAGCTGAGAGAACCCGTGCATTTCTTAAGGTACAGGATGGGTGTGATTACCCTTGCACTTATTGCACCATCCCAAAGGCCCGGGGGAAAAGCCGGAATCCTGAAATCAGCAGTATCGTTGAGCAGGCCAAAGAATTAGTTGACAAGGGATTGAGGGAAATTGTTCTTACGGGTGTTAATATCGGGGACTTTGGGAAAAGTACCGGAGAAACCTTTACCCAATTAGCCAAAGAACTTGATGAAGTAAATGGCATACTCAGGTTCCGGATCTCTTCGATTGAGCCCAATCTGATAACAGATGAACTCATCCAATTTGTTGCCGGATCCAAACGGTTTGCTCCTCACTTTCATATCCCGCTGCAATCAGGATCGGATAAAATCCTGAAACTGATGAAAAGACGCTACCTCGCTGCTGTTTTCGCCGACCGTGTATTAAAAATCAAGACACAGATGCCCAACGCATGCATCGGTGCAGATGTTATCGTCGGATTCCCTGGTGAAACTGATGAGGATTTCAATGAAGTTTGCCGGTTTATAAATAGCCTTCCCCTCTCCTATCTGCATGTTTTCACCTTTTCAGAACGCCCAGGAACACCCGCAGCCAGCATGGCCGGGAAAATCCCGAACCGGATCCGGGACGAGAGAAGTCATGCCCTGCATATAATTGGGAACAACCTTAAACAGGAATTCTGCATAAGCCAGATCGGACAGAATAAAACGGTCATCTTTGAACAGCAAAAGTTTGATGGGACAATGACCGGATTCACAGATAATTATGTCGAAATTGTCACAAAGGCTCAAACTGATTTTCTCCATCATCCCGGTATTGTACAACTTACCGGTCCCGAACACAATGGCGTAATGGATGCCAAATTGATCAGCACGAATCCGCTTTAAACAAGGTTGGATTTTCATTTCAAATGGATTTCTCCGGTTCAACATAAAGCTGTACTTTTATTATCTTTTTAACCACATAGACACAATAGGTCACAATAGAAGTTCATTAACGAACTTTTTTGCATATTACCAAAAAGATACTAATATGATCTAATGTGCCTATTGTGGTTGTTGTTTTACTTATATGAAGCAGATAGACAATTTTATGAATTATTCCGACCTCACTGAATCCGTTATTGTATTGACAAAAAAAACGGGTCTCTTTCTTAAGAGCATGATTGGCAAGCTTAATGAGGGCATGATCGAGACTAAAGGGCAAATGGATTTTGTTACAGATGTAGACAAGCAATCAGAAAAACAATTGCTCGATGGATTGGCCTTGATCCTTCCCGAGGCCGGTTTTATTGCCGAAGAAGGCACTTATACCCATCGCGGTGCTGTTTATAACTGGATTGTAGATCCTTTAGATGGAACAACCAATTTTATTCACGGAGTAATACCCTTTTCCATCAGCATTGCTTTGATGGAAAATGAGGAATTGGTTATCGGAGTTATCTATGACCCGATACAGGATGAATGTTTTTCAGCCTGGAAGAAAGGTCCTGCGCAATTAAACGGAAAAACCATCCGCACAAGCTCCCGAAGCAGTTTAAGCCAGGCACTTGTTTCGACCGGTTTTCCCTATACCGATTTTTCCTTAGTCGATGCCTACATAGGATCTCTCAGGGAATTAATGGAATGCACGCACGGAATCAGGCGGCTGGGATCAGCAGCAATGGACCTGGCCTATATTGCATGCGGGCGATATGATGCTTTTTGGGAATATCACCTGAAGCCTTGGGATGTTGCAGCGGGGACATTAATTATCCAACAAGCCGGCGGACAGGTCACCGATTTTTACGGAGGGCAGAATTACCTCTTCGGAAAAACCTTTGTTGCCACTAATGGCTTGATACAGATTGAATTTCTGAATGTATTAAAGAAGTATTTCTGATTTCTGTTGAACCCGGATGATTCAAACCTGAAGAAAGGCCTGCGGAATGGCGACAAGGAGGTGTTTAAACACCTCTTCATGTTGTATTCGCCCGGGTTGATCCGGTATGGATCCTCACTGATTCATGATACCGAAACAGCCAGAGAACTCGTTCAGGACCTTTTTCTCGAACTCTGGGATAAGAGAGAATCCCTCCATATTCAAGGATCAATCAAGCCCTATCTCTTTTCGTCGATGTATCACAAGGGACTGAATTGGCTGAGAGCTCAGAAAATCAGGGAAATATATATTAACAACCCGATAAAAATATGGAATTGGTTTGCCTATCCTTCCAGCCCGGATAGGTTAGACCCGCTCATGCTCGAAATAATTGAAAAGCAAATCCGCCTGCTTCCCGGCCAGTGCCGCGAGGTGTTTACCAGATCCGCAATTTTAGGTGAAAAACACGGTGAAATCGCCGGACACCTTGGATTGAGCATTAAAACGATTGAGAACCATCTGGCAAGGGCCAGAAAGATTTTAAGGGGAAAATTGAAAAAAATTCTCTGAACCATTAGGGGATTTTATGAAGTTCAGGTGTCATAGAAGAAAACACAGAATCTATGATAACGGACAAATTATTATTCCGGTTCTTAAACCAGGAAACCAGTAACAAGGAAAACCGCATAATCAAAGATTGGTTATCCGGCAATCCGGATCAGGCGAACCGTTTGAATCACCTTAAAGAGATATTGGAATCAGCAGACCAGATCATTAACCAAGAAGAAATCACAAACGATTGGAATACAATCGAGTCTAAATTACAGATAAAACAACCTGCCTTGCATATCCACCCTGCCCTGTCGGTCCGACTGGCAGGCATTGCAGCAGTTTTATTGATACTGGTCGGTTCCGGACTTCTTTGGTTTTACCGGATGAATACGCACATCGTTCGCAATGAGGATCAGTATACCAAATCCGTTTTTCTGCCGGATGGAACACAGGTTGACCTTGGGCCTGGTTCGAAATTGGTATATGACAGTGAATTTTCTGAAGGTATCCGTGTGATCAGGTTAACCGGTGAGGCTTGTTTTGATGTAACCTCCGACCCGGTCCATCCATTCACTGTAATTGCCGGACTGGCTAAGATTAAGGTCACCGGTACCAGGTTTGTAGTCAATGCCTCCCCCCGGAGTAAAGAAGTAGAAGTTTCCGTTAAGTCAGGAAATGTTTTGTTTTATAACAGTGATACCATGAATAAAAATTCATTCCGGATGGGCCTCGTAGCGGGAGAAAAAGGCATTTTTTACCCCGCTTTGAACCGGATGGATAAAACCAGTGACCCCTATTTCCACAGCACACCATAACGTTTCAACGCATCCAACTCACAGACCATGAAAAAAGCAATATTCCTTTGGGCTTGTCTCACATTCCTGATGATAACCCAGGTAAACGCAAAAGAGCTGCAGGCATTATTCTATCATGCAAGCTTTTTTAGTCCGGTAGAAGGACCCTATGTCGAGACCTATCTTAAGGTTTTCGGACCGTCGGCAGAATATGTAAAAACCGCCCGTGGTGCTTACCAGGCCTCACTGGAAGTTACAATCCTGTTTAAAAAGAATGATAAGATAATTGATTTCAGGAAGTACAATCTGCTCAGCGCAGAGCTGGAAGATACGGCGAAAGGGCAACCGCACTTTATCGATCAGCAAAGGATTCCCCTTCCTTTTGGAGTCTATCAGCTTGAACTGATTTTAAAAGATAACCATTCAAAAGAAACTCCTATAGAAAATGCCTATGTTTTGGCAATGGAATTCAATAAAACCGACCTTAAATATAGTGATTTTCAATTCATTGAATCTTTTCAAACCACCAAGCAAGACAATATATTATCGAAAAGCGGCTTTGATCTGATTCCTTATGTGGGAGATTTTTTCCCGTCCTCCGTAAAAACCCTGACTTTCTATACTGAATTATACAATCTGGATAAGAAGATCGGTGCCAATCAGGATTTTATATACAGGTATTATTTAGAATCCTTTGAAACCAATTTCTCTTTGGGAGATTTTTCGAATTATCAACGTCAGAAAGCCTCGACAGTCAACCCTATCCTGGCAACTTTGCAAATTAGCGACCTTCCAAGCGGGAACTATAACCTGGCGGTAGAAGCCCGGGATCGTAATAATGAACTTATCTCCCTGAATAAGATCTTCTTCCAGCGCAGTAACCCCGGAATGCAACTCAATCTGTCTGATATTCAAAGTGTTGACATCACTTCAACATTTGCTGAAAAGATAACTTCATTAGATTCACTGAAATTTTACCTCCAGAGTCTTACTCCGGTATCCACGATGATGGAAATTCAGTTTGCGAAAAACATGATGCAAACGACTGAAATCAAGCAGATGCAGAAATTTCTTTATAATTTCTGGAAAACCCGGAATGATAAAAATCCCGAAGCAGAATGGAACAGGTATAAAGAACAGGTGCTCATGATCGAAGACGCCTATAAAACAAAGATCAAACACGGGTTTGAAACCGACATGGGACGCACCTGGCTGAAATACGGAGCTCCTGATCAGGTTGAGGAGAACAAGCACGAGCCGAATGCCTATCCGTACATAATCTGGCAATTCTATCATTTGGGGGTTCAGAACAACAAGCGTTTCCTTTTCTATAACCCTCACCTTGCCGGTACTGAATATATCCTCTTGCACTCGGATGCCAGAGGCGAAATTTACAATCCATACTGGATGTATGAACTTTCCGGACGAACCACCAATCTCAGGAATTACGATGAGGTTAATTTTGAAGGCGGATATGGCTCAAGAGCCTGGGAGCTCTTTAAAAAATAGTAGACTTCAACAAGATGAATCGAATTATTCCCAGGTTAATCTGGCTGATTCTATGGATATTATCCTGGTTACCCGGGTTTATTATGCGATTCCTGTCCTATCTGATTAATGCAGTTGTTTTTGTGTTTTTCCGGTACCGGTCAGAAGTAGTTAAAGCCAATCTCAGCCGTTCATTGCCGGAAATTCCCCTATCGGAACGAAATAAAATTGCAGATAAGTTTTACCAGCATTTTTCCGAGCTTTTCCTGGAAATGATTATGATGATCCGGCTAAAGCCGGGTAAGAATTCACGCCGGATCCGGTTTTCAAACCCGGAAATTATCTCCCGGGCTTATGAGCAGAAGCAGAATATCATCATTATTACAGGTCATTACGGCAATTGGGAATGGAACGTGTTACCTATTCTGGCATCCGGTTTTCGTATTTTAGGTGTGTATAAACCGCAGTCAAGCAAGTTAGCCGATCAACTTATGAAGAATATCCGGCAAAAACCCGGAATTCTTTTAGTGCCGATGAAGGATACTCTTCGGGTAATTTCCCGGGAAATAAAAGAAAACAATTCTCCGTTTGCGTTGCTTTTAATTGCCGATCAGATTCCGGCACGCGGCGATGTCCGCTTCTGGACCCCGTTTCTTAATCAGGAAACTGCATTTTTTACCGGCGGTGAAAAGCTTTCAAAACGATTCGGTTTTCCTGTTTACTATGTCGATCAGGCAAAGCGCAGATTTGCGTGCTATACGGCAAAAATAACATCCGTTTATGATGGAGTGAGCGTAACGGAGGAAGGGGTTATAACCACAGCATTTGCAGAATTGCTGGAGACTTCTATCCGGCAGGAACCATACTTATGGCTATGGTCGCACAGGCGATGGAAATATCGTAGGGAGGAATTACCTTTGCGGGTATGAATCAGGTATCTGTAATCATACTTTGCTGGAATAGTCTATCCTATCTCCAAAAATTTTTACCATCACTGAAAACCAATACACCAGCTGAAATTGCAGATATCGTGGTGGTCGATAACGGCAGTTCCGATGGAACCGGTGATTGGCTTTCGGCTGAATATCCGGAAATTATTTTAAAAATTCTGGACCGGAATTACGGATATGCAGGAGGATATAAATTAGCTATTGATGGAATCAAATCTCAATATGTTGTTTTATTAAATTCGGATGTGGAAGTCACCCCGGGTTGGATCGGGCAATTGGTTTCATTTATGGATCAGCATCCGCTGGCAGGGGCGGTGGCACCAAAAATCAGGAGTTTTACTGACCGCAGTTTTTTCGAGTATTCCGGTGCGGCCGGTGGATGGATTGACCGGTACGGTTACCCTTTCTGCCGTGGGAGGATATTTAATTCCATCGAACAAGACAAGGGACAATTTGAGCAGCCAACCAGAATATTTTGGGCGTCAGGCGCCTGTATGATGGTCCGGACCGACGCCTATCGGAATTCCGGTGAACTTGATCCGTTGTTCTTTGCACATATGGAGGAGATCGACCTGTGCTGGAGATTGCATTCCCAAGGGTACGAAGTTTGGTATACCCCGGATTCGTTGATCTTTCATGTGGGAGGTGGGACTTTGCCCAATGAGAGTCCTAAAAAGCTTTATCTGAATTTCAGGAACAACCTTCTTCTACTTCGAAAAAACCTTCCCTCGGATATGCGAGCCAGAATACTTCTGGTTCGAAAAATTCTGGATGGAATCGCAGCCATACAATATTTATTAAAAGGCAAACCGGCATTTTTTATAGCTGTATTAAAAGCTTATCGGGATTTTAACCGGTTATGGAAAAAGGAATACAGCCATTATTCCGGTCCGGCCCACCCTGCTCCGTTTCAATTAGACGGATGGTATAACCGCAGTATTGTTGCCGCGTTTTTTATCGCCCACAAAAAAAAATTCAATGACTTATCGCATCACAGGTAACCAACCAGCTGCTCGAGCTGCATGCCGCGTGATCCTTTAATCAAAACATTGCTCCCTTTGAGCTGGTTCTGAGCCAGATAATCCTTCAGATTGTTCAGATTTTTAAAAAAGAGGTGCGGAAAATCGGGAGCAAACTGGTAAAACTGTTGGCCGGCAAACATTACTTTTTCAAAACCTGACTGATCCGTTCGTTGGATTATTTTTAGGTGCTCATCGGCAGAATATGAACCCAATTCGAACATATCACCAAGAATAGCTACCGAATGAGGCAGACTGAGTGAAGCAAAATGGTCAATAACTAACGCCATGTTTGATGGATTGGCATTATATGCATCAAGAAAGAGAACATTGTCTCTTGTCTGAATCCATTGAGACCGCATATTATCAGGAACATAGGATTCAATTCCGGACCTGATCTGGTCTATACTCAAGCCAAAATGGGTACCGATTGAGATGGCAGCTAGAATGTTATAGAGATTATAACCTCCTGTCAGATGGCTGTTGATATTGTTAAAATCATCGGACTCACGGGTCTTCCATCTTATCGACAGGTATCGTTCCTGGTTTGCAGCCAATCCGCAAATATCTGCATATCCGCTGGTTCCATAGGTAAAACAGGGGTAATCTTCAACCAGTTTTTTTAACAGCTGATCATCCTCGTTGACAAACAGCCTACCCTTGTTGTGTTTAATCCAGGTATATAATTCATTCTTTGTTTGAATAACGCCTTCAAAAGAACCAAAACCTTCGAGATGCGCTCTTCCGATATTGGTAATCAACCCGATCGTTGGTTTGGCAATGTTGCAAAGGAAAGTAATTTCACCAGGGTGGTTGGCGCCCATTTCCACAATGAGAATTTCCGTTGCCGGATCACTGGAAAGCAGAGTGATCGGTACACCGATATGATTATTTAGATTCCCTGAGGTAGCAACCGCTTTATATTTCTGCTTCAGAACAGAATGGATAAGCTCTTTGGTGGTGGTTTTTCCGTTTGTCCCTGTGAGTCCGATCACCGGAATCGAAAGTTTACTCCGGTGGAAAGAGGCAAGATCCTGCAGAAATCCGAGTACATCCGGCACCAGGATATACCGATTGCCAACTACAACGGATGGATCATCTACAACTGCATAGACGCTACCTTTGGCAAGAGCTTCAGCTGCAAAACAGTTGCCATCAAAATGATCGCCTTTCAGGGAAAAATACAGACAGCCGGGTTTGACCTTCCGGCTGTCGGTAAAGATCTGCGGATATTGCAGATAAGTTTTATAAAAATCTTCGGATTTCACATCCTATTTGCCATCGGCTCTACCGAGACGCGACATAGCACAGCGGAAGCCAAGATCATCGGTGGCTTTATCTTCATCCATATACCGGCGGGTACCCGGAACCATCCAATAGGCTCTGTCACGCCAGGAACCACCTTTATAAACACGCGCCCGGTCAGAAATGCTGCTGGTGACACCCAGTTTATTTGCGCCTGTTCCCTGGAAATACATCTGGGCAGTATTTTTAGCATTATCCTCCTCACCATAGGTAAATCCTATACTGGATTGTGCATCTCCATCGCGAAAATTCCGGTTGTCCGACCGTTTGTAGTTCATTCGTTTCTTATTTTCCTCAGCGGTCATAGTCCTTCTGGGAATCTTCCCGAGTGAATCTTTTTCTGCGATGTTACCTTCGGCATCCCGTTGCTGAACGGTAAAAACGTTACCGCGGTATGGACTGAGTTCGTCCACCTCCACCGAAGATAAAGGACGGTAAACGTCCAAAACCCATTCATTCACATTACCGGCCATGTCATAAAGACCGTAATCATTAGGCAAATAGGTTTTGACCGGTGAAGTAAAAGGGTATCCATCATTCAGGGAACCAGAAACTCCCATATAATCACCTCTGCCACGAACGAAGTTGGCCATGAGATCACCTCTTTTGGATTTTTCTTCATTTCTGGCATAATTACCGCGCCATGGATACATACGTTTATTTTCAATCAGTTCATCCTTTGCAATCAGGCCCATAGCTGCGAATTCCCATTCAGCTTCGGTTGGGAGGCGGTACTTTGGATAGAAGAAACCGTCTTCCATTCGTGCTTTGCGAACCGTTTTGTTAGGATCCAGGTTAGGCAGATCCTGGCGAACCACACCTTCGTATTGTCCGGCGAGATAAGCATCGGTATTAAAGTTTTTAGCGCTGGTCTGATTAGGATCCTGCATAAGGATACCCTCCTTGATCAATATACTTTCATTCACGCGATCCGTTCTCCAGTCGCAGTATTGAGTTGCCTGTATCCAGGTCACTCCGACAACAGGGTAATCATTATAGGAAGGATGGCGCAGATAATACTCGGTCATTGGTTCATTGAAGGCCAGTGCGCCTCTCCAAACCAGCGTATCCGGCAAGGCCTGCTGATAGACCAGGGGATAATCGGTATAAACACGCTTCAACCAATAAAGGTATTCGCGATAGTCTGCATTTGTGACTTCGGTTTCATCCATATAAAAGGAAGACACGGTTACCCGACGCGGAATGTTATTCCAGTCATACCTGACATCATCGGCCACACGGCCCAGGGTAAATGTTCCTCCTTCAACGAAAACCAATCCGGGTCCTGTGGGCTGGTTAAAACCGGATATATAATCATATCCTCCGTTCTTTATGTCATTGTATGCCCAGCCGGTTTTAGAAGATTTCATGCTGCTTTTGCAACCTCCCAAAGACAAGACCAAACCAAAAGTGATCAGAAAAAAACTAAACAATCTGATTTTCATGACGTTCAAAGGGTATTAATCAATGTACAAAATTAACTATTTTTATCACTTACACTGACTTTCAGTATCAAAAGCGGCCGAAATTATGAAAATTTCACCGAAAGCCAGAGTAATAACGCAGTTCGTTTCCGTTTATTTTTCAGATGGTATTGTTAATATTTTTTCCCGCTTCGTTCTCTTTGAGTACAATACCGCTTCAAAAAAGACGTTTTTTCCGTAATATTACCCCGAAATGGTTAGAACAATCTTTAATAACAGTAAGCATTTAGCCTTGCTGTTTATTTATACAGGGCTCTCATTTTCAATTAGTTTTGGACAAAATTCCAAGCCAAGACAGATACATTGGGTGTCAACTGCTCAATTTGACAGAGCAATTTATCCCGGCGGATCAGGAAGCCTTCCTTATTATTCCGAGCGTTTACCCTGGAGCGAAAGTCAAAATAGTAAACCAGAGGTTTTTTTTACCAACGTTCAATTTGAACCGGTAAACACCTCAGATCCGGAATGGAAGAATATCAGGGAAAACAACCTCCGGGATGTAATTGAAATCAGAACCACTGTTCAAATCGAACGTAAGAAGCCGTTTGCCGTTTTTAGTTTTATCCCATTCAGGAAAAATCCAACCACCGGCCAGATTGAACGATTGGTTAGCTTTATTCCTGAATTAAAACAAATCGACCGTCCTGTCTCCGACCTTAAAACCAAAGGCAATACGCATCTGTATGTTGCACAGTCTGTATTGGCCAGTGGCAAGTGGTATAAAATTCAGGTGAACACCGGTGGTATTCAGAAACTAACCTATGCGGACCTGAAGAAAATGGGAATACAGAATCCCGATAATGTTCGGATCTATGGTAACGGAGGATTGCAACTGCCTTATGATTCCAGTATTGACCGACCCGATGATCTGCTCGAGAACCCGGTTTATTTCGATAAAGGAGCCGATGGCCTATTCGGTGATGGTGATTATATTGTTTTTTATGCTTCAGGAACAACGACCTGGAAATATGATGCCAGCAAAAAGATATTCAACCACAGACTCCATCTTTATTCAGATTATTCGTATTATTTCATAACTGAAGACCTTGGTCCGGGGAAAAGAGTCATCGGATTGAGTGCCAGCACTCTGATACCTCAAACTACAGTAACATCTTACAATGCAATTGATTATCGTGAAAAAGATTCAATTAACCTTTTAAAATCCGGCCGCCTGTGGTGCTGGAAACAATTTTCAAATGAACTCCAGTGGGGATTCAGCTTTAATTTTCCGCACCGAATTATTGATGAACCAGTGAAAGTAACAACTTCATTATGGGCCCGGTCTGCCAAAACGAGCTCAAATTCGAGGTTTTACCTTTTGCATGATGAAACGCCGTTTGAAACGGTAGAACTTGCAGGAGTATATACCGATAACACCGAAGCCCTTTATGCTTCTACAGCATTGTCTAACAGTTCTTTTAACCATGCCACGGAATCCTTCAGGATAAATTTTCAGTTCGTTCCCGGCAATCCGGCTGCAGATGGATGGCTCGATTATTTAACACTAAACACACGATGCAATCTGATCTTCGATGGCGGACAATTATCCTTCCGGGATGCCAAAGAAACCGGAAACGGTAAAGTGGTCAAATTTCAGATCGGTCAGGCATCGGTGAATGATCTGGTATGGGATGTAACCGATGGTAATGAGATCAGGCAACAAGCCGTCCAGGTATATACCGGCGGAATTGAATTCGTTGCAGCTGCCGATGGGATCAGGGAATATATTGTTTTCGATCCCCGATCGGCTGTTCTTCCGGTGCCCACCTACTCTGGCGACGGGCTCGGACTGATTCCGGATCAGAATCTTCATGGGTTGGAGTGCCCGGATATAATCATCCTGGTTCATGATGACCTGAAAGCGTATGCACAGCAGCTCGCGGATTTTCATAAAACTCATGATGGATTGACAACCCTTTTGGTTTCACCTGGCCAGGTTTACAATGAGTTTTCATCCGGAATGTCCGATGTTACCGCGATCAGAGACTTTCTGAAGATGTTTTATGATCGGTCCTCTGCGGGGTCCTTCCGTCTCAAGTACTTTTTATTTTTCGGGGATGGCTCATACGACAACAAGAATTCAATCAAGGATTTCCGCACTTACCTACCAACCTATCAATCACTTGAATCTTTGTATCCCACCAGCTCCTATCTAACTGATGATTTCTTCGGACTGCTCGACACCGGTGAAGATATTGAAGCGGGCTTGCTTGAGCTTGGTATCGGAAGGTTCCCCGTGATCAATGAATTCGAGTCATCGGTGATGATTGAAAAAATCAAGCAATACTATTCGCCATCCGCATTGGGTGACTGGCGAAATCTTGTCTGTTTTATCGGCGATGATGAAGATGGGAATATTCATATGCGCGACGCCAATACCTTAGCTGATCTCTTGAAAGTTGAACATCCTGCATTCAATATTGATAAAATTTTTCTGGATGCCTACCAACAGGTTACTTTACCTACCGGTGACAGGTATCCTGAAGTGAACCGGGCTATTGGTGACCGTATAAAAAAAGGTGCACTGATCATGAACTATATTGGTCACGGCAGCGCGAGAGGATTGGCCCATGAAGAAATTCTTACCATATCAGATATCAAGAATTGGGAAAACCCGGAAAAACTTACCCTAATCATAACTGCAACCTGCGAATTCAGCCGTTTCGACAATCCGGCACTGGTATCAGCCGGGGAATGGGTACTTCTAAATGCAAACGGTGGTGGTATCGCACTGTTTTCAACTACCCGATTGGTTTATTCCTCGCCAAATTTCATTCTGAACAAAGAATTCTATAATTACGCATTCAACCGGGATGACCAGGGAAAACGAATGACACTGGGGGATATAATGAGACTCACAAAAAATGCTGTCGGCGATGAGCAGAACAAACTAAATTTCACTCTGCTGGGAGATCCGGCATTGACACTGAGCTACCCCGAATACGGAATTACGATGACGCAGATCAACGGAAAACCGGTTGGGGAATTCCGGGATACATTGAAAGCCCTGACCGCTGCCAGCATCAACGGTTTTGTTAATGATTTGAATGGTAATAAGTTAATCGACTTTTCCGGAGTGGTTCTTCCAACCGTTTATGACAAGGAAATTACCCTGACCAATTTAGCTAATGATGGCGGTCCGATCATGGAATTTACGGTACGGAACAGTATCCTTTTCCGGGGGAAAGCCAGCGTAAAGAATGGAGATTTCGCCTTTAATTTTATAGTGCCAAAGGATATTTCCTATCAAATCGGAACCGGAAAATTGAGTTTTTATGGCAATAACGAGCTGACCGATGCCGCAGGAGTTAATCTTGGAGTATTAATCGGAGGATCATCCCAAAGTGGCATAGTGGATAAAGATGGCCCTGAACTGGGCATTTTTATGAATGACACCACATTCGTGAGCGGTGGCCTTACCAATGAAAATCCCATCCTTCTGGCCAAAATCAAAGATGCCAGCGGAGTCAATACAACCAGCAATGGGATTGGTCATGATATTACTGCCATTCTCGATGGGAACCAGCAAAATCCGATTTTATTGAATGATTATTATGAAAGCGATCTCGACCAGTATCGTTCAGGCAGCCTGAAGTACCCTATGAGCAAACTGGAGCCCGGTGATCACACCCTTCGGATCAAAGTCTGGGATATCCTCAATAATTCCAGCGAAACCGAAATTTCATTCACGGTAAAAAGTTCGCAGGATCTGATAATCGACCATTTATTAAATTATCCCAATCCTTTTACCACTCATACTGATTTTTACTTTGAACATAACCAGGGACAGGAGTCGCTCGATGTCCTTCTGCAGGTTTATACCCTCAGTGGAAAATTGGTCAAGAGTTTTGAATTTCTTTCGGCCGATCAGACTCAGATTAAGCCCGGTTCATTCAGGGTGGGGCCTATTCCATGGGATGGACTGGATGATTTTGGAGACCGGATCGGCAGAGGCACCTACTTTTATCGGGTAAAAGTCAGAACCTCTGACGGCAAGTCAAAAGAAGCCTTTCAAAAGCTGGTCATATTCAGATAATAACACTTTCAAATACAATAAATTCCCGAACTCGTTGTTTTTGAATACGGGATATCCGGTTGAAGCCGGATAAATCTATATATTTGCAGCTAAAAATTACAGTACATGAAAGTTGTGAGAAACTTCATTCTGATTATTCTGGGGTTAACAGCCCTGATAAAGCCCTCTTTTGGCCAGATTACCTCTGGAGAATTGTCGGGAAAAGAAATCAATACGGTCACCACGGCAGTCCCGTTTTTGACCATCGCTCCTGACTCAAGATCAGGAGGCATGGGAGATGTGGGAGTTGCTTTGTCGCCTGATGCAAACTCCATGCATTGGAATCCTGCCAAATATGCTTTTGCCCCAAATGACATGGGACTGTCCATTTCATATACTCCCTGGTTAAGGAAATTAATTCCTGATATCAACCTGGCGTACCTTTCAGGCTACAAGCGCATTGACAAGCAACAGGTTATTGGTTTATCCCTGCTGTATTTCTCCCTTGGGAACATAACCTTCACCGATGTCGTTGGAAATATAACTAACACCTTTAATCCTAACGAATTTGCTGTGGATGCTGCCTATGCACGTTCATTTTCCGACAGATTCTCAGGCAGCCTCGCCTTCCGCTTTATCTATTCCAACCTTACAGGAGGTTATTATGTAGGTGGAATCGAATCGCATCCCGGAATGGCCTTTTCATCGGATGTTTCTGTTTACTACAGAAATAATGAATTGAGACTACGCGATTATGATGCTACTTTTGCTTTTGGAGCCAATATTTCCAATATCGGATCAAAAATCTCCTATACACCGAGTTCAGACAAAGATTTTATTCCCATCAATCTCCGGTTGGGAACAGCATTTACAGTTGATTTTGATGACTATAACAGTCTGACCGCAGCATTTGACGTAAATAAGCTTCTGGTCCCTACCCCACCAAATTATTATAAAGATTCAGTGGATATTAAAAATGATCCTGTTATAGAATACGGTTTTGATCCAAACGTTTCAGTTGCCGTTGGAATGTTCCATTCCTTTTATGATGCCCCCGGTGGATTTTCAGAGGAACTTCGTGAAATCACCTACTCTGTTGGAATGGAATACTGGTATGCTAAACAATTTGCCATCAGGGGCGGCTTCTTTTACGAGGATGGTACTAAGGGCAACCGTAAATTTTTTACTGTGGGTATTGGATTGCGCCTGAACGTTTTCGGTTTGGATTTCGCTTACCTGGTTCCTGTCAATAACCAAAACAGCCCTTTGGCTAATACGCTGAGGTTTAGTTTACTGTTTGATTTTGCAGGGTTAAATAGTAAAAAATAATGTTCAGGATCGGCTTCGGTTATGATGTCCATAAACTGGTCGAAAACCGGAAGCTCATTTTAGGTGGTATCGAAATTCCCTTTTCCAAAGGCACTCTTGGCCATTCTGATGGTGATGCGTTGATCCATGCCATTTGCGATGCTTTACTTGGTGCATTAGCCTTACGCGACATAGGGTTTCATTTCCCTGATTCATCTGAAGAGTTTAAAGACATTGACAGTAAAATCATCCTGCGGAAAACCATTGAAATGATTAGGGCGAAGGGTTGGGAAATCGGAAATATTGATACGACCATCTGTCTTGAAAAGCCCAAACTGAAAGATCACATTTCACTGATGCAGAGCACTCTGGCAAATATTATGGGTATCAGTCCGGACCAGATTTCGGTTAAAGTAACAACTGCCGAAACCATGGGGTTCGTGGGAACCGGCGAAGGTGTTGCAGTTTATGCGGTTGCCCTGCTGCACCATCTTCATTAGATTACAGGTTATCAATTATATTATCATCTACAAGATTTGGCATAGTGACCACAAGCAATGGATTTGTTTTTACAGCACGATTTATGGTCGACATGGCAGCGGGGTTTCTGGCCCAGCTCCTGCGCGCAATTCCATTATTGACATCCCAGTGGAGCATCATTTTCAGACGCCGGCCGGAATCCTCACTGCCATCCAAAACCATTCCGAACCCGCCATTAATCACTTCACCCCAGCCAACACCACCTCCATTATGCAAGGATATCCAGGTAGCACCCCTGAAACTATCGCCGATGGCATTTTGAACAGCCATATCGGCTGTAAATGCCGATCCGTCGTAAATATTTGATGTTTCGCGGAATGGGGAATCGGTTCCGGATACATCATGATGATCGCGTCCGAGGACAATCGGTGCACTGATAATTCCGGCTGCAATTGCTTTGTTGAATGCCTCAGCAATCCTAATACGGCCTGTAGCATCTGCATAAAGAATTCTGGCCTGCGATCCAACCACCATATTGTTGGCTCCGGCTTGCCGGATCCAATGCAGGTTATAGGCCATCTGGGGCCGTATCTCTTCAGGAGACTCTTTCATCAGTTCCTCCAGAATGTCAGCGGCAATCCGGTCCGTTTTAGCCAGATCTTCAGTATCGTCGGAGCAGCATACCCACCTGAATGGCCCAAAACCAAAATCAAAAAATAGTGGCCCCATAATATCCTGAACATAAGAAGGATACCGATAAGAACCTTTCCCGGATAAAACATCTGCACCTGCCCTGCCCGATTCCAGCAAAAAGGCATTTCCATAGTCCCAGAAATACATACCACCTGCGGCAAGTGAATTAATCGCTTTCACCTGCCTTCTAAGTGATCCCTGGACCAAAGCTTTGAAACGAACAGGATCATTGGATATCAGCTCGTTTGATTGATCGAAACTGATGCCTGCCGGATAGTATCCGCCGGCCCAGGGATTGTGCAGTGATGTCTGATCTGAACCCAGATCAATGTCAACCTCCCTTTTGGCCAGCTCCTCCCACAGATCGACGATATTTCCCTGATAAGCCAAAGAGACAGCTTCCTTCGACTGTTTTGCCCGGTTCATCCGGACCAGTAACTTGTCTGTATCTGAATAAACTTCATCAACCCAGCCCTGCTGATGGCGAATCCGGGTGGCTTTCGGATTAATTTCAGCTACCAGGCAAATTCCTCCTGCTATCACGGTTGCTTTTGGTTGAGCACCGGACATCCCGCCGAGGCCTGACGTAACGAAAACCTTGCCCCGCAGGTCCTGTAAAGGAGATTTTGCTTTTATCCTTCCTGCATGCAGAAGAGTAATAGTTGTGCCGTGAACAATCCCCTGCGGACCGATATACATAAATGATCCTGCAGTCATTTGTCCATATTGCGAAACCCCGAGGGCATTCATCCTCTCCCAGTCGTCCGGCGATGAATAGTTGGGAATAACCATACCGTTGGTAACCACTGCCCGTGGGGCCTCTTTATGCGAAGGGAATAAACCCAGCGGATGACCCGAGTACATGACCAGAGTTTGTTCATCCGACATCTCAGCCAGATACTTCATCGTTAACCGATATTGCGCCCAGTTCTGAAAAACAGCCCCATTGCCGCCGTAAGTGATTAATTCATACGGATGCTGAGCTACCCGTTTATCCAGATTATTACTGATCATCAGCATGATAGCCGCAGCCTGAATCGAACGATGCGGAAATTCGTCCAAATGCCTGGCCCGGATCTCATAATCCGGCCGGAACCGATACATATAAATTCGGCCGTACGTTAACAATTCATCCAGAAATTCACGGGCCAAAACCGGATGATGTTTAGGATCAAAATATCGTAAGGCATTTCTGACAGCAAGTATCTTTTCATCAGAATTCAGAATATCCTTACGCTTTGGAGCGTGATTAATATCTGGATTATAGGGTTTCGGATCAGGTAGCGCCTCAGGGATACCCTCGAGAATTGACTTTTTAAAGTTGGAGCCGGTCATAATTTTTCTTTCAAAATTAAGGTTTCTTTCTGTTATGTAGAGACGCTTAAGGTAAAATCAGCAGGCAGCCTGCTGCCTACTGCCTATTGTTTACCACCTACTGCCTACTGCCTGCTTTTAATCCACCGGGCTACCCGTTTCCCCTGATTGCTTTGAATCTCGATAAAATAAATACCTTTTTCCAATTCACTAATATCCAAACTAAATACTTCAGATCCCAGAATCCATTGATTACTCTTTGCTAAAACTTGTCTTCCCTGCAGATCTATAACCCGCACTGAGACCTCCCCGGCGGCCAATCCGGATGTTTCAATAAACAGCCAATCCGTGGCCGGATTTGGGTAAACAGAAATCCCTGATCCCACATTCAAGGGGTTACCAAGATCACCGGTACTGCTTATTATATCGGGCTTAACCAGTTTAACATCCATATAGAAGCGGTATTCCCCGGGTTGAAAATTAATCCTGCCATTTACATCAGAGATGAGCACAGAATCCCCGGACCAATATTCATACCACCAACCGGCATGCTGAAAATGAGGATCCGCCCATGATGGCCTAATTCCAAAATTTCCGAGTATTGTTGCATTCATGGAGGTATGATTCAGATTGATGCGTTTCATGGTATCCTGGAGCGAAATCTGATAATCCGCAGTGGAGAAAAGTTCCTGATTGGTTTTCAGGTTGTTGAGTGCAGAGTAAACCTGATTGAGCCTTTTCCTCCTGTTATCTCCTGCATAGTCCCAACGGATAGGCTTACGTCCAATACGTCCATTGTAATTGATTGAGTAATCATAGCCCAAATCCCCGAACATCCAGATCATTTTAGGACCCGGAACCGTAATAAAAAAGTTGGCAGCCAATTCCATCCGTTTTAAAGCCAAAGGCAGATCCTTGATAAAATAGGCCTGATTTTGCGTGTTTCCCCAAGTGATACATTCATACATAAGTCGCTCTTCATCATGACTTTCCATATATCCGACCAGGTTTGGCTGACTCCAACCCCGTTGTTTATAGGATACCCCTGAAAAGTCCCAGCTACCGCCTGAATACCAGCCACTTACCGCCTGCCGGTAATTATAATTAGAATTACCCCAAACCAGCATTCCATAATCCGACAGCTCTTTCTCTTCCGTATTAGCCGTAAAATGTTCCAGAATAACAATAGCTGAGGGATTAGCTAACCGGATCTTATCGGTCATTCGTTTCAATATGGCAATGCGGCTGGCATCATAGGCACTCCCATCGCCTGGTGTGTTCGTAAAACCTTTGGTAAAATCAAAACGAAATCCATCAACATGATATTCCTTTAGCCAATACGTATTTACGCTATCCACAAATCGCTGAGTGGCAATACTTTCATGGTTGAAATCATAGCCCCAGGCATAGACAGGGTTGGGTGATTGCTGGTTATACCATGGATTATTGGCGGCAGGACGGTTATTTTGGGCATCCCAGTAAAGTCTCACCAGGGGCGACTGGCCATACGAATGGTTGAGAACCATATCCATGATAACGGCGATTCCTTTTTGGTGTGCGGAATCGACGAAGGCTTTAAACGTTCCCTTTGGCCCGTAATATTTGTCCACTGCAAAGTAAAACGATGGGTTATAGCCCCAGCTGTCGTTCCCCTCGAACTCCGAGACCGGCATCAGCTCTATCGCATTGATTCCAAGGCTTTTTATATAGTTTAAAGTATCAGTAAGAGCTTTAAAACTATGTGCTTCGAGAAAATCCCGCAGCAGCAGCTCATAAATGACCAACTTTTGCTTCTGAGGGGCAACAAAACCGGTCGACTTCCAAATATACTGTTGCTGTGCATCTTGCAGAACCGATACCGCCTGCGTGGTTTTCCCTGTTGGATAGGCAATCAGGTGAGGATAGGTTATTGAATCAATATATCCATCATTCCAGGGATCAGATATTTTATCCGAATAGGGATCAGCAATGCGAATTTCTCCATCAACAAGGTATTGAAACTGATACTCTTTTAAGGGTTCGAGATTATCGATTTCGATCCAGTATCTCAACCCATCAGGCGTCTTATTCATCAGAAATGATTCATTAACGGCCCAATTGTTGAAATCTCCGATCACAAAAACAAATTCTTTCTGAGGAGCAAACAGCACCAAAACGGCTGATTGGTCATTGATGTAATTAATCCCATCTTTTACCCCGGCAGGCAATTCGGAAATAGTACCGGCACCTTTAATCAGGTAATTAAATGTATCCGTAACGCTCAATCCTTGGCCAAAGGCTTTGGCTTCAACCAAATGATAACCTGTTTGACCGGCAGATAATGAATAAACCAGACTATTGCCGGCAATTCCGGTAATCCTGACACTATCACGAAACAGGACTATCGAATCCGCGCTGGTAGCGGCAATCTGAATGTCGATAGCTGATCCCGGATCAATTGCTAAAAATTCCTTATCGGGTTTAACAAAATTGATATTCAGTCCGGCTTCGAAAACATCTGCAAAAATATCGGATCCGTCGGCCGATCTTCCGGTTTTACTGCCGGTTGCATCGCGGAAAACAAATGCCAGTTTAAGAATTTTTTCTGTTGCCGGAACTGCGTAATAGGAACGGATAGAAGGACCTATTTTCAATTCCCACAAATTATTACCAAGCGATCTAAGTTTGGCCTTGTTGGTATTTTCACTCCAACCAGCCACTACATATTTCCAGTTCGTCGGATCGGTACTCAGGTTTGTGATAACTCCTGTATGAGCCCAAATATCTCCCGTAAAATTGGCAAGCCCGGCGTTTCCCTTTGAAGCATCAAAAATTACGGTAACCGAATCATTTTCGGTTGGGAAGGCAGGTTCTGTCCTGACAACCTGAGCCTGAAGCGATATTGACAAGATCCATAAGGAACTAATGAAAAGCGCTGTTTTATACATCCCTGTTTTGATATTAAGCGAAAGTACACATATAATCCGTCGGCCGGGGTTATATAAAAACCCACTTAACCAATCAGATGGTTAAGTGGGTTTTTCAGAAAACAGGTTAGTTTTTAACGATTACATAGGTATAGATCGGCCCTCTGAGATCGAGTGTAACAGTATAATGACCATTAGTTGCGATCGGGATATTTGCTCCGTCATACTCGAGTGACAAGTTGGTTTTGTTGTCACCGAAGTTGATGGTCCATGCGTCATTGGCGCGGAATTTAAGATCTCCGGCAACGAGGTCGAGGGTAATTGACCAAGTGCCCGCTGTAGCATCAAAAGTCATTTTCTGATCGCTGTCCCAGCCGCCTGATGTGGCATTGCCAATCACGCCCCATACCGTTTTAACAATAGTATAGGTGAGCGCAGGAAGATTCACATTGATTTTATAATACCCGGCTTCAGCTGCCACAATATTTGCTCCATTCGGATCAAGTGTTCCGTTTGCTCCATCGTCTCCCCAGTTTGTGGTCCAGCTCGGTCCATCGGTAAATTTAAATTGTGTGCCGGCATTTGCGAACCAGATATAACCTTCGTATTTGCCATCACTGAGCAATGAACTGACAACCGGTGCTGCACCAGGACTCCAGCCTTGATAGGAACCCGGAACATATAATTTCGGATAGTTGACAATTACCCGGTACGGTTTAACCGAAAGAGTTAAGATGCTTGAATAGGCACTTGGAACTAAATCGCTTACACTGGCAGCAATGCGAATCTGCAGATCAGCAGAAACAGCGGGAGCCAGTTCGGCAGCCATCAGCATGTTGTTAAGGTCACCATAGGTCAATGTCCCTGTAAGAGCAGTTGTTGTGATAATAGCTGTCGGTTTAGCGAAATTATCACCGGGCAGGCTCATTTCCACCTTATAAGTAACGGCAGCAGCGAAGCCATAATTTGCAGCGGCCGACCAGGTAAAAGTCAAATCGTCTGTAGCATTGGATTCGGTCAGTTCAAGGCTTAATCCTGCTGCAGGAGCGGTGATAACCGGAGCCGTTGGATCTGAGATTACCGGACCAACTGCCTCTTTCTTACAGGAAGCGAGAACCAGTACCGCAGCCATTACGATGTATATTAATCTATACTTCTTCATGTTCTTTAAATTTAATTATCTGATTAATAACCAGTATTCTGTTTAAGGTTCGGATTTGCACCAATATCGGAGGCAGGGATCGGGAACAGATTGAATTTACTGTCAACACCGATACCTTCTTTAACATTCCCTTTCCATGGCCACAGGTATGAATCACCGGTAAATTTCCCATAGCGGATTAAATCGGTTCTGCGGGTACACTCCCAATAAAGTTCTCTTGCACGTTCATCCAGGATGAAGTCAAGAGTCAGGTCTCCGGTGGTTATGTTGGCGGAAGCATCGGCATAGGCTCTGGTTCTCAGTTCATTAACCAGTTCCAAAGCTTTTGACATACTACCACTGCCTCCACGAACAACTGCTTCGGCATACATAAGATAAACATCAGCTAACCTGAACATCGGGAAATCGGTATCGACAAAGTCAGTGGCCGAACCTGTGGCACCAGTTGATGTGACATTCTTGAATTTAGTCACAGCGAAACCCTGGGTAAAGTCGTCCATGATTTTTGCGATTTCAAGATTTTGACCGCTGGTATGGAACAAAGCACGATGGTCAAAACTTTCCCTGACAACTGTATAGGTATAATCCGGGACACCCAATTTCATTGTAATGGTATAGGTTCCTGCTGCAGCGACGGCAATATTGGCTCCATTCTGTTCCAGGCTGCCGTTTACTCCGTCATCTCCATAGTTCACATCCCAGCCATCATTTGCGCGGAACTTAATGTCTCCGACTTTTAGATCCAGGATTGCTGTCCATAAACCGGTTGCTGCATCGAAAGTCATATTCTGATCGCTGTTCCAGCCGTCTGCGGTAGCCGACCCGATAACACCCCAATCAGTTTTCAGCATGGTATAGGTTAAAGCGTTCAGATTTACATTCAGCTTATAATATCCGGGGTCGGCAGCTACTATGTTGGCACCGTTTTTGTCGAGCGTTCCATTAGCTCCATCATCGCCATAATTCACATCCCAGTTAGGTCCTTCGGTAAACTTGAATTGTGTATTGGCATCTGGGAAATAGAGATAACCTTCATAATTCTTATCGCTTTTAACAGAAGCAATAACGGTAGTCGTATTTGTAGGGTCCCAGGCATTTGGTTTCTGATAAGAACCAGGAACATACAAAACAGGATAACTCGATTTTTTAGGAATATAAACGGGAGAAACAGCTAATGAACCGGTCAGATTCGGATAGAATTTATGAACCAAAGCTTTAGTGGTGCGGTTTCCGGCCCACCCTCCGGTAATACCGAAATCTGCCGGAACCATATTTCCTCCAACTGAGGCAAAGATAATGAAACTCATCCCGCCATAGGTTTTGGTTCGCAATCCATCGAAGGTAACGGGAAAAATGATCTCTTTCGAATTGTTGTTATCGGCCAGGAAATTATTCTGGTAATTTGGTTCCAGTGTATAACCTGCAGCGATAACCTTATCGCAATATTCAGCACACTCGGTATTCTTGGCGGTTCCGGTGTAAACTTCAGCGTTCAGGTAAAGTTTAGCCAGCAAAGACCACACGGCTGCTTTATCGGCCCGGCCGTACTCATTGGTTCTTGCAACAGGCACCAGAGGTTCCACCTCTTTCAGTTCAGACTCAATATATGCGAAGATTTCTGCGCGATCCTTCTGAACCGGGAAGAAAGCACCAACCGCATCTGCGTCAGTCACAAACGGAACATTACCAAACATATCCATTGCGTGATAGTAGCTGAGGGCTCTCATAAAGCGGGCTTCAGCGCGATAACCCTGGATATTGGTTTTATCAACGCCGGAAATTCCTCTGCTATCGAGTTTGGCATCTGATGATTCACGGATAAACTCATTACAGAGTGATATCTGATAATATATCCTGTTATACATGGCCGTAATAAACTCACCCGATGGTGTCCAGTTCATTTCATGGAAATTTCTCAGGGTACCATCGTTCCATCCATTAACAGCTTCATCAGTAGGAAGTTCCTGAGCAAACCAGTATTGACGCAGGTAAGTGGAAAATCCCTCATCGATACCACTGATATCAGGCATACCAGCCGGACCCTGCTGACCGCTGACGGCCAGCCCGGCATAAACTTTAGCGAGTACCTGGTAATAGGATACCGGGTTGTCGTATACGGAGGCAGATGTGACCTCATCCTTATCCAGTGGAATAGTATCCAGATCTTTAATACAGGAAGTAAATCCGAATACAAAGGATACCACCAGGCATGAATATAATGAAAACTTTTTCATAATCTTTAATTCCAATTAGTTACGATTAAAAATCCAATTTCAGTCCAAGCAGGAATACTCGCGGACGAGGATAAAAATTACTATCAAGGCCATTGAATACTTCAGGATCCAGGCCTTTATAGTTGGTCAGAACAAATGCATTCTGGACGGTCAGGGACAAATAGAGATCCAGCTTTTTATCGGCCAGGTTTTTGAACTGGTAACCCAGGTTAATGTTATCCATACGGAAGAAAGAGGCATCCTCAATATAATAATCTGACCAATACTTTGGATTGACCCACCCGGTATAAACAGCATCCGACACTACGTTAGTAGCGTAACCAACTCCATTATACATATATGCTGAAACACCGTTACCGGAATTCACATTATTGTATACGTAGTTTCCGAGGTTAACCCTGCCTGCAAAGGAGAAATCCCAGTTTTTATAGGAGAACCTTGAGTTGATACCCATAAATACATCGGGTGAAGGTTTTTTATACTGGTATTTATCAAGATCAGAAATTTTGCCATCGCCATTGCGGTCGACATACAATCCTTCGATTGGTTTTCCGGCCTTATCATATACCTGCTCATAGACATAATAGGAATAAGCAGGGAAGCCAACTGAATGAATCTGGATCGTATTACCGACACCACCGCTGACACCTCCCACAAAGACTCCTTTGTAGTTTGGATCATCGGTAGCGGTTAGCTTAGTAATTTCATTCTGATTAAAGGAAACATTATATCCGACTTCCCAGGCCATATCTTCAGTGGAAATGATCCGTCCCAAAACCGAAAACTCGACTCCTTTGTTTAAGAGGTCGCCTACGTTCGTCAGGATTTGATTGGTAAGATTAGTACCTGCAGGAACCGGAATTGTATTGATCAGGTCTTTGGTAGGCCTGTAATAATATTCAATAGATCCGGTCAAGCGATTTTTCAGGAAACCAAAGTCCAATCCAATGTTATAGGTTGTCGTTTCTTCCCATTTCAGGTTGGCATCGTAGCCTTCCGGACGGAGCGTTGTGATCCACTGATTACCAAACTGATATGCTGCAGTAGGTTCACTGTAGGTGTAACGGGCGAGGTATGGATAATCACCAGAGGTGATATTTTGCTGACCGGTAACACCATAACCCAGACGGAGTTTCAGGTCGGAAACAGCGCTGACATCCTTCAGAAAACTCTCTTCCTTGATTTTCCATGCAATTGCTGCAGATGGGAAGAGGCCCCAGCGGTTGGCTTTGGCAAAACGTGAGGAACCGTCATCTCTTAGAGTAAAAGTTAATAAATACTTATCCATCAAAGCATAATTGACACGGCCAAAGAAAGATACCAGATAGCTTTCAGTAGCATAATCTGTATCGCTGTTGACTTTTGTTGCAGCCTCATTTGTTTCATAATAGGTGCCTTGCCGCCAGAAATGCTGCCAGGAATATCCGGCCATAACATCCAACTTGCTTTGCCCAAATTCCTTGACATAATTCAGATAGAAATCCAGCAGATCATTCTTCTTTGACTGATCATATTTTGCATTTATTCCGCCAATTGAGTTTCCATTGGCGTCTATTTCATAATTTTGACGGGCAGATGCAGGGACAAAAACGGTGCCCTGACTGTTCGAACGATCAGTTGCGATGTTCAGGTTAGCCCTCAGGTCCGGTAGGAAATGAAATTTATAATCAACTTGTACATTGCCCATTAGACGGTTCACATTCGATTTGTCATTTCGCAGTTCGAGCAGTCCCAGCGGGTTTCGGGTTGCGATGTTGATTGGATCTCCATTGGTCTGAAGCCATTCAAAATAGCCGCCATAGGTAGTTGTGTCGCTCAGGACAGCTTGTGTCGGATCAAAACCGAGAGCACTTCCAATGGCCCCACGGTTTGCAAATCGGTTGTTTTCCCTCATTCCCTTGGCATTCACGCTGACTTTCAGGTGGTTGTCAAAGAAGGTGGGATCCAGTGAAAGGGCACCTGTATAGCGCTCCATTGCCGAAGTTTTCAGAATACCCTTCAGGTTTGAATAACCGAGAGATGCACGGTATGGCAGTGTTTTGATTGAGCCGGTGGCACTGAGGTTATGATCATGTCCGAAAGAGTTTTTGAAAATTTCCTTCTGCCAGTCGGTTTTTGCATTTCCCAGAACAGCTAATGCATTAGGATTATCTTTATACCGCTCCTCATAAAGAGCCCGGTACTCATCTGCACCAAGAACAGAAATCTGATTGGGAATAGTAAAATAAGAAGCCTTACCGTCATAACTGATTTTCAGTTTACTTCCGGCCACTCCCTTTTTTGTTGTAATAATAATAACCCCGTTGGAAGCACGTGAACCATAGATAGCGGTTGCAGAAGCATCCTTCAGAATGGTAAAAGATTCGATATCGTTCGGATTAATTGCATTCAGCGGGTTCCTCATACCATCGATCCCTTCATTGTCGAGTGGAATTCCATCGATAACCCACAGCGGAGCATTACTTGCCGACATGGATGAACCGCCACGGATGCGGACAGTAGCTCCTTCACCCGGAGCGCCCCCACCGGTAGTAATCTGAACACCTGATGCTTTACCAATCAGGAGTTCCTGAGGCGAAGCAATAGTGCCACGGTTAAAATCCTTTGAACTGATGGCTGTAACCGATCCGGTAGCATCACGTTTTTTTTGCGTACCGTAACCGATAACTACAACACCAGCAATGGATTCAGTTGAAGAAACCAGTCTGACATTAATTGTTCTGACGGTTCCGACTGTAACCTCCTGCATCGTATAACCGACATAGGAAAACACCAGGATCTGACCCTGCGCTGCACTTACTGCAAATTTACCAAAAGCGTCCGTAATGGTTCCCTTGGTAGGATCAGATTTGAGACTGACAGTGGCACCAATTAAGGGATCACCACTTTGAGAATCAGTCACTGTTCCTGTAATCAACTGTTGAGCGAAGGCCATCTGACCCATAAACAACAGGATGAAAACCGGCAGGAACAGCTTTCCGAGAAAAGAAAAACTATCTCTGTTCATTGCTCTAAAAGGTTTAGTATAAATTAATAGCTTTGTATTGCGCTTCGACTAGCGTAAATATAAATAAAACTATTGTAAACCCTGTGAAAATCAGGGATAACATTTACCAAGCCGGTCCAATCAGTCCTTGCCCGCCAACTTATCCTGATTTCAATCGATTGCGAAATTAATTTGCATGCCAGTCTTTCTTATGGAAACCAGGCCATCCGGCGTGTTTTAATCGTGTCGGTTGGACTGATAAGTGGGTATAAGGAGTTCGCCGACGTCGATTTCTTCTCAAAAGCCCTGCTTTCATTGGAAAACATCCCTAAATAAACATTTTGAATCGTTTTTCCGGAATCCGGCAATGATAAGGATTATGCTAACTTTATGAATTCAATCGATTTCTGAAGATATGATCTCAAGAGGACAAGTAACAATCAAAGATCTGGCGGAGGAATTGGGAATATCCCCCTCAACTGTGTCCAAAGCCCTTAAAAATCATCCTGATATCAGTCAGGAAACCCGGAAAAAGGTTAACGACCTTGCAAAACTTTGGAATTACTATCCAAATCCGATCGCACTGAGTCTCCGTAATAGCCGGACAAAAACCGTCGGATTGATCATTCCGGAGATCGTACACCATTTTTTTTCCTCGGTGATCAGCGGAATCGAGGATGTTGCCTACGATGCAGGGTATAACGTGATGATATACCAGTCGAACGAATCTTTCAACCGGGAACTTATTGCTATTCAGGCATTATTGAACAGCCGGGTTGAGGGAATACTCATCTCCCTGTCGAAGGAAACAAGAAATTTTGATCACCTGAGAAATGTTCTCGACCACGGTGTTCCTCTAGGGATGTTTGATCGGGTATGCGATGAAATCGAAACAGATAAGGTAACTGTTGACGACTACCAGGGAGCCTATGCAGCAGTGAGCCACCTGATCCGTACCGGATGCCGGAGGATTGCGCATCTTTCGGGGCCTCCCGGTTTACCGATAGCAGACTTTCGCCGGGGAGGTTACCTGGATGCACTTCGAGATAATAACCTCGAGATTAACAGGGATTTAATCATTTATTGCGACAATTTCAAACAAGCCCTTATACGAACAAAGCAATTAATGAATCTTTCTGAACCACCTGATGCTTTCTTTACGGTTAACGAATTTACGGCGACCGGGGTAGTGAAATCCCTCTATGACCTGAAAATAAAAATTCCGGAAGAAGTATCCGTTTTCGCCTTTTCTAACGGATTAATTACCCAGGTAATCAACCCTGCTTTAAGTACAGTCGACCAACATGCCTATCAGATCGGTCAAACCTCCGCCCTACTGCTTCTCGACCGTCTGTTAAACCAGCAGATCACCCGTCCGTTCATTCATCAGGTCATAAAAACAGAACTGATCATACGGGAATCGACCCGTTCCTGACACCTTTTTTCTCACTCTTAGCAAACGATTGAAATGGCAGTTGGGGTGTTATTTAACTTGATCCATCATGCCCTCAATCAGGCTATTCATATACGAATGAGCAGCTGATTACCTATATTTGATTACCGAGACAATCCTTTTTTATGAAAAAACAACCGCACCTTAGTTTTTGGCAAATCTGGAACATGAGTTTTGGATTTCTGGGAATTCAAATGGGTTTTGCCCTGCAAAACGCCAATGTGAGCAGGATTTTCGAGACTCTTGGAGCAAAAATCGAAAACATCCCGATACTCTGGATTGCTGCACCACTTACCGGGTTAATCGTTCAGCCGATTATTGGCCATTACAGCGACAAAACATGGACCTGGCTGGGAAGAAGAAGGCCCTATTTTCTTTCAGGGGCCATCTTTGCGTCAATCGCCCTGGTCCTGATGCCAAACTCACCGGCTTTGTGGATAGCAGCTGGTATGCTTTGGATCATGGATGCGTCAATCAATGTCTCGATGGAACCTTTCAGGGCTTTCGTCGGAGACAATGTTTCCTCCGAACAACGGACACTTGGATTCGCTATGCAAAGCTTTTTTATTGGGATAGGGGCCGTTATCGCCTCACTCCTTCCCTATGTTTTTACCAATTGGTTCGGCATTGCGAATACGGCAGCAGAAGGTATAATCCCTGCATCTGTCAAATGGGCCTTCTACGTTGGTGCGGTTGTTTTTATCGGAACCGTGTTGTGGACAGTCATCCGTTCGAAGGAGTATTCCCCGGAGGTGTTGGCAGAATTTGGCAAACTGGAGCAATCCGGCTCAGATGCATCCTCTGGAACCATGCGCGTTCCTTCTTCCAAGTTTTTCCGGAGCGGAATCATCTGGACATTTTTCGGATTGGTGTTTGCAGGATTAATCTATCAGCTAAAACTTGAGAAAGAGCTTTACATTCTCGGATTTGGCCTCACATTTTTCGGAATTCTACAATTAATTGCAGGTCAGCTGGTTAAGAATGGATCATCAAACGGGCTAACCGAAATTCTTACAGATTTGCGGCTGATGCCTAAAACCATGTCGCAACTGGCCATTGTCCAGTTTTTCTCATGGCTTGCCCTCTTTTCGATGTGGATTTATACCACGTCTGCTGTGACAAGCAGTGTATATGGCACCACCGATACCACATCGCAATTATATAATGACGGCGCAGATTGGGTCGGTGTTCTTTTTGGGGTCTACAATGGTTTTGCGGCTGTTTTTGCCTTTCTACTACCGATTATTGCGCGATACACCTCACGAAAAATCACTCATTCCATTGCCCTGGTCACGGGAGGTTTAGGACTATGCAGCATTTTCCTGATAAAAGATCCAAATTTACTGATCATTCCATTTATCGGGATCGGGCTGGCATGGGCCAGTATCCTCTCTATGCCGTATGCGATTCTCACCGGATCGCTGCCCCAGAACAAGATGGGGATCTATATGGGCATTTTTAATTTCTTCATTGTTATTCCACAAATACTGGCAGCAACCTTGCTGGGCTTCTTAACGAGAAACCTGTTTGGAGGTCATGCAGTATATGCCCTAGTATTCGGAGGTATATCTATGATAATAGCAGCAATCACTGTGATATTTGTTACGGACAAGGACGATGGAATTTTGATTAAGAAATGATTAAGAAATGATTAAAGGATGCATTTTTGACCTTGACGGGGTAGTCGTAGATACAGCGCGTTACCATTTTCAAGCCTGGCATAGGCTGGCAAGGGAACTGGGCTTTAATTTCACCGAAGAACATAATGAAAGATTAAAAGGGGTTAGCCGGATGGCTTCTCTGAATATTTTACTCGAAGTTGGCGGTCTGTCGTTAACTGATCCTGAAAAACAGAAATTAGCTGCTCAGAAAAATGAATGGTATCTGGAACATATCAGAAAAATGACACCTGCCGATATACTGCCGGGAGTAACTGAATTCCTCAATCTGTTAAGGTCTGTTGGTAAGAAGATAGCATTAGGTACCGCCAGCAAAAACGCCCGTATTATTTTAACTCAGATCGGCCTTTCTGCAGCATTTGATTCCATCGTAGACGGAAACCGGGTAGCCAACGCAAAACCTGACCCGGAAGTTTTCCTCATTGCTGCTGCTGATTTAAAGCTGGGGCCAAAAGATTGCCTGGTTTTTGAAGATGCGATCGCCGGAGTTGAGGCAGCACATAATGGCGGAATGAAGTGCATCGGAATTGGCCATCATGATATCCTGAAAAAAGCAGATAAAATCATCCCTGGTTTTAAAGAGGCAACTTTAGATCTGATTGAATTTTAAACGAATCTTGCATGCGTAAATACCTTCTTGAAGACGAATGGCTCATTATTGAAGAGGGCTTTGACCGCGAAGACCATAAGAGATCGGAGTCTCTGTTCAGTCTTGGTAACGGACACATGGGTATGCGGGCCAATTTTGAAGAAACCTATACTGGTCCATCGCTGCGCGGAACCTATCTTGCCGGAATCTATTATCCGGATAAAACACGCGTCGGCTGGTGGAAAAACGGTTATCCTGAATATTTTGCCAAGGTTCTTAATGCACCAAACTGGATTGGGATGAAATTCAGGTTCAACGAAGAGGAGCTAAACCTGGATACCATGAAAGTCTCCTATTTCCGCCGGGTGTTAAATATGAAAGAGGGTATCCTGTCAAGGGAATTCATTGCATCCTGGTCCGATGGGAAACAGATCAGGGTTGAAACAGAACGGTTTTTATCGATGAAGAGAAGGGAGATTGGTGCAATCCGCTATTATATCTCCCCGCTAAATTTCTCCGGAACCCTGGAGGCCGAGCTATTCATCGACGGAAATGTGGTAAACGAGGATGCTAACTACGATGAAAAATTTTGGGAACCTGTTGACCAGTCGGGGGATGGTGCTAATTGTTATTTGCGCAGCCGGACAAAAAAGAGCGCCTTTGATATCTGCATGGCGATGCATTCTGAATGCTTATTCCTGAACGGCCAGAAAGCTATTAGCCCGGAATTAATTGTTAATCAACAATATGTTTCAAATCGATATCAATTCGATGTCAAAGAAGGGGATCAAATCCGGTTCACCAAAATTGCATGCGTAACCACATCCAGAGATTACGTGCCCGATCAGCTTTTATTTAATGCAGGTCAGATACTGGACCATGCGGTTATTTCGGGTTATGAAAATCTCAAACACGAACAGATCACTGCCTGGGCGGACAAATGGAAGACCAGCGATATTGTGATTGAAGGAGATATATCTGCTCAGCAGGGAATCCGTTTCAATATTTTTCATCTGAACCAAACCTATACGGGTTACGACCCCTTACTGAATATCGGTCCTAAAGGGTTTACCGGTGAAAAATACGGCGGCAGTACCTATTGGGATACGGAAGCCTATTGCCTTCCCTTTTATCTGAATACTGCTGACAAGGAAGTTGCACGAAATCTTTTGATTTACCGATACAGGCATCTTGGCAAGGCTATTCAGAATGCAGAAAAGCTTGGGTTTACGGATGGTGCTGCATTGTACCCAATGGTTACCATCAACGGTGAGGAGTGCCACAATGAATGGGAAATCACTTTTGAAGAAATCCATCGGAACGGAGCTATTGCATACGCTGTATATAATTATATACGTCACACCGGAGACGACTATTACCTCGCTGAATATGGACTGGAAGTACTGATTGGAATTTCCCGTTTCTGGTCGCAGCGGTTTAACTTTTCCGATCCCAAGCAACTATTTGTAATGCTTGGCGTTACGGGTCCCAATGAATATGAGAACAATGTAAATAATAATTGGTATACCAATTACATAGCTTCCTGGACACTTACTTACACCCTTGAAAGCATAGATTTTGTCAGGGGAAAGTACCCGGACGACTGGAACAGGATCGAACAAAAATCGAAATTCAGGATGATCCCCGAAACCAGCCGATGGTCAACCATACTCAATCATGTTTTCCTGCCGGCCGATGATAACCTGGGGATATTCCTGCAGCAGGAAGGTTATCTCGATAAAGAGCAGCTTCTTGCCTCTGACCTGAGCCCTGATGAGAGGCCGATTAACCAGCACTGGTCATGGGACAGAATACTTCGTTCCTGTTTTATCAAGCAGGCAGATGTCCTGGAAGGGTTATATCTTTTTGAGGATCATTTCAGTCCCGATATTATTCGTCGGAATTTCGACTTTTATGAACCCCGGACGGTACATGAATCTTCCCTTTCGCCGTGTGTTCACGCCATCCTGGCATCCAAGCTGGGTTATATTGATACAGCCTATCAATTGTACCTCAGGACCAGCCGGCTTGATCTGGATGATTACAACCATGAAGTGCAAGAAGGTTGCCACATCACGAGCATGGCAGGCACGTGGCTGGCAATTGTAGAAGGATTTGGCGGAATGCGCGTAATCGACAATCAACTCCATTTTAATCCGCTTCTTCCGCAGGGTTGGACTTCCCTGTCGTTTACCGTGCATTTCAGGGGCCATCTGCTGGTAATCATTATCGACAAACGAAGTGTCAGGGTTATTGATCAGGGAGATTCTGCGATGGAACTTTTTATCAACAATACAGGTTACCAGATTAAACCAGGAACCGAACTTACCGTGCAGTTATAAACCTTTTTATATTTATATGAGCTTTCGATTGTGTTTTGTCCTTCTGATTTCCTTGTTTTGGCCCGGTGTATTCCTTTCGGGTCAATCAAGCTACCGCTTCAGAGATCCAGAGACTTCAAGGCTCAGCCTGCAATTTGAACTTTCCCAGAACCTGATTATCATTCCAACCAGGATCAATCATTCTGCAAACCTGCAGTTGGTTCTGGATTCCGGCATCAGTAACACCATTATAACCGGTCTCAACGAGACTGACTCCATTACCATGAATACTGCCCGCAAAATCAAGGTAGGGGGATTGGGCGACGGCACTCCAATTGAGGCTTATTATTCACAGGGAAACCTGATTGAAATTGAACATCCGGATGATACTGCGTTGGGAATAACCGGCAGCAACATGGACATTTATATATTGACTACTGATCAATTTGAACTTTCACGTCAGCTCGGTATCCGGGTGAATGGGTTGGTTGGTTCTGATTTGTTTGAGAACTTCGTAATCGGAATTGATCCCATAAACAAAGAAATCACATTTCATAACCGGGAAAAATTCAATTTCAAAAAGAGTACCCGTTCCTTCTCGAAAATCCCATTGACGATAATTAACGGGAAAGCTTATATAGATGTGAAAATACTCCAGGAGAATGATTCCGCGATGACAGTAAAATTACTGATTGATACCGGCGCCAGTTTATCCTTCTGGATTGCCCCGATTGCTGACCGCTCCATTGTTATACCTCAGAAAACAGTCAGATCACTTCTTGGCCAAGGCTTGAACGGGGCCATTAGCGGGGTTAACGGAAGGGTTAAGAAGGCAGAAATAGGGCCCTATGTTTTCAGAAAGCCGCTTGTTTCCTATCCTGATTCGTCTTGTGTATCAGGTCTAAGGTTAAATGCCGAACGGCATGGAAGTTTAGGGAATGATATATTGAGGCGGTTCAGTGTCATTTTTGATTTTCAAGGTTCTGCTCTTTACTTGAAACCCAACAAGTGGTTCAGAACTCCCTTCTCTTATAACCGGAGCGGTATGGATGTGGAGAAATTGAATCCATTGATTCCTGTATATTCAATATTCAGCATTATTCCCGGATCACCTGCTGATCAGGCAGGGTTGAAGCCAGGTGATCTGATAGAATATATCAATTACCTCCCGGCTTTCAATCTCAACCTCGATGATATTAACAACACCCTCTATGGCGACGGTGGTAGACTGGTACTTCTGAGAGTCAACCGCAATGGAGAGAAGCTCAAGGTAAAGTTTCTTCTTGAAAGAAAAATATAAACATTTCAGGGCTGATTTTATGTAATATATTTAAATCTAAACATTTATTTGTTAGCAACTTAACAATATCCGAAAAAAAAAATAAGTATTTTGTGCAACGAATAAAATTAGTATTACCTTTGTATCGAATTTCAAAGGCTGGTATGACAAGATTAAATGGTTTAATATTTAGGACAATGACTACTCTGGCCGGAGAAAACCCAATGAAATCTTTGAAAAATTTTAATTATCTAATATCTTAAAATCTTTACGGAGGATTTAAAATGAAAATCAAACTGTTATCAGGTATTGCAATCGTGGGTATGGCACTTGTATTTGCTAGTTGCCAGAAGTATCCACAAGCTGAAGTTGATGCTGCAAATGCTGCAGTTGAAGCTGCTAAAGCTGCTCAGGCTAATTTGTATGTTGCATCTGAATTCAATGCACTGCAGGATTCACTGAACACTGTTTTGGCCGCTGTTGAAAAAGAGAAATCAAAACTCTTTAAAAACTACAAAGATGAAGTTGCCAAATTAACCGCTACTTCAGAAATGGCCAAAAACGTTGCTGCAAATTCAGTTGCTAAAAAGGAGCAGATGAAGCAGGAATGCACCACTACCCTGGGTGAAATCGCTGTTTTGATGGATGCAAACAAAGAAATGCTTGCCAAAGCTCCCAAAGGAAAAGAAGGCAAAGCTGCTATGGAAGCTATCCAGGCCGATTTAACCAGCATTGAAACTCAGGTAGGCGAAGTGAACAATAAATTTGCCAGCGATGATATTATCAACGCTTTGAATCAGGCTAAAGCTCTAAAAGATAAAGCTACCAGTATCAATACCGAGCTGACCGAAGTGATGGTAAAAACCAAAAGGAAATAGTAACCCTGATAAGGTATAACTAAGATCTTTGAAGCCCCGGAATCATATCATGGTTCCGGGGTTTTTTAAATCAAACCCTGCATGGCCAGAAAATTAAAAAAGAATGTCAAGGTATTTATCATAATCTTCCTTGCTTCCTTATCCATTTGTGTTTTCGGGGTTTTTTACTGGGGAACGCCAGAACCGCCTGACCAGGAACTGAATAGGGCCAGAATGGCTATTGCTGAGGCACGCAATACGATTGAAAAAGACTTCATTCCATCATCGTTGACCGATGCAGAAAACCTTTACGATTCGGCTATGTTCTATTGGAAAACTGAGAATGAACGGTTTATCCTAAGTCGCAATTACACAAAATCCAGAACATTAGCAATCCGGTCTGAACAACAGGCACTCGTAAGCCCGAAAATCGCCAATCTGAATACCACCGATTTTATTAATTCCCTGGAACGGGATCTTGCGGCAGTCAAGCGGGATACCGCCCAGATCAAACAACTATACAGCCGCCTGCCCATTCCAACGACCATCAATATAAAATACACAAGAGGTATAATCCTCCTGCGGGAGGCCGAGCTTAACCTGGAACAAAAGAATTTCAAAGAATGCCGTAGAAAGCTCGAGCTAGCCAAATTTGATCTTCTGGAGGTTGCACGTTACACTAAAACACTTTTGAATGACTATTTCTCAAACCTTCCAATGTGGAAAAGATGGTATGATCAAACTATCCGTGAATCCGCACGGAACCAATCGTATGCCATAATTGTTGATAAATTTGCAGGTAAATGCTTCCTTTTTCTGTCAGGCAAGCTACAAACTGCTTACCCTGTCGAACTTGGGAAGAATTGGATTGGAGAAAAGCGCTATTCGGGTGATAAGGCAACACCCGAGGGGAGATATAAGATAACGAAGAAAAAAGATGGCCGTCAAACGAAATATGTTAAAGCTCTTTTACTAAATTACCCAAATGATGAAGATAAGCAACGATTTCATAGTGAGATCAGGGCAAAGACACTTCCCGGATATGCCAGAATCGGCGGACTTATTGAGATCCACGGGGGTGGTGGTAAAGGAGTCAATTGGACCGATGGCTGTATTGCATTTGCAGATAACGATATGGATTCACTCTTCCGTATTGTTCCGGTTGGTTGTCCGGTAACCATCCTGGGATCATTACAACCGTTGTTTGAGATAATTAAAAATCCGAAACCATGACAATAACTGATTACCCGCTGGAAGTGCCTGAAACTCTGCCATTCCTCGAACCGCAGAAACCACGCAGGAGCATCTGGAAGATAATTCTTTATCCGTTCTTAAGCTTTCTGGGCTGTATGGCCTTTATCGCATTCAGCCTGTATATCCTCTTTTTTGTCATCCCAAACGGACCTGAAGTAACCCTTGCAAAGGAAACGAAAAACCAAAATCTGAATCTGATCCAGACTAAGGCTGCCGATATCGACAAGATTAATCAATATCTTGTAGCCCTTGAAAAGAAGGTGGATAAGCTCACCAATCAGGGTCCCTATCTGATTGTAAATACGACAGAGAATAAGTTTTACCTCTATGCTGATAATAAACTGATCCGACAGGGTATATGCTCTACCGGTAAAAACGAAGTATTAATTTACGGCAAAAAGAAAACCTTTTTCAAAAGTCCCAGGGGAGTTCACAAAGTCCTGAGTAAACAGGCGAATCCGGTTTGGGCAAGGCCCGATTGGGACTTCGTGGAAAATGGAGAACCAATCCCACCACCCGGAGATCCTTCCAGATTTGATAGCAATACTTTAGGACCCTATAAACTAGCACTCGGCGATGGTTATATGGTTCATGGCACGATCTGGAAAAGATTAATGGGACAATCCGTAACCCATGGCTGTATCAGGATGCTAGATGATGATATTACGGCTGTATATAACACTCTTCCTGTTGGTTCAAAAGTGATAATCTATTAATAGCTCGACCTTGAAAGCACTAAAAATAATAGCCCTGATCCTTGGTGTGTTGATTCTGGGAGCTTTAACCCTTTTGTACCTGGATGCCTTGAAAGCACCAAAGAAATATCTTGAGGAATTCACCAGGGAAACAGCAAACATTGGAGAAAATCAAATTGTTAAGACCTATCCTGACGATCTGTTAGAGAAACGGACCAATCTGGATGCCCGTCTGGCGATGTCAAATGACGATTCAATCGGCCTCAGGATCAGTTTAAAAGATAAATTGGTGTACCTTGAAATCAAGGGAATCGTGTTGAGCCAAACTCCAATCCTGGATTATAAAGTCAGTCATTTTCTGAAAAACCTCAGCCCGGCAGAGAAATACTTTATGTTTCACACCCCGCTGAACATTCAGAAGGATGAATCTACCATTTTCAAGGACAGGTTTAAAGAGATTATTGCACCTCCGGTCCGGCCGGCAGATGCCCCGGAAGAGACTCCTGCTCCCAAGGATACAACCAAGGAACATAAAGCCAAGGCTGCGAAAGTTCAACAGCCTGATCCTGTTATTTATCGGTTGTACCTGGATCATGGCATTAAGGTTCAATTTACCGGACAGATGCCTGATTCTATTCCGCAATTCTGGCCAAAATTCTGGTTTGAATTCAACGAGCGTTACCAGTTCATCAAAGATGTTTCGCATAGTATATTAAAGAAATCTCATGCATCCTACCAACCAAGTCTTAAGCTGATTATTAATTATAAGGATGCTGAAGCTATTTATCGCGCGATGCCTAAAAAAGGCAAGGTAATTCTCGATTTATAGTTATTGTTTGATCTCTTTAGCTGGTTCCTGCTTTTTCATTTTTGCTGCAATTCGATCGGCTGCCCGTTCAGCCAGTGCAGTTATGGTAAGTGATGGATTTACGCCAGGGTTAGCGGAAATGGCTGAACCATCAATAACATATAGGTTCTCATACCCAAACACCCGGTGATCACTGTTGATGACTCCTGTTTCCCGGCTGTCACCCATGCAAGCGCCACCAAGTATATGAGCCGTTGTTGGGATTCCAAAGAGCGATTCAGTTGGAAGCACTAATGGTTTTCCATTGATTATCCCGGCATATTTCCTAGCCAGATCCTGGGCCTCCGGTATGAATGCCGAAGGTGCGGAACCTTGCTCGACACCCGTTCGGACGCCGAACAAACCCCTCTTCAGATTCAGGGTACTATCCCGGGTTTGCATGAAAAGAAGAATCTGGGTACGGTCGGCCCAATTACGCGTGAAATATACCTTCGCATTCGCCACTGGATGGAGCATTAAATCACCTAGAATCCGCAATATCCTACCAATCAGTGTCTTTCCGGAGATCATCGGAGCCATCAGTAACCGCCAGAATCCTGACCCAGACGGATACCTGACGGGTTCGAGATGACTGAACTCATCGGTGTTGACTATTGAGCCGATGGCAATACCCTCGGAGAATTTTTTAGTCTTATCACTGCTAACGACACCTATCAGTGCTTCATTATTCGTGCGGACATGCGCACCGATGAGGTCTGACAAATCCGGAAGTGTGGTTTTTTTAAGTTTGAGAAGCAGGGGAACCGAACCAAGCACCCCGCCGGAAAAAATAAATGCCCGGGTGTGCAACTTGATTGTTCTGAATCCACCGGTTCGCCTGATTATTATATCATAGCCCTGATTACCATGTTTTCCCATTGGGATGACGCTTATGACCCGTGAGCTAGCCATTACTGTAACACCTTCTTTTTCAGCCATATACAAATAATTTTTATCTAAGGTGTTTTTCGCATTGTATCGGCAGCCCACCATACAACCACCGCAAAAACGGCAACCCTCTCGCTCAGGTCCGCTACCGTTAAAATAGGGGTCAGCTACCTTTACTTCCGGCTCTCCAAAGAAAACGGCAACATGGGTAGCTGAAAACTGATCCTTTTTTCCTATCAAATCAGCAAGCTGTCCGAGTGCATAGTCGCCCGGTCCAAACTTTGGGTTTTGGGCTACTCCCAGCATATCCGAGGCGATCTTATAGTAGGGAGCCAATTCTTTCTCCCAATCCATGAGGTTTTTCCATGATCCGGTTTTGAAAAAATCAGTTTTAGGAACCGGAAGCGTGTTGGCATAAACCAGGGATCCCCCGCCCACACCTGTTCCGGCCAGAACAGTGATATGACGAAAAAGTGCTATCCTGAAAAATCCATAAAACCTAAGTCCGGGAACCCATAGCCATTTTTTGAGATTCCAGTTTCGTTTGGGAAAATCGTTTTCAGTGAACCTTCTTCCTTGTTCGACCACAAGAACTTTATAACCCTTGCGGACCAATCGCAGCGCACTAACCGACCCTCCAAAGCCGGATCCCATAATAATAAAATCATATTCCATAGGTCAGTATCTTTTTGCTGAAGTTGGGTATTATTTCAGGCTTCCCAAAATAAGACTATTTTTATTCGCTCGTTGTTATTTGTTGTCGAACAAAAACTCAATGATTATGAAAAGGATATCATTTGCTTACATTCTATTGATCTTATTGGGCATCAGCACATCCTGCAGTACCAAGCAGGTCGGCCCTGTGCAACAGGGTCCATTTACCGCCGTGGTGCATCCGGATTGGATAAAATCGGCAGTCATGTATGAGGTGAATGTTCGCCAATATACCCCCGAAGGAACCTTTAATGCCTTCTCAGAAAAACTTCCAAGGCTAAAAGAACTTGGTGTGGATATCCTCTGGCTTATGCCAATTAATCCAATCGGGGTGATTAACCGGAAAGGGCCGCTTGGTTCCTATTACAGTGTAAAGGATTACAAAGGCATTAATCCGGAATTCGGCACCATGGATGATTTTAAAGCTCTGGTGAAGAAAACACATGATCTGGGCATGCACCTCATTATTGACTGGGTACCCAATCATTCCTCCTGGGATAATCCGTTGATCACTGAACATCCTGAATGGTATGCCAAAGACAGCCTGGGAACCATGTTTTCACCCTGGGACTGGACTGATGTTGTAAAATTTGATTATGGCCAGAAGCCATTGCGTGACTATATGATTGAGACCATGAAATACTGGCTTACGGAAACCAGGCTGGATGGGTTCAGATATGATGTTGCCCATCAGGTACCGGTGGATTTCTGGAATGAAGTCAGGCCTGCCCTTCAAAAAGTAAAACCGGATATTCTTTTGCTGGCCGAAGCTGAGCAACGTCCGCTTCATGAAAGATCTATGGATCTCACCTATGGATGGGAATTACATCACATCATGAACCAGGTTGCCCAGGGGAAACAAACCGCTGCTGATGTTGATGCTTATTTTGAGCGTGCAGCAAAGGATTATAACACCAACGATATCAGGATTTATTTCACATCCAATCATGATGAAAATTCATGGAATGGAACCGAATGGGAGCGTATGGGCAAAGCTACCGATGTTATGACTGTATTTACCTATACAATACCCGGCATGCCATTGGTTTACAGTGGCCAGGAAGCAGGCTCCACAAAAAGGCTTAAGTTTTTCGAGAAAGACCAGATTGATTGGAGTAACCGACGGTTTTTTGCTCTGTATCAAAAATTGGATCAGCTAAAAAAAGATAATTCTGCTCTTTGGAATCCTGGATTTGGCGGCAACTATCAAAGACTAACCACCGGAAAAGACAAGCAGGTGCTGGCGTTTAAAAGAGAACTCGGTACAAACTCCGTTATCGTTGTTCTCAACATGTGTGCCGAGTCAGTTACCATTAAGCTTTCCCCTGAATCGGCAGGTGGTAAATACACTGGATATTTCACAGGAAGCCGGACTAAACCCGCTTCCCAGCCGATCTCTCTGGAACCCTGGGGCTACTTTGTTTTCACTAAATAACTATTCAAATGCTTAAGATCTGCACAGTTGGCACCTCCTTATTGATTTTACTTTTTCCCCCATCTCACACTCTGATTTCCCAGGAAATGGTACCACCTACCCCACCAACCCGGGTTTTTTATTCGGTTTTCGTACAATCGTTTTACGATAGCAACGGCGACGGGATTGGAGATATTCCGGGACTGACATCCAAGCTGGATTACCTCAAAGAATTGGGAGTTCAGGGACTATGGCTTCTTCCGGTCCACCCTTCCCCGTCCTACCATAAATATGATGTATCCGATTACTATTCGATCCATCCGGATTATGGCACACTCAATGATTATAAGGACCTGGTAAAAGAAGCCCATAAAAGGAATATGGTTGTGCTCCTGGATCTGGTTATAAACCACACCTCCAACCGGATTAAATGGTTTCAGGAAGCTTCAAAAGGACCATCCAGCCAGTATCGGGATTATTATATCTGGTCAGATCATACAGCAGATTTCAAAGCCGAGCCATTTCATTGGCATGCGATAAGGGATTCAAATGGCAAACCGTTGCCCGGATCAAAGTATTATGGCTTTTTCTGGTGGGAAATGCCTGATCTGAATTTTGAAAACCAGCAAGTCAGACAGGAAATATTCAACATCGCGTCTTTCTGGTTGAAAGATATCGGCGTTGATGGTTTCCGGCTCGATGCAGCAAAATATATCTATCCGGAAAACCAACCAGAAAAAAACGTTCAATGGTGGAATAAGTTCCGCCAGGAGGCCCAAAAAATCAAAAAGGATGTAATAATCGTTGGTGAGGTTTGGGGTTCAGCGAAAGAAATTGCTCCTTATCTGAAGAATGGCATGACTGCCTGCTTCAATTTCCAGCTTGCCGATAGTATAAGAATTAGCCTTCACGAGGAAAAAGACCACTATATTCTCCAAACCTGGTGGCAGATCCGTGATACCTACGTCAAACAGAACCAAGCTTTTGAAGATGCAATTTTTCTCTCCAATCATGATATAAACCGTATCATGACGGATATCGGCAATAAGACTGATAAAGCAAAAGTTGCCGCATCTCTGCTTCTGAGTCTTCCTGGTAACCCATTTATCTATTATGGAGAAGAGATCGGGATGCTCGGTGAAAAGCCTGATGAATATATCCGCGAACCCTTTCTGTGGAATATGGAAGGAGAAGATAAGGGCCAGACTCATTGGGAAATTCCCTATGCAAGCAGTTCACAAACCGTTAAGCCTTTAAAATACCAGTTGGAAGATCCAAAATCTCTCTATCATTTCTACCAGGAACTAATCTCATTAAGGAACAATTCTGTACCCCTTAACAGGGGATATTTCCAGCCATTCATCCAGGATAATAGAAAAGTAATCGCTTTTTATCGTGGTTTCGATCGCGAAAAAGTTCTTGTTATGATCAATCTGAGTAAGGATATTCAACGAATTCCAAGTCCTGAAAGAATTAATGATTACCAAAGGCTTTTGGGAACCCATGAAGTTTTCAAATCAGGAGGGGGAGCTATTTTCCTCCAGCCTTATTCAATCTTTATCCTGAAGAGAATATATTAATTTTTTATTAGCGAATAGAATGAGTGGATTTTACGGATCTATTTCAAACCATGACGTGGTTTCGGAAATTTATTATGGAACAGATTACCATTCCCATCTGGGCACCAAGCGAGGCGGAATGGCCTTCTTTGATCATGAAAACAATACTTTTGAACGTTCAATCCATAGTCTGGAAAATAGCTATTTCAGAAATAAATTCGAGGACTATGTCGATTCGTTGTCGGACCGATATCAGGCTATGGTAAAGCAGATTGCAATAAATCTCGGTCTGGATTCACTTATGTACCAGGACATGCCGGATCTTGTATCCGCGATCGGTCTGCCTAAAGAAAGGTTATGTACCCATTGCTGGGACGGTTCTAGCAGGTTTTAATCCAGTTGCGGGCATTAACAAAAGCTTCGAGCCACGGTGCAGCTTCATCCTGTGCATGACAGGCCGGATAATGCGGCCATTGCCAAGGGAGGAAGGCTCTTTCCGGATGGGGCATCATAACAAGATGACGGCCATCTTCGGAACAGAGTGAAGCAATATCGCCCGGGGAACCGTTCGGATTCCCGGGGTAACCAGAATAGGAAAAACGGGCAGGTGCCTGATAGCTACTCAACGGATCCGGTAAGACAAACTTACCCTCAGCATGAGCGACCCAAATTCCCAAACGGCTGCCTGACAGGCTTTTTAACATCACGGATTCATTCGGCAATATATTGAGATTTAAAAAGGCGGATTCAAACTTGCCTGATGTATTCAGATGCATTTTAGGATGGCTTTTCCGGTTGGGGTAAACCAGATCGAGCTCCATCATCAGTTGGCAACCATTACAAATGCCAAGGCTCAGGGTATCTTTACGGGAAAAGAACTTCTCAAGAGCCTTCCGGGCTTTCGGGTTGAATAAAAAGGCACCGGCCCAGCCCTTAGCTGATCCTAATACATCGGAATTGGAAAAACCGCCCACGAACACGATAAGGTTTAGGTCATCGAGCGTTTCCCGGCCTGATATAAGGTCTGTCATATGAACATCCTTTACATCCATGCCGGCCAGATACATTGCATAGGCCATTTCACGATCCCCGTTGACTCCTTTTTCGCGGATTATTGCTGACCGGATTCCCGAGGGTTTTCTCCGTTTCGGATCGATGCCGAAGTCGGCAAATTTGCCAGTAAAATGTGCAGGAAAAGTAAATTCCAATGGTTGAGCCTTATAATTCTTATATCGATGGGAAGCCATTTCCCTGCCGCACTGTCGGCGGTCAAGCAGGAAGGAAGTATGATACCATGTATCTCTCAGTTTGTTAATATCTAAATGATAATCAAAAGTTTTTCCGGAAATATGAATAACACGGGAGTTACCGGGTTGCCCCAACCGGTAAAACCGTAACCCATTCTCAATCAATAATTTCTCAACCAGGCTCACATTTTTAACCTGAATGACCACAGCAGGTTGTTCAGAAAGAAGCAGCCTGACCGGATCGGGGCATGCAAATCCATCCAGATTAATATTCAGTCCGCCAGAAAGATTACTGAAACACATTTCAAGCAGGCAGGTCACTAATCCTCCGGCTGAAACATCATGGCCGCTGAAGAGGGCTCCCTGATGAATCAGGCTTTGAACCGCATTAAATGCTTTCCTGAAATAAGCAGCAGATGCAGTATCCGGTGCATCCTGTCCAATACGGTTAAGGGTTTGTGCAAAACTGCTGCCACCCAGATTAAACAGCCCATCTGAGAAATCCACATAAATTAGATAAGTGTCAGTATCCTTATTAAGAACCTGGGGTACCACCTTCCGGATATCGGTTACCTCAGCAACTGTGGAGACAATGACCGTTCCTGGAGAAAAGACCACTTTCCCGTCCGGATATTTCTGGGTCATCGACATCGAATCCTTTCCGGTTGGAACATTGATTCCCAGATCGATGCAAAAATCACTCAGGGCTTTTACAGCCTGATAAAGCCGGGCATTCTCACCCTGATTTTTTGCCGGCCACATCCAGTTTGCAGATAATGAAACAGAATTAACCTGGTCCACCAGCGGCGCCCAAATCAGGTTAGTCAGAGCCTCGCCTACAGCAATCCTCGACCCTGCCGCCGGAGATATCATGGATACTATCGAAGCATGACCGATGGAGGTTGCGATACCGCTTTTTCCCTGGTAATCCATGCTCACAACAGCGAGATCATTCAAGGGAAGCTGAATCTCACCGGCAGTTTGCTGAACGGCACCGCGGCCGGTAACTGAGCGGTCGACCTTGTTTGTCAGCCAATCTTTACAGGCAACACCTTCTATCTGAAGAACTTTATCCAGATATTCCTCAAATTTCAGGGAATCGTAGGTCAGCGCTTCGAAATTATTGTCAGTGGCCTCGTCTGTCAAAACAGTTTTTGGCGGTTTACCAAAGAAATCATCGAGTGCGAGGTCAATAGGCCTGGCGTTCGTATTCCGGTCGACGAAAAGGAGCCGGCGATCGCCGGTTATCCGGCCCACTTCATACATCGGAGCCCTTTCGCGGGAGGCGACATTCCTGAGGCTGTCAATATCTTTGGGGGCAAGAACCAGTCCCATCCTTTCCTGCGACTCATTTCCAATAATTTCCCGGGCAGACAGGGTTGGATCTCCGATGGGGAGTTTATCGAGATAAATTTCTCCGCCAACCTGGTCAATCAGTTCAGATAAACAATTGAGATGTCCTCCGGCACCATGATCATGAATGGAGCGAATTGGATTATGGCCGGATTCAGCGAAAGCCCGGATCGCGTTAAAAACACGTTTTTGCATTTCCGGATTGGAGCGCTGAACTGCATTTAATTCAATTTTGTTGGCATATTCGCCGGTTGCAACGGATGAAACAGCACCTCCGCCCATTCCGATACGATAATTATCTCCGCCCAGCACAACAATTATATCACCCGGTTCCGGGATATCTTTTTTAGCATCTTGCTTCTTACCGAAGCCGACTCCACCTGCCAGCATGATCACTTTATCGTAACCATAATTTTTCTGATTTTCGGAGTGTTCAAAAGTCAGCAGGCTGCCACACAGCAAAGGCTGGCCGAATTTATTACCAAAGTCACTGGCTCCGTTGGAGGCTTTTATGAGGATGTCCTCCGGGGTTTGATATAACCATTTGCGTTCCTCCTGAGCAAATTCCCAGGTGCGGTCCTTTCCGATTCTGGGATAGGAGGTCATATAAACGGCAGTTCCGATCAGAGGCATGCTGGCTTTTCCTCCGGCCATCCGATCTCTGATTTCCCCTCCCGAGCCTGTTGCAGCGCCATTAAATGGTTCAACGGTAGTCGGGAAGTTATGGGTTTCAGCTTTGAGAGATATAACGGAACTAATATCACTGATTTCGAAAAACTCCGCTTTATCCTGCGTTAACGGTGCAAATTGTTCAATATCGGGCCCAACGATAAAAGCAACATTGTCATGATAGGCCGATACTATCCGGTTCGGATTCACTTTTGAAGTTTTTTTGATCAGGGCGAAGAGGGTTTCAGGCATCTCCTGGCCATCAATAATAAACTGACCATTAAAAATCTTATGCCTGCAATGCTCCGAGTTAACCTGGGAAAACCCAAACACCTCAGAATCAGTTAGCGGACGGCCGAGCCGAATGGTCAGCTCCCCCAGGTATTGAATTTCATCCTCACTAAGCGCCAGACCTTCCTGCTCGCTGTATTTTCCTATATCATTGATATTTCTGATCGGATCCGGCTGATGTTCAATAGTAAAAACATGCTGATCCAATTGAGAGTAAAGGGCCTGCAGCATGGGATCATAGTGGGAATGATCAGCTTTTGCCGGTTGAAAAACTTCGATCCGTTCAATCCCGGATATGCCCATATTGAGCGAAATCTCTACAGCGTTGGTAGACCAGGGGGTTACCATTTCCTTGCGCGGACCAACAAAAAAACCGTCCAGAACCAGAGTTTCCAAACGGTTTGCTTTACCGAACAGCCAGTAAAGTTTATCGAGATCCTCGCCCGACAATGCTTTATTGACTCCAATCGCATAGATTTCCTGCGAAGTCTGATAAAAAAGGATCATTGCATTACAATTTGCTTGCAAAATTATGAAAAATCAGCAGGAAACAGGCAGATGGCTGAAACGGTTAGAGCAGTTTTCTGAGGATTTTTTCCTTGAAACCGGTAAATGGAGGATAACGTATAAAGGGATCTATCCAGGTTGCCTTGTAAATCATTGATTTCTGATTAGAGAATTCAAGAATACCGGCTTTTCCGTGATATCTTCCATAGCCGGATGGACCCACACCACCAAATGGTAAATGGGGGTTAGCAATGTGCATAACGGTATCATTGACACATCCGCCACCGAAGGAAATGTTGGAAATAATTGAATCCCGTTCCTTCCCGGATTGGTTAAAAACATACAATGACAATGGTTTAGGCAGTGATCTGACCAGATTGACAGCATCCTGAAGGTTACTATATGGAATAACCGGAAGGATAGGGCCAAAGATTTCTTCCTTCATAATCGGATCAGAAAAACTGACAGGATAAAGAACAGTTGGGCTGATAAATAAATCATTTCGGTTATGAATACCGCCGATAACCGTGTTCTTCTCATCGATCATAGATATCAGGCGGTCGAAGTGCCGTTGATCCACTATCCGGCCAAAGGCAACTGATTTTGAAGGATCCGGCCCAAACATCAACAGTACCTGTGCGGCCAGGTTATCAATCAGGTTTTCGGCTACCGACTCATGCACCAGGATAAAATCAGGCGCTATGCAAGTTTGCCCGGCATTGAGGAATTTACCCCATACAATTCGTTTGGCTGTAACTGGTTGAACAGCATCTGGCAGTACAAATACCGGCGATTTGCCCCCTAATTCCAAGGTGAGTGAAGAGAGGTTTTCAGCCGCCGCCCTCATAACTATTTTTCCGACGTTGGTGCTTCCGGTGAAAAAAATTTTATCAAAAGGCAACTTCAATAATTCTGTTACCTCCAAAACTCCACCCTCAACTACTGAACACAATTCCGGTGGCAAAGCGGAAGCAATTATTTCTGCCAGGATATGAGATGAGTGAGACGAAAACTCACTGGGTTTGATTATTACAGGATTTCCGGCAGCCAAAGCTGAAACTGCCGGCTTAACGGTCAGTAAAAACGGATAATTCCAGGTGCCGATAATCAGGGTATTACCATACGGTTCGATTAACACTCTGCTGTGTCCGGGCAGATTGACGAGGTTGGTCCGTATGGCAATGGGGCGGGTCCATTTCCTGAGTTTTGCCGATATCCACTTAATTTCATGGAGTATGCCGGCGATTTCCGTTGAAAATAATTCAAAGCTTGATTTCCTCAGATCAAGAAAAACAGCTTCATTAATTTGTTTTTCATGCCTGGTCAATTCATTACCGAGTGATCGGATTGAATCAATCCTATGTTTGATATCACGGGTATTTCCGGCGAGAAAATATTGTTTCTGCCTCTCAAACAGTTCCTGATGTTTTTTCACTTCAATAGATTGATTCAGACAAGATTTTAACGTCCATCACTTTCCCGCCATCCAAACGGCTTTTTTCGGCCATAAAGCCCATCAGATGGAATTCCATGGAAGCCTGGATGGTTGAAGTGAGTAAAGAAGGATCCTTTTTAAGTGATGCCCTCACAAAATCATGAACCAGGCCATAATCGCCACCACCATGGCCGGAAGATATATCAGCTTGATTTACATTCCATTTGGTAGTCTGCCTGGTGGCAAAATCAAAATTACAGATCTGGTGATCAACCACATCATTATCCTGCTTATACACACATATTCCGTAGCGTGTGGTTTTGAGCTTTTCCAGTATTTCTTCTTCGCTGCTAGTCTCCAGATTGAGATGGCCCAGGTACCATTTATTCTGCTGATAAATTTTTATTGCGCTATATGGGCATTGGGATTCAACAGGCTCAAGATGCTGGATGCTAAGGATATTTCCAAATACTCCGGATGAGCACAACTCTTTCAATTTTCTAAAATAGGGAGCATACCGCAGGACGTGGCATACAGCGACAATTGAGTGGTACTTAACCGCAGCATGAAGAATATCATTGCATTCCCGCCAGGATTGGGCGACCACCTTTTCCACGATCATGTCATATCCCAACGGGAGGGTGGCCATTGCAGGCCCATAATGAAGACTATCCGGCGTGGTAATAATTACAGCATCAGCAAATTTCGGACGTTGGAAAACATCATTACCAATAAGATGTGGCACTGCCCCGGCACCGGCAATGAAAGCACCGAACTGAATTATTGCAGACCTTCTGGATGTAGTTTTCATGTTATTCGATCAGGCTTTAAAGTTAGTTTTCGCAACATAGTGCTTAAAAATAAAATAAATTGATATGATTATTGTTTTTTTTTATAAACTTTGCAAATATTTATATATTACGCGCAAATTAATCATCTAGAAATGGCAACATCAATATTTTTCACTGAAAGCAGGGACTTTAAGTTAATTAAAGACCGGATTTTGAACCATGAGGATAATTACCTCGTTTATGTCTATGCGGATACTACCAACGTCCGTATTCCCCGAGAATTAATCACGCAATTACCTAAATATGGCAATAACCTTATTTGGGTTGATACAGCTGAAATGGATTCTTCCGATCTATCACATCACATTGTACTAACTATTGGTCAGTTAGTAAATCCTGAAGAAGAAATCGATTTTTATATCGTTTCGAAATCTTCAAAATTGGAAAAAACAATAATTTTCCTTAAAAACCAGGGTATTCCTGCAGAAATGATTGCACCTGCACAGGACAAGCCAAAATTGGGAAAAACCAAAGTTACCGGTCGTCGCGGCAGGCCTAAGAAGGTTGAAACCGAAAAAGCACCAGCAGCAAAAACCGGCAAACGGGGACGTCCGAAAAAAGTTCAGGCAGAAGCCACGGCAGCAGTTGAAGTTGTTGAAACTCCCAAGAAAAAACGTGGCCGTCCGAGCTTAGCTAAAATTGCAGTCACAGAGGTTCTCCCGTCAGAACCGAAAAAAAGGGGGCGGAAGAAATTAGAAAAGCCGGTGGTTGAGGAAAAGCCTAAAAGGGGCCGTAAAGCTGCAGTTAAATTAGAAAATATTGATTCCAAAACCGCTGTAAAGAAAGAGAAGAAAGAGAAGAAGGTAAAAGCAGTAAAAGAGATAAAACCGAGAAAACAGCGGGTTGACAAAGAAATTACGGAGGAGATGGTTCAGGACAAACTTCGTCTTTATGCTACTTCTGATACCGATGTTTCCATGGTTATGAACAGATTGTTCAACCTGAAAAAGGTTGCCCGGCCTAAGTTTGAAGCCAAACTGATTGATATGATAAAATTTATCACTCTTGAGGATGATACCATTGCCGAACGGATCCTTACCCAGCTTCAGGAAATGAAGATACTGGTATTAACCGGCCCGGGCGGACGGGTTTTTTACAAAGACTGATCAATTCAACAATAAATAAAAATGCCGCCCGGATCAACCAGGCGGCATTTTTATTTATTTGTTTACAGAGACGCAAGTATGTGTCTCTACCCCCTTCCTTGACACAAACGCCTAATCTTTTACGCATCGGAATCCCACGGTTGAATTACGTTCAAAGCCCCTCGATACTCTCAGAAGCATTTGCCTGTAATGAAGTTCCCTTGGACCACCCTGAACATACCACCAGCTTGAAC
>Ga0163199_1000063_pt1 | contig 67216 bp, 64 predicted proteins | sample PL_2010_150m_FD_113537 | JGI IMG/M metagenome (GOLD analysis project Ga0163199, IMG submission 113537) | Freshwater microbial communities from Powell Lake, British Columbia, Canada to study Microbial Dark Matter (Phase II) - PL_2010_150m | ecosystem: Environmental > Aquatic > Freshwater > Lake ...
CTCATAAAGCTCTTCCACATAGGCAGCGTTACCACCGGATAGGTGGGCACTGTCCCACATGCGCTGCATTACGCTTTCTTGCATGTCTGGTCACCTTCGATAAGGAGACACCACCAGCGTGGAGACCGCAGCATGACTTCCCAAGTTCTGAAGCAGCGACCCAGGTAAAGCCACTACGGACCGCGCAGATAGTTTCCGAGAACCACCCCGGATGCTCCTGCTGGTCTTCAAAATTTCAGAGCGAATCCCCGCCTTGTAAGCTGGGATTCCTACTATGACTACGGCGCCGAGTCAGACTCCGGCGCCGTAGGTGTCGCGGTGAAGCATTAGGGTCTGCAACTATTATCAATAATCACAGAAACCTGAGGCACATCAGGTTGCGCTCTGCAACAGCATATTCCGGACATGGCCAATGGCCTTGGTCGGATTCAGCCCTTTCGGGCAAACACTGACGCAGTTCATGATGCCCCGGCAACGGAACACGCTGAACGGATCGTCCAATGCAGAGAGACGGTTCTCTGTTTCAGTGTCGCGACTGTCGGCCAGGAAGCGGTAGGCCTGAAGCAGCGCAGCTGGACCAAGAAACTTATCTGGGTTCCACCAGAAGGACGGGCAGCTGGTCGAGCAGCAAGCACACAGAATGCACTCATACAGGCCGTCAAGCTTCTCGCGATCTTCCGGGCTCTGCAGACGTTCGATAGCCGGAGCTGGCGTATCGTTCATCAGATAAGGACGAACCTTCTCGTACTGCTTATAGAAGATGCCCATATCGACTGCCAAGTCACGAATCACAGGCAAACCTGGTAGCGGACGCACCACCAACTTGTTGCCTTTGACTACAGACGACAGTGGGGTGATGCAGGCCAGTCCGTTCTTACCGTTCAGGTTCATGCCGTCCGAGCCACAGACGCCTTCGCGGCAGGAGCGACGATAGGAGAAGCCTTCATCCTGTTCTTTGATGAGAGCCAGCACATCCAGCACCATCAGGTCTTTACCATCGGTATTGACCTGGAAGTCCTGCATATAGGGCTTTTCGTCTTTATCCGGGTTGTAGCGATAAACGCTCACTTGCAACATATCGGCGACCTCAGTAAGTCCGGACCTTGGGTTCGAAAGTCGGAACTGTCTTCGGAGAGAAGTTCACGGCACGCTTGGCTACGCGCTTTTCACCCGGGAAGTACAGGGTGTGGCACAGCCAGTTCTCATCATCACGCTCTTCAAAATCCTCACGGGCATGAGCGCCACGCGATTCCTTACGGTTCTCTGCGGCAACGGCGGTTGCTTCAGCCACCTCAAGAAGGTTCTGCAGCTCCAACGCTTCAATACGTGCGGTATTGAATGCCTGGCTCTTGTCGTTGATTTTAACGTTACCTATCCGCTGGCGCAGATCAGCAAGCTGAGCAATGCCCTTTTGCATGTACTCGCCCGTACGGAATACACCGAAGTAGTTCTGCATGCAGCTCTGTAGCTCCTTCCGCAGCGAAGCGACATCTTCGCCTTCGGTCCGCTCGTTCAAGCTGGCCAGGCGGTTCAGCGCAACGTCCAGGTCGGTTTCGGTCGCACCGCGGTGCTCGACACCTTCCTTTAGAGCCTTCTCAAGGTGCAGACCGGCCGCGCGTCCGAATACAACCAGATCCAGCAGAGAGTTGCCGCCCAGACGGTTTGCACCGTGTACCGACACACATGCCACTTCGCCCACAGCGAACAGGCCATCGATGATCTTGTCGTTGCCATTGGAATCCTGAGTGATTGCCTGACCATGAATATTGGTGGCTACGCCACCCATCATGTAATGGCAGGTTGGAACCACAGGAACCGGAGCCGTCACAGGATCTACATGGGCAAATGTCTTAGACAGCTCACAGATACCAGGCAAGCGGCTGTGAAGTACTTCTTCACCCAGATGATCAAGCTTCAGCATCACGTGATCGCCGTCTGGACCACAACCATTGCCGGCCAGGATTTCCTTGACCATGGAACGCGCAACCACATCGCGACCAGCCAGGTCCTTAGCGTTCGGAGCGTAACGCTCCATGAAGCGCTCGCCGTGCTTGTTGATCAGATAGCCACCTTCGCCGCGGCAACCTTCAGTTACCAGCACGCCAGCACCAGCAATACCGGTCGGGTGGAACTGCCACATCTCGATATCCTGAACCGGCACGCCAGCACGCAACGCCATGCCAATCCCGTCACCGGTATTGATCAGTGCGTTGGTCGTCGACGCATAGATCCGGCCGGCGCCACCGGTAGCCAGCACGACAGCCTTGGAGCGGATGTAAACGGTCTCACCGTTTTCGATGCAGATCGCGATAATGCCAACGATGGCACCGTCCTGGTTCTTCACCAGATCCACGCCATACCACTCGTTGAGGAACGATGTACCGGCCTTCAGGTTAGCCTGATAGAGCGTGTGAAGTAGCGCATGACCGGTACGGTCTGCCGCCGCGCACGTGCGAGCTGCCTGCCCGCCCTTGCCATAGTCCTTCGACTGACCACCAAACGGACGCTGATAGATACGCCCCTGCTCGGTACGCGAAAATGGCAGCCCCATATGCTCCAGTTCGAACACAGCCTCAGGGCCGACTGAACACATGTACTCAATGGCGTCTTGGTCGCCAATGTAATCGGACCCCTTGACGGTGTCGTACATGTGCCAGCGCCAATCGTCATTCGGATCAGCCGATGCGATAGCACAGGTAATGCCACCCTGAGCAGAAACGGTGTGCGAGCGAGTTGGAAAAACCTTGGTCACTACTGCAGTTTTGTGACCACCCTGAGCCAACTGCAACGCAGCGCGCATGCCGGCGCCGCCGCCACCGATAATGATGGCGTCATAAGAAAGAGTACGAATGCTAGCCATGAATCAGATACCCCAAAGAATCTGCACGCCCCAGACAAAGAAAGTGAACATGGCTATGCCACACACTGCCTGGAAGAGAAAACGCACGCTGGTAGCCCACTTGCCAATAGCCATATTGGTCAGGTAATCAGTGGAAATGGTCCACATACCAACCCAGGCATGAACACTGAGCGCAACGAGTGCGAGAAGGCTGAAGATGCGCATCCACTGAGCTGAGAACAAGCCATGCCACTGAGCGTAATCCAGCCCCGGATTGGCAACGAGGTATCCAATCAGGAAAAGAAAGTAAGCCGCAAGGACCACCGCAGAAACGCGCTGAGCCATCCAATCGTATAGACCAGACCGGGAAAAATTGGTGACATTGGTTACCATATCCACACTCCCGCCAGGACGATCAACACTGCCGAAACGGCCAAAACGATTTTCGAGCCAAGCTTTCCGCCTTCCAGCGTTTCGCCGTGCCCGGAATCCATCACCAAATGCCGGACGCCAGCAACCAGGTGATAGAGCAACGCAGCGAGGAGCGCCCATACAACCAATTTCGCCAGCGGGCTACCGAGGTATGCCCTCACCTCTTCAAAGCCTTCGGCAGAAGAAAGGGAGGTATCAAGCGCAAGCAGCAGGATGGCCACACCAACAAACAGGATCACGCCAGATATGCGATGCAGGATTGAGGTGTAGGCAGTTATAGGAAGTTTTATTGTCCTAAGATCTAGGTTTACAGGTCGTTGGCTTTTCACGGCTTTTTTTTCACACTTGAGAGCCCCGAACAGCAGGGCAAAGTTGTTGGGAAGAGCACGCAGCGGTACCCGCCACCCACGAGTGACAACCCACAGGAAACTGCCTGTAAGGCCCCTGCCGGTCGGTCGCCGATTATAAACAGTTAGGTGGCTAATGACAATGTGGTGAAGTGCCACTAAAGGCGGATGGCGACCCCTATATAAATGCCGTAAACAGACTATCTGTGTAAGCGAATTTACCCTTGAATGCCCGCTGCAGCGGGGGTCCGCGTAAATTGACTTTGTGATTTATCTCACTATAGTGATGCGGGCCCTGCGTGGGGGGCCATGATGATTCCAAGCATAAAACAGGAGGCCATACATGGCTGACAAAAAAGCGCAGTTGATCATCGAAGGCGCAGACGCCATCGAACTGCCCGTTCTATCCGGCACCGTAGGGCCTGACGTAATCGATGTACGAGGCTTGACCTCCACGGGTCGCTTCACCTTCGACCCCGGCTTCATGTCCACCGCCTCTTGCGAATCCAAGATCACCTATATCGACGGTGATAAAGGGGTTCTGCTGCATCGCGGCTACCCGATTGAACAGCTGGCCGAAAAGGCCGATTATCTCGAGACCTGCTATCTCCTGTTGAACGGCGAGCTGCCTACCGCCGAGGAAAAAGCGAAGTTCATCAGCACCGTCAAGAACCACACCATGGTTCATGAGCAACTCAAGTCGTTCCTCAACGGCTTCCGTCGTGACGCGCACCCAATGGCGATCATGTGCGGCGTTGTAGGTGCGCTCTCGGCTTTCTATCACGACTCTCTGGACATCAACGACCCCCACCACCGCGAAATTTCCGCGGTGCGTTTGGTCGCTAAGATGCCCACTCTGGCCGCCATGGTTTACAAGTACTCCATGGGTCAGCCGATGATGTACCCACGCAACGACCTGAACTACGCTGAAAACTTCCTTCACATGATGTTCAACACACCGTGCGAAGTGAAGCCGATCAGCCCGGTTCTGGCCAAAGCAATGGACCGCATCTTCATTCTTCATGCGGACCACGAACAGAACGCTTCGACCTCGACCGTTCGACTGGCAGGCTCCACTGGCGCAAACCCATTCGCTTGCATCGCAGCCGGTATTGCTGCGCTATGGGGTCCGGCCCACGGCGGCGCGAACGAAGCTGTTCTCACCATGCTGGACGAGATCGGCGACGTTTCGAACATCGAAACATTCCTGGCCAAGGCCAAGGACAAGAACGACCCGTTCAAGCTGATGGGCTTTGGCCACCGCGTTTACAAGAACTTCGACCCTCGCGCCAAGGTCATGAAACAGACCTGCGACGAAGTACTGGGTGAGCTGGGCATTAACGATCCGCAGCTCGAGCTTGCAATGAAGCTCGAAGAGATTGCTCTGAACGATCCTTACTTCGCAGAGCGTAACCTGTACCCGAACGTGGACTTCTACTCAGGCATCATTCTCAAGGCCATCGGGATTCCAACCAGCATGTTCACCGTTATGTTTGCACTTGCACGCACAGTTGGCTGGATCTCGCACTGGAAGGAAATGATCGCGATGGGCCAGAAGATCGGTCGCCCACGACAGCTATACACCGGCCACCCCCAGCGAGACCTCGACCGGTAAGGCAACAGTAAAGACTCGATCAGGCTCAACCTCATCGGGTCTACTGCTATCAAAGACGCTCGATGTCCCGCATCGGGCGTTTTTTATTTCCTAAATTTGTCCTGATGCCAGCCAACAGGAACAAGGTCGCACGACAGGACATCTCGCAGCGTGGCAGCCAACCGTTACCCGAGCCAGCAGAACATGAAGGCTCATGGAGCCTCATTCCGTTCCTAAGCTGCAGCCAGCGCACGTTGCTCTGACCATCGACAGGCTGCGCCTGGAGGTCACGGGCCGGAACCAACAGCGTTGCTACAGTACCGTCCACGCATTGCGGGCCGACAGCACCCGCACAGCCGCCTCAAGCACTCACGACATATAGGGCTAATGCTGCGAGCCAGTGCAACCCCACCCACCTCGGCATGCGCCGAGCAGATTTCAACTAAGCCGTCCGGCGTTACGTGCCGGAGCTCCGCATCGGAGTGCAAGACATCGATTTAGATCGTGGGGAGCTGCGCGCAGACGCCTAAATCGATCGGCCCATCTTTGGAAAAGGGAGGCGCAGACATGAACATTCCTGCAGCGCCTTATAGCCCTGCACAAGCTCGACAGCGGCTCACGCGACGATGAGGCCGATAAGAATTCGGCGACGAATTTGAGACGACCAACGCTTCATTACTGAGAAGGGTAGGCAGGATGAAAAAACCCCGCAAAAGCCCCAACACAAAAAAGCCTGATCATCACTGATCAGGCTCTGATGTTGGGATTTGTTGGTCGGGACGGAGTGATTCGAACACTCGACCCCTTGCACCCCATGCAAGCTTTCCAAAGACAGTGAAAACGCCTAACTATTTGATTTTAAGAGATTTACCAATACGGTCAATCGAATTTGATTAGTGTAAATTGACAAAAATCTGCGGCTTTGACAACGCAACACTGCGGCTTGCAGAGGAGTTTTGCAGCTCATAAAGGGTGATTATAGCCATGCCCGTGGCAATCCCAGCATACGCACCACTAGCCACAACACCTCAACGATGATGCCTTTTTAAGGCGGACTTCTTGCGGAGCCAAGCGTATCGGACGGAGTCAATACTCAGCAGCTGTCCCATCACAGACTCTCGTTTCTCCGGAGGCATACGCCCCAGCAGTGAGCGAATCTCCGACTCGATGCTGCCTGGTTTCGCCCCCCGCTCCTCGGCCTTTGTATACCATTCGTGACCCAGAGCAATGTTGCCCATCTCAAGATTCAATGCCCCGAGAAGGGTGCACGGGCGAAAGCTATTCGGCAAAAGTCGATGAGCTTCGTCCGCCAACTGAAGTGCTTCGTTGTGGCGACCTAGATCTCGTAGCACCCCACCATGCGTAGTGCGAACTGCCGACTTCAGCTTGGTTTGCTTGAGAGCACCTTCCTGGATCTTTACCAAGAGGTCATGCGCTTCGCGTGAGGCATCGCATTTGCGCAGGTGACCGCTGGCATTCACTAACTGCCAGACATCACCCGTCTTACGAAACTCACCCAGGTAGTAGTCAGCTTCAAGACGATTATGAGCACGCAGAATTTCCTCAGAAGCGTATCCCCTACCCTCGCTTTTTAGCCAAACGGCTTCTTCCTCGGAAAGCCGCCTTCCACCATCCAGCTTGCGCAAAATCGCCATCAGTTGCCTGAAGTCGAGCTCGTCGACGAAGCCGTCAACACCATAGTTTTCTCGCAGCTCGCGATTCTTTTGGCGAGCAATGAATTTCGGATCGCTTTCGCGCTGAAGTCTCTCGGCATGGAAGCGAGCCATCATGGCAGCGTGGCGTGCCTCAGCCGCCTCTTGCTCAACCTGCCGCTGTTGCTCAAGGGCTTTCTGATGCTCGGCCGCAGCGGCAACCCTCGATGACTGCTCAATCGGCGCAAGCAGAAAAAACTGTGACTCAGAAATATCGCCAGCAACGAATTGCGCCAGGCTCTTGAGCCCTTTTTCAAACAAGAAGCGCAGCCCTAGCGCACTCACTGGTTTACCTTGGGCAAAGGCCTCCAGAAGGTTAGACAGGCGAGAACCAGAGACTGAAGAACCCGGCATGTCATCGACCCAGAACCGTTTGGCGAGGGTCATCTGGTCGTCTGGCATCAGCGCTCCATACTTCAAAAATTGAACAACGTATCGACGTCAGGCTACAGCGTTCTATGGGAGTCTCCTAACCGAACGAAGCGCCCAGCGCTGACAAAAAAACATCCGCTGGGACGCCAAAGCGATCCGAGAGAGCACGAATGTGCCTTACATTTAGCCGGCACCCTGATCCACCAACATGAAACTATCATCAGCTTAGCTAGCGATGCGCCCCCACACTAAGAAGGATACATTAAACAATCCTAGAAGCGAAACCAGCCACATAAATGCAGTTAGCTTTCGCAATACTGTCGAATTATCTTGCTGCTTCCTCAGCCTGGTCGGGTCATCATCAATTGGCTTATCTAAAATTGACTCAATCCTAGCCAATCGAATAATAATATCTTGCACATCTAAATTTGATGGCCTACCAGCCCCGCGCTCGATTCGATTTACCTCATAAGTCAATGCCTCCACAATTTCAATGAGCCCAGGCGTTCCATCAAATCCGTTTATCAAAAGCTCAACACGATCCAGCTTCCGAGCCGACTCATTCAAGAACTCCAACTTATCAACTATCTCACCTGCATGCTCAAACAGAAGCCTTAAAAGATTTTCATGTTTCGTGAGAGGCCTAGCGTTACTTGACTGCATTTTCGGCCTCGCCAAACAAGGCGCTAAAAGCGTCATCTAACTGACCCGATGTATTTACTGCCTTCTTAGCAACATTAAGCAGCCTTGCATAGCGAAAATATTGCTCGGAGAATTTGGCTACCTTTCTCAAATCAGTCTTTAATTTATGCAAACTATTCTCAGCAAAAACACATGCCTCGTTCAATGGCATTTTTAAGCCAGCCAAATCCGCATAGATATCATTCTCAAAAACCATACAATCCGGATTAGCAATAAAACAATCAAACTCTTTAGCAGCATTCAAAACGACAGGGAACTCTTCCTCAACACTCCGACGCACTCGATTAAACACAATCTGAATCTTACTTTTATCAACCCCCATTGCTGCAAGCATACGCGCAGTTAAAATTGACTCATCCTGCTCCTTCGAGCCAGGCACGGTAGGTATAAGAAAAAAGTCAACCTCATCATATCCCTGATTCAACGACGTTAGCCCTGCAAAAAAATCCTCAGCGTTTGACGCACCTACATCTACAACCAGGTCATCATTCACCACCAGCTCTAAATATATTTGCCTAAACTTCTCACCGCGTACCGTCTCAAAATCATCAACCAGATCTTTGGTGTCTTGATTGATTGACTCAACAATGAGGAGCTTGGCGTTATTCATACGAGGCACAAGCAGATGCGCAGCCAATGTTGACTTCCCTACATTACCACCTATACCAGCTACAATAATCTTCATAAAGCATCACCTATTATTAGATATAAATTTATTGAAGTCTTTTTGGTTAAATATTTTGGCATCAACCTGCCCCCTGCTAACCGTTTCCTTTCGCCTGAAAGCTCCCTGTCCTTGGCTCTGGATTTGACCCTGCCTGCTCCTCAATAGCCCACGCCCTGTATGCCAAAGATATTCCTTATACTCTTCAGTTAAATCGCTAAGCATGTATCTATACAAACTTGAAATCGACACATGTACACCAACCCCTCTCAGAACCAAAGCCATATCGCTTAGAGTCACATAGTCCTTGAGCAAATTAATTAGAACGTCCCTTTGCCCATGAAGCGATATTCTTGCTTGCCCTTTAGCCATAACTCCCCCTTACTTTTATTAATCATTACAGCAATCCGCGAACAATGGAATCTACCGCCCAAGTTAAATTCAGCTATAAAACGATAAATGCTTGAAAAGCAGCGACGGCAGCCGAATAAGAAAGACAAGAGACGAAAAGACCCGACAGCAAGAGACCACATTACAAATGAAGAAAAAAGACATGAACAGAAGAGGAATTCATTTAACACTGCTGCACCTTCTTCGAAGGTTGCACCTGCGTCAAACTCAAATCCACAAATGAACTATTGCACAAGCTCATGCTCATGTGCCTCTACTAATAATGTAGTAGGCATATTCAATGAGGCATGTCATGAGAAAAATCTACAGCCAGAACATAGAGAGTCATACGAACCAAATAGCATTGGTTAATCTAGCCAAATCCCTTGGCATCGCTCAAAGCCGTGTTCTTGAAAAAATAATAACGTCGATTGAGGTTGACGACCTTGTAGCCATTATTAATCGCCGATTCTCTTTAAAGACAACGAAAGTAATCCAGCTAGATCGCGCTACAGCCCAGGTTATTCAGGATGAAATAGCTCGCTCAATTTCCCTGTTGAGCGTCAGGGTCACTGATGCCGCGGGCGATGGCGTAAAGGCCGGCCTGATATCGATCCTCGATCTTGAGGATCAAATATGAGCATTTTTACAATCGATAAATTCAACGCAGAAGACATCCAAGCGCGTGCCGAATACCATGAAACTGGAGAGGAGATATCTCATAAATCGTCAGGTGCTGAAGACTATTACTTCAAGCTCGATAGCGATACCCTACTAGCTGCTTTTGTTGGCAGCGGATCAAGCGAACTGAAACTCGGCGCCAGACCAAAGAACGGCGACTATAAAGCCCTTATGTCTGGCATCAACCCAAGGACGGGAAAATCATTTTGTAGCAAGACAAGGCGAACTCAGCTAAGCAATGAGAATCGAGCCCTGGCCGGATTTTCTACGTCTTTCAACGTCGAAAAGTCGTTGTCACTGTTGTACGCCACCCTTCCCCGCGATCAGCAAATGGCATTTGAGCGTGCAATGATGGAAGCCACCGGTCGAACCATCTTGCACCTCGAACGTCGTGGCATCTTCGCTTACCGCACTGGCGCACAAGGCAGCGAGATTCATCCGGGCGAAGTCGTGGCAGCGACTTATCTTCAATTCACGAATCGCAGCCAGGAGCCGCACCTTCACGTGCATGCGGAGTTTCCGAATCTGGTTCTCGGCAGCGACGGCCAATGGAGAACGTTGGATGCCCGCGAGCTATACCGCCGCCAAGTGGAGATTGCCGCTCTGTTTGATGCCAGCCTTGCAAGCATCCTGCAACGAGATCTCCCAAGAGTCGCCAATCATCTTGAGTGCGCTCCTGAACGCAGCGGCCTGGTCGTCGCCGGCGTTGATCACAGCACAATCATGCGTTTTTCCACACGCCGCCAAGAAATTCAGAATGCCCTGAAGGCCATGGGCGCATCAGGCGCTGACGCGGCACGAGCAGCCGCGAAAAGAACACGCCAAACCAAAGCCAGGGTTGGAGGGGAAACGTTGCGAGAGGAATGGAAATCCTGCCTAGCTGACCTGTCACCCGAGCCTGGAGATCTCACGCCAACTACCCTGCTTGCCGCCGAAGCCCTGGTATTCAAGAACAACTCTGTCTTCAGACATCACGATCTCGACCGCGCTGTCGCCATGCTGAGCATCCTGCATGGCGGTATTGGATCACTCTCCGAGATTGAATCCGCCGTCTCCCAGCAACTGGGAATTGTGCGCCTGCCGGACAGCCCTGGTGAGGAGCCATATTTCACTACTGAAACCTTCAGGCAGCTCGAAACCGACCTGCTGCGCTTTGCTCGCAAAGCTTCAAGACATAGGCAACGCTTCACCCTGTCCGACCCTCAAATCTCGCAAGCATTGCGGCAATGCGAACAGGAGAAAGGATTTCCCCTTCGTGATGAGCAGGTTCAAGCCATGCTGCATGCCACCGATGGACGCCAAATCGCAATCATCCAGGGTGCTGCTGGCACTGGAAAGTCCGCATCACTGGCCGCGTTCAGAATTGCCTATAGCGCTGCCGCGCATCGTGTACTCGGGTTGGCTCCATCAGGGGCAGCTGCGGCCGAGCTGCAAAAAAGCGCCGGTATTGACTCGCAAACCATCCATGCACTGCTCATGAGGCTGGAGAGCGATAACGCCAGAAAACCATTTACCTTGACCAACCGGGACGTAATCGTGCTGGATGAAGCCGGCATGGTGGATACTCGCACTCTGCATAAACTCCTCAGCCATATCGAGGCTGCGGGAGCCAAGATTGTGCTAGTAGGGGACTCTAAACAGCTTGAGGCTGTTGGCTCGGCATCCACACTGCATATGCTCACCCAGCACCTCGGCGCAGCGCGGCTTGAGCAGATAGCCCGCCAGCGCAGCGTTGAGGATAGAGGTATCAGCCAGGCCTGGTTTTCCGATACACAGGATGCCCCTGCAATGATGCAGCGACGAGGATTGCTTCGCGGAACCAGCCACGAGCATCCATCCTCCCTAGAAAAAATGCTCAACGATGCCGCGCAGGCACACAGGGCTGGCACCGACTGGAGCGAAATCCTCTTGCTGGCTGATCGCAACAGCCATGTAAACCAGCTCAATCAGCGTGTACGGGAAATACGCCTGGCACATGGAGAGCTGGACGAATCTGTCGAAAAGGTTATCCAGGTGAGCAATGACAGAGGATATTCCCGACAGCTTGCGCTCTGCCCAGGCGACCGGATAATGCTGCGCAAAAACGCGAAGCTTGGTCAGACGCCAGTGTTCAATGGAGACCGAGCGACGGTCACTCATATCGCGTTTCACCAATCGGGTACTGATGAAGCACGGGTTGAAACGCTCGTGTATGCCCGTCTGGATCGTTCAGGCACCGAAATCTGCTGGCATCTCAGCGACTACGACAAGCTCGATCATGCTTACGCCATGACTGTACACAAATCCCAAGGACTTACCGTTGAGCATGCGTTTTATCTAGTCAGTGAAACAAGCGACCGCCGTTCTGCCTATGTCGCCTTCACACGCGCCAAGACCGCCTGCCCGTTTTACCTGACCCCGGAGTGCGAATCAGCTTTCGCGAATCGGACGAGTCTCTTCAAAGCGAAGATGACAGCGCTCGATGCAGATCCAGAAACGAAGCGGCGGACGCTCCAGACGCCCTTCCGCACTGATGACACCGCTATTAGAGCGCAGCAGCCAAAAACAATGGAGCTGCTGGAGAAATCAGGCGTTTACTTTTCATACACTGGCGCACCGCAAATCCTTCGGCCTGCTGACCTTGGTGCGTTAGCAAAGCAAATTGGGAGCCGGCCGGCCTACCAGCTTCAAACCTGCTCACGAGCAAAGCTCGCCCTCCTGCTTCAACACCTGCGGGAACGTTTGAGCACCTTCAAGTTGGCAGGCAAAACCATTCTCAACAGTAGGTTTTTTCCTGAGAAACCTGAATCAATCGGTGAAGCTCATGCACAAACAAGGCTCCACTCTCGTGAGACCCAAGGTTGCATATTGCGATACAACCTCCAGCCGGGCAGCCAGGGGAGCGCGCATGACGCGTCTGTACCTGGATACTGAGTTCACCCAACTGAACCGCTTTACCTACCGGCTGATCAGCCTTGCGCTGGTTTCTTCGGACGGTCAGGAGTTCTATGTCGAGCTTGCAGATAATTGGACGGAAGACGAGTGCTCAGACTTCACCCATTCCATCGTTTTACCCCAGCTCGATTTGCCTCAACATGGTAAAAGCACAGAACAAGCCAGGCTGGACTTACTCTCGTTTCTCCGCTTGGTTGGCTCAGCCGAAATCATCAGCGATGCCATGGCCTGGGACTGGCCGTTGCTCCTATGGCTGGCAGGGTCACCAGGCCTCCCTGAAGGTATTGAGGCTGGGACTTTTCCAGCTGCGATCCAGAGCGATATCGAAGAGCTCGACGACGCTCCGCACCATGCACTTTTAGACGCTAGGCAACTAGCCGAAACGATAGAGCGTCATATCCACTGCTCCAGCCCCCGGGACAGGAATGAATAGATGAGAGTTGCCCAATTGATTCAGTTGCTACAGCAATTTCCCGACGACATGGCGGTGCTCGTGGAGGGCTACGAAACCGGCTACGACCCGATCCACTCGCTATCCATGCAAGAATTGGCCGGGGTTCAGAATGCCGCTGATTATGATGGTCTCTTCGACGCCCCAAGCAACCTTGTAATGGAGATTCCGGGCGAGAAACTGACAGGCATACGAGCCATGACGCGGAAGGAAAACGGGGAGCGGCTGAGTTGCGTGGTGATCGCAGAGCTTCGGGGGCAAAGGAGATAGCGTCGAGGTATCAGTCAGCAAAGACCCAACTCGGTCTCTACTGCCCGGTAATCATGGTCAGGATACCGGGACTGAGTACCTCCACACGCTTTGCCAGCTCACGAAGCAGCTCAATATCGAGCTTTTGAGCCCAAGACGCGTCATACCTCATCAGAAAGATATCACCACCACCTTGATAGAACGCTATCAAGTCTGGCTCCAATTCAGGGCTAAGCCAAAGCAGTACCCGGTCATTGAAATGCCACTTTCTACGTCGAGGCAGATGCGAAGTTATGAGTGGCTTAAGCTGCTCGGAAAGCTCAAAAGTAAGGGGAAAGCAGTCCCCTGAAAAGCCATAGCTGAGGCGCATTTCAGTAACTGGGATGATTGCTGGCCTGTTGAACTGCCCCTTGCCCATTGCTCCTCCGATCCCTAATCATTTGCTGAACAACCCTGTTCATCAATGCCTTAGGTCACCCCAAGCGCTTTGAACACCGCATCCACCGGATCGCTGTAGAAGCTGGTTTGGAACTTGGCAAACAGCTCACCAGGTACGGTTGGGATGTCCGTTACACTGGCCATAGGCAGGAGGATGCGTTTCGCACCCGCATCGAAAGCCACCTGCATGCATTCAGCCAGGTTTTCTACTGGCACCACATTGCCCCCAAGGCTCATATCGCCAAGTACCACCATCTGCGCTTGCAGTGGCCGCTGCATCAAAGCTGAGCAGTAAGCAACGAAGCCAGCGAGGGTCAATGCTTTGGGAGCGCCCGTGTTGTGAAGTTCAACGGTATGCAGGTGGTAGTCGTGATTGCATACCTTTGACGCTGCGCTCACCCGATTGATGTTGGCCTTGAAGTAGTCGAATGCGACCTTCAGGGCCTCTTTCGCTGATGAGCTGCTTCCGAGGCCGGACATATTCAGCTTTCCGCTACCAGCAGTGATCTGGGTTTCCAGCCGGTAAAGTCCCAGGTGCCCACTGGCACCGGTCGACACCAGATGCATTGTTCCTGGCTTGCCCTGCCCTTCAGGGATCAGGCCACCACCACCCTGCTCCGGCACGCTGATAAAGGTCTCCTCAAGGGTGTCGGCGTCGATGTAAGAGAAGTGCACATCGAAGAACTCCATCCCACCGATTTTCTTCAGCTGCTCCTTCACCCGCCGACGGGTTTCCAATGCGTACTCAAGGCAGCGGCGCACAGCCTCGCGGTCATAGTCGGCGCTTGGATGTAGCAACTTGAGCAAACCGGACACCGTCCTGCGTACGGCAATGGTGTCACGCTGATTTAGGTTGTTGCCCAGTTTGAAGAAACGGTCGATGGCATCGGCAAAGTTTCGTTTGCGCATCTCGCGCATGAATTCGGCTAGGTAATCGGTGATCAGCCCGTAGCGATTAGTGAAAAATTCAGGGCGCATCTTCGGTACCTCCCAGCCTGGAATATAGGCATGGAAACGGTCGAAAAACGCAGAGTCGATCATCGCGCTTGGAAACGGTGCCAGGAGGTGGCTGGTCTTGACCAAGGTGTCCACGGGTTGGTTGATGTTGCCAACAAACATCATGCTCGCAGATGCTGAGATGGAATCACGCCCACGGGCAAAGGAACCCGAGGCCATATAATCCTTCATGATCTGGACGCCGTCCTTGTCCTTGAACGAGATGCCTGCCACCTCATCGAAGGCAACAACATCCCACATCCCGACCAAACCGACTTGCCGGCGCGACATGTTGTAGAACAGGTTGGCAACCGTGGTTTGACCACCGGAAACCAGGATGCTGTTCGGGCTGACTTCCTTGTAAATGTGGCTCTTACCTGTACCCCGGGGGCCAAGCTCGCAGCAGTTATAGTTGTTTTCAACGAAGGCAATCATCCGCGTCAGCAGATGCCATTTCGTGCGCTCATCGAAATGAGCTGGCTCCATGCCCGTTGAGCGCAGCAACACATCAATCCACTCGCTTTCACTGAACGCCTTGCGCGCTTCCAGCAACGCGTCCATATCCATGTTTGGCATCTGGATAGGCTTGAGATCATGCACCGTGAAAGGCGAACCTTTGGCCCCTTCCTCGAAGAAATAATTCAAAGTCACGATGCACCAGATACCGCCAGCCAGGAGCTTCTCGAACTCCTTGATGAAGCGGCTGGGGATCTCGGCATCTTTGACGCCCAGGTTCATGAATAGCGCTTGGTAGATATCCCGACGCTCGTTCAGGCTGACTGATACCTTGTCGATGATTTTGAAACTGCCGCGCTCGCGGATCTTCGACTTAACCTTTTCGGCCTCGTCCGGACGAACGTAGTTTTCAGCAAGGATACGCTTTACGGTTTCCAGGCCATCAGCAATGACCTCCTCGTTATCCGAGGCACAGTACATGCCGAGTAGATACTCAAGCACGTAAACCGGCACGTTGATGCCTTCCTTCAAACGCTTGGTCAGATCCTTGCGCACCACCTTTCCAGTAAAGAATCGGTTCAGCAGAGCGTCGAGATCCAGGTCAAGATTGCCGCTATCAGAAGTCAAAGTCATTGCTAATCGCCAGGTTGATACGGACATCAATTCGGAACTGCTCAACGTCGGTTTCGGCGTCCAGCAGCTTTAAGAAGTAGCGCTCGCTGGAGGAGAACGGGCGGTTCAATAGCGTCAGAATGACTTTGCGTTGGCGCTGGTCAAGATTCTGCGAGTCGCTGTCCAGGGAAACCAGCTCCACGGCGGATACAGCCTCACCAGCATCATCATATAGCCCTACACGCAGCACTGCCGGTAGCACCCGCTCGGAGACCGCCTCCGCCTGCAAAAGGTTGAACACATAGCGGTTGGTGGTGATGGTGAAGTTGTTGCCCAACACCGTGACCTGCGCCTTGCGCACAGCCGTGTCTTTGGCCTTCTGACCGCGCACCTGTTGCACCTTGAGCACTGGCACAGCCACTTCCTGCAACGCAGCTCCACCATGGATAAAGCGTGCGCCACCCACAAAGTGGAAACGGCTCACCCCGCGTGGCGACCAGAACATCATGTCGTCGCTGATGCCTGCGGTGTCCCTAATGTAGCCGGCATGCACCTGCTCGCTACTGCCCAGGTTGCGACCAATCAGATAGCGTTTTTTTGAGACCACAGCTCCAGAGGGTTTGGTGACCAGCTTGCTCTTGTCTAGAGCCTCAAGCGCTGAATCCTGGAACAGGAAGCCGTGATCCGCGGTGACCACCACCCGATGACCGTTCAGGTTATTGATGATGCGGCTTACGATGGACTCCAGCTCCTCAATAGCATCACGACAAGCAGTGAAGGTGCTGCTCTCGGTGCTTGCGGAGTCACCAACGGCATCAATCTTATTGTGATAGATGTAGATAACACGGTAAGGCTTGATCAGCTCTCGCCCATCAGTCTTGTTCATGGTCAGAAAGTCTTCAGCGCGCAGGGCCAGACCATTCACGCTGGCTAGAATCCTGTTGCGCGCCTCCAGACCATCACTGCTCAGTCCATCCACCTGTACCAAGCCCGCATCGGTGTAGCTCAGTGACTTGTGCGGCAGCAGGCTGGCCATACCTAGCTTGGTGTAAGACGGCAGCACGCCCAGTTGGCTACTCAGCTCTGCGGCGAACCGATACTTGCCATTAAGCGACTCACTCAGCTCCTGAGCCACCTCATAGCGCAGTGCATCGCTGATCACCACAAACACCCGGCGATCCTCGCCACCTTTCAGATAGCGATCCACCTGCTCGGCATAGAAGTTTTGTTGATTGGGTAGGTCAGGCAATTGCCACTGTTGCAGCAGGCCGCCATCGACGAAGCTACCCCATTTCTGTGCGAGTGGCTGTAGGAAGCCGTTCAAGTAGTCCTGCTCAACTCGGGAGGTCAACGGGGACAAGGCATCCGGACTACGTGCGTACACAGCATCAGCGGCTTCGTGATACATCCTGTAGAGCTGATCGAAACGATAAAGCTCACTGGTATAGGCGCTGTAGCAGGCCTCAGCGGAAGCAAATGAAAACCCACCGGCGTAATGCAGCTTCAGCTCGAACAGTTCAGATGCTGCAATCAGCGAACGGTAGTAGGCGTTCCACACCGAACGGTTGGAGTCCTCGTTATCCGGCCAGCGAGGATTGGCCCAGTAACCATCCATCCGCCGGCTAGCCATATCCCGCAATTTCAGGCCAACAGCCCCGCTAGTGTTGGAGAGCACGGCATCTCGTAAGCGTTCGGCGATTTGACGCTCAACATCGACAAAAGTACTGACAGCCATCAGCGCTTCCAATGGCACCTGAGCCAACAATTCTGTTGGACGTAAATCTGCCGCCACTCGCTTAGACAGGCGATCATAAGCACGCTGTCGCAAGGTGCTATCGCGCCACTGCGATAAGAAGACCGCGACATTAGCAGCGCGTGCGGGGTTGAGCTGAAGGGCTTTGAGGTTGGCCGGGACATGAGTATGCAGGGCATGCCCGATATCAGTGGCAAACAGACGCACCAGAAAATGACGCAGGGAAGGGTCACCATGCTGATAGCCGAATGCCTGCGACATCAGCTGCCAGAACACCGGCTGCATGTCGAACTTGCTGATCGACTCCCATAGGGAGCTGTTTTCCAGTTCCTCGGCCTCGGCCAAGGTGGCGAAAATAGCAGTGAGCACTGCAAAAATTTCAGCCTGTTCAATCTTGGCCAATACCGCGAGGATCTTGAGATCCAGCGCCGACTCATCATCATCAGGGTCGAGCAACCGCTGGATCTTAGAGACCCTCTCTTTGCTTGCAAAAAAGGCGCTCCGGGCCTTTAGATGCTCCCGCAGGCTCTGCTGACGCAGACCCAACTGTTGTAGCAACATGGACGTTCGGTCAGCCGCAAAAGGTGCTGCGTATAGCCGGATATCCAGCAACCAATCGCTTTCTGGTGAAGGCGGACGCCCCTCCTCATAGATCAGGAATCGCCCATTGGGCTGCTCTACTTCTACCCGACGCTTGAGCGCTAATGCAGGTACCGCTGAGCGCCTCACTAGCTGCACATCATCCAGGCATAGATTCTCGATTAGCTCGCTGAACTCCCCTTCGGCGTCCTCCCACCAAACTACCCGGCAACCTCCAAACAGCTGCAACAGCCCCTCGCCAATTTTTTCGAGTTGTGCAGACTGCTCTGACATGAATCACCGCCCCCAGCGGGTTTAATAACCACGTAAAAAATGACCCAATAGACTCTTTAAAAGGGTAAAAATAAACCAACTACTCTGCATCTCAATTGATGCGTCAGCCCCTACCCCAGAAGCCTCAGCCCGCATCACGCGCCAACAGCTGATCAACAACCTCCTCAAGCCGGCCAACAGCCTCAGCCCGCTTCGAGGCAGTCATTTCCATGATGTTGCGTAATTTCCAACGAACAGCAGGCAACTCTTCGATACTAGGCAAATTTAGCAATCTCCAATCTGGCTCACCGCGCTTGAGCGAAAGCAGGAAATCGGCGTCCTGAGCTGTGAATTGCCCCTTGATCGCACTAAGCAAATCCGTGCGAGTCGACTCCAGCTGCCCAAGAGTAACCGGCTCGCGAGTCATGCCAGCGAACTCTGCCTGAAAGAGTCCGTCCAGATTTTTCCACCGCGGGGCGAGTAAATCAGCAATCGGTCGCCCATGGCTGATGAGGTACACCAGAAATCCTTCGAAGATTTCGCGTGTAAGCCCCTCCTCACGAAGCATGAGCATCACATCGAAGAGATCTCTAGGATGCTGCCGATCCAATGCCGCACAGAGCTTTCCGCCGTACAAATCAGGCAGAGAAACCACCGAGATGGAGGCAAACCCAAACTCATCCTCAACTCGCCCCACTACATCTAAGTCAACCGGATAGTGAACCGTACCGCGCAAGACAGGCGAAACCTCGATTTTGATCTGTGCGAGCGGGCTTCTTACTAAGACTCGCAACTCATCTTCCCGGTTGGTCTGTAGAGTGGCAACGGCTTGCGGAACTCCTCGCATCACAGCCGTTGCGATCCGACTGAGGGCAACACGCACATCCGTCAATGCCTGCTGACGGTCAGAATTGGGCAGATAGGCCAGGTCGATATCCACAGACATACGAGGCAGGTCACGTACAAACAGATTGATAGCCGTGCCGCCTTTGAGCGCGAAGCAGCGTTCGGCAGCCACAAAAGGCAGCACCTGGACTAACAAACGAACCTGGGCCGCATAGCGCGGGTCAAGTGGCATCAGCAAACCTCTCGGGCACCGTGATCAGAAACTGCCTGTCCAAACGTCCGCCCGGGGTGATTTGCCGCTTCCCCTTTCCAATATCGATCTTCGACAAATCCAACCGTCGATACCAGGAATGGCCAGTATTTCGAGCCAAGAGAAGGAAGACACGTTTAACTCGTATTGAGCTGCAAGCTTCGAGTAATGCTTGCAGGCGACGCGGGCTCAAGGTCGCCAACCCGCTAAACGCGTCAGCAACGCCGCTAAAAAGAAGCTCGTTCTGGCTTCGATGGATCAATTCAAGTACCGCACGCTCAGGGCTTGAGATTTTCAGTTCAAAAAGGTTGTAGGTTGATTGATGAGTTTGCAAAGCCGGATCAGCCATTTCTGCAAACAGCCCTGTTGAATGAAAACTTACTAAAACCCCCCACTCATGCTTGCTGAACCAGCTCGGCAAGGTGGTGCCAGGCGCTGCGAAAAGGTCTACGGTCTCTGTCCCGAACGACAGGTAGTGACTGTATCCAGCCAGACTCAGTGCCGTTGCACCGCCTGGCCAGAAACGAATTTGGTTCTCCTGCTGTAATGCAAAAACACCGCCTTGCCAGCCAACCTTGTCACCACGACGCTGCCATGTGCCGTGTCCAACACGCTCAAGCCAGCCACTCTGCTGATATTTCTGCACCAAGCTTGGCCCGACGCCGTGCGTGTGCAACCACGCTTGCGTGACGACAGCACCCGAAGGCCAATCTGACAGAAGCTGGTTTATTTTCACGGACGTTCATCATCCATAAGGACAGCCTTGAGCATAAATTTAAACCAAGCAACCCCAATCATCCAGTCGTACCAATGAAATTTGTAGCTGAGGACTGAGCAAGGCTCGGTACTTGCCATGCGCATCATTTAGAACAGCATCCAGAAGCGTGCCAGTGGATACTGCCCATTTGAGCAAGACCTCTAGGCTGCCTGTAACAACGGAGCTATACGGCCAGTTGGCAACGACAGGAGAATCTTGCTCTCCTCCGACTTGATCAGCTGCATGGCTCTGGCTTCTATCGATTGGTAGACGCTGGCACGCTCACCAATCTGACCACGAACAAAGTCGCGATGCAGGTCGTTCATGAACCCGCGATACACCCCTAAAGCGGCGTTGAATCGCTCAGCGCCATCAAGAAGAACCTGCTCGGCAAGGCGCAACTTGCCGATACGGGAAGTCAGCAGATACTCGACATGAATACCGAATGGCATCAGGTCTAGCATCATCTGAGCAAAATTTGCGATCAGCTCGAAATGCCGTGGTGTAACGTCCTTGGATGACTTGGCCAAGCCCAGAATATTGTCGACAAAAGACAGAACCTGGTTGCGCTTTCCAGCCAGTGTCATCAGCAATGGAATGGCCAGCTCACGGACTTCATCAGCCAGCGAGCGATCCTTGAGTAGTGTGCGAGCAGCTTCAACGTGACCAACGTATTCGGTAATTTTGTCCATATAGAACACGATGTTTTGCGCGTGCACGTCTTTGGCAATGACGTCCACAGTTTCCTGGATCTTATCGAGCTTGCCGGCCAGATAGCGGGTTTGCACCACGATGGCGGCCAATATGATGCCAGTGGAAACGGCAGCCGCCATCACAGTGGTCGCCTGGGCCATCTTAAGCGCCTCTTCGACGCTCTGCATCGCAGTTTCCTTGAAGGGCAGATGCTGAATTACCCCAGTACTTCCACTGCCTTCAGCCCAGTAAGCTACGCCATCGTGAATGACAGCCTTTCCCTCTGACATTGCCTGGATCAATTTCGGATAAAGCTTGGTTTCGTCGACCACCCAAATTTTGTCCTGAAACATGAAAGCTCTCCTTAAAATCGATCTTGCTCTTCGTATGCCCTGCGCATGTAGGCGATCTGAATGACCGAAGGAATGGTCACTCGATATGCCGCACCACTGATTGCTGGAACGGTAAGAATGGTGGTTATCGCAAGTCCAATTGGCCCACCCAGGATTGCCAACCCTCTCATGACGCCTCCGCCAGCGACCACCGCGAGCGCTCTCCCAGCAAACATCTTGGCCACAGCACTGGCGACTATGATGGATACCTTGTAGGACGCTGCGCCCCCCAGCCGGAGTGCCGCTTGCAAAGCCAGTAGCCCAGCAGCACCGCCAAGCTTGCCATCCAGACCTACATTTCTGAGCAGCTCCTCTTTCTGTTCAGCACTCATCTTTTCCCAAGAGTCACTGATGAACTTATCTAGAAGCTTATTTTCGATTTCGTATGCGGAGTCGGTCTTGCCATATTTAACTTTTAGCTTGCCACAAACGTCTGACAGCACTTCCTTATAAAGAACACCACCACCACGGAACACGTTGACAAAGGTGTCGCCACCAAAATGCTGAAGCTCGCCAGCAATCAGATGCCAACAGCGCCTGTACTGCTCCGCATGACCAGAGTGAGCCTTGAAGTCCTGGCTCTCTAGGAGCTCACTGGTAATACGCGGCTCGCTGTCCTTGTCATGGGTCAAGTAACGAGCTAGCACCTGGAGATCTTCCTCAGTGCAGTACTGCAAGAAAGCCAGGTCATCATCCCTGCGATATTTTATACCCATAAAAGACCTTATATGCCTAAACAATCAATAACCAAGCAAATCTTAAATACAGCAGCATTCGCAGAAAACAAAATAATGTTAGACACCGAACCGGGTAGAAATAAAAGTTTTCAACCGATCCTCCCTACGCTTAATAAACTCCTTTATCGAGCCAAGGCTATCCCAATCGCAGCAAAATTCGTTCAATTCATTTTGAGACATCAAAGGCGCCAAACTATAATGGGCAAGCTTCTCATGACCATCTTTCCGCCCCTTACTGGAGTTGGAGGCGGCATGATCTATGACCAAGTTTCCGAGGGCATTCAGATATTGCTCCCTGAACTCATCATCAAACTCAACAGACTTGACCCTTTTTGCAGTAATATGCTCAATGCTGAGCCTCTCACGAGAGTCTTTTGATGCGTAGTCTTTACTCGACAGCAGAGGAAACCCTTTCTTATCACGCAGATTGTTCTCATAAGAAAACAAGATATAGCGCACTACGTTTTTCTCAAGCCAATCGTAGTAATTTTCATAATCCAGAGCCTCACGGGCTCGACCATTAACATTCCACCAGTTATCCTGGACAAACCTTTCAATCAGCTCAACTACGTCATCGCCATTTCGCATGCACGTATATTGGTAGCTCTCGCCATTGCTGCGCAATCGAGCCAAAGACGAACGAAATGTAAAGGCATTAATGGCCGCAACCAATCGGTGGAAATCCGATGCCTTTTCACTGTACACCTTCATCAAGGCTGGATAGAACGGCGCTACACGCCCAATCATATAGGTCTGTGCCAATTCTTGATCAGCTAAACGGAGATCTCGAATTTTCGCAAAAAGCTGGAAGCTTCTCTTCAGGCGTGCGGGATACTCTCGAATCTGCTCTCGCGCCTCATTACGCTTCTCTGGGTCACTCACCAAACGAAGAATTCTTTCCTTGATGTAGGCCTTTGGTTTATCGGTGTAATCGCTCGGGTAAGGCTCAAAGGCTAGCATGTGATACCGCAGCACATCCCGATCATTAGTTTTGTGAGACTCAATCAAACGATAGATTTCAGAAAAATCTTCCTGGATTTTTCCGATCACCTGCTCGGGATGATCAAAGGCTACTCCAGCGTTGTACATAAGGAAGCTCTTAATCGACTCCAAGTCGGTCAGGCGCCTTCCGCGATCATTCAACAGTTCGAATATCTGGGTAGCCATGCTGATCTTGTCCACCACATAAAGGAGCACATCAGCATTCACAGCAGTCGTATAAATCTTTTCAAGCATGGTCAAATCATGACGCGCCAGCTGCTCCTCGAAATACTGCCGCGCGTCCAGCAGTAAACGCTGCGAATGAGTTACAAGCGTCACCTCTTCCGGGCTATGCAGGCGATCACCAAGCACTAAATCGTGAAGAAAGGTATTTCCCTCGTTGGCTGACTCCAGCTTGAAGATATCTCCATCACGCACAAAAATACGCCGTGTCCGATCAGATACGAGGGTGGATCCCTGCTCGATCAACCGCCCCAACAATACATGCATGAAGATAACCAAAGTGGTCAGTCGCTGCTGGCCATCGACGATATCAACCAGAGCAAACTCACTCTTGTTGCCGTTCAGGTGAAAAAGAAAAGATCCTAAGAAATAGGGTCTTTCAGGGTGCTGGCTGCAAAGGTCATTGAAGAAATCTTCAAGGTTGTCCTCACGCTCCCAGGAGTAGGCCCGTTGATAGGTAGGGACGTTGAAGATACGAGTGCCATCGAAAATATCTTTGACTGTCGACTTACCTGTTTGCATAAACGATTCCTTTGCTAGAGCGACTCCCCGCGTGAGCCGCTGATCAGTCAGTCTTCTTTGCCACCTGTAATGGACTTCACCTCAGCCAACAAGTCACCGAACTTGCCGTAATTGACCTTTACACCATCATCCAAGTCGAGGGTGATGCGCTGGTCAGCGTAGGGGCGTAGCTTTTCGTCGAAGCGGCGAAGTTCTTCGAGTTGTTTGGTGAGTTTGTCTTTGCGCTTTTGCAGGGCTTTTTGTTTGATGCTGCTGGTGGCGCTTTCAATGTCGTCGGAGAGCTTGTCGATACGGGCTTGCATGCGGCTTTGCAGCGGCACGACGTACTCCATACGCATACGCGAGAGCGTGCCCTCGTTATAGCGATGCAGGTACACCAGGCACTCGAAGGCCTTTTGCTTGCCACTGGAGAACAGCCAGTAAATCGGGCGTTTCTTGTAGGTTTGCAGGTGGTCTTTGTAGAAACTGGTGGACAGGTAGCGGCGGATAGCTTCGTCGGCGGACTCACCAGTCTTACGGCCCAGACTATCGGCCAGCCACTCCATATTTTCCACAAGCATCTCAGCGCCCCAGACAACCTTAACGAACTCGCGTACTCGCTCGGCGGCATCGTCCTCGAACCATGTGTCGTCTGTAATGGGGATAATGCCGTCGGCATCTGCCGGGAATTTGCTATACCGCGAAGGATCAAAGCCGATATTACCGCCATTGGCATAAATCAGGCCCGGTTCGTCGAGACTGTACCGACCAGTAATGCAACCAATGGCATAAGAAATAAGGCGCTGCATGTCTTTTTCGCGGTCGGCATGTGTGATCGTGATTTGATCATCAGGAACTTCCGCTGACAGCTCATCCTGTAAACCATAGATATCAATGAAAATACGATTATTTTCCTCCTCTAGAGACTTAATAGCCTGGATATTAAACCTCGTCTTCTCATCCAACTGACTCCAATAATTATCGATACTGCTGCCCCCCTGGATATCCATACCAGTGAAGTCCCACGATGTCTCGTAGGAATCCCAATCCATTTTAGAAATTTCAATCATGGCAGCACACCTATCAGCACCGCCATCAGAAGCGAACGGTAGAGATGATACGACCCCTGGCGTCAGATTTAGTGTTGGCGCAAGTAACGGGTACATACAATTAGCAACACACGAATTAAGGAATAGCATAATCTCATACAGCCTCCCCCCCACGATGCATGGCCCTGCATTGCCCAGCACGCTTCCGGGCGGGGTATACCTAAAACTAGGAAGCCCGCTAGCGATCATCCCCCAGGTAATATTTTCATGGAAATATGAGCTTGAATTATTTGCTATACCCATTCGTGAGGATGGCTTTTTGATGGAGTTCAAATGAACCTGGAAATCCTTCATTTCCTTTCCATTATCAAGCCAATTAACAACTGCCCCCTGATTTCCGAACCATTTTCTATATCCCCCACCTCTAGTTATCGGAAACCATTTCGCGCCAGAAGCCTCTGACTCCTCACAAGATATGCAGGTTAATTTTATCTTTGAAAAATCAACCTCATACCATTCGCGTATAAATCTAGCATTATCACAGGTTTGCAATCCCATTAATGGGACACAAGAATCACCTAGAGTTTTATAATCTTTAAATGCTTTAAATATATTCTCACCGGCCCAATACGCTATCGGGCTCCCTGAAATCTTCTTGAAGTCATCTTGCACTACGCGCGCATACCTATTGGCCCCGGCGGCCAAAGCAGACCTTTTATCAGCCTCGGCGCCATCAACCAAACGAATGAATACAGGCTTAAATCCAATAAAATGACAACCTTGTAAAATAAAAGCCGTGGTCTGTACCACGTCACCTGAAATCTCACCAAATGCCTTAGCACCCAAATGCGCCATGGTGTGGATGGTTCGATCAGTCAGAAGTTTTTCTCGCATAACTTGATAAGACGATAAGAACATCCAACTTTGCATTGTCACCATACTGTTGAAGCCCGTTAGCTTGCACCAAGCGAATCCTCGCTCGATAAACATAGCGAAAAGATCAGCCTTACTGTCTGAAAAGCGCCTTTTGGCAAACTCGCCGAGCATCATGTTCATGCCCTTTCCACCCATGTAAGGCGGGTTTGCCACCACCGCATCGTATTGCAGCGCTAGCACACTCGCAGGCCAAGCAAAATGCTCCAGCACCTGCCCTGCATAACTGCGTGACAAGTCATCGCCTTTGCCTCGCACGGTAGCGAGCAAATCAACAATTTTGGCCAGCTTGGCCTTCAGAACATCCGGAACGCTGATAAGCGAACCAAAAGTCTTGCCATGCTCAAACAACTTAATCAGCTGGCGCAGGTCGAGCAGAGTCAGCCCCGAACTATGCTGGGTTTCCAGCTGACCACCACCGAATAGCTGCCCTGAATGGAATGCATCGCCTCCCTCGATCTGGATAGCCGCATTGAGAATGACCCGGGCCATTTCCTCATCCGGTAAACCAGCGCTTTGCTGAATGGCCATTACATTCAGATGTGGCGGACTCCCCTCCTCATCGAACAGCCGACGATCATCCTCGCGGGCCTTCATTAGCAGGGCAAAGCCTGCCAATTGGGCCGCACGGTCGTCGATGTCTAAGCCATAGAGATTCTTTTGCAGGATCAGCCGAGGGATCTCACGCAGCCGGTAGCCCCGCTCCTCATAAATGGCGCGCAGCAGGTTGTAGGCCTCTACCAGGATATGGCCAGAGCCGCACGCAGGATCGAGCACAGTCAGCGACTCCGGATTTAGCGTTCCGCCATCCTCATCCATCCGCACCTTGATCAAGTCATCGAGCTGGGCCTGCACCTCCGGAGTTTGCTCGGTAGGCTCGGTGTAGTACGGCATTTGATCTTTGAGGTTGGAGCTTGGGTTGGCCATCAACCAGAGGCGACCGAGACTGTTCTGCACCAGGTACTGGACGATCCAGTTGGGGGTGAACAGCTGGGTAGCGGCGGGAATGTCCTCGCTCTTGACCACCTTGCCAATCACCTCGTCCTTTTTGTCGCAGATATAGAACTGGTAGAGCCAGCCTATGACCTCTACCTCTTGCCAGTCGGCCTCTTCGATATCACTGACCAGGCGGGCAATGAGCGAGTCGGTGCGCAGGAGGTTGTCCGGGAGCAGCAGCTCAGTGGCATCGTCCAGCGCCTCGAAGAGGAACGGCATATTGCGGTGCAGCTCGTGGCACTGGGCGAGGAGAATCTCACGATAGAGCGCTTCATCCTGATTACCTGCGGTCTTCAGCCGGATAACCTCTTCCTTGTCCAAGCCTGGCAGATCGAGGTATTGAGCGTGTTCGAGAATCTCTGGCTGCTGAACTTCCGGATGGCTGAGCACGCGGTAGCCATGGCTCAGGTAGCCCTTTAGCTCCATAAAGCGAATAGCCACAAAGCGGTTAAACCAGGTGTAGGCCAAGGCTTCTACCACCGCATCAAAGCCTTGCTGCTGAATACGTCGAGCCAGTTCAGCACGCTGCTTGGCAACGCTGGCCTGGAACGGCTGCCCCCCAATCAGCAATACGTCGCCCGTTTGTTCGACACTGACCGGCAATGTCGGATCAAGCCCGAGGCGGCGGGCACGTAGGGTGACGGCCTCGATAAAATCGAGACGGGCCTGAGGGGCGTATTTCTTGAGTGCAGAGCGGCTCATGCCTGTTCCTTACGGGACGACCTGACCTTGCGCGGCTTCAACGCACGGCCATACATCATTAGGTATTTATCGAAATCAGTTTCTGGGCGTTGATACCGTTCACTCGCCTCTTTGAGGAAGAGCTTGAGCTGGACGATATCGCTCCAGTTAGAAGGTTTATTCTTAGCGGATGAGGTCTGCCGCAAATGATTCATCGCGCGGAAGTTGTGCTGATCGATGATCGGCACCTGTAACGGATGGATCAGGTGGGTCAGGTAGGCGCTGGTGATATAGCGCAGCCGCCCCAAGCGCTTATCCCACCATTGAAAAGTGGCCTCAGGGGTTAACTGATCACCAGCAGACAACGCCCAGCGTCGGAAAGACAGCCAAAGGCTCTCGATCTCGCTGATCAAGAGCTTCTGCTTTGAGGGGAAGTTGTCCTTTCCCCAATGCCCCCATTTCCACATCAACGCCGCGGATAAATCCACCCTCTCTGCTAACGCGGAGAAGGTCTTCTTGAAGCCCTCATACTCGTGCGCCGGGTACTTCTGGTAGCTGTATAGCACCAGGTGGGAGGTGTAGGTTGCCTTCACCTCGTTCAGCACTCGCTGCCACTCGACTGCCTTAATCGGCTCTTCCATGCTCACAGCATTTTCTCCTCGGCAACTGTGACTACTGAAGGGCTGAAACGATTCGGGCCCTGAGCGCCTTGCGACGCTGCTCGTAGAACACTGGGAAGTCAGCCAGCGACTCCGGAAGGTCGGTGATCTCCAGGCCGGCCAGGTACTGCTGACGTGCGAGTGCATCAGGCTTGAACTGGGCGTACCAGTCATGCGGCATCTTCTGGCGCTTTTGATTGTTGATGCTGCCTTCAAGCAACTGGAGGTTGGCCAAACGGTTGGCCTTATCGGCCACTTCAGGCACCAGATCCTCTGGGATACCTGCCTTACGCAGTTGAGGCTTGGTAAAACGAGCCTGCGGATAGATATGGTCTACGTGGAAGTGTCTGGACAGATCGAAGCCAGGGAAGATCAGCGAGAGCAAAGCAAAGGTTCGCTTGTCGCCATAAGGCAACTCAACCAACTCATCCAGCTCCTCTTCCGTGAAGGACAGCGTTTTACCCCGAGCGGACATCACGCTTTCGATCTGAGCCACAGGGAAGCCCGTCTGGGCATGAGTGCGGATCTGATCACGCAGGGCGGTTAGCAGGGTGTCCAATCCACTGCCCCAGATTCCGGACGCTTTGAGCAGACTACGGATCAGCCACTTGCGCACGTTCTCGCGGTCTTGCGCGTACTCGGCCCGAGACAGGTAGCCTTCACCAGGCTGGCTCACGAACAGGTAGTACGCGATGGGCAACAGGGAGCTGTCGGCGCGCAGGTTCTGGCTGTTGAAGCCAAAGCTGGCCAGCAAACGAACGGACAGCAGCAGGGCCTCACGTATGCGCGACCAGTTCTCTTCCAGCAGCGTCATGTTGGCCTTGTTGAAGTTTTCCACCTTGAACCCAACGCTGCCGATGTCCGACAGCATCAAGCCGGCCTTGAGCACCAGGTCTTTACTGAAGTTGAACTGGTCGCCCTCTTTGTTCATCTGGTCAACGAGCTGATGAATCTCCTGCCGGGCATCGAGCTTCGACCACTGCGCCACAGCAATGGAGAGCAGGAGATCCGAGTACGAAAGCGGCGTGCCACCACTGTTCATGCGAATGAAGATATTCAGCACACGCTCAAGATCCTGTTCGGTCTCTTCGTAATAGCTGATGATTTCTTTAAGGTGAACCGTGCGGTAGAGATGGCGCAGCACCCTCTTCGCTTGCTTGCGCTGGTCGAGGCTGAGATCAAGATCGTCCAGGCTATCGAGCAAATCATCCTCACTCTCGATCAGGATACGACTGACGCGAAGCCACAGCTGGCATTCACCTGTCAACTCTGTCGTGGTCTCAGTGAGAAACTCAAAGCGGTACTCAGAGCCAGTTTCCGCATCCGGCTCGCCCAGCAGATCCAGGTAGAGATGGCGGATCGGAAAGGCATCATTGCTCGACCACCATTTGCCTGGCAGTTTCCAGGCATAGGAGCCACGCAGGCCAATGTTCAGAGCCGTCATGCGCTGCTGGCCGTCGAGCACCGCAACGAGATCTCGCTCGGGGAGGGCTTTCAATAGCGCGCAGTGATAGTTGTCGCGCTCATGGTAATCACGGACAAAGTCGTAGAACTGGTACTCCTGGCGCTTCTCCGGCGCTATACGCCAGAACAGGAAGGTGCCGAAGGGGTAGCCCTGCAACAGGCTGTCGAACAAGCGGCAGATCTGCTCTGGCCACCAAACGAACTCACGCTGGATCGCAGGCAGGATGTATTCCTGAGATGCAACCTTGTCCAAAAGCTGCTTGATCGTACCGCCTGGCTTGTACATGGCCGTTCCTTAGCGAATTTCAACGCGTTGATTGTCAGCGATGGCCTGCTCCAGCTCTTTACGCAGCTTGGAGAGGAAATTGTCGATATCAGCCTGAGTCTCGATATACCCAGTACCTGCGAGTAGCTGAGCATCCACTACCTTGCGTTTTTTGACCGGTACGACCGGCGCGACAACAGCAGCAGGCGTATTAACCACTGGAGGCTCGGCTACCGGCACGCCCGGATTACCACTGCCGGATGCAACAGGCGTTGGTGTTGGTACGCTGGCTGCGGCTTTGGCTTTAGCAGCGGCCTGCTCGGCCAAATGATGAAGATGGTCGATAGCGGCATCGGCCAGATCACGGGCTTCATCCTGCATTTGGCTGATATGGGCCAGGCTGCGCTGTTTAGTAATTTTCTGACGGAGGTATTGCAGGGCTAGCAGGCTTTTGTTGCGCTGATCCGTACTGGCTTGCAGATCATCCAGTTCCGCATTGACCTTGGCCAACTGCTTGTCCAGCCAGGCATCTGCGCGCAAGTGGGCCTCCTTGAGGAAACCGTCGTTGATCTGGGTGATCGTTTGGATCAGCCCTTCACCTTCACGAATCAGATTGAACGGAGCCTTGGCGCTGAGGATTTCGTCGATGCGTGCCAGGGCACGAGCGGCTTTTTCATCCTTATCCAACTTGGGGCGGTTGGGCTGGAAGTCCCGCTGCGCCGCACCTAGCTTGTCCCAGGCGGTTTTCTGACTGCTGTAGAAGTTATCCAGGTCGCCGTAGCTTTCAGAGAGGTCGAGCAGCGCGCTACGCTCCTGGAGGAACAGTTGGATAGCATCGAAGCTATCGGGCGCAGCCTTGAGTTTGCCAATCAGCTTGATGCCCTGGTCGATGTCGTCCAACCCTGGGTACTGGCCGGTTTGAGCCAATGCGCGCCACTGTTTGAATTCACTTTCCCAGCTGGCCAGGCTGCTTTGCAGAAGGCTATAGAGGCTGTCTTCGCCATCCGGAGCGATCTTCTGAAATACCTCTTTGAATTGCTGACGGGCTTTTTGCAACTCGCCTGAGCCGACCTGTTGGCGCTTCTGAATTTCAGTGGTGCGCCAGCGAGCCGGAGTGGAGATTTCATTCCAGATTTGCTGCGGTGCCAGCGGGCCACCGTTTCCGATCAGACTGACCTCGCCTTTGAGCATCAGCCTTACGATCAGCAATACGGTTTCCCATTCTGGCCAACCATAAGGGCGACGACCGTAGTGAGTCTCCGCGAGGTCATGCAGGACGATCCGACGTGATTGCCCCGCCAGCAATTCAATGTGCTGACTCACCTCTTTCAGCGCACGCGGATTAGCTTCACCGGTGCTCTCCAGGCCTAGGCCCGGCGCTTGCGGCGTTGCCAACATGGCCTGGATTTCTTTCTGCGGATCGCTGCTCAGTTGCTGGATGTAACCCAGTTTGCTGAAGGTATTGCGTACCAGGTAGTCGAGCGCTTCTTCGGCCAACATCGGCGCACTGGACGCTTTGGTTTCCAGCTTGTTGCCTGCAACGTATACCTCAGCTTCGCGCAGCAGACGATCCACGGTGGTACTCAGGCGCTGGCGGCGCTGGCGGTTTTCCTCGGCACGATCTTGAAGGATGCGCTTGGTGTTATGCGGCAGCGTGCCGTCGTTTTTGCGGGTGATGTATTTGTCGGTTTGCAGGTACAAACGCAGCTCGCGAGCCAGGTCGCGTTCGTCCTCCAGGCGCAAGAGCACACTACCCTCCCCCTGGCTGGACTCAAGAATGCAGCGCTGCTCGCTCCAGGTGTCTCGGTCATCCACCAGGGGGCTGATAACCGAGATCAGCAGATCGCCATCAACACGGTTGCCCAGGGGATGCAGATCGCACTGGCGGTTGAGACCAAAGTCTTTGCCATTGTCGGGGAAACGGAACTTGCGCTGTCCGCGTAGCGCTTCATCAAACAGCAACTGCCCCAGCTCACGGGCCTCATCAGCGCTGGTGAGGTCGACATCCTTGATCTCGCGACTGATGTCGCGCTCTTCGTTGGTCAGGAAGAAAAAGTCATCACCGTTTCGGCTGACCAGGGTTTCCTTCTCCAGGCGCTGGAGGCTGTCTTCGATCTGCTTGCGCAGGCCTTGGCGGTCGGCGTCGATCTCATCGATAAACAGGGTGATGAGGTTATCGACGTTGCCCTTGATCTCATCGACATAGCGGATGAGGAACAGGGTCTTCAGCACCAAGGGGTCGAACTCTTGCAGGCTTGGGTTGCTGGCGGCGTTATCGATGGTCGATTTGACCACGCCCTCAAGGAAGCCTTCGATGGACGGATAGAAGCGGTACAGCGGTACCAAGACGCCGACGTTGTTTTCACTGACGGCCTTCGCGGCTGACTGGAAGGCATCCAGCAGTGAGCGCTCACCCCGGGCCAAGTGCGTGCCGGTGGCACCGGCCTTGCGGATGCTTTCGAAAATGCGCTGCACGAGCTGAAACTGATACGGCACAAAGGGGTAAACGGCGGCGAAGTTATCTTCGTCGGTGAAGGCTTTATAGGTGCGCCCGGTGTTCGTGAAGCTGAGCTGGTTGCGCAGGATGTCGGCCTTTTCGCGGTAGATCTTGCGCAGGGCATCCTTGGGCTCAGGTTCTTTGTCGAGCAAACGACGCTGGATGACTTCATCGACGTTACCGCTGGACAGCGATAGGCGGGTTTTGAAGCGCCCCTGAATCTTGGAAAAGTCGTTGGCCTTGGAGGCGCGGACTTCTCCCAATACAGCATCGATGTCTTCCTGCGAGGTGACCAGAACCCAAGCGCGACCACCGCAGATCGTGCCGAGGTTCTCGGTGATGGTTTGCAGGCTGAGCATCAGGTGAGTGTCCTGGCCAATGAACTGGCCGACCTCGTCCACCAGGAACACGATGCGCTGATCCGTGCCGCGTTTATCCAGGTACTCCTTCACCCACTTGGCAAAGCTTTCGACATTGAGGCTAAAGTCGTTCTCAAACCGCTCAACCCAGGCATCGGCATCCTTGATTTCCTGCCCCAGGGTTTGCGACAGAGCAGTAGCTAGTGCATCAACCTGGAAGTGATAAGCGTCGCGCTCATCTTCCCAGGTGGAACCTGACGCGTCGGCAAACGCCTGCTTGAACGCAGCAAACTTGCCTAGGTCATCCAGGTGGCGCTCCATATGGGCGATGTGCGGATGATCTCCACAGAAGCCCAGGCGCTCGTTGAAGATCTTCAGGAAGACGCGAAGGATGGCATCGCGTCCATCACCGCTATCAGCCTTACTGTCGATGTTGAACAGCAGTACATCAGTTTCTGCCGTAATGGCGCGCTTGATATCAGCAGCCAGCATCGGGTCGGCAATTTTGCGCTCGAAGAAATCAATGGCCTGGCGTGTTTCGCCGTCCTTGCTGACCTGCTTGTTCTCCAACAGGTAAGAGAGAATTTTCAGGAAGTGCGATTTACCTGAGCCGAAGAAACCAGAGATCCACACCCCTACTCGCCCTGACGCATCCTGGGGGTTGTCCAGGGCCGCCAGGTAACTTTCGAAAAAGCTCCGCAGGTGCTGATCCAGCTCGCGGGTGATCACGTACTCATCCAGCTCTTGCCAGACGGACTCAGCATCATCTTGGTCAGCCTTGATTACGCCGTTGATCGAGCGGTGGATGGAGCGAGTAAATAGACTCTTGATTTGCATGGTGGACATCCTTTTCAGCTCACCAGTCGGAAAGCGCGGTAGTAAGGTTTCTCGCCCAGCTGGCCGAACAGCTTTAGCGATTGGCCGTCGTAGAGGCCGGGATAAAACACCACCAGCGGGGTCTGCCTCATGAAAGGCTGGAGGTTGTTCAGGAGGTTGTGTGTGCGGATCAGCGGATAGGCGCTGCCGACACCATTGATAACCAGCAAGCCGTACTCACTAGGCGGATAACGATCAACCAGCTCTTTGGCGACCTTGCTTGCATCCAGAGGTGCCTTGACGGCTTTTTGCAGAGCTTCATCGCCCTTTTGCGCTTGCCGGTCGATGGACTTCTCCAGCAACTTGCGCTTGTTGAGCATGTCCAGCAGCAGTTCAAACAGGTTGATGAACGCGACCTTCAGCCCGGGGCGGCGTTTGCTGATAGCCCCTTCGAGAAACAGGACATGCTCGCGCACCTTCAGCTCATCTTGAGGCGGGTAGTCAAAGGCGTAAAACGGCACCTCGTTTCCCAGTCCCTGACCGCCAAGGAAGTCATCAGAGGTTACCTTCTCCAGGATTTTATTGAGGCGTTCGTCGAGGTCGTTCACGGGCATACCTGAAGGCAATCGAGCACGTATTGCTCATTGTGTTGACGTAAATAATGAAGAACAGCTGGTTCAATCCGCTGACTGCGCAGGCGCAGGCTGCGGGTGCTCTCGATGAAACCGGCCTCCGCCAGCATACGCATGGCATTTTGCCTTAACTTAACCCGTGTGGAGTCGCTGAGGGCAGGCATGTTCGGCTGCGAACGCAGGCTGTCTTCGATGTAGGCGTCCCAATGCCGTGTTTCCAGGTGGGTAGCGAAGCGGCGGAACTGGTCACGCACGACGGTACGCAGAAAGTCACCGAACAAGGGCGAAAACTTTACCGTTGCAGCCAATACCGCATGGGTCGCAACAGGCGCGCTGCCGTCCCGCACCAATTGCCAGAGATCTGCATCCATCGTTTGCAACCGGGCACGCGCCAAATCGGCATAGCTCGCTGCCGTCTTAGCCGTGCGTTTTTGCAGTACATTCAGCTCATGTACTTGCTTTTCCCATTCTTGAGCTTCCACTCCCTGCAACAGCAGGCCAGCAACGATGCGGGTCTCGGGCACAATTAATGAGCATTTGGTGAAATTGGCCAGGTAAAGAGTGCTCATAAGGGCTTCGAACTCATCAACGACATCAAAGCGCCTATTTTGAGTGCCGGCCGGACTGAGCGCCAGCGACAAACGCCCTAGCGCCGACCACATTCAAGAGTGCAAGGTGATGGGCAAATCGAGAAGACACTCGATACAACGTGCATGACGAGTTCTTGCTCTCGTGTCGTTCCTTCTGTCGGTAGGCACACAAGACCGACCATTCCGGATCGGCAAAGCAGTCGACTTATCCAAAGGACATACCAAATCCATCCCGAGATGGTCATGCTTTGCTCCTGGCTGCATGTAGGGATTCATCCTGGGTGGCCGTTTCTAGTATGGCTTTGCGCTTTAACTGCTCAGCATGTGCATGCTCTGCGCGGAGCGCGGCTTGCAGCTCAAACTGGTGGTCTAGAAGCTCGCGCTTACCCTTGCTCAAAGCTTCAACCTGCCGTAGCAAATCCTGGCGCGTCGAGCGCAGGCTGCTTATACGCAGTTGCTTACATATTAGAACCAAGGCGAGCAGCAAGCCCAATCCTGCGGCCAGACCTGCGACTGCCCAAAGCTGTGTGAATGACGCCATGTCGAATTCTCTGACTGCTGGCTCCTTGCCCTCAGGAGAAATATATGCAATCAGAATTTACGCATCTATAGTGTTTACATTAACAGGTAAAGTTTTCAAGCATACGAGGGCATACCCCTTGGCTCAAAAATAATGCAGCGACTCGCCACTGCCTTGTGGGTGAGGCTGAATACTGTGACTCACGGAAGGTCTACAACCTGTAAGTCCAGCCCAACCATAGATTCTTGGCTGAATCCTGTTTCTGAGACCAACAGATCAGTCACGAACTCAAGCCCCAATTTCTGCTTACGCAGCCAATCCCTTGCTTCAACTTGCCTGGTGTAGTCTTGCGGCTTATCTAAGCCCCTGCGAATCAGTTCAGCGCGCGCGCTCTTGGTTGGTATCATCAACCCGCCGGCCTTGTCGGTACAGAAACTGTTGAGCAGCCCTTGTGGATCGAAATCTGGAAAGCAGATAACCCTCCTGACGCCCGCCAACGCCTTAGCTACAGCTGCGGGCGAATACTGAGGGCTTCCACGGAAAATCATTGGTATCTGGCTCATCCCTTCAGGCCAGATGTAGCGATGAAGGTGATACATAGGGCTGAGGTTTTCGACCAGAACGACCTCTTCTGCTCCATGGAGCGAGCTTGCCTGAAGCTGAAGTACAGCCCCCGTGGGCAGAGTGAAATCCCCCTGAGGTAGAAACAGGTCGCCACTCCCAGAGCTGACCAAAATAATGTCCCTGCCCACCTCTTCGCCCGATAGCTTTTCGCTTCGGGTCTTTTGCGCCAATGACATCCGGTCGAGCTCACCGTCGAGCGGCCTCTCCTTCAAAGGATCGAAGCCATACTCGTTCCTCACAATATCGCGAAGGTACTTGTGATCCGCCGCCGTTAGGCTAAACCGTGCCCCTTGCTTAGTGCCTATCCCGTACTGTGCATTAATACGTTTCCATAATTTGTTGGCCGTGACGTAATCCTTTGCTAAAGCTACCGTTTCGGCGATAGCTCTGATATCACCTGGCTGGATCATAGATGGGGGCAAACATGGTATTCAGCATGCATCAGCAATGCATGGCTCTGACGCGAGGTTGATCAAGGGCATGCTCTGAGCAAATCCAAATATCTGTGATGTACTGATTCGCTGAATATCGGCTCATTGGAAGCTCTTCGGGAACGATGCTGAAATTCAGCTTTCCTCCCGTATTTTTGACTTCTGACTGAAGCACAAGCAGATAGTTGTCCAGAGCACATAGCCAGACCTTGAGGTCATCCTCAGGATGGCCATTCAACAGCCAATAATCCACAGCCGATTGAGGGGCCTGAGCCTGCTTGTAAGCCTCCAGCATCGCGATAAGATGGGGCTCAGCAAATGGCGGCACCTCTTCCTCCTGCTCCAACTCAACGTCGGGCACTAACGAGTACTCACCTTCTTGCCTTTGAGCAACATCCCGTAAAATCCGCTCCTTGGGGAGAGGCAGACTGGCGATAATCGACTCCAACTGAGCGACGTAATCAGCATCGGTATGCCCGGCAACCGCATGCGCAGACAGACTTATATTCTGGGCACGAATATTCCCTGAGTAAGTTTTCGCGTCCTGCATGGGGAGCAAATCCAGAATATTTCCACTATCAAGCCAGGCATCAACAACAAGAATTAGTTGCCGTTGCCGCTTGCGCTTACGAACAGCGACACTGAGCTTGTTCAGACGAGAAATGAGGTCGTGCAGCTGAGCGCGTTGCTTGGAGAGTGCGCTGAGAAAAAACTTCACAATCACTCGATGTAAGGTGCGGTCATCATGACAAAGCGGCGATAGGCTCTCGTACGTGAATAAGCTCAGCCGGTCATGAATATGCACTAGACGATCCGCCACATGGCGAATTTCACGCAGCTGGTCGGAGAGGCTATTAGAAAAATTGAAACCGGCCTCAACAAACATTCTTGTCGAAACAATCTCGCTGCGAATTGCTTTGATGATCTGGCGTAGCCGCAGGCTCAGCTTCTTCTCAACGCGTGCCATTCTGTCGACGCTGCCGCTATCACGTGCGCTCCCGTAGGATTCGCAAAGATTCGTAATGGCTATGATGCTTTCTTCCAAATCTAGAGCGGCTCTCTCGAATCCTGTCATCGAGATTTGAGCGCCCAGATCCAGCATCAACGACGACAGGCTGTAGACCCCGTCATCAACATCAATAAGGTTTTTTGCGATTAGCCATGACAGAAGCTTCTTCTGCCCCTTTTCTTGGGTAGTGATTCCGAGCTCGTCTGAGTTTGCCAGCAACTCAAGCAGCTCCGCGTTGGCGGCGACGCTCTGCCCAAGTCGCTTCCAGTCTTCAGCCTTCAAAGCTCCAAGCCTCCCTGCACAGCAGCCAGCTCGTGACGATTCTCGGGCTCGGCAATTTCGTGATACGCAGCCACCCATTCCAAGGCCATGAAGACATAACCCATTTTTCCGGTCACTACATAATTTGCGCTTTGCGTGTTGGCTCGCACGAGGAAGCCCTCATCTGTTAAGGCCTCTAGCGCTCTCCCAAGGCTGTCTTTGTTATCGCGGGCTGAACTGATACGCCTAAAGATTTGGTGTCCCGCAAGGTCACGAAGCATCTCTGCGTATGTGGTATTGGCCTCGATAGCCTCGATCAGCCTAGAGAAAGAAACCTCCTCACCGGGAGCCAAGTACACATCACTGCCTTCAGCCCGGCTATACAGACGAATAAAATCCAGTAAAGGTTTGATCTGATCACGAAGCCACGTCAGCTCACTGGCCACAGACTGGCGATCCTGAGGTGAGTCGAGCGATGCGTAACCCGCATAAAACGTATCTGGTGCAGCTTCATCACCAATACATGCCAGCACCCGCCCCAGTGGCAGCAACCCTTGCTCTACTCGCACAGCTAGATCCTGATCAAGCATTGCCTGGTGAAGATCCGGTTGACTGAATGGGCAGATGAATCCCCCCCGAAGCAGTATTTCAAGGCACTCACGCAAACGACTCATGCGTATATCCCCGCTTCCTTGCTCTCACCAATTTCGTCATTTAATACCTGGAGTGGATTCGTGCGAGGAGGCAGGTACTGAGTGACGATGACCCGCTCCCTCTGCCGACGTAGGGTGTAGCAATGCTGAAAGCGGCGAAGTAATTCAGGTGCGCCGCCTGGGAAGCCAGCCAACATCCTGATATGCCGATTGTTGAAGTAGCTCACCAACGCGATAACGTTTTCTGGCGCGATTTCGAGAGCCTCATCGAACGGAATAGACATCTCAAAATCGGCCGTATCCCGCAGCAGCTCAAAAAGCGATACATAGATCATGTAGACGATGATCCTTGAAAGGCCCTGACTGCTGATCCCAATCAGTTGATTGTTCGTGGTTGCGACCTTATTACTGCCCTGGTCATCCACTCGAACCGACACGTCAAAGCAGTTGGAAAGTGTTGCGCCAAAGGCACCTTCCGCAAGCTTCTGCACTACCTGCTTCATCGCCGAGATAAACGAGGCCGATGGCAAGAGATCGGCTCCCAAAGCCTTCCAACGCGCAAACTCTCGCACATAGGCTTCTAACTCATCCCAGAAATCCAGCGCATGAATTCGAGATGACACATGAAACTCAAAGTTTCTGATCGCCGGGAAAGCACCTAATGTCTCTCTGGCCTTGTCTGTAGCCCTTCGGCCTAGTTTCAGGATCGTTTTGTGCAGATCCTTGAGCTGCCCTCGGCTATTCTCCAGCTCGGTGGACAGGTTGTGAATTTGCATGATCAGCAACCGTTTGTGATCGGGCTGACTATTGAGCAGGTCTAGCAGTGGCGGTGCTGCGTAAACCCACGCTTGGTATTCATCGTCAGCATCTGCTGTGGCCTGGCTGTAGATCCTGCTGATCTTCGCACCTTGGTGGGTGTGGGCAAGAGAACGTGCAGGGCTGCGTACAAACCGGTCATGGACAGTACGAAGCAATTCACGCCCTGAATCTGCAAGACGCTTACGGTTAACGGCCAATTGCGATGCCTGGTATTCCAGCTGAGCTACGGACATCCCTGTAGGTATGGACTCCGACGTGTTCGCCGCAACACTCGATAGGCGAGCAATAACCTTGGCCAGTCGATCTTGGTCTTTACTGACAATGTCCCATTTTTCGCGAAGCAGCTTGCGTGCATTGCTATGTAACTTTCGTTGCGCATCAAGATCCTGCTCAAGACGTACCCTTTCCCTATCAGCCAGCTCCAGTGCTGCCTGCTTCCTTGATAACTCAAGACCAAGCTCGGGTAGCCGAGGAAGATCATTAGCCAGAAAAAGCTCATAGCTTTCAATAAGGCTACGCGACTCGTTGCAGCGTTTGATTCTCTGCTCTAAATCGTCAATTTCTTTCAGGAGCTGATTGCGCTGAAGGTTATTGATACCCTTGGCACCAAGATCGTATTCAAGCGCCGCGTTCACTCCTTCGATCTGCTGTTTTTCCTCACGCCTGAATCCATCTACCTGGCTATCATAGCTTTGCTTATAGGTAGTTTTTTCTGCTTCGAGGGCCTCAACGTGCAGCTTGGCTTCATTTTTAATGGCCAGGCGCTCCCGGCCATATACTGCTTCTACAAGCTTTAACGCCTGTGCAGCCTCCCCGGCCAAAGCGGTCATCTCGATCAACTCAGTATTTAAACGCTCCAAGCTCTCGCGATGCTCAGCTTCAGCCCGCTCACACAAAGCTTCATGAGCACTAATTTGAGTTTTCAAATTTGCGTCGCACTCACTCCACTTCCTGCTGAGCTGCTCTGATACAAGCTTCTGATGCTTCAACTTCCCAGTGAGCTGGTCAGCCTCTTTCTGAATCCTTAACTGCTCTTGGTCGAGATCATCGAGCTGAATTGCCAACTCAGCAATCTGCACACGCATTTGCTCAAGGTTGGCAATCAAGCCATCGTCAAGGCGATCTAGATCAATCTCGTACCCATAAAGCGAGCTCCCTGAATCGCCCTTTCCCGATATTCGGGGAGAAAGATCAGTACGCAAGAGAATCTCAGCTGGAACGATCTTAGAAATGGTGGATACCCAGTCTGGAGAGCCCTCTGGACAGTAGCGAAGGAATCCAAGGAACGAATCCCGACCGGGTTCGCATTGACGCTTGAGCTCCTCCTGGAGCCTGACAAGCTCATTTTGATTGTTGGAAATGTTCTGTGTGCCACGGGCGCAGTCATCAAGACCTTCCTGAATCTTTCGAGTGTCTTTTTGGCATTGCGCAATCAGCTCATTCGTTTCGCTAAGAGCTGCATCCAAGCGGCGTATCGTTGCATTAGCTTCATCAATAGCGACCTGACTTTCGGGAGGCACCTTCATCCTAGCAAGCTGCGCGTGCTCACTTTGCAATTGCCCGCGACGCACCTCCAGCCCAGTCAGTTTTTGCTGGAGCGCGAGAGTCTCGACTCGCTCCCTTGCCTGGCAGTCGTCTAAGCCTTGCTCTCTTTTGGTCGTGATGTCTACGTAGCGATGCTCAAAATCCTCGACAGCTACCTTGTAGTTCGCTTCCAGAGATTCTTTACCACGTGCAAAATCGTTTTTGATTTGCTGGATTCTGATCTCAGCGAAACGGCGTAGGTCAGCGCCCTCACGCTCAATATTTTCCTGTAGCTGGCGCTTCTCACTGACCGAAGAGCACATCCCCTCAAAGCGTTGATGCAGAGCCCGTAGCTCATCAATGCCATGCTGCTGAAAGCGTTCCTGCCTATCTTCGACCGCTTTCAGAGACTGTTCAGCAGTCGTGGCGGCAACACCCGCTTCACTAACCTTAAGCCCAGCTTTACCCCGCAAATCGCTGGCCTGCTCGTTAAACTCACTCTCCTTCGCGGTTAGCAATTTAGCTTCGTCATCGAGCAGTCTGCTGTCTGCCTCTCGATCTTCATTGAGCAAAGCTGCCCAACCCCGTAGCTTGCCCATTTCGGCAATACACGCTTCAAACTCATGACGAGTCGCATCAAGCTCAACGATGGTTTTACCCAGCTCTTCAAGTGCTAGGTATCCATCTCGCGAGTCCAGGATTTCCTTGAAAGACTGCACCGAAAAGGTCTTAAGCATGTCGGCAGGATTGGCACTGTCCTGATCCAAAATACTGGCCATAGTCGACTTCATGGAGTCGAAAGTACCTTTACTCTCGATAAGCGCGACCGTTAGGCGGTCAAGACCAGACAGATGCTTGCCACGCGGGGCCAACGAATATGCTGATCGCATCGTGCGAACCAGGTTTCGCTTGTCGATGCCGTCAATACCTTCAAGGTTATTGGAGTCGGTGTTGAATAGAATTGTGCGACCGTAATACAGCGGCGGGATTTGCGCGGTGCAGTCCACCCCCTGCTTCGACATGTGGCGCTGGAGTTCGGACGACATGACCATGCGTCCGGCTTCAATGTCTTCGTAGATGAGCTCGCTGCGCCAACCACTTTTCACAAAACGATAAGCGTAGGTATCGCTGCTCCTATGCATGACGACACAACGCAGGTGGCTCTCCCAATTCAGATACTCAAAAACGATGAAGCTAGTCGGGTTGGGCAGGTACCAATCGGCAAATGATTTCTTATTCGAGTCGGCTGAAATCAACTCCCCTGGCTTTATGCCATAGAAAATCGGGATCAGACGCATGAAGCTGGTCTTGCCAATGCCGTTGGTACCCATGATGGCTGTGTTGCCAACTAGGCAAAGGTCAGCTTTGGTGCCACGACACAACGAATCAATCAGTACGATCCTAACCAGCCTCGACATAAAACACTCCTTTGTGGGTTGCCAGCCGCTGAGCTTTCCTTGGTAGCGGAAGTGCCAACCATATGCTTATAGAATAGATACCAAGCCCGATGCATCGCCAGAGCATTCATCGCCGTTGAAAGCTACCCCTAATATATGTCGCATAACCCTACATACCTATAGTGTTTACCTGAACAGGTAAACTATTCGCACACGTGGAAAAGCCATGAAAAGGTCACAGGCAGTCGAGCAGGTTCGCCGGGATCTGGCGCTGCGCTACCGCCTAATCGAAACGGTCGAAACGGTCGAAACGGTCGAAAATACTTCGCAAATTTGGATGAGCTCCAGCCATGGTTATATAAACGAGCACATACAAGGTATCTAAAACCTCACTGCGTTCAGCAGGTACTGAATCGCTCCCGTTTTCGTGCAAGGCTACGTCGTTTAAGTTAGGCAGCCATGGCCAGACCTTCTAGTTGCCGGTGGCAAGCTTGCCTAAGCCTCTTTCGGGAATAGCCGATTGAGCTCAGCAGGCGCTGGTGGTTTTACCAGTGAGACGATTTCAAGGCCACCATCCCCGCGGCCTCACGTTCCTTCATTATGGACGGTGTTTCAGCTCGGTCAGGCGCGCGGTATAGCGGATCGAGTCGTACTGGCTGCCCCGAGGTCGCGGTAGTGGATCAGCCTCTTGTGCGACGCCGCTGACGTGACATGCAGCGCCTGCTCCAGGCATCCAGCACGAGCCGACCTTCATGCTGGCACTGGCGCGGGGCGCAAAGACGTCGATGACGGGGAGGCCGGGAAGGGGGACATCGAAACGCTCATGCCTGTGCTACGTCTATCCTAAGGGATCGTATCATCTCGTTCGCGTTGCGCAGCTCGCCATACCCTCGCCCGGGCGCTTCGGAGCGCTCCCGCTAATCAGAGTCGAGGCCAGATGATAGAAAGCCCGCGATGGACTGCGGAAGAATGATTGAAAACAACTGAAATCGCAATATAAGTGACTTGAAGTAAAAACCAAACACAACATCTTGTGTTTTAGCCAAAAAAAAATTTGGCCGTTTCATTTTTTTGTTGTCAAACCTTAAGCCGCAGCCTGTCGGCCGCGAAGGAGGCGATCCCTAGGGAGAGGGAGGTGCCAGCTGCACATGCTCTTCAAATTTAACGGTCGTGCTTGATCAATGGATGCCACAAAATCGCGTCTCATCTGACACAAAAAATTCAGGCTTCACATCACTCGCTTTTTTTTGTTCTCAAATATATAGATCCGTCTCGCGAATTTTTTTTCAACCCCCTCTGTTTTAATGTTCCGACGAACGGTCGCTATTGGCAAATAGCCAATACTTATAAAATCGATTTATTTCCTTTAAATTCAGTAGCTTACGAACGCATCTAGCCAAAAACGATGCTGCACTTCAATTCGTGTTTATTTCAGGTGTGACTTGCTCAAGGAGCCATGTTCGCGCCCGGTTACCACTGCCATCGCTCCCCAATCGACGTTAAACGCAGAGCAGCTTCGGTGGTATGCGCTGCACACACTGGAGCTCGCCTTTACGCCAACCCTGATAACGGACATCGCGTCCGAGGACAAATGATCCCCTGGCACCTCGGACGCAGCTTACGGACAACCGAGATGCATACTGCTCTCAATGCATGCCTCCTGGGCTAGTGGTCTGCCCCGGAACTGGTGGACAAGGTAGTTAAGAGCTACTGCTCGCATTTCGCCGCTCAAACTCCATCGGACTGAGATAGCCCAACGTCGAGTGGCGACGGCGGTGATTGTAAAAGCGGATGTACTCGAACAGGTCGGTTTTCGCCTCCTGATAGCCGGCGTAGCGAGTCAGGTACAGCCGCTCGGCTTTCAGCGAACGGAAGAAGCTCTCCATCGCGGTGTTGTCCCAGCAGTTCCCCGGACGTGAATGACTGGGCACGATTCGATGTCGGCGAAGCAAGGCGAACGCGCAGTATTGGCTGCCACGATCCGAGTGCAGCAGCACTTCTTATTTCGGCTGTCGGCGTGCAACGGCCATCTCTAGAGCAGCGTGCACCAGAGCCTGCTGCATCCGGTGGTGCATCGCCCAACCGAAAACAGCGCGTGAATAGAGATCGAGCTCCACGGCCAGATACAGCCAGCCTTGAGCCGTCCGCACGTAGCTCATGTCCGAGACCCAGTGCCGGTTGGCGCGATCCGAGGCGAATTGGCAATCCAGGTTATTCGGCGCAATCGGCAGAGCGTGACGACTAGTGGAAACCAGCCGCCAGCGTTTGCGCGAGCGAACGCGCAAACCAGCTTCGCGCATCAGCCGGGCAACCCGTGCCGACCACACGCATGCCCCATGGGCGCCAGTTCGGCCTTGATTCGGCGATGGCCATAGATCCCATTCACCTCATGGTGGATGGTGCGAATCTCCTTGCTCAGGCGTCGGTTCGCCATCTCTCTCGCCGAAGGAGGCCGCTGCTGCCAGACATAGAAACCGCTGCGCGATACCCGCAGCAGCCGGCACTTGGCGCTACGGGATATCGAGCGGCCAACGCCTCGATGACGCGGAAACCTCACTTCGTGGGCTGCGAGAAGATGGCGAGCGCCTTTTTTAAAACATCGCGCTCCATGGTGGCCTGGGCCAGTTGCTGGCATAGGCGACGCAGTTCCGCGCTCTCGCCACGCTGCTTGCCATTGCCTTGGAAGGCATCATCACCTTGCTGTTCGTACTGGCGCTTCCATTTGCCCAGCAGGCTTTCAGCTATGCCCAGCGTATCGGCCACATGCCGAATCGGCGTGCCGGCAAGCACCTGGTCTACCGCCTCGCGTTTGAAGGATTCAGGAAAACGTCGTCTGGTCTGGGTCATGAACACTCCTTACGGCGGACATTATCCACCTTAAGTCAGTGTCCACTCTGCCCGGGACAGACCATATCCATGTCAAACGACATATATTAAATCCAAAGCTGTATATGTAAGTCTCTATATACGACAAGAGTCTAGCCGATTGACAAACCAAAAACGCATAGCTCAAAGTATATACATTATAAAAATAATAAGGACAAAAAAATGCGCTATCACTATTTGATAAATGGAACCACATGCCACTTTCATTACGACAATAACGAACCTCTTCATGAGATAGAAAGTATCGCCAGCCTGTTTAACCTAAGCCAGGAAACCAAGAAAAACTTAATTCAGGCTTGGCATGCGCGCATAGTTTTCATGCCCGATAGCGATCCAGCGCTGAGCTATGCCCCAGTCACTTTCTTAAAGTGCATTCCGGAAAAATTTCTAGATGATTTTATTCATCAGGCCGATGCCAAACAAACAGCAGCAAGCATCCTTCGCCCTAGCTCCCTAGCTGCACAAATAATTAACAGTCGCCTTGATGCGATAGTTGGCAATACTACCGCTCAGCATGCATATGCTAGCGCTGCCGTTCGAAAGAATGTTGAAAGCGTTTCGGGAAAGATGTATCGGTTCACCTATGAAGCAATGGACACATATGGGAGAAACAAAAAACTCAGCGAAGACCAAGTCAAAGCGTGGCAGCATATAAAAATTCTGCTACCAAAAAGGTCGACACCCATCAATGAACGCCATTTGTTCGCTTTGTTGCTTATGATTGCTCCGCATTGGCCGGCTCAGGCTCAGGGAATTTTTGCACTGACTAATCCGCAAAAGAAAATAAACGATGCCGTCTTCAAAGTTATCGAGATAATGAGTCAAGAAGAAATAACTGATAGCGAGAAATCTTTTATATTTCTCGAAGCCATTAAGAATATAACCATTATCCAAGCCCCTAGGAAAGACTCTACGGATACTGAGCTGGGACAGTAAAGCCTGGCGCAGAAGCACCAAGCATTGAGCTATTTAACTCTTAGTTACATAGCTCTCCCTCAAGAGTTTTCTTTGGCGGGTTTGGATCTAAGAAAGCTATCAGCAGCAGTCAGAAATATTTTCCTCTAAAGCAATTCCAGCCTTTGCATAAAGCTCGCTTGCTAGCCAGCAGTGTCCAAAAAAGTCCTTAACCTCTTCCAGCGTTTCGCAAACCTTGCCGCTGAAGCGGTCGCGCTCACCTTGCCAGAGTGTCCGGGCAACTTGATGACAGACGAATTTTCCGCCTTTAGATTCATATAATTCAAGCTCTGTCCAGCGGCCTGCGTGACCACTGTAGCTGCTACCCATCGCTTTATTGTCAGAACTGGCAGCGCTTGCTGTCAGCTTGCCAGTGAAACGGATACTAGGCGCTTTATCAATCTTAACTGTGAATGTCTTCATGTCGGCATCCTCGTCTACGTCAATGTCAGTTACTTGGTTAATTTCAAGCACGCTGTAATCAATGCCGCTGAAATCTGAATTCAGGTAGCTGGCCATTGCGTGTGCACTCAGCTCATCACCGTCATAATCAACAACTGTAACGCCTTCTACAGACCAAACATCATCAAGCCCCTCGGTTCCTGTAGACAGAGAATCACTGTCACATTCGTCGTAGCTAAAGCCTTCGTTGTAAGTGATTTTGACACCTTCGAGGCTAGAGATTTTTGAAGCCCACCCCCAAACATGAGTAATGTTTATCAGCTTAGGAAATTCGTTAATTACGCTCCAGTCTTCAACTTGGCGATCAAGACGTTGAACGACTACGAGACTTTCGTCGTGCTGCCAGTCATTACGAGCTAGCAGAATTTCTAATTCATTAATAGAGATAGTTTTCATTATTGATTCCTTATTATTCCAGAGTCACCGCTGGGTTCGGCTGTGGTGTCCACCACGTATTCTTAACGATATGCATCGGTCTCTTGTTTTGCGCATAGTCCGACTTATTTAGCTAATTGCATACAGCAGGGATCAGCCGCCAAGTTCGCATACACACAATTATGAAGGCTGTCCCTATGGCGATCAGCGAACATCACTGGCGATGGGTATAAATACCTATCGCACCTAAATTCCCAATTGCTTCCATTTCACGACCTTCACTGTCTATCCAGCAGGGCGTACCAATCCGTTAAGGCGTAAGAGCCACCACACTCAAATTAATCACATTAACGATCATTGTCAACATGCGCTTCGCATGATATCGTTTTAGCGATTTTCATCACTCTGACTCGAACCACCAGCACAGCACGGAGGAACCGCGCTTTGCACATCACATGAACGGAGCATTCCCATGAGCGTTACTGCCCTGGAAACCACCCAAACGACTACTCCCTCACCGCTTCCACCGGGCGTCGAACGCCATGGAAGGTCGCTAAGGATCAATTTCATGTATCGCGGAAAACGCTGTCGTGAGGTCGTCGAGCGCGGTCAGTTTGATGAGCTGAGCATCGCAATGGCAGCTCGCTTACGCCAGCAGGTGGTCGACGCGATTGCGGCAGGACGTTTCGACTATTCAAAACGCTTTCCTGGCTCCACAACGGGCAAGCGGCTGCTTGCGATGGAGGTTGGACAGGAGCAGGCAGTTTCCGCCGAGCACGCTCCTAAAAACATCCATCATATGACCGTAGCCGAAGGGGTCGAGGCTTGGTTGAAGACGCAATCGTCAGGCAAATCGAAAAGTACGGCTATCAATTACCGAAGCCGCGCCAGGCATGTCCTTCAGAGATTCGGAGATCGGCGCCTGGCGGACGTGACGACTCAGGAGCTACAGCAGTTCAGGAACCAGCTGGTACGAAGTAGCGCGAACCCCGCAGGCTTATCGCCAAGGTCAGCAAACGATGTTCTAACCGTTGTACGGGAGTTTGGGAGGATGCCAGGAAGAACGACATCACCCTCTCCAACCGGGCTGATGGCATTACCAACCATCGCATGGAGGCCGAAAGCATTGCTGATCCTTTCGATCTCGACGAGATGCAGAAGCTCCTTTGGGCCGACCCGCAAAACATGGCATCAGCCAGGATGGTGGTCTGTAACTGTTGGCTCGGGCTGTCGCGCTCGGAGCTAATCGCATTGGCAGTCGAGGACATCGACCTACCGCGCAGGAAAATTTCAGTCCGCCGAGCTTTTGTGCAAGGCGAACACAAGGCACCGAAGGTTTTGTCGAGAGCCCGAGAAATCGACGTTCTGGATCCGGCAGTCGATCTGCTTCGTCAGATTTTAACTGATGCGCAGCATGCACCGATTGAGGAAATAGAAGTCACTCACCTGGACAACCTCACCATCGGCAAGGAACAGGTGCGCCTGCTCTTTCGCGATCCACGAACAGATATGCCCTGGAGCCAGTCCGCGCTGGATCGATGGTTTAAAAAACACACTGCAAAAGCTGGCGTCAGATACCGAGGATTCAATCAAAGCCGGCATACGTTCGCGAGTCGGGCGCTTTCTCACTTTGCAGAGCCCCAATGGATAATCAGGCAGCTGGGCCATACCGACGATCAAATGCTCAGGAATCATTACGGAAAATGGATGCCGAGCGAGATGACCGCCGCCTCCTCTGCCGTGATGGCGCTCGACAAGGCCTTAAGCGACAAGTGGGACAAACACCGCACCCAGCCCAATGCGGAAGTGGAAGCCCGGCGCGCTCACGTGGCATGAGTCGCCGTGCGAGGCAGCCGCTTCTCGCGGCTTGAGCGCTAAGGTGTTACAGGAAGCGGATCCAAAGCGACGCAGACCTGTTGGCCGGTGTCATTGTCGAGGTAACTGACGCCCATCTTGAGTGTCGGATCCAGCTTCGCGATAAATGAAGAGGTTACGTAGCTCAAGTACCTGTACTGGTGCCCCTCGTAGATGAAACCCATGACCCCTTGGGCCGCGTTGTAACGATCATTCTCTTCTCGCAGCCACTCGACAAAGTCTTTTTGCGACGCAGGGAGCTTGGCGTTGCGTACATTCTCCAAGTGGCTCCCCAACACCGACGCCACGCCCTCGGCAACCAGGAACAAAACCCTCGCCCTCCTGATCAACCTTTGCTGATCGTACGCGCACACCTCAGCAGCGAATATTCTGTTCGCCTCCCACCGGGAGAAAAGCGTTGGACTACCGACCTCAAACGAGATGAGCGACTGCATCTTCCCACCACAAAATAAGACATGAGCTTGGATGAAACCGACCGGTGCTTATGGCCTTAATCACCATTATTGAAGGGACGGGGGAGCTGGATGAACGCCGTTCAGAAGAATAGACAGCATCGTATAAAGCGACTCGAGACCGCCCTCCTCTCGAAATGTCACCACCACATACAAACTGCCACTGTACGTGTGCAGAAGCCAAAATTCTCCGTAGCGGTGCGCCTCGACTACTTGCGAGGTTCGAATCCTATGGCCGTCCGCGAATCGCCCCTGCATGTCTTTTCTAGCGTGACCGTATGTAATGCCGAGGCCGCATCCAGCAAGGAAATAACAGTCGGTCAGATAAGCTGTCACCGGGCGACCGAAGGACGTATTCACGGCACGTCGCAGCTTGGCTGCTATAGGCTCGCCCTTGGTGGAGATTGGCATTTTCATATCATTAGCTCCACGCCAGGATTGAATCCAGTTTCGTCACCTGGATAACCAACGAGGGTTTCGCCCGCCAGAATGACCACATCGGCGTGCGTAAAACCGGCCAGTAAAGGGCTCTCCCTTCAAGATCCAAATCTGACTGGAGATGAATACGCATGACAGGATTCGCTTGTGCGTGGAAAGCATCTGGGCCCACTAACGCCTAGCTGTCCAACCAATAGTCGTCGCGAGCAATACGCCCAAACTCATAGTCGTCATGCTGCTGTGTGTCGTCGAATAAATGATGTATGCGCCGCTCCTGCCGCAGGTACGCCAAGGTCATGAAGAAGCAGCTCTCACACATCCGGACGCGGTAACGCTCACCGTCGTGGCACGCGCCATACCCCCAGTGCGCTTGCAGCACACCGAACTGCTCACCGTACCCAGGCACCCGCGTGGAGGTACCACAGATGTCGCATGGCACATCAGGGTGCCGGTTGTCTGGTACGTCCATGCTCCCCAATATCGGACTGAGCATCAGAAAATCCTCAACACCGTTGTGAGCTCAGCGCTTTTGCGAACCCCCGGGCCAGCAAGCACATAACGGGTATTGCGCGTTCTGAAAATGCACCCATCAGCAAACTCAACCAGTTGCGATGTTCGTACCCAGTCACCCTCGTCGAAACGATGGGCACTGTCATACAACACGCGGCCGGCATACACCATCGCCGGCTGTTGCCCGGACGCCTGTAACGTTTCTCGTATCGAGTCAGGCACGATGAGATCGATCCAGATCCAGTCGCGCACAACACAGAACGGCATCTCAACAAACAACGCAGCCGCAGAACCGCGCGCGCACGCCTCCGCCAACGACATCTCGATGCCAGGCATGACCTCACCCGGGGCGTATAGCAAATGAGATACTTTCTTTAAATCGTCCATATCCTCTTCCCTCTTTGAACCATCCACATCTAACTAGGCAGAATTTTGGCGAAACTTCTCTGCCCCGGTGAACCTGTCCCAAGGATGAACAATCTGTGTCCCAATGAATGTCAGTACTGACTATTACCTATATATAGTTTAAAGATCGAATATGCGGTTTATAGTTATTAACCCTAAACCACTATTAGTACCTAGGCCGGACAGGCGACAAGCCGATCAGGTTGGTCAGGGCTATAGATCCATGGCTCGTTAAAGCGGCCCCGCCTAATGTCATCAATCAACGGTTTGACATCGCTATCAAAATAAGAAGACGTCAGATGGCAATACCTAAGATCAGCCCCGGTCATGGAGGCGCCTAGAAATGAGCAGTGCGAAAAATAGGAGCACCGAAGATCTGTTCGCTCAAGATTAGCGCCGCCGAAGTCAATCTGGCCGAGCCGAATCCCAGGTGCGATTACCCCGGTATCATCTGACGAATAGAATTTGGCATCGCTAAGATCAGCGCGAACGAAACTACTCACTGAACCTACCCATAGGCCAGAGATCAGCGCGCCACGGGCTTCTAAGCCCGCAAAGCTAATGTTAGCTCTGAGCAGCCGCGCACCAAACCGCCACGCCAGTGCGTCACTGAACTCAAAACCACCGAAGTTGGCACCTTTGAATTGTGCGGCTACCGCGAGGGGAATTCCTGTGATTAAGGCTTCTTCAATCGACTCAATGCAGCGCGAGTACGCGTGGATAGAAGGTTGAACAGGGCGAAAGGTATGCCATATCCCCGCTTTAAGATTGAGGTCAATGTACGCCGCCAGATTTTTCTGATTTATAAGAAAATGGTCATAACTGTCGAATCCCCATTGGCGGGCAATCAGCTCAAGGAGTTGGTTGTGGCTAGGAATGTAACCGGAAACGAAACCTTCCTTACTTAACATCTCAATAGAAGCCCTATGGCCTAGCACTATAGTGCGACGAAGCTTGGCCGCTTCTAACCTTAATCCTATCTGACCGACCAGCCGACTCGCCATTTTTCTTCCCCGACCAATTGAAAGTGCGCGCATGATCGGAGCGAGATACTTGGGCGTCAAGCACTTTTTTATCGCACGCCAAACAATTACTGAAGAGCGCTAATTGTAATTAGTGTTTATTAACAAGAACCCCGACAAAATATCCGTAACACACAAACCATTATCTAAACCACACGCCGCGTGTATTACAGATTATCGTGATAGACAGCAGTCGCCTCTGCCCGACCTTTGATCAGGCTAAGCATCGAAAATGGGCGAGCAGCCCGGGCCCCCTAAAACTATCAAAACCGCAACGAACCAGGAGTTGAAATGATCACGTTTGATCTGAGCACCAACTACGCCGAAGCCTTGCTTCACCACGCCCGCACTTCCGAACCTAAAAGCGGTGATCCCCGGGAGGACATGCGCCTTAAGGACGCCCTTGATGATCTAGCTGAAGCGGTACAAAGGCATCTTTATCCAGCAATTGGTCTGGAAGCCCCATGAAGCCTTGTTACCAATCTGTCGTAACGCTTTTCTGATGATGGCTGAGGAGCTCAGACTGGTCTGAAGAAACGGTACGAGGCCAACTCAATCACTGTGTCGCAGATTTCGCTAAGTAGCTGCTTAGCCGTCCGACCTCACCATCGGACGTGACATTGCATGCCTTTGAAGATCAAGGGCCGGCATTCAATAAGCGCGCCCGCTCGCGGTGGTATCACGGATGCATCTTTGGCACTGGATCCACGACTCACCTCCCCGGTGAACCGAGCGGCGCACTCGGAACCTTTCAACACAGGATCGCAAAACCTACAAAATCGCATTTGCGATATAAATTATCGTAAATGCGTTGACAGTCAAGCCAGAGCTCCTTACGATCTCTCGTACCTCAACAAGGAACCCACCATGGATTTCAGTCTTGATAGCGTCGGCAAGCGAGTCGCTTACGCGCGAAAATATCGCAGTCTGACTCAGCAAGAACTAGCTGATCGTGCCGGCATTGCGCAGTCGAGTCTGGCGTCCCTGGAAGCAGGGCGAAACAAAGGCTCACGCAGTCTTGTGAGCCTTGCGAAAGCGTTGGACGTGCCGGCCGAATGGCTAGACAGTGGCCAAAATCACGAACAGATCATGGGGCTGCTTCGCGGCAATTTGCATCAGATACCGTCGGCGGCCGATCAGAGCGTGCAGCGGATGCTCAAGAGTGCCGTTCCCGGTGAGCAGAGCGCGGCATATTTGGAGTCCAGCACCGTTCCTAAAAATTCAGGGACTTCGATTGGCCTAAAGCTTCTGGCCTGGACAGCTCGCTCTCTACTCGATCCCGATACGGCTTACAAACAACATTTGGAACAACAGCGCCGTTTTCAGTGGCCCTTCCCGCACAGCTCGCGCGCCTTTCTGCTCCGGGCTACACGAAACTTCCACATTCCAAGTTTGTGCGAAGATGATTTTCTGCTGATTGAGCCCGACGCTCCAGTTTTGACTGGGCGAGACGTTGTGGTCGTACGCTCTGATGACGCCATTCTGCTAGGCCGCGTCATGGACATACCAAGTGGGCAGTTCCTGTTTTTCGCGATAAACGCCGGCGAGGAAGAGCTGCTTACTTTGGATGCGAGCATGCGCGTAGTAGGAGTCATCGCTAGTCGACTTCAGAGGTTTTGATTTTTCGCCTCAAATTATCGCTTTTACGATATAACGAACATTGTTTAAATAAGGTTTTATAGCTAATGCGCCGAATAATGCGAATCAAAGAGGTGATCTACGTGTGCGGGATAGCACGTAGCACCGTTTACTTGTGGATGAGCCAAGGACGATTCCCTCTGAGCCGGCGAATAGGTGGCGGCTCAGTAGGGTGGTGCAGCAAAGAGATCGAGCGATGGGTAAGCCTTCAACTCGATGACGAAGAGGTTGTCCAGGAGAAAGACCATGAGCACTCATCAAGAGCTCATCAGCATTAAAGAATTTCAGAAGCGGGTATGGGGAGAGAATGGTACACCCTTAAGTCGCCAATCTATCCGCAACCATTTACTCAACTGCAAGCTGCCGGGCAAACAGGTAGTGGGTAATTGGTACGTCGACTGGAACCAGTACCAATTGCAAACCGCTGACATGTTTGTCGAGCAAGTACTTGCGGGTAGGTATTGATGTCTCGTCCCCGTAAAAAAGCAAATCGTGACCTGCCCTTGAATTTGTACTACAGCAAGGACACAAAGAGCTATCGCTATAAGGATACAATTAAAAACAAATGGCACAAATTTGGGCATGATCGCCAGAAAGCCATCAAAAGCGCACAAATTCTCAATGCTAAGCTGATGGTCAGCAGAGATTTGATCGAGGCAGTGATGGCGGAGCACACCCTCACACTACGACAGTTCATTGATGACTATCGTGAGAAGGTTCTACCAGAGAAAAAGCTCAAAACAGCGACGCTCGATCTTTATAAAATCCGACATCGTCAGATTGGTAATGCTCTAGGTGATAAACCCCTAAACATGATCACGCTGAAGCAAATCAGTGATTTTCTGGACGGGTTCTCGCCGCGCGCTAGCAACCAGACACGCGCCACTCTCATCGATCTCTTTAACCATGCAGTTGCACGAGGCCTCTTAGAGACCAACGTAGCTGCCAAAACCATGAAAAGGAGCGAGGACAAGCAACGTAAACGCCATACAAAGGAAGGCATCAAGGCAATCCGCGAGCATGCCCCGCAGTGGCTTAAGAACGCCATCGACCTGGCACTGGTCATTTCGCAACGCCGCTGCGACCTACTGAATCTCCGTTTCGATGGAATCAAAGATGGCTACATGTACCTTATCCAGCAGAAAACAGGCGATCAAACCGACTCTGCCTGGTTAAAGCTGGAGATCACTCCAGCGTTTCAGAAAGTGATCGATCAGTGTCGGGATGATGTGGACTCACCTTTTCTGATCCATAGAAAACCAGATCGCAAGCGCGAATATGCCAACAAAGAGCATCCCACTCAGATCACTGGACACTATCTGAGCACCGAATTCAAAAAAGCCCGGGATGCCGCACGGTGCTACCCACAATACGGCGCAAAAGAGATGCCGGGTTTGCATGAAATTCGCGGTACGTCATTGAAGATGTACCAAATGGCGGGCAAAGATGCACAGAAGATTGCCGGCCATGCCAGCCCTGATATGACCTTGAACTACCTCAAGGGCCACGAGTTCGCCGAATGGGTTGAAGTTTCTCCCGATCTCGACATCAGCGAGTTCACAGACGACTAAGCCGCATGCCGCTTCTACTTAGCTGTCACTGCCAAGATACATGTTGAGCAGCACAACTTCGGCTTTCCTTCGGCGCCAGCTCTCGCTCCAGCTCGGTTAGTCGTCAGTGACGTCTTTCAGCGCATGAAACCCATGGAGCTCCTCATCCCAGAGGTAGCCGCCAAGCTTCGAGATACTGGCAAACCATTCGCGGCGCTCGCCATCAATGTTGAGAACAATCCGGCGATTGTTGACGAAGTCACCGTCGAAGCTCATTGAGTACTCATCGATCTGCAATCTATCGCCCGGCGCAATCACGGCAGAAACTGCAATCCCATCCTTGAACGCAGAGCCCGCTGCCTGATACTCATCCACAGCATCATCTGTGCTCGCATACGCATACACTGATCGACTGATATAGGTGATGGGCTTCGCTGTTCGATTCACCAGCCATACCGGTTGCTTGTCCGAGCACCGCGGGAAAAACGGTATTGCTAAGTACAAGCCAGAAGGCAGCTCCTGCTCGTAGGCGTCAAGGTTAGCCCCCGCGATCAAATCAGCGATCTGTGCTCGACGTTGCGATAGCAGAGCGAACACGTCGTCATCCATTCGGGGGCGAGCGCCGAGAAAAGACTCAAGGGCATCGCACGCAGAGGTCACCCGGGCGTAGCGAGCCAGCGCCTCTGCGTGACGCTCAGCTACCAGTGGGTGGCAGTCGCTGGCCAAGCGTGATGCCCGGCTCATGACCTCATCATGAATCGGTCGGTGATACATCTGATCCTCGTAGTGATACGGCTTTATCGCCTCAGCAGAAAATTTCCTCGTCAGTTCCCTATCGAAGCCACCAGCAGCGAACAAATACTGAGCCCGCCTTCACCGCAGGCCTTAGGCAGGCTGACTCCTAGAGGAAAATCACAATGAGCGATAAAAGCGACCGCGACAACCATGCAAATCAACTGAATGAAAACAACGATGCGTACTGGCAGTCGCGTGGCCATGACGAGCGCCCTGACGACTGGGACGAGCGCTCAGACGAAGATCAATGAGATACCGCGACGGCGTCCAGTGGCAGCCGTTATCAAGTCGATAATCGACTAGGCCTAACGCGTTCAGTCGCACCCAAAAAACTTATTACTGACAGCTCGGCTCATTACCCAAGAGCCGTGATCGCTGTCGCCCAGAGTAAAGGACACTTTCATGTTGAAAATCAAATTCGTCGGCGCAATCGAAGGTGTCAGTGGCTCGTGCACCTGGCTGCATCACACCGATTCTGACACTCAGTTTCTAGTGGACTGTGGCATGCATCAGGGTACGGAGCGCGAGGAATGGGTAAACAGCCAAGCGTTTCCCTTCCAGGCTGCGCGCCTCAAATATGTGCTGCTCACTCATGCCCACATCGATCACTGTGGCCTGCTGCCCCGCTTGGTGCGTGAGGGATTTACTGGCATGGTTTACGCCACCCGTGCAACCCGTGAACTCACCGAGCTGATGCTGCTGGACGCGGCCCGGGTAAGCGGCATGTTTACTGAACACGAAGTGAAGCAGATTCAATGGAGCATTCTGGATGATGACCTCGGTTTCAAATGGGGCCGAATCATCCGCTTGGCCGAAGGCATTAGAATGGCCTACCTGCGCAGCAGCCATATCTTGGGCGCCTGTTTAATCAGTATCAGTTGGAAAGTGGGTGATGCTGATCGCACTATTTGCTTCAGCGGTGACGTAGGTTGCCAGACCGATGAGAACGCCTATCTGCCGCTGATGAAGAGCGGCCAACATCCTTTTGCCGATACGGACTACATCGTTGTTGAGTCCACTTACGGCGGACGTGTGCGGGCACAAGAGCATCAGGATTCCCAGTTACGTCTGGCGCGCCTGGCAGAAGTCATCGCTCACACCCTATTCGTTAAGGGCGGCAAGGTCTTGATGCCTGCCTTCTCACTGCACCGTGCTCAGGAGTTACTGATGGACGTTCTGCAATGGATGAAAGTTAGCCTACCAGAGAGCAGACTGGGACTTGGGCATAGCGGCAATGATCGGCCAATCACAGCCAATGTTCATGCGCCATTGGGCCACGCGGTGACTCAGGTGTATACAAGACATCTGTGCAGCAAGTCGCCTAACGGTAAGTTCAAATACCTGAACGCTGAACTGTGTGAATCACTGGCGATGAATGCCGATGAGATTCAAGCCATGTTGGAGCGTCTGGTAGAGCATGGCCGCTTCAAGGCAGGCGATGTGGACTATCTGAACATGACAAAGCCCAAACAGCCCTCCAATTTTGAGGCCGATATTGTGATCGCCAGCGCCGGCATGTGCGATAACGGGCCGGTGGTCAGCTATCTGGAACGCTGGGGTAACGAGCCACGCAACACCGTGATCCTCACGGGCTATCAGGCAACCGGCAGCAAAGGTGCTGAACTGATGCAGCGTGCTACAGCATCCCCTGTGCCCATGGATAATCTTGCACCTCATCTGGCGGAGGTGATTGATATGTCACCGTACTACTCCGCCCATGCCGATCAACAGATGCTGCTGGATTTCCTTTTCCGCACCGATGGCTATGGCTGTGAAAAAGCCGCGACGCTGCTGATCAACCACGGCAACCCGGAGAGCAAGTATGAACTGCGCAGGGCCGTTCAGATAAGAGCGGAGATCAAGGCTGAAAATGATCGTCATATCAAAGAAGTGCGAATTGCCGATGCCCGTTGGCTGAACCTGGATACAGGTGAAGTGATTGAGCAGAGCGACACTGAGCAAGCATTGCTCAATGAGCTTGAAGTTTTACGACGACAGATCGAGGTTCTAAGCGATAACAAGGGCAAGCAGGCTGAGCCTCTGACTCACGATACCTCCGTTCTGCATGCCGGATGATGCGGGGCAGCTTGCTAAAGGGGCTGCCGTTTGGCAGCCCCTTCAAAGGTTGAAATCACGGTGACTTGACTACACTTTTGCACAACCACCGGCTAGTCAATTAACTTAATAGGCTATGAGTTCCACCAATGTACAGTCAGGCCGATTCCTATGAGCGTTCCGAAAAATATTACCCGACCAATCCACGGGTGGGACATTAGATTTGTTCCAACACTAAGCTTCGGTTTGTTTTGATCCCATTCAGATTCGACTATTTCACCATTGGAAATAAACGGTTTCCAATATGTCGAGATGTGGTTGTTTTGTGGCTCGAAGAAGTCGCTGTGGCCATAATTAAAGTATCTGTCTTTAACTATTGGGGTTTGAAACCCCTTCCTGCCTGAGCTGCCATAACCGACACTTGAGAATGTTGCCAGAACCGGATAAAAGTCTCGCGTTCCAATATCATTTAGTATTGATCTCTTTCCCATTTCCTTGGTGTATAAGCCCCAGCGGTAGCTTGTAGGTATAATACATCCGCACAAAATTATCCGAGAGAACTTTATATCAGGAGAAGTAGCTAATATCCGACTTAGGATGTAGCTGCCGAAGCTGTGCGCAATTACCATAAATTGCGCATTGGGCTCCATGGATCTTGCGTCTCTAATATCTTGGGTAACTTTTTTTATGGGAGTACTACGGATTGGGGAGGCTAACTGCAAGGCAGAAACAAAATTATATCCCAGACCGTGAACATTAGTGTGAGGAAGCGTGCTCAGCTCTTTCTCAACCAGACTATGCCAAGCGCCATCCGTTTGGATACCGTGAATTAGAATAACCACTATTGCGGACGGGTCGTCTTGAATGCCGGCCACCTTAGAATCTGTCAGGCTATCAAATAACTCTAGGTGCTCTTCTGGAACTCGCTGGCGGACGACTTGTAGCTGCCGCAGCCTTTTATTGGTCAATGAGTTATTCCATGTCTCATTGACTAGCTCAACTATTTCAGCGGGCCTCATTCATCACCAAGATATAAGAGGGCTCGATGTTTTCTTCAGTAACAGCGACATCTATGTCTTTTACAGGGTCTCGAACGATTTCTGGAAGCTCCGAATACGAAGAAAATGTTACCCCTCCGCCTGAAGGAACTCGCACCACGAGCTGCCTGCGAAAGACCTCTCCTTCAACCAATATAGTTATAATTCTAGACAGGCGAGAAGTGCTCCCGGCTTGCAAAATATCAAACATCCTGGTCGAATTAAGTCTTATCCGAGAAAAGTCATCCGCTCTTCTGGCTTCAAAGTCTCCCAGGAATTTTTCCATTCTTCGTAAAGCCTCTGCGTCTTGAGGATGTTTACGAATTAAGGGCGATAACTTTTCCGCGTACATAAGAGTAGTCTCCGCCGGAGCATGCTACAGGTACAGCAAATTCATTAACGTCGCCACTTAGCAACAAATGAAGCTCTCGCTGAGGATTCGTTCCAGGTAGTTTAGCGTAAACATTCGTTCCCGTAACGTGACCGTCACTAGCTAAGAAGCTGTCGATAGCGGTCATCGATCCATTATCAGACGAAAGGTTGTCCTCTTGGGAGGAGGACGAAATTTGCAATACAGCCCCTAAATCGTTCACGGCGGTCGAGTTGCTGTATCTGAACTCACTCGAAAGAGTTGCTCGATCTTTATGAATTTTATCTTTCGCCGCACTTAGCGAGACCACGCCAAAACCATCTTGCGGGATGAACTTTCGTATACAGTTTTGCATGACTCTCACCAACTCAGTGTATCTGGTAGAGTTATCTTGGGATGCTATTCGAAGTTCGAGGAGTCCATCGCGATCTAAAGTGGCGACATTCACTGCGCGCTTTTCAGTAAAGCTATATTTTTTAGTTATTTCGCCCGCGTCGCGATCTATCACTTCAGATTGAAAAGTTTTAATTAGACGTTTCTCGACGATCTTAATTGTCAAGCTAACTGGATCATGTGCGCCGTGCTGCAAAATTCGGATATCAACAATAGTCGGATTTTCTGGAAGCTCAATATCCAGCGGCGTGTCAAATAGGCCGTCGAGGTTTTCGTCTTTAGCGATCGCGATTATACGGTTGGGATTGATTAACGCCTTGGCTCGTTCAGGCGTACACTGATACAGAAAAGTGTGCTGCCGCCCGAATTCTTCGACAGTTTGTAGGAGCTCACGCAGGTCTTTTACAGTGAACTTAGCTTGGTTGAGTGCAGGCAAAATGCGCTTTTCATAGAGCTCGTCCCAATTGCCAGAGGTCGGAACGTTTTTGCCTTTCAAAAAATCCTTTACGACTTGCTGGCTGGTTGCATTCCTAAGTAACCCAAAAATAACAACCGATAATTTTTTATCTTCTTCGCTCAGCACCCCGTTGCACTCCTGTCGGTAACTCGATCAGTTGACATAATTTCTGACGAAAATCGAGAGTACTCAGGCGAGATCTTTCAATCTCATGACGGCCTTAGCGCTCCCTCGCTCTCTAATGGCATTCTGTCTTAACGAGACTAGCCATACAACACCAATCCACATGAAGGCATACGAATCGCGGAGCCGGCCTAAAGACATCTGAATGACTGCTTCTGGCCGATTGGGCTCTATCGCGCCCCACGGTTTCGGATGCACCATGCCAGTGAGGATCACAAAAAACTGCTCAAATTCTATACAGACAGGTCAGGGAAAGTGAAAGTGGGTGGACATGTCTGTGCAATCCATCCAGCTAAGACGTATCAAACTGCTCTTTCGGCCAACGGTATGGGTTTGCCTAGCAAATCACGCGCAGTACGGAACTCCTGTTGATAAATCGACATCAGCTCAGAAAGCTCCAGAGCCGAATATCCCTTCCTACTGAGGCCTAGACGCACATGCGATAAGGCCTCAGCAACTCGCAAGATGACAGCCTGATACCAGGCAAACTGCTCCATACCGTGCTTATCAGCTTCCGCAGGGCGAAGCTTTTCAGCCGCGACCACCCTGGATAACTCCAAAAATGATTTAAAGTCAGGGCGCCCCTTTTTCAGCTGTACCCAGTAGCGCAGCAGCCTCATACGCGAGTCGACACCGTTCACGCCACCCTCGCGCCCCCAAAGCTGCCCCAAAAACCTGGTTGCTTTCTGCTCCTGCTGCCAACCAGCCATCTTGGCCAGGCGATCAAGCGCAGATTGCATAGGGTTGCTCCACTCCTGAGCGACCTCATCAAATGCAGGTATCAGCTCCTGGAGCGGAATATCATGAGCCATCCCGTCCTGTTCAACTTGTTCCCAGAACTCTATCGTTAAATCTGCAACACACCACGCTAGAAGGCGCATCAGAACCGCAAAAGTGTCGACGACGTGCACATGGTCGAGCGTAGGGTCGAGTTCAGCCTCCTTATCAGAGGAGAGCACAGCTAAGCGCGCAATTAGAGCCTCCCGCATTGCTGGACAGCCAAAACGATTCACTGTCGACGAATGCGCGTAAACCTTCCACCGCCTCAACCGGCCAAGATCTGGATGAAGATCAATTGCATTGAGGTGCATCGCCTCCTTGACGAAGGCGATCCAAAATTTCTTCGAGACATCCTGAGAGAAAAAATCACTGGCAAGCAGTCCAGCCCATTCATTGCCGGGCGGCCAGAGGTAATCCAGATCGAGAAATCCAGAGAGCACACCAGATAATCCCGCGCTCTGTGCTGCCCGCATTATTCGAACAGAAGCACTGCGTCCAAGGCACGTACCCGGGCTGCACCAGGCCTTAGACATCGTCTTTGCGACGGGCAAATATGGTCGCTCTGCCCGCGTGGCATCCCATACCGCCTCGCGAGAGGTATGAAGCAGTTTGTATACAGCGCCGAGAGAAGGCAGTAATGCGGAGTTTCCAACAACCCTGATAGTTTTCTCACCATCGTCCAGGGATTGAAGGTGCTCATAGAGCTCCTCTGGCGACAGGTTTGCAAACAGGCGATCCATGCTGTTTCCCTTTGCCCAAACGGTACAAGTGGCGGTTCCAGTCCAGACAGCACTCAACGCACGCCCGACACCATAACTAGAGGGGTTTTGCTGAAATTTTGCAGGAATTTTGCAGGGGCCAGAAATAAAAAAATCCAGTCACCGCTAAGTAACTGGATTTCTAGGGTATTTTTGGTCGGGACGGAGTGATTCGAACACTCGACCCCTTGCACCCCATGCAAGTGCGCTACCAGGCTGCGCTACGCCCCGACTATGCTTTCAGCACTGCTTAAAGCGGAACGAACTATACCTTAAACGACTGAATCCGTGAAGTTTTTTCTGGTATTGCTGCTAATTCTTGAGTACATGAAGTACATCTTCAAGCTCAGTGATCATCTGTCTGATGAGCTGCTTGTATTGGGTAGTATCGTCACGCGCTTCATCACCAGACATCCGCTGACGCGCACCGCCAATGGTGAAACCGTGCTCGTACAACAGTGACCGAATCTGCCGAATCATCAGCACGTCCTGCCGCTGATAGTATCGTCTGTTACCCCGCCGCTTCACCGGGTTCAGCTGCGGGAACTCCTGCTCCCAGTAGCGCAGCACGTGCGGTTTAACCGCACACAACTCGCTTACTTCTCCAATAGTGAAGTAGCGCTTACCGGGAATCGTCGGCAATTCGTCGTTATGACTTGGTTCCAGCATACGCTTCGACTCTGGCTTTTAGTTTTTGCCCTGGCCGGAATGTCACGACACGACGCGCCGTAATCGGAATTTCCTCGCCTGTCTTCGGGTTACGTCCCGGGCGCTGTCGCTTGTCTCGCAAGTCGAAGTTGCCGAAACCTGACAACTTCACCTGCTCGTTATGCTCGAGCGCTTGCCGGATTTCCTCGAAAAACAGCTCGACCAGCTCCTTGGCCTCGCGCTTATTCAAGCCTAGCTCTTCATATAGACGTTCGGCCATTTCAGCTTTCGTCAGAGCCCCCATACGCTATTTCCTTAACGTGGCATTTAACCTTTCTTCCAGGGAGGTAAGGATTTGCTGCATCGCACCGCTCACCTCATCGTCGTTTAGAGTGCGCGATGGGTGCTGCCAGGTCAAGCCGACTGCCATACTTTTGCTAAGCGGATCAATACCTTTACCTTCATAAACATCAAATAGCTTGAGGTCAGTCAGGTTCTCCCCCGCAGCATCACGGATGCACTGCATTACATCACCAGCCGATACCTCACGCGCCACCAGAATCGCCAGATCGCGACGCACTTCAGGACAGCGCGACAGTTCATTGAATCGAGGCAGGCGCCCTTCGCTGATCTCGGCGACAAGCAGCTCGAAGAGATAGACCGGCTGGTCGATATCCAGGGCGGCGGCCAACTCCGGATGAAGACTACCGATGTAGCCCACCAAACGCCCTTCCCGCTCGATTCGCGCAGTCTGCCCTGGATGCAGAGCCGGATGTGCCGCGGCAACAAAACCATACGAGGAGGCGTCACCTACATATCCAAGCAGGGCTTCGACGTCGGCTTTCATGTCATAGAAGTCAGATGCCGCACGCTGGTTGCTCCAGGCCTCCGGCAGTCGACTACCTGTCATGACGCCCGCCAGCATCGGCTCCTGCTTCAACTCACCCAACTGGCCAACGAAACGCAGCCCGCTTTCGAACAAGCGCACGCGTGTTTGCTGACGATTGAGGTTGTACTGCAACGCCTTGATCAATCCTGGCCAGAGCGTCGCCCGCATCGCCGCCATGTCCGATGAGATCGGGTTGGCCAGCTGCAGCGGCTCGACGCCAGGGCTGAACAGCTCGAACCATTTGGGATCGATGAAACTATAGGTGATCGCCTCTTGATAACCACGAGCCACCAGCAAACGACGCAAAGCCGGCAATTCGGCGCGGGACTCGGAATTGGCCTCGGGCGCCAGGCGCGCCTGCGGATAACGCACCGGCAAGCGATCGTAGCCGTAAAGGCGACCCAGCTCTTCGATGAGATCGACCTCTAGGCTGATGTCGAATCGGTGACTGGGCACGCTGACTTCCCAAGACTCCTCGCCCAGCGCAACCACACCCAGGCCCAGGGCCGAGAGCAGCGAGACGACCTGATCGTCCTCCATGCTCAGCCCCAACATCTGTTCGATGCGATTTTTGCGCAACAGGATCGGTGCAACGTTAGGGAGATCGGCTTCGCTAACGACCTCGATCACCGGACCAGCGCTACCACCGACAATGTCCAACAGCAGCGCAGTAGCTCGCTCCATGGCGCGACGAGGCAGTTGAGAATCCACGCCACGTTCATAGCGATGCGATGCATCGGTGTGCAGACCATAAGAGCGAGCCTTGCCGGCGAGGGCAATGGTGTCGAAGAAGGCGCTTTCCAGGAAAAGATCCTGGGTCGAGGCGCTGACACCGCTGTGCTCACCCCCCATAACGCCCGCGATTGCCAAGGCGCGCTCGTGGTCGGCAATAACGAGCGTATCGCCACGCAATGTCACTTCCTGTCCGTCGAGCAAAACGAGCTTTTCCTGCTCCTCAGCCATCCGAACCCTGATGCCGCCGTTGACTTCCGCCAGATCGAAAGCGTGCAGCGGCTGTCCTAGCTCGAGCATTACGTAGTTGGCTGCGTCCACTACCGCATCGATGCTGCGAATGTCAGAACGACGCAAACGTTCGACCATCCACAACGGCGTGGGTCGCGACAGGTCGACGCCGCGAATGATACGGCCCAGGTAACGCGGACAGGCTTTCGCTGCCAAGACCTCAACCGGACGCACCTCGTCATGGCTCGCCGCAACGGGAGCGACATCGACGGGAGTGACAGCTGCGCCATAGATCGCACCTACTTCGCGTGCGAGGCCTGCGATCGACAAGCAATCGCCACGATTCGGCGTCAGTCCAATCTCGATACCCGCATCGTTCAAGGCTAGATAAGTTCGCAGATCGCTGCCCACCGGGGCATCATCCGCCAACTCCATCAGACCGCTGTCATCGGCACCAACCTGCAGCTCGGTTTCTGAACAGAGCATGCCATTGGACTCGACACCCCGAAGCTTCGCTTTCTTGATCTTGAAGTCGCCCGGCAACGCGGCGCCGATGGTGGCGAACGGGACCTTCAGGCCGGGACGCACATTGGGCGCACCACAAACCACTTGAAATGTTTCACTTCCATCGCTGACCTGGCACACCCGTAACTTGTCAGCGTCGGGGTGCTGTTCGGTGCTTAGCACCTCACCCACGATCACACCACTGAACTCGCCCGCGACCGGAGTCACCGCATCCACTTCTAGGCCGACCATCGATAGCCGCGCCACCAGTTCCTCACGGGATACCTGAGGATTGACCCATGTACGCAACCACTGCTCGCTGAATTTCATCCTGCTCTCCTATGAATTCTCTGACTGGACTCTGGATCTAGCGAAATTGCGCCAGGAATCTCAGGTCGTTATCGAAGAACAGGCGTAAGTCGTTGACGCCATAACGCAACATGGCGAGCCGTTCGGCTCCCATACCGAACGCGAAGCCCTGGTATTTTTCCGGGTCGATACCGGACATGCGCAATACATTCGGGTGCACCATGCCGCAGCCCATCACCTCCAGCCAGCCGGTTTGCTTGCAGACGCGACAGCCCTTTCCGCTGCACATTACGCACTGCATATCTACTTCAGCAGACGGCTCGGTGAACGGAAAGAACGACGGGCGGAAACGTACGCCCAGCGGCTTTTCGAAGAATACGCGCAGGAATTGCTCAATCGTCCCTTTCAGATCTGCGAAGCTGATGTCCTCGTCGACCAACAGACCTTCGACCTGATGAAACATTGGAGAGTGAGTGATATCCGAATCGCAGCGGTAGACCCGCCCCGGACATACGATCCTGATAGGCGGTTGCTGCGACTCCATAGTACGCACCTGAACCGGCGAGGTATGGGTACGCAGCAGCATGTTGGCATTGAAGTAGAACGTGTCGTGCATAGCCCGAGCCGGGTGATGGCCTGGGATATTGAGCGCTTCGAAATTGTGGTAGTCGTCTTCGACTTCAGGCCCTTCCGCGACGCTATAGCCGATATGACTGAAGAACTGCTCGATTCGCTCGAGCGTGCGGGTGACAGGATGCAGGCCGCCGGAGGCCTCACCCCTGCCAGGCAAGGTCACGTCGATCCGCTCAGCAGCCAGCTTGGCTGACAGAGCAGCCTGCTCCAGATCCGCTTTCCTGGCGTTCAGCTCATCCTGGACACGGCTCTTGGCGGCGTTGATCAGCGCACCAGCTTGAGGACGTTCCTCAGCAGATAGCTTGCCCAAGGTCTGCATGACTTGAGTCAGTTCGCCCTTCTTGCCGAGATACTGGACCCGGACCTGCTCCAGGGCGTTGATGTCTTGGCTACGTTGCACCGCCTCGAGCGCTTGCGAGACCAGTGCATCCAGGTTTTCCATGTACAACCTCCAGAGGTTCTTGCAGAACCGCACCAAGCGATCAGCGTTCGGCCTTCATGCCTGGTGCACTTTTGCAAATGCCCCTTCAGATACGAAATAGGGGAAGAGCCAGGCTCTTCCCCTATCGGTGACGCTACGAATCCGAAGATTCGATTGTCGATGGGCTTAGGCCAGAGAAGCTTTAGCTTTTTCGACAATCGCAGCGAAAGCTGCTTTTTCGTTCACTGCCAACTCGGCCAGAACCTTACGGTCGATTTCGATCGCTGCTTTTTTCAGGCCAGCGATGAAACGGCTGTAGGACAGACCATTTACACGCGCACCGGCGTTGATACGAGCGATCCAAAGAGCGCGGAACTGACGCTTCCGCTGACGGCGGTCACGGTAGGCATACTGGCCAGCCTTGATCACCGCCTGCTTGGCAACGCGGAACACGCGCGAACGTGCACCGTAGTAGCCTTTGGCGAGTTTCAGAATTTTCTTGTGACGGCGACGAGCGACGACGCCACGCTTAACACGAGCCATGAGTTATTCCTCTGAGTCTTGACCGAATTAACGAACGCGCAGCATGCGCTCTACTTTTGCGTTATCAGACGGGTGCATCAGAGATGTACCACGCAGCTGACGCTTACGCTTGGTAGACATTTTGGTCAGGATGTGGCTCTTGAAAGCGTGTTTGTGCTTGTAGCCATTCGCCGTCTTTTTGAAGCGCTTCGCAGCGCCACTTTTAGTCTTCATCTTTGGCATGTTCGGTACTCCACAGTGTGGGTGATTTCAAATAACCGCAAGGCCTGCCAGTGCCCTGGTGGTTACTTTTTCTTCTTGGGAGCGATGACCATGATCAGCTGGCGTCCTTCCATCTTTGGATGCTGTTCGACCGAACCGTATTCAGCCAGGTCAGTCTCGACCCGCTTCAACAGTTCCATCCCCAGCTCCTGATGCGCCATCTCACGACCGCGGAATCTCAACGAAACCTTGGCCCTGTCCCCGTCACTCAGGAAACGTACCAGGTTGCGTAGCTTGACCTGGTAGTCGCCCTCTTCCGTCCCTGGACGAAACTTTACTTCTTTGACCTGGATCTGCTTCTGGTTCTTCTTCGCTGCAGCGACCTGCTTCTTCTTCTCGAACAGGTGCTTGCCGTAGTCCATGATCCGGCACACAGGAGGAACCGCATCGGCGGATATTTCCACCAGATCCAACTTGGCTTCTTCAGCTATACGAAGCGCTTCATCAATCGAGACGATGCCAACCTGCTCGCCATCAGCACCAATCAAACGGACCTCACGAGCCGAGATATTCTCGTTGATCGGGGCCTTGGGTGCAGCTCGTTTATCCTGTCTCATTTCACGCTTAATAGTCATTACTCCAATTCTTGGCGACCAC
>Ga0163199_1000064_pt1 | contig 66797 bp, 62 predicted proteins | sample PL_2010_150m_FD_113537 | JGI IMG/M metagenome (GOLD analysis project Ga0163199, IMG submission 113537) | Freshwater microbial communities from Powell Lake, British Columbia, Canada to study Microbial Dark Matter (Phase II) - PL_2010_150m | ecosystem: Environmental > Aquatic > Freshwater > Lake ...
CGTTGATGAAAAATGGCTCGTGCCACACTTCGAGAAGATGCTGTACGACCAGGCACTTCTCGCCCGTGTGTATGTGCATGCTGGCATCGCACTCGGCGAACCTCGATGGTTGCAAGTTGCTAGTGAAACACTCGACTACGTGTTGCGAGATCTTTGTTCTGATGATGGTGGCTTTTATTGCGCACAAGACGCTGACTCGACTGATGAACAAGGCCATAGTGTCGAGGGCCACTTCTACGTCTGGTCACAGCAACAAGTCAAAGACGCGCTACCAACCGAACTACACGATGTTGCACTTGAGTGGTACGAAGTGACAAGCGAAGGAAATTTTGAGGGATCAAATATTTTGAGCAGACTGCACCATCGCGGCGATCTGCAACGCAGCACACAAGTTGAAAGAGCACGCGCACTGTTGCTTGCTCAGCGCAACACACGTGCGTGGCCTGGCCTCGACAACAAGGTGCTCACCGAATGGAACGGCCTCATGTTGGCAACTCTTGCCGAGGCGGCCGCACTCTTGCAACGCCCAGACTGGCTAGCAGCCGCAATCAAGAATGGCGAGTTTCTCATCGAGCAGTTGGGCCCCCAACTAGGGTCGGCATCGCGCTCCTGGAAGAGAAGTTGGCAGCGCGATGGCAATCCGCGCGCACAACATACTGCGCTTGGCGCCGACCTCGCACAACTCGTCGACGGATTCACCAGACTTGGGGAAGCTTCGGGACAGGCCCGATGGATCACTCATGCCAAAGATGCTGCTGAAGAGTTGCTGATGAGTTACTGGGACAACGAGCACGCTGGATTTTTCACCACACCTCACAACGGCGAACAACTCATTGTTCGCCAAAAAGACCTGATGGACAACGCAACGCCTTCAGCCAACTCAACTGCTGCTATGGCGCTCTATCGCCTAGCGGCACTCACGGGTCAAGAGCACTACGCAAGGCATGCTGATCAGATTCTCAATTTGCTCGCTGGCATTGCATCGAGTGCACCAACAGCGTTTGGCAATTTGCTTGCAGCGGCTCATCTACGAGAGTCGGGCATCACCGAAGTTGCAATCACAGGAAAACGTGCTGATCTCGTTACACAACTTCAAACTCAGTGGTTGCCCACCGTAGTGTGCGCATGGGGCGAGAACTATGACTCACCTTTGTGGCATAGCCGCAACGATGACTTGGCGTATGTGTGCCGTCAGTACGCATGCATGGCGCCAGCGCATGACGCTGCGTCTTTCGCCAACGCGCTTCACGCTGCCCTACAACCAGACTTGAGTTAATTCACCAAGCGTTGTGATGAATAATTTCATCTGGTGTACGACGAGTTCGTGTTGCGCTCGATCCCAGGCCTTGATCAGACTTATCGTCAACGAGCGGCCAGCCAATTGCAATCGCTCCAATCAACTGCATCTCGTTTGGCACGCCGAGTCTGTTGCACAACTGCTGTTCGCCATTAAAGACTGCAAAAAATAATGCGCCTAAACCCGCATCTTGGGCTGCCAGCAACATCGTCATCGCTGCAAACGAAGCATCGACTGTCCAATATGGCGTTGGCCACGATTCAACCCCGATGCCTAGTCCAGTTTGTGACTTGTCTGGTTCTGCATAACGCTGCACATAGGCAACAGGATCTGCAAACACAAGCGTGATAATCGGTGCGTCAAGCAATTGCTTCCAGCGAAATGCTGCGCGTTTTTCTGTTGCAAGAGTGTCGTCCCAAAACTTGGTTGTGTCATTTCCCGAAATGACGACGGCATGCCATCCCTGTGTCTTGCCAGCCGAAGGTGCGCGCGAACCGAGTTCAACGATCTCGCCAATCAATGCCGGGTCGACTGGCTGACTTGAAAAGGCGCGGGTCATGCGCCGATTGCGCACAACGTCGGCAAACTCCAACGTTGACTCTTTAGTGTTTGCCGAGTTTGGCGAGAGACTCGGCCATTGTCCAGCCGTGCACAATGACAACACCGCTCTTGGCCTTGGTGGCGGTGGCAAATTGTGCTGCCACGTCGGCATCGATTTTTTCTGGCTTCAACGTCTCATGATCCAAAAATCCGCTTTGACCATTTGTCTTGACTGTAAAACTCTGGTCGTCATACGAAGCCTCGACTCCGAAGCGACGCGCTAAACGCTTGCCCCAGGCACGCTCCTCACCAACTGCGCGGTGATCTGGACGAGGAATCATTTCAGTCAATGACTTAAAAGCTTCAAGACCGGCTGCAGATGCAAATCGCGAACCAACAACTACATCTTCGTCTGGAAAAGCCATCAATGCGCGGTGATAGGCCTCGCCCATCAAACCCTTGAGGACCATGTCTCGCTTGGAAGATTTTTTGACGCTCATCATTCCGAGCAATACACACGGCGTGCCGCCAATTCGTTCGAGTGTAGAAAACGTAAAACCCAGAATCTTGCCGTCAACTCGGGCGCTTGTAAACAACACCCACTCGTCTTTGGCCTTCGAAACTGGACCGATTCCAAAGGCTCCACCCATAGCGGCCAACTCGTCAAGTTCGGCATCTGTCAGAGACCCGCAATCTCGTGTCTCAACTTCAACTGCCATGCCTACAGTCTGCCAGCAAAACTCTGGTTTTATGCAGAGGTCGTCTACACAATCGTTGCAACATCCCCAAACGATGCTCGCAATTGACCCATAACTCGGTCTAAGTTGACCGTGAATTCGGCACCAAGACTGACTGCCTTGTCCTCTGAAATGTGCAACATCACGGGCGAGTCTCCTGGGTGCTCCTTAAGAACCGCATACAATTGCGCAATCAATGACTCGGTCATTACGTGGGCATTGAACTTTAAGTGCAGTGAGTCTTGAGTGGAACGAAGACCTTCAAGCACAATAATCTCGGTTGCCATAAACCCGACTTTTGCTTCGTCGCGCGCATCCATTCTGCCTCGCACCGAAATCAGCATGTCATCAGCGATCTGATGTCCATATTTCTCGAGAGTCTTTGGAAACACCGTCACCTCGATAACACCCTGCAGATCCTCCAACATAAATGTTGCCATGAGGTCGCCTCTTTTTGTGTAGCGCCTATTCACTTGGTTGACAATGCCACCGATCGTCAAAAATTTGCCATCTTCAGATTCGAGCGCTTCAGGAATCGAACAATCAACGCGACGCCGAAGTGCGCCCTCGATACCCATGAGCGGATGGTCTGACACATAAAGACCAAGCATCTCTTTTTCAAATTTGAGTTGTTCGGACTTCTCGAAATGCAAGTCTGGAATAATCTGTCGCTCGCTAAAACCGCCTTCGGTTTCTTCCATCTCGCCAAACAGACTCATCACTCCTTGATCTTTCTCTTCACGTCGCTTGAGCGTTGTGTCAATAATCGCGATAAACGACGTCAACAACCCTCTTCGCGGATGACCCAGTTTGTCGAATGCTCCCGCCTTGATCAGCGACTCGATGGCTCGCTTATTCAACACATCTGTCGGGACTCGTTCTGCGAAATCATAAAACGACTCAAACGGCCCGTGCAGCCTGCGATGCTCCACGATCTTGGTGCTGAGACCTTCACCAACATTGCGAATTGCAGATAAACCAAACGTGATCTTTCGAACCTCTTCCTCTAGCACTGGCTCGAAGTTGACTCCAGACAGGTTGATATCGGGCGTCAGCACAACGATGTTGTTCATCCGGGCATCAGAGAGATACACCGCTGCCTTATCGTAATTTGTCTTAACGCTTGTGAGCAAACACGCGAGGTACTCAACCGGAAAATGGGTTTTCAAATACGCGGTCTGATACGAAATCAATCCATATCCGTACGCGTGACTTTTGGCAAATGCGTAGTCAGCAAACTTCTCGATGATGTTGAAAACTTCTTTTCCAAGTTTGAGCCCATAGCCCAAGTTGACGCAACCCTCTTCAAAGCCAGCACGCTGCCCAGCCATAGCTACCGGATCTTTTTTTCCACACGCTTTTCTCAGTGTGTCGGCTTCGGCAAGCGAGTACCCCGCAAACTTCTGAGCAACGCGCATCACGCTCTCTTGATAAATCATCAAGCCATAGGTGTCTTCTAACAACGTTTTGGCATCCTCATGAAAATATGTTGGCTTTTTGCGATCGTTCTTATAGTCGGCAAAATCGTTGTGCATATTTTCGCTCATTGGTCCAGGGCGATACAGCGCGAGCACAGCAGAAAGGTCTTCAAACTTTTGCGGAATGAGCGAACGCAGCAATGCCCTCATCGGGGTGCTCTCGAGTTGGAAAACGCCAATCGTGTCACCGCGTGCAAGCAATTCATACGTTGCCTCATCGTCGATGGGCAAATTATCGACATCAAAATCCGCGTCTCGATGCTCGCAGATCATGGCCATCGCATCACTGATGACATCGAGATTTCTCAATCCCAAGATGTCCATCTTGAGTAGACCAAGGGCTTCAACACCGTGCATTTCAAACTGAGTGACAACCGGTGCATCTTCGGGTGCTTGGCCCTGCTCGGTTTTGCGTTGAATAGGCAAATACTCTGTCAGCTTCTCTTTGGTGATTACAACTGCAGCTGCATGAATTCCAACGTTGCGCTTGAGACCCTCTAGACCACGCGCCACATCGATCACTTCTTTGACTTCGCCATCAGATTGGTAGAGCGCACGCAATTCGGCCGCCGCACGATAACCATCTTTGTGATTATCCTTTGGGTCTACTTCAAGACAGTAGCGAAGCGGAGTGTCGCGACCCATCACAACAGGTGGCATCAATTTGGCAATTTTGTCGCCCACGATATATGGCTTGCCAAGTACTCGTGCAGCATCGCGCACCGCGTTGCGCGCTTTGATGGTGCCAAACGTGATGATTTGAGCAACGTGATCACGTCCGTATTTGTCCGATGCATACCGAATCATCTGGTCGCGATATCTCGAGTCAAAGTCCATATCAATATCCGGCATCGTGATGCGGCTTGGATTGAGGAATCGTTCAAACAGCAAGTCGTACTTGATCGGATCAAGGTCGGTAATGCGTAGGCAATACGCCACAGCACAGCCGGCAGCCGAGCCACGGCCCGGTCCAACACGGATTGAATTGTCGCGCGCGTAACGAATCATGTCCCACACGATCAGGAAATACGAGCTAAATCCCATTTGCTCGATCGTTTGAAGCTCGTAGTTCAATCTCTCGACAACTGCAGGTGGCAATTGTGCGCCCCATCGCTCCTTGGCGCCCTCCATGGCCAAGTGATGCAAGTATCCACCGTCGGTTTTGAAACCTGAGGGCAACTCAAAGTTTGGTAGTACAGGATTTCCAAACTCAATCTCCACATTGGCGCGCTCGGCAATCCACAGCGTGTTGCTACACGACTCTGGAATATCTCTAAACAGCCACTGCATTTCTTGTGCGCTCTTTAAATAGTGTTCGGTTCCCTCAAACTTAAATCGGTTTGGGTCAGACATGGTGCAACCTGTCTGCACGCAAAGCAATGCATCGTGCGCCGAGTGATCCTCTCGCTTTGTGTAGTGAGTGTCATTCGTCGCGAGCAAGGGAGCACCAATCTTGCGCGCTAACTCGACCAATAATGGATTGGTGCGCTGTTGGTCAGCCAATCCATGATCTTGCACTTCGATAAAGAAATTATCTTTACCAAAAATGTCTTGTAGCCGTCCTGCACAATCTTGCGCTCCAGTGATGTCGCCCTTCATCAACCGTTGCAACACATGACCACCGAGACAGCCGCTCGTTGCGATCAATCCTTCGTGGTGCTCATGCAGCAATTCCCAATCGATACGTGGCTGATAGTAGTAGCCCTCCAAAAACGCGCGGCTGGACAACTGAATCAAATTTTTGTAACCAACATTGTTCTCGGCCAACAATGTCAAGTGGTAATACACCTTGCCACCCGATTCGGTTTCACCACCCGAGTCGTCAACTCGTCCGCGCCGCGCAGGTCGTTCGGATCGGTGCTCGTGCGCCATATATGCCTCTGTACCAATGATCGGCTTGATGCCTTGCTCTTTGCATTGGCGATAGAAATCGAGAGTTCCGTACATGTTGCCGTGGTCGGTCATTCCCAATGCGGGTTGACCGTCGGCTACTGCAGCCGCCACGAGCTCATCAAGTCGCGATGCTCCATCCAACATCGAAAACTCGGTATGGACATGCAAGTGGGTAAACGCGTCGCCCACTGTCATCCCCTTTCGTTCGTTGTCTCAGCCAAAAAAGGCGTGTTGGAGAGCAGACATTATCAGCGGGGTGTTTGTCGCTGGTGCATAGAGTTGCCGTTCACCCGCAACCCCTCAATATCTCGTTACAGGTAGGTTCCAGGACGATCTTCGGTCTCTGGAGCATCGGGACCGCCTTGCCCGCTTGGAAGCTGTCGCAGTTGATTCAGTTGCTGGTTGGCGGCAAGTTGCTGAGCAAAAAGAGTGGCTTGAATACCGTGAAAGAGACCTTCAAGCCATCCGACGAGCTGAGCCTTTGCCACTCGCAATTCGCTGTCTGACGGCGTCACACCATCACGAAACGGCAATGACAACATCCTCAACTCTTCGGCCAAGTCTGGCGAAAGCGCTTCGGTCAATTCGACAATCGACCGTTCATAGATCTCGGCAAGACGCTCTCTAGCCGGGCCATCCATTGTCATTGAATGCACTTCGTCAAGCAACTGCTTGATCATCGACCCAATGCGCATCACTTTGGCTGGCGCAGTCACTGTCTCGTTTGGAATCTCAGGTGGATTGGCTGCTGCGGCATTTTCGTTATTTGAGACAACTTCAGTCATGTCTGTATTCTCTCACGCCCGATGTGCGATTGCCAACAACGGAACGTGCATTTCTGCATCGGTAAGCGATCCATGCCGACAGATCAGTTGATAAGGGCCAGTGTCATTTGGCTCATGAAAGCTGACATCGCTAAACGGAACAAGCGCCACATCACCAAGTCGTTTACGAGCGGCATCTGTCACGCGTGGCCCAAACCAGCCGTTATCGATCGTTTCTTCGCGAGTGACGACCCACGCGACATCACCATAATGTCCTTGCGCGCTTGCAACTAACGACTGCACTGCTCCACTGCGGGCATGCAGCCATCGAAATCTTCCTTCGCCCGACTGATAGGCAACATGATCGAGCACATCGCGGTGTGGCGTGATCGATGCATCGCCTACGTGTACCTGTCCGTGGTCGGCAGTCACCAACAGCACACTGCCCGGTGTGAGTTGTTCGACAACATCGGCAACCAAACGGTCTGCTTGACGCAACTCTGCGTTGTAGTACTCACCAAAACCACGCTCATGAGCAATCTTGTCGACGCCGTCGTAATACGCGTAAACAAATTTCTGCCCTGCTCGCAACAACAATCCGACTTGCACCGCAATACTCGAGGACGATCTCCATCCCATCGGTCGCGATCCGCGCAGATGGGCTTCAGTGAATGCAGAACCCTCAAGTTCGGCTTTGCTCAACACAGGCACAGAAGCGCCCATAAAGGGAGGGCATGGTTGCACTATCTCGGGCGGATACGTTGTGCGCAAATCACCCTTTTCGTCGCCCCAACGAAGCATCTGCATCACATGCCGACCCATATCCATGCGGTATCCCATGAGACCATGCTCACCCGGCGTCAAACCTGTAGCTATTGATGTCAGCGCCGTGACGGTCGTTGTGGGTGCGACTGTTGTGATGAATCCACCCTGCATTGACGCCAAAGTTGGGGCGTGCGCGAGGTTGCTTTGCAACTGATGCCAGCCAAGTCCGTCCACCACGAGTAACACGACCTGATTGGCCCCCTGCACCACGGGCGGCATCCATGACGGCACTGTTTGGGTGCCTCGCGGCCCGAGAAGGCTTGGAATAATGCTTGAGACACAACCCCCGAGATAGTTGGGAAGGGTTGGAAGTAACACGCGATCTACACTACAACCGTGCGTGTATCTACTCGGGGCGACTATGCATGTCGCGCTCTATTGTCTCTTGCTCTCCATGAAGGCGAGCCCGGACCTACCTCGGTACGCGATATCGCCACGCGCACCGCACTTCCGCAGCCTTATCTTGAGCAGATTCTTCTTGTTCTCAAGGGTGCTGGACTCGTCAAGTCAAAACGCGGAGTCGGCGGTGGGTACACACTCTCGCGGCCTCCAGAAGAAATTTTGCTCTCGCAAATAATTGCGGCAGCCGATGGTCCGATCAGTCTTGGTGATTTTGGCAAGCCGCACCAAGATGGTTCGTGCGACCATGAAGGTCACTGCGTACTACTCGCTATCTGGAACGTTGCTGGTGAACACATGCGCGAGCATCTCGAGGATTACACACTTGCCAAGATTGCATCAGCCGCAAAAGGCACATCACCTTGGCCAGAATTGCATCACTAGCTACATTTCAACTGCAGCGCGCAAGTAACACTTTCATATCAATGGGCATCTCGGCCTCGAACGACATTGATTCTCCTGAGACCGGGTGAACAAATGCCAATTGTGCTGCATGCAACATTGGGCGTGGCGCCGAGAGCGAACTGCGTGCTCCCCCATATGTTGAGTCGCCAACGACGGGATGACCAATTGATTCGAGGTGGACTCGGATTTGATGCGTCCGACCAGTTTCAAGATTGCATTCAACAAGCGCGCATGGCAACGGCAAGTCAAATTTGGACTTGACTTCAAACCGTGTGCGCGCAGCCTTGCCATCGACTACAACGCCCATGCGAGTCGGATCCTTTTGATCGCGGCCAATGGGCGCGTCGATTGTTCCCGACAACACGGTCGGGTGTCCCCACACCAGAGCCAGATATGTGCGCTTCACTTCACGCTTCGACAATGCATCGACCAATGCTTCGTACGCTGCTTGCGTTCGCGCCATCACCATGAGCCCTGTAGTGCCTGCATCCAGCCTGTGTACAACGCCAGGTCGCAATGGGTCGCCTGCCATAGCCATTTCTGGATACTTGGCAAGAGCGCCATTGACCATGGTGCCAGTTGGATTGCCTGCCCCTGGGTGCACTACCAAACCTGCGCGCTTATTGATTACCACAACGTCTTTGTCCTCAAAGACAACATCGAGTACGACAGAAGCATCGGCAGTTGGCAATTCTTTTTTGGGGAGTAACGCGGTGTCAATCTCGATCGTGGAACCTTCGGAAATTTTTACTTTTCCTGCCTCGGCGCATACTCCGTCCACAATTACGCCACCAGCCTTGATCAGTGAGGCTGCAGAGGCACGACTGACGTCTGCAATCAATGCAACAATTCGATCAAGTCGCTGATCATTGAGGGCTGCCGGAATTATTTCATTCAGCACTGTTGACCGTCCCTGTGTTGTGTTGAGTTGAAGAATGTGACTGGTACTTGAGCATCGCTCCAATCATTGTCGCGGCTCCAATCATGATTGCCATGTCAGCGACGTTAAATACTGGCCACCATTGAAAATCGATGAAGTCGACTACTGCTCCCCGCATCCAACCAGCACCACGAAACAAGCGATCCAAAATATTGCCTAGAGCACCGCCAATGATCAATCCGGTAGCCAACCGCGTGAGAGCGTTGTCGGCTCGACGCAATGAAAGTAACAACAGCACAACAACAACGAGCCCAATGACGCCTATGACTGGCCCAATTCCGGTTCCGCGAGAGAACGCCATCCCCTGATTATGGGTCAGATTGAATTGCAGTGTCCAGATCACGTGGATGACATGACCGTCATCCAGATCTTTCACAGCCCAAGTCTTTGACAATTGATCGAGCAGCACAATGCACGCCGCGATCGCAAGGCTCGTGCGCGTCGCTTTCATCAAGACAGCGCGGCTACTGATTGGTGGTGTTTGGAGTGCCGCTGGATCGGCGTCGATCATCGACGACCAATGCCACCGACACGTTCAAGAACCGATTCGGTTGTCTCAGGAATTGCCTTCAAACGCTCACGCGGAATTGCCAAGCCGCTGTGAATGGAATACCCATACTCACCGGTCTTGATTCGCTCGAGAGCAGCGTCTAATTCTTCGGCAATCTGTCGGGCTTGGGCCGACAACATGAGGTCACGCGAGCGTTCAACCACCATGGTGTCTCCCTCTCCGCCTTCTTCATCAAACTGCACATCGCCCATCTCTACATCTTGAATCAGCGAGTTTGCCTCATCATCAAGTCGCAGTGCTTGGCGAAGCAGTACGGACTTCTTTTCCAACATTGCCTCGCGCTGACCTGCCAAGAATTTGAGATCAAATTCTTTTGTCGCCTGGATTCCGTCGGCAAACTCTGTTTTGACAATTACTGGACGCGGTGGTGGCTCTGGCTTTCGCTTTGCTCGCAATGCGGCTTCGCGCGCTTCTTCTTTTTCGGCAGCTAATGCAAGTCGAGCCGCTTCCTTTTCATCACGAAGACGAGCCTTTTCGGCGTCTTGTGCAATCTTGAGCGCCAGTTTTTCGGCAGCGATGCGAGCCTTTTCTTTGGCTGCTTCCTTTGCGGCAATTGCTTTCAACTTCTGGCTGGCAGCAAGATCTTTTTTACGCTGAGCCGCAATCTTCTTGCGCTCCGTCTCTTTGTCGCGTAATGCTTTTTTGCGCGCGGCATCTGCGACCTTTTTGGCTGCAACTTTCTTCGCTAATTCAGTTTTCTTTTCCAGCGCAGCCTTCTTTTGGGCTGCAGTCTTTTGCGCTGCTATCTTTTTAGCCAATTCAGTTTTCTTCGCCAACTCGGCTTTCTTGGCTAGCACGGCTTTCTTCTGAGCTGCGGCCTTTTGTGCTGCTACTTTTTTTGCCAATTCGGCTTTCTTGGCCAATGCAACCTTCTTTGCCAGCGCGGCTTTCTTCTGTGCCGCAGCCTTTTGATCTGCAACTTTCTTGGCCAATGCAACCTTCTTGGCTAGCGCGGCTTTCTTCTGCGTCGCTATTTTTTGTGCAGCCGCCTTTTGCGCACCAATTTTCTTGGCTAGCGCGGCTTTTTTGGCTAGCGCGGCTTTCTTTTGTGCTGCGGCCTTTTTCTTTGCAAATGCTGTTGGCATGATTCCCTCTCGAACTTGGCGCTTTACCGTACTTGATCAACACCTATATGGACGGGATTCCCGTCTAATTCCCCAGTGGGTTCTAGGTCTGAAACCCATGAAATCTGCTGTGCCAGAGTTTCCGAGGCAATATATGCCTCAAACTGAGACACTTGCGCCTGCTGGTGCGCAGTCAATCCAAGTGTCAACACAATTCGGTCCGAAACAGCCAAACCCTTCTCGCGCCGAGCCTGTTGCACCATGCGCACGATGTCGCGCGCCGCACCTTCGGCCAATAGAGCATCAGTCAATGCAATATCCAACAACACAATTCCCTGTCCGTCGGCAAGAGCAGAACTGGCCATCGTTTCTGTGTCACCTGTAGCGGCGACCAATTTGACCTGAAATTCGTGTGGCTCGAGTGCGACTCCACCTGCAATGACTTCATCGCCATTGATCGACCAGTCTCCTTTTTTCACCGCCACAATCACCTGTTGTGTGTTGGCACCAAGTCGTGGCCCGAGTGCTGCAGGAATGAGTTGCAATTCGTGCTTGGCAACTTTTCCAAGTTCGGTTGTCAGCGTCACCTTTTGCACGTTCACTTCATCGGTGATGATCGAGACGAATGATGCGAGTGCACTAGCAAGTGGAGAAGCAACAGTGAGTTCTGCAAGCGGAAGTCGCACTCGGCGAGCATGCACTTTGCGCAACGACAACGTAGTTGAACACACATCTCGCACCTGATCCATGACCACTTCTAGCTGTGCATCTGCCGGGATAACACTCGCGTCTGGCCAATCTTCAAGATGCACACTTCGTGCGCCAGTTAATTCTTTGTAGATCTTTTCGGTGGTCAGCGGCAAGAGCGGAGCAGCAATACGCGTGAGCACCTCCAAAACCGTGTGCAAGGTATCGATGGCGTCTTTCTCGCCTTTCCAAAAACGGTCTCGGCTGCGGCGGATATACCAGTTGGTGAGAACATCCAAGAATGATCGAACTTGTTGGCAAGCATTGAAAATGTCGTATTCATCCATCGATGCAGTTGTGTCTTCAATCAAACGCTTCAGTTTGGAAAAGATATACCTGTCGAGCACATTCGTGGAGTCGTACCGAACTTCGCCCACCATCGACTCGGCATTTGCATAGAGCGTCAAGAAATACCAACTATTCCACAACGGCAACATCACTTGTCGCACAGTGTCGCGAATACCTTCTTCGGTAACCGCAAAGTCTGAGCCACGCAAGATTGATGATGACAAGAGATACCAGCGCATTGCATCGGCGCCATAGGTATCAAATACATTCATCGGGTCTGGATAGTTGCGCAAACTCTTCGACATCTTTGCGCCATCATCGCCCAACACAATTCCGTGACTCACGCATGTCGAAAATGCCGGGCGATCAAACAACGCGGTAGCCAAAACGTGCAATGTGTAGAACCAACCGCGCGTCTGACCGATGTACTCGACAATGAAGTCGCCGGGGTTGTGCTGATCAAACCACTCTTGGTTTTCAAACGGGTAATGCACCTGAGCAAACGGCATTGAACCACTCTCAAACCAGCAGTCGAGCACTTCGGGCACTCTGCGCATCATCGACTTACCGGTTGGATCATCGGGGTTTGGGCGCACCAAATCATCAACAACTGGGCGATGCAACTCTGTGACCTTCTGACCGAAGTCTCGTTCTAATTCGGCCAAACTTCCGTACACATCAATACGCGGATACGTCGGGTCATCGCTGCGCCATACCGGAATGGGTGAACCCCAAAACCGATTACGACTGATTGTCCAGTCGCGTGCGTTTTCAAGCCACTTGCCAAAACTCCCGTGTTGCAGATGCTCAGGCACCCAGGTGATCTGTTCGTTCAATGCAAGCATTCGCTCTTTTACGGCAGTCACGTTGACGAACCATGAACTCACTGCTTTATAGATCAGTGGCGTTCCCGTTCGCCAACAGTGTGGGTAGGCGTGGTCATATGTTTCGTGACGCAACACCACACCGCGAGTCTTGAGCTCTTTAATGATCAACGGGTTTGCGTCAAAAACCAACTGGCCTTCATATTCGGGAACTTCGCTTGTGAACTGTCCCCGACTATCTACAGGTACAACTAACCCAATCCCATTTTCGCTGCACACACGTTGGTCGTCTTCACCAAAGCCGGGTGCAAGGTGAACCACGCCGGTTCCATCTTGCGTGGTCACGAAGTCGCCTGCGAGAACCTTGAATGCTCCTGGCTGATCAGCGAAATACGAAAACATCGGCGTATAGGAGCGTCCAACCAATGTCGAACCAAGCACCGTGTCAAGAATCTCTCGACCTTCCAATTCTTTTTCGTACGCATCGAGGCGAGCCTCGGCCAAAATATACGTCGTACCGTTGTGCAGCACACGCACATACTCAACATCTGGCGCGACCGCGAGCGCCAAGTTGCTTGGCAGTGTCCATGGCGTTGTTGTCCATGCCAACATTGACTCACCCGATTCGAGCACGAACGATACGGTCAATGCCGGGTCTTGAACTTGTTTGTACGCGTCATCCATGCGCGTCTCTGTATTTGATAACGGTGTTTCAAGAGCCCACGAATACGGAAGTACACGAAAGCCCTCATAGATGAGTCCTTTATCCCACAGTGTTTTAAACGCCCACATCACGCTTTCCATGTACGAGACGTCGAGAGTTTTGTAATCATTGGCAAAGTCAACCCAACGAGCCTGTCGAGTTACATAACGCTCCCAATCGCTGGTGTAACGCAGTACCGAAACTTTGCAGTACTCATTAAATTTGTCGATACCAAAATCGGTAATCGCTTGTCGCCCCGAAATTTCTAGTTGTCGCTCGGCTTCCGCCTCTGCTGGCAGCCCATGGCAGTCCCATCCAAAACGCCGCTCGACTCGCTTGCCTTGCATCGTTTGATATCGGGGCACTGCATCTTTTACATAGCCGGTGAGCAGGTGTCCGTAGTGCGGCAATCCGTTTGCAAACGGCGGTCCGTCGTAAAATACATATTCGTTGTCGCCATTCACCCCAGCGTCGCGTTGGTCAATAGAGGCCTGGAAGGTGCCGTCTTGAGCCCAAAAAGCGAGCGTCTCGTTTTCGAGTGCCGGAAAGCTTGGCTGAGGGTCAACCTTTGGATAAGTCACGATGCGTCATTGTAAAGGCAAATGTGTCGCACTGGCTAGATGCTTAGCAACGAAGCAACATGCCCTGCACAACGATTTGCAAAAACAGTAATACCACGAGGGGCGAAAGATCGAGCGACCCTGCAAGCGGCAAGGCACGTCGAACAGGTACGAGGACTGGATCGGTCAATTTCATCACTACGGCCACCACTTGGCCAAGTGGCCCATTGGGGTTGGCAGGAAACCACGACAGAATCACTCTTCCAATGATCAGGTAAATGTAGAGATCTACAAGCTTGCAGAGAATTTCAGTCACGAATTACGCGCGTGCCACGAGGTGTGAGCAGAAATACACCAGGTGCAATCTTTTCCATTTGACCTTCGATTCCGTAAATAACTCCGCTTGCAAAGTCAATCAGCCTTCGAGCAATCTCGGAGTCTGCTGCTCCAATATTCATTGCAACAGGTTGACCACTCTTGAGTAAGTCTGCAATATCTTTTGCTTGGTCGTAGCGCGTAGGACGAATCAATACGGGCTCAGCTGTTGTCTGAGTAAGTTTTTTCACCGTTCCACCAGTGCTCGCACCAGAAGGTCGTAGTTGCACACTTGAGTCGTCGCGTTGACCTTGCGCCCTCACCGCGGCAGGCCGTGCTCCAGAACCATTTCGCGCACGCGGTGCAACCTCAATGTCGTCTTCGACATCATCTTCGTACTCATCGCCATACCCATCTCTATACGGTTGAGGTTGAGGGCGACGTGACGCACCTGCCCCGCGCGTGTTACGAGCTGCTGGACGTTCAACAGCCACCGAGGCGTCGTAATCGTCGTAGGCATCATCAGGGCCAAGACCCAAATAGTCCATTGCGCGTCTAAACATTGACATTATGAACACTTTACAGCACTCTGCTAGTGAGAATGTGGACGATCCCCAAACAACGCTGAGCCAACCCTCACCAAGGTTGAGCCCTCCTCGACCGCAATCTCCACATCGCTCGACATCCCCATCGACAACTGCAACACCCCGAGGTCGTTTGCCAGCTGCTTCAACAGCCGAAAAGATGCTCGAGTGGTCACTGGATCCATATCGGTTGGTCCTACGGTCATCAGACCAATCACGTCCAGTCCCCCATTTTGGGCTTGATGGAGAAGCAATTGGGCCTCACTTGGGTCACAACCACCCTTATCAGGCTCATTCGTGGTGTTGATCTGCAAAAACATCTCGCACCGGCCATCAATTGTTCGTACTGCATGCCGCTTGACAAGTTCGCTCACCACTGAAGCCCGGTCTACCGACTGCCATACGTCCACAATGTCAAAGAGCGACTTGATCTTGTTGGTTTGCAATTGGCCAATGAAGTGCACCGGCAATCGATCAGCCCGTGGTACTAGGTCCGATTTGGCAATGATTTCTTGGGCATAGTTTTCGCCAATAGCTTCGCATCCAGCAAACTTCGCGTCATGCCAAGATTGCGCGCCAAACGTCTTCGTGACGGCAACGATGCCAACATTCTTTCCACCTGCACGCAAAATGCGATCTCGCAACTCGACAACGCGTTGCGCAACATCAATCTGGTTCACAATTACGTATTGGCGCTAGCGCCAAACTTCCACGCTTCTACTTGAGAAAGTCTGGAACGTCAAAGCCATCAGAGGAATCACGCAGTGGGTCTTCGCCAGAACCAAACAACTCTTTGATTCGACTTCCACGCTGTTCGCCGCGAGTATCGGCGCGACCGTCTCCGCGATTCGAGCCTCTCGCCATTCCAGGGTCAGATCGATCGAAGCCGGCGGCGATAACGGTGACTTGCACCTCGTCTTCGAGTTCGTCGTTGATCACTGTTCCAAAAATGATATTGGCGTCCTGATGCGCAACGGCATGCACAATTTCGGCAGCGGCATTCAGTTCAAACAACCCCATGTCGGAAGGTCCGGTGATGTTCAGCAAAATGCCTCTTGCGCCCTCAATTGAGGACTCGAGCAGTGGCGAGTTGATTGCAGAAGTTGCTGCAGCAATCGCACGATTGTCGCCCTTTGCCTTGCCCGTGCCCATCAAAGCCGTGCCTGCATTTGTCAAAATCATTTTGACGTCGGCAAAGTCGGTGTTGATCAGACCTGGTGTGGTGATCAAATTGGTAATACCAGCAACGCCTTGCAAGAGCACTTCATCCGCGCGCTTAAAGGCATCCAACAAACTCGTCTTCTCGGTGGCAACCGACAACAACCGTTCGTTGGGAATGATGATCAGCGTGTCGACTTTTTCGCGCAACTTTGCGATACCAGCTTCCGCTTGCATCGCACGACGACGACCTTCAAAACCAAACGGACGTGTCACGATGCCAACTGTTAATGCACCAGCGGCGCGTGCGATCTCTGCGATGATCGGTGCTGCACCAGTACCGGTACCACCACCTTCACCAGCGGTAATAAATACCATATCTGCACCACTAACAATTTCTTCGATATCACTTCGACTTGCTTCGGCGGCGTCTTGACCAATCGCTGGGTCGCTACCTGCACCAAGGCCACGAGTAATTTCGCGACCGATGTCAATCTTGAAATCTGCATCGCTCATCAACAATGCCTGCGCATCGGTGTTGACTGCCACAAACTCGACTCCTCTCAAATTGGAGTCGATCATTCGATTGATGGCGTTAACGCCCGCTCCACCGACTCCTATTACTTTGATTACAGCCAAAAAGTTTTGTGGTGCACCAGCCATTGCGTAATCCTCCTACGAAGCGTTGGTGACAACCCCAGTTGCTCTGTCAAAAACGCAGGTTTTTATGTTGGCTATAGGCTAGTTGATCGTTCACCCTCGCGTTGTTCACGCCAGATTGCCCACGCCAGTTTGTCCACGCCAGATTGTTACGACTGAACTACCGGAGTTCCCGTCGAGACATCAATGCTGATAATCGAGTTGACATCTTGGCGCCGTAGCAAAACCACGACATTCACAAGCTTGTTTCGCATATCTACAGGCGATCCAAAATTGATAATTGTGCCTGTTTTGAGGGTCATCGTGATCTGATCCGAGCCAGCCACGCCAAGGTGCTTGACCATTGGGGCAAGCTCTGGCGGTAATGACAGAGCCAATTGACCAGCAGCCTTATACGCAGCCGTCGAACTCGCGCCGGGAGTCAAGTTTGGTCCCGTTCCTTCGATCCACATGTATTGGGTTGGTCGCCCCTCCACCACACTTAATACCAATCCATTCGGGTCAATCACTCGAGCCCGATTGTCAACCCCAAGAAACCAAGCAGCAGGAGTGCGCTCATTAATTTGAATCAATACACGACTTGGCAGGCTTGTTGAGATCCGCACCGATTCGATCCATGGGTCACCCTCAAGTCGTTGTTGCGCCGTTTTCGTATCAACGGTAAGCACAGACTTGCCCTTCAACGACTCGGCAACACTTCGCACAAGAGCGGCATCAGCATATTTTGCACCCTCCACGCGCACTGTTCGTACAGCCACGATTGGCGAAGCGAGCACGACAAGAACAATGCCAATCAAAATCACAAGACCAAAACCTGTTATCACCAAACGCTTTCGTGCATTACCACCAACAACTCTTTTTTTAGCCGCTCGAAGTAACTTGCGAGATCGCTTCGAATTGCTCCATTCAGTGCCAACAATGATTTGTGCATCATTCTCGCTGGCAATATCTTCGTCAGTGATCAGCACACGTACCGATGTCGGTGCCTGGTGTACCGATTGCGACGAGGTGTCACTTGGGAAATCTGTTTCGGATGGCTGACGGAAGTCGTCATCAACAATGACAACTCGCGTAGGCGCAGTATCAGACGAAGCAATAGACGAAGCAATAGACGAAGTAGTCGGCAAATTTGTTGCCGATGTAACAGTCGCAGTTGTATTTACCGTCACTTCCCTGGTTTTGATATCGGTGACCGATGCAACTGTGGGCTGATCCTCGCCGACAAATGTGTTGTCATTAAAAACCGAACGCAACTCATCAAGTACCTGCTCCGACACGTCCATTGAATCTTGAAAAGTTGTAGCAGTGATGATGGACAACGGAATGGATGTGTCGGCGACAATCGACGTACTCGCATTGCGATCAAAAATGTGTTCAAGCCTCACTGTTGCCACACTCGTATCCGATTCACTGGTCAATACATCGGCAAGACTCGGATCAATTGCAGCATCAAAACCTGCGAGTCGTATTTCGCTTCGCAGGTCATACCCAGATGACTCTTTTACACGACGACGAATCTCGGCCATCACTTGCACGATGTCGGCAGCCAACCCACCTTCGTCGGCCTGAATAAAATTGGCGTGCTTTTCCGAGACATGCGCGCTTCCTATTCGAAATCCGCGCATTCCAATCTGATCGATGAGGGCACCAGCCGAGACTTCTCCTGGTACAGGATTAACGAAAACAGATCCTGCGTTTTGACCACCTGGCTGGTTGTCTCTGCGCCATTTCACGATCTCTGTGAGCTTGTCTTCACATGCATCCGTATCGGTTGCCCAACCCAAATTGAGCGTTGCACTCAGCACCACATGGTGATCCGCAATCGCTGAACCCCTAAATCGCAATCCCAAATCGACTGCGTCAACATACGCCTCAATACCGCGTCGTAGATGAAAGATGCGTGCTGACACAAGCGAAGCAGCCATATCAGAACCATGACCACCAGCATTCATGCGCACGGCACCGCCAATGGTGCCTGGTACACCAACGCCCCACTCGAGCCCAGTCAATCCACGATGAACACTTTGCCTAGCTGCCACTGGCAACAACACCGATCCACCGAAAAGCGCAATCGGTTCAACATCTTGTTCTGATCGGTCGGGTAAGTCGATGTATTCCAGAAAATTTCCAAAAGTAATTGCCAAACCAGCAAAACCGGTGTCGGCTATCAACATGTTGCTGCCTCGTCCAATCACCAAAAGCGGCAGATCTACTTGAGCCAGGACTGCACTCACTCGTTCTAAATCTTCAATTGATTCAATATGCATGTGCAGCGCGGCGCTGCCGCCAACTTTGTACGTCGTAAATTGCGCAAGAGACACATTGATTTGCGCACGATTTTCGAACAATTGCGTCGCAAGATCTAGCTCCGCTCGAGTTGCTGGTCGTTGCAAAGATCGATGCGTGCTCATATGGCTATTTGCTCTGAGGGTTATGAGCGCGATGACTCTGACGCAAAGACATCACTTCACCAGGCAGTAACGCGACATCTCCGCAGCCCATCGAGATACACAGGTCGCCTGTCGTGAGTTCGGAAGCGAGGAAGCTCACGAGGTCATCCCACTGAGCAATCCACTCAACTCGTGTTGCAGGGTGTTCGCGCCGGATTGCATCAACAACAAGTTTGCCAGTTACGCCAGGTATCGGCGTGGTTCCAGAAGAATAGATTTCGGTGACCACCACTACATCTGCATCGACAAAGGCATCCGCATAAGCATCAGACATCACACTCATTCTGTTAAATCTATTTGGCTGAAATACAGCCACGACACGATTCCATGAATCGGTTGTGTCTCGAGCGCCCTGCAACACTGCAGCAATTTCGTTCGGCAAATGCGCATAGTCATCTACAAATGTCACGCCACCATCAACACCCTTAATGTCAAACCGACGTGCAACACCACCAAAATTGTTCATTGCTCGACTGGCAGCCGCAAAATCAACCCCAAGTTGCATCGCCATCGTCAAAGCACCCAATGCGTTGAGCACGTTGTGTACTCCACGCAATGGAACATTTACCGACCCAACCATTTCGCGCTTGTCATGAGAGCCCGACTGGCGCATCTCAACATCAAAATGACTCGTTCCATCTGCGAGCACAACATTGATCGCGCGAACATCACAATCAGCATGTATGCCGTAGGTGCTGCATGCATGAGATTGACTCAGCGACAGACAGACCCGATCATCTAGGCACAACACCTTCGGACCGCCGATGTTCGTGAGATAGAGGTCAAAACTTTCAACGATCTTGTCAAATGTTGCGAAGTGGTCGAGATGATCGACATCAACGTTGGTCAATATCGTTCCGTGTAATGGCAGTGCCAAATGAGTCGAATCACTTTCGTCGGCCTCGACAATCAAACACTCCCCGCTTCGCCACCCTGCCCCAGACTCAAGTCCGTGCACATCACCGCCGATCACAAAACTTGGGTGCTGCTGCGCTGCCGACAGAATATGCATCAACATCGCCGAGGTTGTGGTCTTGCCGTGTGTGCCAGCCACACCTACGGATTTCTTCATCGCACAAATTGAACGAAGGATCTGAGCACGAGTCAGCACCACAATCGCTTGCCTCGCCGCTTCTACAATTTCGATATTTGTGGCGGGTATGGCGGTTGATGCAGTCACTAGGTCACAATCATTCACGATTTGTGCATTGTGACCAACGATGATGCTTACGCCAATTGCACGCAGACGATCGAGCACATGCGAATCATGAATATCGCTTCCGGAAACTGCATGGCCCATTTCGCACAACACTTGTGCAATCGCGCTCATGCCCGGTCCTCCTACGCCCACAATATGGATGCGACGTGGCGTTGACAGATCAAACAACACTTGCGTGGTCACTTCGATTCCAATCTCGGCGCGACAAGAGCAACCGATTCAACAAGAGCCGCAATTGAGCAATTGCGATGAGCCGATCCGATCTCACGAGCCGTTTTTGCCAACTGCAACCGCAGAGTGTCGTCTTGCAATAGTTCGCAAACTCGTTGTGAAAACACCTCGGGGGTAAGGTGCGATTCTTCCAGCAAAACCGCGCCACCTCTTTCGCTCAATGACTTGGCATTAGTCATCTGATGATTTTCTGCTGCATCCTTCCAAGGAATCAAAATTGAAGCAACACCGACAGTCGCGATTTCTGCAACTGTTGAAGCCCCCGAGCGCGACACCACCACATCCGCAGCCCCATAGATGTCGCGCATCTGGTTGCTGTAGGCGATGCGCTGATATTGAACGGTGCCGTCGAGTCGCTTGATCACGCTTGGAAGACTGAACGAATCCATAAATCTCTCGCCAGCAATGTGTAACACAGAAACATTCGCAGCCAGCTTTTCATTCATGTCTGCAACAAACTTTTGGGTCGCATTATTTAACACAGATGAGCCAAGCGAACCACCCATCACGACAACAAGTTTGACAGTAGGCGAAAATGCCAATCGTTCACGCGCTGCAGTTCGTGTTGCTCGAATATCCAACGTACGAAGTTCGCCACGAACAGGTGCGCCACTCAGACGAGCATGTGGCAACGCGCTTGGCAGTTGCGCCACTGCAACTACGGCCGCATACCGAGCCTGCATTTTTGTCGCCAATCCAGGCTGACTGTCGTATGAACATGTCACTACAGGAATCTTGAGTCGTCGTGCAGCCCTACAGATTGGGGCACTGACATACCCACCAACCGACACGACCACGCGCGGCTGAGTTTGCACCAAAATCTGTGTCGCTTTCTGTGTTGCTCGCATCATCAGCGGCAGCATCTTGAAATTACGCTTGATATTTGAGAAAGAAAATCCCCGTTGAAATCCATCAACACTTAAAAACATGCACGCAACACCGGTTGGCGGAACCAACGTAGTTTCAATACCCCTATTCGAGCCCACATACAATAAATTTTCTTTTGCATGATCGGCCTCAACCAAGAGTTCGATGATCGAAAGTGCAGGAACAACATGCCCACTCGTGGCGCCCCCCGTGATAACGGCATAAGTCGTAGGGGTAGGGACAACCATGGCTCTACTTCATATTACGCGCAACGTTGAGCAAAAGCCCTGAAGCTGCCATCACCATAAACAGCGAACTGCCTCCGTATGAGATAAATGGCAAAGTCAAACCGGTAACGGGCAATGCGCCAATCACTCCACCAATGTTGATTGCTGCCTGGATACATAACCAAGTTGTGATGCCACCAGCAAGTACCGCACCAAACGGATCTCGTGCGCGCAACGCGACTTGAATACCGAGTAACGCAAGTGCCAAAAACAGACCGAGCACCATTGCAGACCCAATGAGTCCAAACTCTTCAGCAACAATCGCGAAGATGAAATCGCTGTGCGCTAGTGGTACATAGCCCCACTTGCCAGTTCCCTGACCGGCACCCACACCAGTAATGCCACCATTCGAAATACTCAAAATTGATTGCCACACTTGATACGCCGAATGGCCTTTGTTGGCATCAAGATCCCTAAACGACAAGAAGCGCTGTTGCATTCGAGAACTTGCAGAAATTGCGATGACCGAACCCAACACTGTGAAAGCACCAACAGTGCCGATCAGCCTCAATGGCGTACCAGCGATAAACATCGTTGACAAAATCACGCATGTAAAAACGATTGCCGCACCAAAGTCTTTTTGCATCATGCACAACACAACCGAAATAAACCAAACGAGCACTATAGGTGTAAACGTTCGTCGAAGGTCTTCAATCTCTTTACGTCGACGACCAAGCAAGCTAGCGCAATACAACAACACTGCAACTTTCAACATTTCCGATGGCTGAAAACGAACTGGGCCGATTTCGGCCCACGCGCGAGCTCCGTTGATGGTGATACCGAGCGGAGAAAACGGAAGCAGCATCAAAAATATTCCTACTCCAAGCACATACTTCACGAGCCGGTTCCAGATGTGATACGGCATTCGATAGGTCAACAAAAGCGCAAAGAAACCACAAAACGACCACGCCAACTGCTTGCGAAACATATACCAAGCCGAACCGCCATTGTTGATCGAAACAATTGACGACGATGACAGCACCATGATCAGGCCAAATACAACGAGCACTGTAATCACACCGACAATTCCGTAATAGACACGGCTTGGTACCTCTGTCGCAAGTCTGCTCGACTGCGCCTTGCCGGTTCTGTTCAAAACGGCTCGTCGCCTCTCGGCGGCCGTCAATTGATTGTCTGTTGAGATCGTTGCCATGAGTACCTTCCCTATTTCTTCACAATTTGTTCGGACTTCGCCAAATCTCGTACGCAGTTCATGAAATCTTCCCCACGCTCCATGTAATTGTTATACCAGTCATAGCTAGTGCACGCAGGTGATAGCAGCACGACATCTCCGGTTGATGCAAGCTCGCGAGCAGACGCAACGGCACTCTTCATTGACGTGGCCACCACAACGCGACAAACACCTTCAAAAGATTTTTCGATGTCAAGGGCGTCGTCCCCAATTGCAACAACAGCTTTCATTCGACGTGGATGACTCGCAAGAGTCGAAAGATCAAGACCCTTATTTCGGCCACCCGCTATTAAAACAATGCTGTCAAAAGATTGAATGGCGACGGCAGAAGCATGTGGGCTTGTTGCTTTTGAGTCGTTATAAAAACTCACCCCGTCGAGTGCTGCCACAAACTCAATTCGGTGTGGTGCATTTTCAAACTCAGCAAGCGCTCGCTGAACATGGCTTGGTTCGACTAATCCAGATTCGATCGCTATTGCTGCAGCAGCAAGAGCATTGGTGATGTCATGCGGCATTGCACGCTGCATCTCAGAAATTTTCATAATTGCACCGTGTGGCGAATTCAGTTTTCCATCTTGTGCGTGATAGTCGCCCTGAAGCGCGCCAAATGTAACAGTTCGCGCGCTGCTCTCTTGGGCAAAACCAAGTATCCGCGAGTCGTCCGTTGGTGCAACAGCAACATCACCAGCTCTGGTGTGTGCCCACAGTTGCGCTTTTGCCATTGTGTAACTCTCCATATTTACATGCCAGTCCAAATGATCTGGTGCAAGATTTAGCCAGACCGAAGCGCGGGTTCGAAAATGTTCGCAATTGGACAATCGAAAACTCGAACACTCAACCGCAAATGCTTGAGCATCAGATGAGAGTGCGGCTATCAGAGGTGTTTCGGTATTGCCGACAGCCATGCTCTTGTGCCCCGCAGCATGCAACATTGCTGCTGTCATCAATGTCGTAGTTGTCTTGCCATCAGTTCCCGTAATCCCGAGCATTGGTCGCGGTCCACCAGTGCGCCGTTCTTCAAAGTTGTAAGCCAACTCCAACTCTGAAGAAATCGTCAAACCCATTTGGCGGGCCTTCACCAGCACATGATGACTTTCAGAAATGCCAGGGGCAGGTGCAAGTCGATAAGCACTCTTCAAAGCGTCGACTACTGCGACTTCGCTTGACATGTCCACCAATTCACAATTTATTGAACGAGCAAATGAGCGATGCTCTTGCGTGGCTTCATCGTCAGCGAGAACAATCAACTCGCCACGCTCGTGCAACTCACGAGCCACAGACATTCCCGCGATACCAAGGCCGAACACTAAGGTCGTATGTTGCGAACTCAACGGAGAGCTGCTTGTCTGGTGAAATCTGCAATAAACAGTGCAACAGCAGTCGCCACGCAGATACCTGAAATAATCCAAAAACGAATGATGACGGTTGTTTCGGGCCAACCACTCAACTCAAAGTGATGATGTATCGGTGACATCTTGAGCAAACGTCGCTTTCGACCAGAAGCTTTGAAAACTCCCATTTGCACAGCGACCGAACCAGCTTCGAAAACATTGATGCCACAGACAATTGGCAACAGCAAGTGCGTATTAGTTGTTACTGCAAGCATTCCAAGCGCTGCCCCAAGCCCCAATGCCCCGACGTCACCCATAAAGATTCGAGCGGGCGCCGCGTTCCACCACAGGAATCCCGCACATGCCCCCGCAAGCGATGCCGACAGCACCGCTATGTCGAGTGGGTTAACGATGTCATAAATACGCGGATTACGAAACGCCCAATATGCAATCACCGTAAATGCCAAGAAACCAAACAGCGCTGAACCAGCTGCCAGACCGTCTAATCCGTCGGTCACATTGACAGCGTTCGTGGTGCTCCAGACCATGATTGCTGTCCACACGATAAATATTGGACCAGAGATGTCCCAACCTGGGCTCGTTGCACGCGTGAATGAGATTGTTTCCACAATGCCAGTCGTCGAAGATAGGAGCCACAGCATCAACAGCGTGATGCCAAAAGTGATCCATCCCTTTTTCTTCCAAAAAATTCCGCGGTTGTGCTGCCTGCGTACTTTCAAATAGTCGTCAAGAAATCCGATTGCACCAAGCACAAGTACGGTCAACCAAATAATTGCTGCCTGATCAGAAAATGGAAGTCCGGATCTGAGATGCGCAATGGTCCAGCCAATTGCCCCAGAAAACAGGATCGCAATTCCGCCCATTGTTGGCGTGCCCTGCTTGCCCATTTGATGCACAGGACCATGATCTTCTGCTCCCAGAATCGGCTGGCCCTTGCCAAGTCTGGCGAAAACAACCATCAGCACGCGGGTTCCGATCAACGACATAATCATGCCGATTGACCCTGCGATAAATATTGGAATCACGAGAGTTCACCTATCAGTTCTTGAACTACGAGAACATCGTTAAACGGCACTATGCGATCACCGATGGTTTGGGTTGTTTCATGACCTTTTCCAGCGATGATCACAACATCACCTCTTCTGGCTGTCATCATTGCCAATTCTATTGCAGTGCGACGATCCAACTCGACACTCACCACAGCCTTGCGCTCAAGATCACCAACGCCAGCAATGATTTGCTGTGCAATATCGAGTGGATCTTCCGATCGCGGATTATCAGACGTCACGATCACACAATCGGATCCTTGTGCAGCGACCATTCCCATCATTGGCCGTTTCATTTTGTCTCGATCACCGCCACAGCCAAACACCAAAATTATTCGAGATCCCTGTGCGATGACTTCGCGTGTTGCATCGAGCACGCGGTTGAGCGCGTCCGGTGTGTGCGCATAGTCCACAATTACATCGAACGGTGCATCAATCGCGACTGATTCAAATCTGCCAGCAACCGATGTAGCAACAGCCAGTCCCGAAACGATGTCTGCGACACCGACACCGAGACTGGCTGCAGCAGTGGCAGCAGCAAGCGAATTGAGGACATTAAATTTGCCACCGAGGTTGACGCGTACTTTTTGACCTCGCCAAAGAAATGCATGATGAGAAACGGAGACTTCAATTTCACTTACATCGTCGAGACCGAAACTCACGGTTTCAATATTCGTCGCATCGAGCAACAGACGTCCGTATACGTCGTCCCGATTGATGATGCCGAGGTTTGTAAATTCAGAGTGAAACAAACTTGCCTTCGCTGCAAAATATTGCTCTTGGGTTTTGTGAAAATCCAAATGTTCTGGCGAAAGATTGAGAAAGACGGCAGCGTCAAACTCTGTGCCGACAACGCGATGCAACGACATCGCATGCGAGGTCACTTCCATCACCACCGCCTGCGCGCCATCCATGTGCGCCTGCCACATCTCTTTTTGTAGATCGCAAGACTCTGGTGTGGTTCGCGCGCCAGACAATGTGCCCAAGACACGTGTCTTAACACCCTGTTGACGAAAGATTGCACCCAAAAGATGCGCCGTTGATGTTTTGCCATTCGTGCCTGTAATGCCAACAACGCGCAAATTTCTACTCGGGTGTTCATAGAGTGCAGCAGCAAACTCGCCCATCGCACGACGAGCATCATCTACCACTACTTGCGCAACGTTCAGAGGTAATTTGCGCTGCACGAGAAGAGCTGCTGCCCCAGCATCGACTGCTTCCTGGGCAAAATCATGACCATCGGTTTGACTGCCAATCAAACAACAAAATAATGATCCGTGCGACACCTTCTTGGAGTCGTTAGTGACATCGCGAATCATCGCACTCAAGTCGCCAAATGCCGAGTGCTGCACACCTGGCAATTGATGACCGTAAACAGAACTGATCAGCGCACCAAGCGTTTGAGACGCGACCATGTTCGTCGTCGCCTCCATACTTAGTGAGCCGGACCTAGCTCGGCAGGACGTTGTTTCGGACAACCCATGTCTGTTGCTGCTGGTCGAATATCGAGTTCGTTGATCAGCACCTGTGCGATATTTGCAAATACTGGTGCAGCAGCAGTGCCGCCGAAACGGTCGCGTGATGCCGGATCTGGTTCGTCGATCGACACCAACACGGTGAAGCGTGGGTTCTCGGCAGGTAAGAATCCAACGAACGAAGCGAAATATGCGCGCGAGCCATCATCTTTGACATAGGTGCCGTTGTCTTGGCGTTTGTAGCCCGTACCCGTCTTTCCAGCAACAGTCATGCCAGGCACCTTTGCAAGCGACGCAGTTCCAAAGCACACGACGTCACTCATCAATGAGCGCATTGTTGCTGCCACTTCCGGTGTAATCACTGTATGGGTAGCCGATGGTGCGCTTGGCTGATTGATGCCCGCCAAGTCAATCACCGAATTAATCAGTCGTGGTGCAACATACACACCATTATTTGCAACCACGTTGACACCCGCAATCAACTGCAACGCACTGGCTGAATAGCCATAGCCGTAGGCAGTCGTGATTTTCTCTGTGCCGCGCAATTCGTTAAACGACTTGAGTAGCCCCTTGCTCTCGCCCGGGTAGTCAACATCGGTCTTGGCACCAAACCCATACTCTTTGAGATACTTGTGCAATGTCTCGGCTGGCATTGTCTGCGCAATTTGGACCGTTCCAAGGTTTGATGAGTCAACGATGATCTTGCGCACCGTCATCTCTTCGAGCCCGTGCGGGTAAGCATCGGTGATCGAGTGCACCCACTTCGTTCCTTCGTTGAAGACTTGCTTACCTGGCACCTGAAAAACCGAGTTTGTCTGCACGGTTCCTTCATTGAGCGCGGCCGAAACGCTAAATACTTTTGCTACCGATCCTGGTTCGTAGGCATCCACTGCAGCAAAGTTGCCCGAGTCTGCCGTGTAGGTGCCATCTGTATTTTTGCGAATTGTCGACATCGCATAAATTTCGCCAGTCGTTGAGTCCATCACGATCGCCGCACCGCCGCGAGCGTTGAGTCGAGTGATCTGTTGGGTCACAATTGCATCCACCTGAAACTGAATATTTCGATCAATCGTCGTCACTAAGTCTTGACCTGGCACAGCGGCCTGACTGGCGTCATCTCCAGTAGGAATCGATTGACCCTTGCTATTTACTTCGCGCACAACTCGCCCGTCGGCGCCGGCAAGCAATTCGTTGAACTGCTCTTCAATTCCCGAAATTCCAATGCCGTCAATATCTGTGCGTCCAACTAGTGCACGCAACCCGTCAGATGTCAGCGAACGACTTTCTTCTCCGTATGCAGAGATCCCTGGCAAATTGAGTGCGGTGAGCGCATCAGAAACCTCAGTAGTCGCCTGGCGGGCAATGTAGACAAAACTCGAACCAGTGTTTTGCAACTTGCTTGCAAGCACTAGCTCATCTTCTGGTGACATACCAAGTACACCAGCGATCGCATGTGCTGTTGCAACTGGATCAACAATTATTCTTGGATCAGCAAATACCGTGCGTGTTGGAACCGGCAATGCAAGCTCCAGTCCATTGCGATCAAGTATCGAACCACGCTCTGCGTGAGCAGTGGCAATTCGAGTTCGCTGATTCACACTTGCATCGCGGTAACCACCAGCACCAATTGTTTGAAGGTATGAAACCCGAACAAGCATCGTGAGCAACAGCAATGAAATCAGCACATACATTGCTACGAGACGAAAGCGAATTTTGCCACCTTGCAAATTGGTGTAGAACGACGTCACCGAAGATCGTGCACGATCGCGCACCACATCAGCCGCGTTTGGTCGTTGTCGCGATTGTTGTCGCGGCTGTTGTCGCGGCTGCACTCGAGCAGCCGGCAAACGCCTGGGGCGTCCTCCCGTTACGACACTCATGGTGTCACCTGTGTTTGTTGCAGAGTTGCGAGTGGAGCAAGTGGGTTATATTTCGACATCGGGGACGGATTCGCTAGTTGCGGATCCATTGAGCTGATCGCAATCGCTACTTGAGCAACAACATCTTGTGGAATCTCCACAAACCGTGATCCGAGCCCTTGTGACATACCCTGCAGGCCAGCCTGTACTCGCAAATATTCTGGCGCCAAGAGTTCTGCTCGTTGCTGACGTAGTTGGTCTTCGTACAGTTTCGCCAGGCGCAATTCGCCCGAAACATGATCCAATTTCAACTGCTGCTCGGCAATTACAGCCTGAAATCCAATGGCGATTCCCATCAGCAAAAAGAGCCCTACTGCCCCAGCCGCAAAATATCGCAGTGTGCGGCGAGTCGTCTCGGGAACGAGTGCGAGATGGCGCTCAGGGGGTGCCGATTGAACTCTTCGTGCACGAGATTGTGACCTCGGCTCGACTGCAATCGCTAGCGCCATCTCAACTACTCACTTTTTCTATAACACGCAATCGCGCGGATGCTGCTCGCGGATTTTGTTCAATCTCTTGGGCGCTTGGACGCTCGCTCACACGAACCTTGCGAACAAGCTTGTGCAACGGCGAGGCATGATGGTGATACGGCGATGCAACTATTTGCACCATTGGGTTTGCCTCTGCGTCGCGAAATGCCTGCTTAACGATGCGGTCTTCGCCAGAGTGATACGAAAGAACCGCAATACGACCGCCTGGGCTCGTAGCACGAATCGCTTCATTCAACGCGCGAGGCAAAATATCAAGTTCCTTATTCACTTCAATACGGATTGCTTGAAAGCTCCGCTTGGCTGGATGCCCGCCAGTGCGACGTGCAGGAGCAGGTATCGCTCCAGCAATAATTTCGGCTAATTGAACGGTGTCAGTGATAGGTCGTGACGCGATGATGGCCTTACTGATGCGAAAGGCAAAGCGTTCATCGGCATGATTTCGCAACACGTGCGTGAGCTCATCGAGGCCATATGAATTGACTACGTCTGATGCGCAGAATTCTTGAGTTGTATCCATGCGCATATCGAGTGGTCCGGCATTGCGATACGAAAAACCTCGATCGGCCATGTCAAGTTGGGGTGAAGAAACACCGAGATCGAATAACGCCCCAGAGATTTGAGAAATGTTGTTGCGCTCGAGCATTGCAGCAATCTCATCGAAGCGTCCCTGTTCGACTAGTAAGCGCTCGCCAACTTCCGTATTTTCGCTTGCAAGTTTGCGGCCGTGCACAACTGCAACAGGATCTTGATCGATGCCGAGAACACGCATCCACGGGTATGCATTGAGCAACTTGACTGTGTGACCCGCTCCGCCCAACGTTGCATCCACAACAACACCGTGCGGAACTGTGGCAAACACTTCTACGATCTCTGCAGCCATCACTGGCTGGTGACCAAACGAATTCGATTCATTCGGCGACGCAACACTATTTGCTTGGCTATTTGCTTGGCTATTTGCACTTGACATAAAGAGTTGTTCACGATTGCAATGTGCTTGCGCAACGTTTCAAAACCTGAGCTTCGCTCTTCAGCAGTCCCCCGGCTTGCGGTGCCGCCGGGATGTCTCCCCGCGCGTACGAGATAGAAGCGGGCGGAGTTGATGCTGTCTACCTTGCTCACCGGAAGACTGCTGAAGAGCGAAACCTTTTTGGAGTGGTCTCGAACTTGCTACACGTTGCGTTGGTTCGTGACTTGTCTCCCTTCGTCAGTTTCTCTATTGACCAGTGCCGGCAATTTGCTGCAGGCCTTCGTCGCTGATGCGCTGATGGCGCGATGGATCCCAAATTTCGGCACGATCGAAAGAGCCGCTGACCACTACTCGTGAATTGAGCGTGAGACCGGCATATTCGCGCAAGATTTCGTCGATGTTGATTCGCCCCTGGGCATCGACGACAACTTCAAATGTGTTACTCGCAAGAGCGCGCTGCTGATTGCGGTCCATCTCGCCAGATCGCACCTTTTCAACCGCGTCTTTGGCCACTGCCTCAAATGCCTCTGCCGTCAAAATGTCAACACATTTATCGCGGCCGATGGAGAGGTAACAACGGGGCTCTAATCGCGGACGAAACGAAGCAGGCAATCCAAGTCGACCCTTTGGGTCCAACTGACGCTCATGTACCCCTACAAACACTGTGGCCTCCGCTGCCGCTTAGTACTTCTTGCCTTGCTCTTCGTTTTCCTGTTTTTCTGTTTCCCTTGCTGCCACCGGGTTTGAGCCATCGCTCTCACCAAGTGGGATTACATTATCCCCACTTTCCCCCACTTGCAAGCATTGTCCCCCACTTTCCTCCACTTTTCTTTACTCTTCTCTGCTTTCTCAGCGAATGACTGATTCGGGGCATGCAGCGGCCAGGAGTCATTGCGATTTGGATTGCCAGTAAGAAACTGGGCTTAGTGCAACAGTGCGAGCTGAGTCAGCATCGCAGTCACTACATCACTTTTTGTGACCGTTCCCAACATCTGGCTCATGGGCATGACGCACTGCTCGATGGCCGTACCAAGTCTGGGTCGTGCCATATTGGTGTTGTTCAGTATCCGACCAAGATCATCTGCCTCGACTGTGCCCCACTGCATATACGCAGTGCATTGAAACCGTGCGAATTCTTGCGTGCGGCGCTGACTGATGCCAACAACCTTTGCCTCTGTGCCTCTCGCACCACGAAACATCACTTCACCAGGGCCAACTCCGGCAAAGCACACCAAATCGCCGTGCTCGCCCGTCGTCATGGGTTCACGGTGGACATGTGCCCCGTTCACTCCCAGCGATTCGATCGCAGCCAACCATGCATCGCCCAACCACCACGAGGCGCGCCCAACATCGTCTACCCACAGCGTGTCGGCCTTTGGTATGACCACGTCGAGCCAAATGTGATTTCCGGGCACCAGATACACCATCCCGCCACCGCTGCGCCTTCGCACTATCTCTATTCCTGCTGCGGCACAAGCATCCAAATCGAGTTCGGCTTCAGTCTGTCGCGACCCCAACACAATTGCCGGCCCGACAACATCTACGTTCCACACACTTCTTTCGGCCGGAAGATCGCGTCCATGTTGTTCACTCGCAGTTGTGCGCACGTGATGCACACGCCAATTCTGCTCAGGATGCTGCGGCAAGATATTGCTTCCACTCCTCGGGTACGCGACCTACTGACACAGTGATCCATGCAAGTTCTCGAGGTGCAAGTGGTTGCGACTCAAGCAGCATTCCTGCTTCTTCCGGAGTTCTATCGCGTTTGCGCAAATTGCATGGACGACATGCGGCCGTTACGTTTTCCCAAATGTGCATGCCCCCGCGCGATCGCGGCATGACATGATCGATCGAGTCTGCAACACCCCCACAATATTGACAACGGTGATCATCGCGAGCGAACACTGCGCGACGAGAAAGCGCGGTGCGACGATGATACGGAACTTTGACCATATACCGAAGCCGAATCACGAGTGGACTTGGAATGCTCATTGTTTCCGAATGCACTTGGGTTCCATCATCTTCAATAATTTCGGCTTTGTCAGATAACACCAAACACACCGCGCGTCGCGCAGACACCACACTCAGCGGCTCGTATGTTGCATTTAATACCAGCGCGCTTCGCATCAGTTAAATCTTTCGAGGTCGTCGACGAGTCGACGTTCCGGTACTGTGCCAATCTTTTGACCACTCCAAGTAGTCAATAACGTCAGCGATCTCTGGCTGATGCGTTCCGTGTCCATACTGAGTTGTCATCCGAAAATCAATATACGCACGAGTCGGCACCGGCAAATGACTTCCGCTGCGCCACCATTCACGAGGAATCAGCCGCTTGGCTTGGCGCAATGCGCTTACCCACAATCGAGGTCTCACAATGACAGCACTGATGAGTTGCAAGTACGTCCGACCGTTCAACATCAGATCAACCCGGTTTTGGTTCCTTGGGTAGACCCAACACCATTTCGCCGATGATGTTGCGCTGCACCTGTGACGAACCTGCATAAATAGTGCCTGCGCGAGCATTCAAAAACGTCATTGCCCAGCTCATCGAATCATTCGGGGCACCAGCATCGTCTGTTGAAAATGAGCTAGACGGTTTGCGTCCTGTCGGAGCCATTGCATCCATTCCCAGAATGTCAACACCCAATTCGGTGATCACCTGGTGATATTCGCTCCAGTACAACTTGAAGATGGCTCCATCTGGGCCTGGATGGTGTCCTGCCAGAAACTTGGTCAGAGTCCGCATTCCCAAATATCGCATGACCTGAACTTTTGTATGACACCACGCCAACTTTTGGCGAATGCGAGGATCGTTATTGACACCTCGGTCTTTTGCAAGCTGTAGCAATCGATCAAATTCGGCAGCAAATGCGATAGGCGCAATAGATGCTGCAGCGCCACGCTCGAAGCCAAGCAATCCCATCGCCACTGCCCAACCATTATTAACTCCGCCGACAACATTCTCTTTTGGCACGACGGCATCTGTGTAAAAGACTTCGTTGAATTCGCTCTCTCCAGAAATCATTTTGATCGGACGAACTTCTATACCTGGTTGACGCATGTCAACGAGCAAAAACGAAATGCCTTTATGTTTTGGAGCATCCGGATCAGTGCGGGCAAGAGTAAAAATGTGATCGGCAAGATGTCCAGCCGATGTCCAAATCTTTTGACCGTTCAGCACCCATTGATCGCCGTCCAACTCGGCTCGCAAACCAACGTTCGACAAATCGCTTCCTGCATTCGGTTCGCTATAACCCTGACACCATGTGTCTTGTCCCGCGAGCAATCGCGGCAAGTAATAACGCTTTTGTTCCTCGGTTCCAAACATCAACAACGTGTTGCCAAGCATCTGAATGCTAAACACATCATTGTGGCCACCTGTTGGCACACCAGCGTGTGCAAATTCTTCGGCGATGATCACTTGTTCAAGATCAGATAACCCACCGCCACCAAACTCGACAGGCCAACCCGGCGCAAGGTAACCGGACGAAAATAAGGTCGCGCGCCACTCGGTGATGAAGTGGTCAAGAGCCTCGCCCGTGAGTGCACCCGTCCCCTTCCAATTTGGAGGCAACTTCTCAGCCAAAAAGGCTTGCACCTTCTCGCGATATTCTTCGGCGGCTGCGCTATAAGACGGGTTCATAGGTTCTTACGCTAGTACGAAGACCTGGCAAGACTCGCAGCGCCAATCAACGGCGCAGCGTCTCCCAACCCAACGGGCATTACCTGTATTCCCTGAATAAATTCGAGTCGCGCACATCGATCCAATTCGTTTTGCGCCGCTGCAAAAAATGGTTCTCCAAAGCCAAGCGCAACAGAACCTCCAATCACACACAGTTTCAGGTCCATGATGGCGCCTACCGAGGCAAGCGCTCGCCCAACGAGTTTTCCTGCAGTGATTTTCACATCCTCAGTTGCCTGATTACTTGGACGCCCTGTTATCGCTTCAATTGATCTACCCGACACGTGCGCTTCCAAACATCCATACGCCCCGCATTCACACAGCCTGCCATCGGGCTCCACAATCACATGTCCAATATGCCCTGCGTTGCCAAGCCGACCGGTCACGAGTTTGCCATGAAGCACGATGCCGCCGCCCACGCCGGTCGAGACAACCATGCCAACTACATCATCGACTCCGACTGCGTTTCCACACCACACTTCTCCAAGCACAAGAGCTTGAGCATCGTTGGCAATATATGTAGCAAGTTCGGTTGCGCCCTCGATGGCGGAGCGCAATTGAAATCCACGCCAATCAGGAATATTTAATGGCGAAACCTGTTCGCCACCTCTCGTCATTGGCCCACCGCAACCAACGCCGCAGGCCACAAGTTCAACAGCGGTTTCTTGCATCTGCAATCGAATCAGACCTTCGAGCACGCTCCACACTCCGGTCACTGGTGTAGGAGCTTGCATGCGAGACAGCAACACACCGCTCGTCGACACCACCCCTACAGCAAGTTTTGTTCCACCTATATCGATGGCGAGAAAACCAGAAGTGTTAAATGTCTTTGCCAAATTTGATTCGACTCGCCGATGCGTTCAGACGCGAGTTACGCAATGACGCAGCCACATCTTTTAGGCCAACTTTGCTCATTGCGCGCAATTGTTTCTCGATCGCCAATACGCAACCGAGCATTGCTAAAAAACCGGCGAAGGCAAGAAGAAAGTGCACCTGCAAGGCAATAACGGTAAATACAAGCGAAGCAATTGCGCCAATTCCTGCCCACCACGCTTTGCGTGCCGAATGCGCATAGATTCCGGACGGCTTGACCGCGCTTGCAAAACGCTCATCCGTCTCGAGCGACTGCTCGATCTGCTGCAATATCCGTTGTTCTTCTGCTGACAGTGGCATAGTTCCCTCATCTTATTGCTCTGGACCCCATCTCGAGGCACCTGGTCTGCGCTTTGAGCGAAGAGTACTGGCTAGCCCAATTGCATCGTTGCCAAATCGCAAGCGGATGTCATCAATTGCGGCAGTGGCAGGAGCCCAGACTTCGTCCAAAGATGTCACATCGTCGGTTTTAGTGCCTTCATCGAACAAACTCAACTGCGCCTCGGGTGCCGCAAAATTGCGCGTCGATATCCCAACCAATCTCACACCTCGAGACATATCGATATCGACCAACAATCCTTCCACCAACTGCATCATTGCTTGCGCACTCGAAATCGGAGTGACACTTGTGTTCGATCGAGTGATCGACACGAAGTCGGCATACTTGATTTTGATTGTGCACGTGCGTGGTGTCAACTCTTCGTCTCTGCACCGACGCGCAACCAAATCAGACATCCGAACAAGATGATGACGTACTTCTTCAATGTCAGAAATGTCTTGGCTAAATGTTTCTTCATGACCGATTGATTTAGAACCCGTATTCGGCTCCACTTCGCGGTTGTCGATGCCGTTTGCGAGTTGATGAAGTTGAAGAGCGTGAGCATCGCCAAGTATGTGCTTCAGATTGGACAGATCTATTACCGAAAGATCCGCCACGGTTTTGATACTGAGTCTTTGCAATTTGGCGAGCGTGGCAGGTCCAACACCCCACAGCGACTCCACCTTGAGTCCATGAATAAATTGAATCTCGGCGCCTTCATCAATCCGCACAACTCCGCGGCCTGCACGAACGCCCTGATGATCCGCAATTGGTTTTGCAGTCTTCGATGCCAATTTGGCTACAAACTTGCTTGTCGCAACGCCCACACTGCACACCAACCCAACTTCATCCAGCACACGCTTTCGAATTGACTCGGCTATTGCCACCCCGTCGCCCAACAACTTTTGTGCACCAGTCACATCCAAAAAAGCTTCGTCGAGAGAGAGTCCTTCGACAAGTGGTGTGAAGTCGCGAAAAATATCAAATACCTGTGCACTCACTTGCACATACAAATCCATATCTCCCGGCAAGAAAATTGCGTCAGGACAGAGCCTCCGAGCCCTGATCGATGGCATCGCAGAAAATACTCCAAATCTGCGTGCTTCATATGATGCCGCAGCAACGACACCCCTCTTGCCGTCACCGCCAACAACTACTGGCTTGCCAATCAGTTCGGGGCGACGACGCAACTCAACCGCTACGTAAAACATGTCCATATCTACATGCAGAATTGTTCGGGCTGGTTTCACAACAACAACTACGCTAATCGGGTGCAACAATCCCCCACCGACAAGCGCGCCCTTTCCGCACTCCCTTCACCATTTGCACGAGTGGTTGCCTTTGTTGGGGTGCTGATAGCTGGTGCGGCAGGTGCAGCAATCGGCTTTGCGCTTGTCGACTTGCAATGTGCTGGCACATGCTCAGTTGGTACCGGCATTGGTTTATTTTCTGGGGCGATCATTGGAGCACTTGGAATGGCAGTCGTGAGTGTTTTGGTGTTGCGCGCGGTCGGAGAATGGCGTGAACTTGATGACAACTAGCAATCTCACTACTCAATTACTGCATACTGCTACGACATTGGCAAGACAAGCTGGTGCGATGGCCTTAGAGGGGCGTCGCAACGGTTTACAGAATGTGCAAACCAAATCAACAGCCACCGACATGGTGACCGAATTCGATAAAGCATCCGAAGTGATGATCGTGCAAGGACTTGAATCGATGCGACCCGACGATGCGATCATTGGCGAAGAAGGTGCGAGCCATTCGGGCACTTCTGGTATCACCTGGCATATCGACCCGATAGATGGAACGACAAATTTTTTGTATGCACTGCCAACATGGGCGGTTTCTATTGGCGCAGTCGACGAGCAAGGGCCAATTGCTGGAGCGGTATACATTCCGGCTCTTGACGAAATGTTTTTTGCCACACGCGGCGGCGGAGCCTTTTGTAACGGCGCACCGATCCGCTGCAATCCCCTCGATGACGTGTCGAAGGCACTTGTCTGCACCGGATTTAGTTACGCCGCCGATCAACGCACTCTTCAGGCCACACGAGTTGCACGGTTCATTCACCAAGTTCGCGACATTCGCCGATTTGGTGCAGCATCCATCGACATGTGTTTCGTCGCATGTGGCAGGTTCGATGCCTACTTTGAGGAGAATCTCCACTCGTGGGACATTGCGGCTGGCGACTTGATCGCCCGTGAGGCAGGGTGCCAAACCGGTGACTTCGAGGGCAATGCCATCCGACCAGCCCAAGTACTGGTTTCGCCTCCGCAAATCTTTCGCCAACTCTCCACCCTTATTTTGGCTTCCAGCGCCCGTGATCGGTAAGTATTGAAGCCATGACGATTCGTGTCTTAACCGTTGAAGACGATGAGCGCATTAGAGCGTCAGTCAAACTTGCATTGGAAGACGAAGGTTGGATTGTTGACGAAGCACCAACCGGCGAAGACGCGATCACAATTTTCCAGTCATCCCCTGCAGACGTGGTCCTCATCGACATCATGCTGCCTGGCATCGACGGATTCGAGTTATGCCGCACGATCCGCAAAATCAGCGATGTCCCGATAGTCATGGTTACTGCACGCATAGACACGCACGATGTTGTCGCTGGTCTTGAAGCCGGCGCCGACGACTACCTCACCAAGCCTTTTGCACCAAAAGAACTTTCCGCGCGCATCCGTGCACTACTTCGACGAGTTCGTCCATCTGCACCAGGACACTCCAAACTCGTGTTCGGAAATCTCGAAATCATTCCAGATGAAGGAAAAGTTACTCTCGATGGCAAAGAGGTGCCGCTCACAAAAACCGAATTTCGTTTGTTGTGTGAGCTCGCTCACGATCCAAACGGTGTGTTCAGTCGTGAAGTATTGCTCGATAAAGTTTGGGGTCACGGATATTTTGGTGATGGACGATTAGTCGATGTTCATATTCGGCGGTTGCGCATGAAAGTGGAAGTAGACCCAGCAGAGCCAACACATGTGGTCACAGTTCGCGGACTCGGCTATCGCCTGCAGTCGTGAATAGCGAAAATACAAAAACACGACCGCCGCGTTATCGGCGCACACGAGCCCGACGCATAATCCGCAATTTGACTCTGAGTCTCTTGCCTCGTCGCATTGGCTTGCGGCACCGAATCCTTGTTTCCTTCGGCGCCGGTGCCATGATCCTGTCGGCCGTGCTGGCAATCACCACGTATGGCTTCACGCGCAGCAGTTTTGTCCAACAGCGCGAGACTGCCGAGATCAATCAAGCCTTTGCAAATGCAAAGCGAGTCCAAAATGATTTACTTGCCAATCCGACTGATGTCATTGGCGCACTCGAACAATTCGGTTCTGCCCAACGCTTGGTCTACATCGGTGGTGTCTGGACAAGCAACTCGAAAAATTTTACCCAAGCCGATATTCCAACGTCGCTCAAGACTCGTGTTATTACCGACCTGAGGGCCGCCAACATGATTGTTGATCATGCGCAAAACACTGCGCTCATCGTTGGTATTCCACTCGAACAAGTCAATGCCGTCTACTTCGAACTCGAATCTCTTCGCCAAACCCAAGATGCTCTTCGTAGCGTGTTGATCGCACTTTTGCTTTCTGGCGCAATCACCACCGCCGTCGGTATCGGATTAGGACTACTCGTCTCTGGACGCACTGTGCAACCACTTGTCCAAGCAGCACAAGCCGCCAAAGCAATTGCCCAAGGACGTTTTGATACACGGCTCGAAACTACGCAGGATCGAGATCTGCAGGCACTCACCACCGCGTTCAACGACATGGTCGAGACATTACAAATGCGAGTCGAGCGCGATGCAAGATTTACCTCTGACGTCAGCCATGAGTTGCGCTCGCCACTGATGACACTTGCCGCATCCGCCCAAGTCATGCACTCGCGTCGCGATGAATTGCCAGAACGGTCTCAGGCTGCTCTCGACTTGTTGATTGGTGATGTAACTCGCTTTCAAGGCTTAGTGGAAGACTTGCTTGAAATATCTCGATTTGATGCGGGTGCTATCCGATTAATCAACGAACCGCTCGTGCTTATTGAATTTGTGCGCCAAGCCATCGCAGTAAGTTCGCTGCCTCGCACCGACATTGTCTATGCATCTGCTTCCGAACAAATATTGGTTCAGGGCGACAAGCGCAGACTTGCGCGTGTCTTTGCAAACCTCATCGACAATGCCCGTATCCACAGCGGTGGTAAGCCAAAAATCGTTATTCAGCTAGCCGACGACGACCCAACTATGTCGCATGTTTGGGTCATTGTTGAAGACGATGGAAGCGGACTCATTGATGGCGAGGAAGAAAAGATCTTTGAAAGATTTTCTCGTGGTGGGTCTGCCGGTCAACGTGCCGGATCGGAAGGTGCTGGCCTCGGTCTTGCACTTGCCGCCGAGCATGTCGCACTGCACTCCGGAAGCATTTGGGCCGAAAACAGAACTGATGGTATTCGCGGAGCGCGATTTATCGTGGAACTCGATATTTTTGTCGCCAGCACAGTGCCAGAAAAGTCGCTGCCAACTACTGAGGCAAGCGCATGAGATTGACCACTCGAAGCAAACGACGCGAACGACGCAAAATTCTTGTGCTTCTTGGCGTTGCTCTGGCTGCGTGCGCGCTGTCTGCTTGCGGCATCCGCACCGACCCATCTCCACGCGACATCGACCCATCGCGACAGACCGAACTGAACGGCAAGTAGCGCTCATGAGCGTTGTAGTTGCCATCGACGCAGGCACGACGGGTGTGCGGTCCCGAGCAGTTTTCGCTGATGGTCGTCCATCGATCGCAAGTTACCGCGAGTTTCCCCAGTATTTCCCGCAACCAGGATGGGTCGAACACGACGCACTCGAAATTTGGTCTGCTGTACTCCAGACATTGAGCGAAGTTGTCGCTCTACTAGATGTACCAATCACTGCAATAGGCATCACCAACCAGCGCGAGACAGTTGTTGCATGGGACAAGTCGACCGGCATACCGTTTGGTCGCGCAATCGTGTGGCAAGACCGCCGCACTGCCGACCGTTGCCACGAGTTGCAACCCATGCTTGCTCGCGTTCGCGCCATTACCGGTCTTGTGCTCGATCCCTATTTTTCCGGATCCAAAATTCAATGGATGATTGACAACGGCCAGATTCCGCTTACAACCAACTTGGCCATTGGCACCATCGATTCATGGATCATTTGGAATCTCACTGGCGGAAAATCGTTTGTTACCGACCCAACCAATGCAAGTCGCACCATGTTGTTCGACATTGCAAACATGCATTGGAGCCAAGAACTCTGCAGCACATTCAATGTCCCAATCGATTCCCTGCCAACAGTGGTGCCATCGAGTGGTAGGTGCGGAAACACTGTCGCAGGTCTTAACGCATCCAACGATTTCAACATTCCAAGCGGAATCCCAATTTCTGGAATCGCTGGCGACCAACAAGCAGCACTGTTTGGTCAAGCTTGTTTCGATATCGGAAGCAGCAAAAACACATACGGCACTGGCAGTTTTGTTTTGATGAACGTTGGCACGACTTGCCCGCCACCGATCGACGGCATGCTCACCACCGTGGCGTGGGATCTTGGTTCTGGCAAACCGACGTATGCACTTGAAGGATCAATCTTTGTCACTGGCAGTGCCGTTCAATGGCTTCGCGATGGCATCAACATCATCGACAGTGCATCCGATGTTGGGCCACTCGCAGCATCGGTTCCCGATAGTGGCGGAGTCGTCGTCGTTCCAGCATTCACCGGACTTGGAAGCCCGTGGTGGGACCCACACGCGAGAGGCATCATCTGCGGTATTACACGGGGCACCAGTCGCGCGCATTTTGCTCGGGCTGTTGTGCAGTCAATGGCATTTCAAACGCGCGATGTAGTTGAGGCAATGGTTCGCGCAACTGGTGTACCCCTTGTTGACATGCGTGTCGATGGAGGTGCTGCAGTGATGGACATGATGCTGCAAATGCAGGCCGATCAACTTGGCGTCAGCGTTGTGCGACCACAAGATCTGGAAACTACTTCGCTTGGTGCTGCATACCTCGCAGGATTAGCAGAGGGAGTATGGCCTTCATTGCAGTCAATCAGCAATTCGTGGAAACTGGATCGTACGTTCACACCCCATCCAAACGCCGCGACCGAGAGCGACTACTCAACATGGAAACGTGCTGTAGAACGCAGTCGTCATTGGTCGTAATTTGTTGTGACTGCCGCATGTATTCGAGTCGAGATGCGCTCGGCCATCATCACCACGGGCAAATGAGTGTTACCAGTTGGCAAATCGGGAAAGATTGAAGCGTCACACACCCATACGCCGTCATAGCCGATAATTTTGCCGTCGGTGTCGACCACGGCATCTTCATCGGTCACCGCACCCATTTTGCTTGAGCACCCAATGTGTGAATACGAACCAACGTGGGTGATCAACCACTTTTGCAATTGATCACTGCTCATGTCTACCAACACCGACACAGGTGTACCTTCATCATCACAGGTTACGGCTTCACTCATTGTCGAAAATGCCGGTTGATGAACCATGTCGATCAACATCGATGTCGCTTCTTGCATTGCCAATACATCGCGTTCATCACTCAACATGTTCAATTCAACATCCAATGCATTTGTTGCATCGTCAAGCGTGATGCTCCCCTTCGAGCGAACCCTCATCAAGGCACCAAACATCGCTCCAAAATGTGGCTCGTGTGACCCAACATGATTGAGTGGCAACAGATGAATATTGCCTCTCTCGTCACCGCCTGCAGTTGTTGATGTCGACCTCAACAGTGCCGATACTGCAAATTGGGCGACACTCGGTTCGTTGAGCGCAAGAGTAAACGAAACTGCTGGGTGATCCTTTACTCCACGGCCAATACCATCTCGCTGAATCTTTGAGCGCAACAATATTTGTGGCGTAGCAATTGCACCAGCACACACCACCACGACATCGGCGTCAACGTCGTCTCCATTCACCAATTGCACACCCACCACGTGAGATCCATTCACAAGAAGTCGATCAACAGTCGCATTACCCCGAATCTCCAGGTTGGCTCTCGATCTCGCTGGCTCCAGATAGACGTCGTTTACTGATGCGCGCCGACCACCAGCGCATGTCAGCGACACCGACCCAGCACCACGAGCGCAAAGTGGTGCCATGCTCATGTCGTCTCGGCGTTCAAATCCCATGTCAATTGCCGCATCAACAAGTGCTCGATCTACATTTCCCCACTCCGATTGCAGAGTTGTGTGCATCGGAATTGGCAGGCTTGCAAATATTGGAGCAACATCGCTCCACGACCAGCCATCGCATCCCAAATCGCGAGCCCATCTGTCATAATCGCTTGCCATTCCCCACATGCCAACCATTGCATTTACACTCGAGCTGCCACCTGTGCCTATGCCCCTCACATATTCACTGACGTCTTGAGCAACCGTGCGTCGCACAGGTATTCGCAAATTGCGGCTCGATACATCAAGGGCATCAACAAAATTTGTGCTCATAATGCCAACGTCTTCCTGTGCAGAGGTGACGTCAGGTCCCGACTCCAGCAACAGCACATCGATACTTGAATCCTGCGACAAGCGTGTTGCGATAACGGCTCCAGCCGAACCAGCACCCACGACTACAACTCTGGGCCGTTTAGCTTGTCGTGTTGACTGTTGTGTGAATTGACGCTGTGGTCCCATGAGAGTGCCCCTAGGTTATAGCGTGCGCACTCAATCAATATTTGTGGCGACAGGCAAACCTTGTAGATGTGCATGATCGTTGTAGCGCATCAACATCCAGTGATCGGCTCGAATTTCCACCAACTCAGTCAGTGAACAGTTCTTGGTATGCATCTCAAAAGCACCCGTTTGCGGAGTCTTGAGGTGTCGTCGGATCACTGCGTCCACCACGCCAGCGTGACACGCCACAACAATTGTCTTTTCGTAATGCTCTTTCACCACTTTGTCAAATGCGGTCGCCACTCGCGAATGAAATTGCGCGATCGTCTCGCCACCAGGAAAAAACACGGCGTTGGGATCACCACCCCAATTGGGTCTCCCATACTTGGCAATAAAATCTACATACGTCATTCCGTCACATTGCGGACCAGGATCGTGTTCGCCAAACCCAGCCTCAACATTGATCTCGAGACCCGCAAATGCCGGCGCAATTATCTGTGCGGTTTGCAGTGCACGCGGATATGCACTCGAATACAACACATCAGGCTGTATCTCTCCTGTCGATTCAAGGCGCTTGCGCAAGGCTGCAGCCTGAATCTCACCCAATTGACTCAAGCCTGTACACGAACGAGGTCCACCAAGAATCCTTTTCACCATCACCACCGATTCGCCGTGACGAACCAAAATGATCCGAGTCAGACTCACGCGAGTTTTTCAACGAATGCTTCAAGTTGTCGAAGGTTTCGACACTCGTAAACACCATCGGTAAAACTTCCGTATTCGCCGACAATTGAGTCGCCAGTGTTCCAATAACTTCTCGGCTCTGGATTCAGCCAGTACACATGTCGACCGCGCTTTTGCATTTCCTTGATCACCCATGACGATGCTGCGTGATAGTTGTTGCGTGCATCGCCCAAGAGCAAGATCGTCGTCTTCGGGTTGATGTCTTTGCCATATCGTTCCCAAAACACTTCAAATGCATGACCGTAGTCGCTATGCCCATCAACCCACACCACGTCTGCTTCGGTGTTCACTCGATGAATGGCATCGCTAATATCAACATTCGACTTGAAGTAGTCGGTCACTTCGTCTATTCCGTCGATGAATACGAACGAGCGCACCTTCGAGAACTGACCCTGAATTGCGTACACCAACATCAACGTAAACCGAGCAAACGCCGCAACGCTTCCTGAAATATCTGCCACCACCATCAGTTCAGGTTTCGACGGGCGCGGATACTTGAATTTCGGATCTGCGGGAACACCGCCATAGCTCAGTGAGTGACGCACAGTGGATCGAAAATCGAGCGGACCACGACGTCCATGTCGGCGCTTGCGCGCAAGTTTTGCCGCCAACTTGCGAGTTAGTGGTTGCAACGCTTTTTTCAAACTCTGCATCTCTTCTTTGTTGGCATGCATAAATTCGACATCTTCTGGCAATGGCTTACGCAAAGTCTTGGCCATTGCCTCGGCGCCCCTGTCGGCCACCAAACGCCTACGAATTTCGGCTTCTACTTCCTGCTTAAATTGCTCGATTCGACTTTCAAATTCGTCTTTCTCTAATCGTTCTTCAAGCTTTGTAAGTTCTTGTGCTGCCTGTTCACGGTTTGCTTCCATCAATTTGTCAAGCATGTTGTCGAGGTCAAGATTGCGCAATGTTCGATACAGGTAATACGTGCCCCCAACTGGTCTGCCAGGCTCCATTCCTGCAAAACGTTGCACCGATTGCCGAGCAAGTGCTCGCATCATCGCTTGATCACCATTCATCAACGCTTGCATCAACATCTGGGCAATCTCTTCAGGAGTGAGCGAGTCCATGCCGCCGCCGCTTCCGGCTGCACCATCGCCCTGCAACTGGGCCTCTTGTTCCTCTCGCCACAGCTCTGCTTCGGCGTCGCTCAAGTCGCTGGGAATTTGATGCTCCGGTCCGCGCAGCGAAAAGTAGACCTCAAAAATTGTCTCAAATGCTCGCCAGTGCGAATTGCTCTTGACAAGCGTTGCCGCCAACGCATACTTAAATGCTTGACGATCCTCAATGGGGATCTCCTTGACGGCTTCCATCGCATCCAAGTTCTCCGTCAAACTGACGGGCAAACCTGCTTTTCGTAATTCAGCGATGAAACCCGACATCAAATCGAGCAGCGTCATATTTGGTCCTTACTTGTCGACCGACAGCTCCTTGGCTGCCTTCGTGATGTCGGTCTGATACTTGAGCAAGATGTGCAAGGTGTCTTTGGCTTCCTGTGCATCGATGTTTTCAATTCCCATCAACATCAGTGTGCGTGCCCAGTCAAGCGTCTCGCTTACCGATGGAGCCTTCTTCAAATCCAGCTGACGAATACTGCGAACAATGCGAGCAATCTGATCGGCCAAGTTTTGTGTGATGTCAGGAACCTTGGTCATGACGATTTCTTTTTCACGCTCCATGTCTGGATAATCAACGTGCAAGAACAAGCAACGACGCTTCAACGCTTCCGATAGTTCACGCGTGTTATTCGACGTGAGAAACACCATCGGAATTTGCTTGGCAACAATCGTTCCCAATTCGGGGATCGACACTTGGTATTCGGAAAGAATTTCAAGCAGAAGTGCCTCAGTCTCGATTTCGACGCGGTCGACTTCGTCGATCAGCAGCACTACTGGGTCTGGGCTACTAATCGCTTCGAGCAATGGCCGAGTGAGCAAAAATTCCTCACTGAAGATGTCGTCATGCACTTGCGACCACGAGTCACTTGTTTTGTCTGCCTGAATGCGCAGCAATTGCTTCTTGTAGTTCCATTCGTAGAGTGCCTTCGATTCATCCAATCCTTCGTAACACTGCAAACGAATAAGGCGGGCGTTGAGCATTTCGGCAACGCTTTTTGCCAACTGCGTCTTTCCTGTTCCAGCAGGTCCTTCAACCAAAATTGGCTTGCCAAGTCGTTGTGCAAGAAACACCACTCCGGCAATGCCATCATCTGCCAAATAGTGGACCTTTTTTAGTCCGTCACGGACTTGTTCTACTGACTCAAAGCGATTTTCCATTTGAGCAACCCTAGCGTTTGATCGCCTCTGCATTCCTGTTAGACGATCTACGATGTGTACACATGCCTGGTCTTGGTCGATCCAATCTCGTAGTTGCCACGGGCACTGCTCTGTCCCGCATCACGGGTCTTGCCCGAATCATCGTCTTTGGGGTGATCATTGGTCAGACCGCGCTTGCCGATGCATTCGATGCTGCCAATAATTCGCCTAATTCCATCTACGAACTGCTCATCGGTGGCGTGCTGGCTGCAAGCCTTGTGCCGCTGTTCACCTCGTTACTCAACAGCGATTATGAAATTACGCACGACATCAGCAATCACAGCGTTCGTCAGCGTGGCACCGATGCAATCATCAGTGTCTCACTTATTGCGTTGACCGTGATCACGATTGCAGCAGTTGTTGCATCACCCGCCATCTTCCATCTCTTTTCGCTTCACCCTGCGCCTGGCATCGACGCCGAAGTCTTTCGTCGCGCCGGCACTGCACTCACTCGCATTTTTGTTGTTCAAATATTTTTCTATGGCGTAAGCGCATTGTGTTCCGCCTTGCTCAATGCCCGACGAAGATTCTTTGCTGCAGCATGGTCACCTGCTGTAGCCAACATCATTGCCATCATCTTTTTGTCATCAATTCATTTCAATGGCAATTTCTCTTCGGGCAATACTCAACCACAAATTGTTGATGTACTCAGTGGGTCGAAGTTGATGTGGCAACTCGGTCTCAGCACAACAGTCGGCATCGCAGTCATGGCGCTCATTCAAGTCATTGCAGTGAAACGCAGTGCGATTCCATTTTCGTTTTCACCACATTTTTCTCACCCCGCTGTTCGCAAGCTGGTTCAGCTTTCACTGTGGACATTTGGCTATGTAGTTGCCAATCAAATCGCATTGGTCGTCATCAAAAATCTTGCATCCCCTGGTAGCGGTTTGGTTGATGCATATTCAAAAGCATTCGTGCTGTTTCAGCTTCCGCACGGTTTACTTGCGGTCTCTATCGCCACAACATTTCTTCCCGATCTCGCTCGACTTGCCACCGACAACGATCACCACGCATTTGCCGAGCAGATGAAGCGCGGCGTCACACTTACCGCGCTGTTCACAATTCCGGCTTCATTTGGTTTATTCGTATTGTCAAAACCCATCGTTGGGCTCGTGCTCCAGCACGGCAATTTCTCTTCACTGGCCACACACAACACCGCTCGCGCATTGACTGGCCTTGCGCTCGGCCTCACTGGTTTTTCTGTCTACCTGTTTGTGCTGCGCGGTTTTTATGCTCAGCACAATACGCGCACACCGTTTCTCATCAACCTTGGCGAAAACGCAATCAACATTGTTCTTGCCATCGTTCTCGTCGATCGCTTCGATGTGCTCGGCCTCGGCCTTTCGTTTTCTATTGCCTACATCGTGAGCGCTGTCATTGCACTCGTCGTACTCAACTCCACTACCCACTCAGCCAATCTCGACCGGCTTGTCTTCGACATCCTGCGCATCACTGCTGCCGGTGCCGCAATGGCACTTGCCGTGTGGCTCGCTACCAACTCGGTTGGCTCGACTATTGGAACAGGTGCTTTGGCACGCGTATCACTTGGGGTTGTAGTGGGCGCAACTACATACATCGGCATGCTCGCACTACTTGGCGAACCCCACCTGCGCAGCTATTGGTCGACGAGAACAACCAAGTCATCGCGGTGAACAAGTTCCGCTACGACACCATCGGGTAGCTCGGCACTCTTGCGACCAGCAGCAGCACTTGCGTGCACTGCACTCACACTCACCATTCCACGCGCAAAAGTCACTCCGCGCAGATCCTGAATCTCGACGGTGTCGCCTTCCACGAAATCTCCGTGCACCTCAGCAACACCTGCATGCAACAATGAAGTGTGGCGTTCAATCAACGCTTGCTTCGCGCCAGCATCCACCACGATTACGCCGCTCTGTTGTGCTGCAAATGCAATCCACAACTTGCGTGCCGAGAGGTTTCGATTGTGTGGCAAAAATTGTGTGCCAGCTCCGGGTGTTTGTGCAAGTGCATGCACCACCACATCTTGCTTGGTCGCATCAGCTATTACCGTGCGCACGCCAGACCACGATGCAATTCGCGCTGCAGACAATTTGGACGACATGCCACCGCTACCCCGCGCGGTGCTACTCGCACTTGCGCGCACCGACAATAACGGATCATCAGCAGCGACTTGCTCAATAAACGTTGCGGATGCATCCACACTTGGGTCAGCGGTAAAAAGCCCAGCAATGTCGGTCAACAACACCAGCACATCGGCATTAATGCTGTGTGCAACGAGTGCAGCAATTCGGTCGTTGTCGCCAAAACGAATTTCGTCGCTGGCAATTGCATCGTTTTCGTTGATGATTGGCACGCACCCCAACTCAAGCAATCGCACAAGTGTTTGACGTGCATGCAGATACTGGGTGCGATCGATGAAGTCATTTGGCACAAGCAGCACCTGCGCTCCAACCAAACCGTGCGTAGCCAAATGTTCGTTGTACTTGTTCATCAACTGACTCTGCCCTACGGCAGCCAGCGCTTGCAGTGTTTGCGTATCGGTTGGACGATGTGCGAGACCAAGTGCTCCAACACCGCCAGCGATAGCACCCGACGTTACGACAATGACTTCGTTGCCTTCATTGCGCACAGTTGCCACTTGCTCGCACAACGCACGAATTGCTTCGTTCTTGATAGCGCCACGTTCGTCAGTGACTGATGATGTTCCAATCTTTACAACGATTCGCATCTCTACGTCTCCGGTGTGTACTCGAAACTAAATACCCCAATGTGCACGACTGCACCATCGCTTGCTCCCGCGCGCGACAACAGGCGCGCGACGCCCAGTCGCTTGAGTCGCTCATCAATGTAATTCAAGGCATCTGGTGTTGATACGTCGCTCAGGGCAACCGAGCGCTCTACGTCTCGACCAACCAATCTAAATTCGTTGTCACCAATGCGCTCGATGTGTGTGCCTTCAGGCTCTGGGCGTATCACTACCGAAGATTCTTGTGAAGGTACAAGTGTGCGTGCGCGTTGCACCAACTCGGCAAGCGCGCCCAAGATTGGCCGTACTCCGTCGCCGGTTACTGCCGACATGCGCTTGCCCTTCCATGCCTCGAGCACTTCTTGTGTTGCAGCATCTGTCTTGGTGCCAACAACGAGTCGTGGTCGCTCGAGCAGCTCTGGCTGATACGCCTTCAATTCTTGCAACAAGATCCGCTCTTGCTCATCTGCAGACACCTCATCCATTGGCGCAAGATCTACCAGCACACACAACACTCGAGCGCGCTCGATGTGACGGAGAAATTGATGTCCGAGTCCACGACCTTCGCTTGCACCTTCGATGATGCCAGGAATGTCGGCAATAATAAATTCACTCGACCCACCCATGCGCACGACTCCTAGGTGTGGCTCAAGAGTGGTAAATGGATAGTTTGCAATCTTTGGTTTGGCGGCACTCACCGAACTAATGAATGTTGATTTACCCGCATTAGGAAAACCAACAAGTGCAACGTCGGCCATCAGTTTCAATTCGAGTTTCAACCAACGGTCTTTGCCGTGCTCGCCTTGTTCCGCAAATTTTGGTGCACGTCTGCGGTTGGACAAAAAGCGCGCATTACCGCGACCGCCCTGTCCGCCTTTTGCAGACTGCCAACGTGTGCCGTTGACTGCAAGGTCGGCCAAAATTTCGCCCGTGTACATGTCGCGCACAACAGTGCCTTCAGGAACTTTGATGACCATCTCTTCGCCACGCCTGCCGTGCAAATCTTTGCCCATACCGTGCACACCATCGCCCGCCCGTCGGTGGGGGTGATCGCGAAATGCCAGCAATGATGCAACGTTGTGGTCGGCTACAAGCCATACCGATCCGCCGTCTCCACCGTCGCCACCGTTTGGACCACCAAATGCAACTGGGCCTTCTCGTCTAAAACTGACGCAGCCAGCACCACCGTCGCCACCGCGAACGTTTAATTGGGCTTCATCGACAAAGGCGCTCATAGGGGGTGTCAATCCTACTAGTACACCCTCCACGTATCGTGTAGATATATGACATCTGAACCACTCTCGCGAAGCGTTGCATGGGCTCAAACGATGGAAGGATTTCAATCCGACGATCAGGTTCGCTTTGCTCACAAAGACTCGTGGGCTGGGCCTGGTCAGCGGCACGTCATTGATCGAAACGAGCGTGAATCTCGTCAAGACACTCTTCTTGCCCCATTGGCTACTCGCGCATTTGGTGCTGGCAACAGGGCAATTGCTCAAGAAGCAGACCCGTTTCGCACATGTTTCGAGCGCGACCGCGACCGAATTCTGCATGCCTCAGCATTTCGTCGGCTTGCCGGCAAAACTCAAGTCTTTGTTTTCCCCCAAGACCACCAGCGCACTCGCCTCACTCATGCACTCGAGGTTGCACAAGTTGCGACTTCGGTCGCACGCGCATTGGCACTCAACGTTGCGCTCACCGAGGCCATTGCTTTGGGCCACGATTGTGGTCATGGCCCAGGTGGTCATGCATCAGAAGACGCATTGAGTCCATTTGTACCAAACGGTTTTGATCACGCAGTGTGGGGTGCCGACGTCACTTTGGTTCCACTCAACTTGTGCATCGAAACCCTCGATGGCATTCGCAACCATTCTTGGTCTCGTCCTGCGCCAATGACGGCTGAAGGAGAGGTCGTTTCATGGGCAGATCGCATTGCCTACGTGTGTCACGACTTCGAAGACGCGACTGCTGCTGGCATCGTGACAGTCGATCAACTTCCCGACCAAGTTCGCACCTATTGCGGCACCGCTCGCTCACAACAACTTCGCGCGTTCATTTCGTCAATGATTGCTGCAACAGCATCAACAGGACGTATCGGTATGCAACCAGCACAAGCCGATGCACTCGCCGAGTTTCGCCGATTCAACTACGAAAACATTTACATGCGTGATGCATCTCGCAACCAAGCACAGTCGGTTGTCGACTTGCTCCAAGCACTCGTCGAGCATTACGCAAGTCACCCGCACCTGATGCTTGCCGACAATATTCTTACAAGCGATAAAATCGCGAGTCACATTGCTCCCGCGCATTCCACCGAGGCTCTACACAATGCTGTTGCCTACGTTGGGGGCATGACCGACCGATATGCATGCCGTCAAGGCATTGCATTACTTGGATGGGATTCGAGCAGACTCCCGCAGGGAATCGATACAAACTAACGAGTCGTTGTTAACGAACTAGACAGTTGGAATAACGTCGACAACCTTGCGGCCGCGGCGCTCACCAAACTTGACACTGCCGTGCGAAAGCGCAAACAGCGTGTCGTCTTTGCCAATGCCCACGTTGTTACCTGGGTGCACTTTTGTGCCGCGTTGACGAATCAAGATTGTTCCTGCAGTGATCTTTGTGCCGTCAAATACTTTGACGCCGAGTCGTTGCGCGTTCGAATCGCGACCGTTGCGGGTTGAACCGCCACCCTTGGTTTTCGACATGAGAGTTAGCCTTTCTGAATGCTGGTGATTTCAATCACCGAATATTTTTGGCGATGACCAAAACGACGACGCTGGTTAGTACGACGCTTGTACGTAAAGCCGTCGATCTTTGGGCCAGCAGCAATGCCCATAACCTTGGCGGTAACTAAAGACTTTGCTAGTTCTGCAGGAGTTGCAAGGACAGTTGATCCATCAACGAGCATGATTGGGGTGAACTTCACCTCTGAGCCCTCTTGAGCATCGAGCAGTTCGACATGGACCTGTTGGCCCTTGGCGACCTTCTCTTGCTTGCCTCCGGTTGCGATAATTGCGTACATAAGAAGTCCCTACTCTATCCCTTTGGTCATCCGTTACCCAACCACCGGCTGGACTTTGTTCATTAAACAGTATTAGTCGAGCATCTCCAGGTCGAGCGTAAATCCGCGGCTGTCGCAGACCACACAAGCATCGGCAAAACTCGTCAACAAGCCCTCGCCAATACGCTTGCGAGTCATTTCCACAAGCCCAAGCTCAGATATCTCAAACACCTGAGTGCGGGTTTTATCGCGAGCAAGCGCATCTTTAAACGACTCGAGCACCTTGCGGCGGTTGTCCCTGATCTCCATATCAATGAAGTCGATGACGATGATGCCGCCAATATCGCGCAGACGCAATTGTCGAGCGATCTCTTCGGCCGCTTCAAGGTTGTTGTAAAAGACGGTCTCTTCAAGGTTTGACTTGCCGACGTTCTTGCCAGTATTCACATCGATCACCGTCAATGCCTCGGTGTGCTCAATAATCAGCGAGCCACCAGATGGCAACCACACTTTTCGATCCAGCGCCTTGAGCAACTGCTCGTGAACTCGGTATTGCTCAAACAATGGAAGTTCGTCGGTGGACGGGTTGTACAACTCGACACGGTCTGCAAACTCTGGGTTAAATGCCTGGATGTAGTCGCGCACTTCAGCAAACAACACTGGATCATCGATCACCACGCCACGATATTCACTCGTAAATTCCTCACGAATAACACGCACAGCCAATGGCGGCTCGCGGTACAACAACGTTGGCGAGTTTGCCTTCTCCGCTGCTGCACGAATTGCATCCCACTGCGCAAGCAAGCGGGTCATGTCTGTTGTCAATTCATGCTCGGTCGCATTTTCTGCTGCAGTGCGAACAATGATTCCGTGCTGCTCAGGCTTGATTCGATCAAGAATTCCGCGAAGTCGACGACGCTCGCCATCCGGCAATCGCTTCGATATTCCATATGTTCGCGAGTCGGGAATGAGCACGACAAAGCGACCAGGCAACGACACTTCTTGCGTGAGTCGACCGCCCTTCGCAGCGATCGGGTTCTTCGTTACTTGACACAAAATCAATTGACGCGCCTTGAGCACTTGCTCAATACGAGGATCTGCACCCTGCTCAACAACATCTTCTTTATCAAACTGCACATCGCCGCGATACAAAACCGCATTTTTTGGCGTGCCAATGTCGACGAATGCCGCTTCCATTCCAGGTAGCACGTTTTGCACGCGTCCCAAATAAATATTTCCATGAATTTGCGAGTCGTCATCTGCGGGACACGAAACATAGTGCTCAATCAGGCTTCGTCCTTCAAGCATGGCAACTTGTGTAAAGTCTGGACGCACTTGCACGCACATCAAGTAACGACCAACAGCCTTGCCGTTGCGCTCTTTGCCTTTGCGACGCTCCATCAATTCGGCATCAGTGCCAGGTGTTGACTCTCGATCGTCACCACGAGTAGATCGACCGCGGCGGTTACGTCCACCGCGCTTTCCACCACGACGGCTCTTGTTGCGTTCGCCGCCTTGTGTATCGGTGTCGTCCTGCTGATTGCTGTTCTGTTCTTTGTTCTTGTTTTGGTCTTTATTCGCGTTCTGGCCTGTTCGTCTTGGTTGTTTAGACGCCTGCACTGTCGGTGGTGTCGTCTGTGCAGCAGCTGGTGCTGGGCGTGTGTCACCAATTTGGGGTTTTCGCACCAATGCGTCGGCGGCCACTTCGGCAGTCATCATTCGACCTTCATTTGGAAGGTCAGGAAGTTCTGGCAGCTCAACTTGATCCTGCGGACGCGGCACACGAGGAGCACGAGGAGCACGAGGAGGTTGCTCAGATTTCGTGACCAATACGGCGCTGTCTGCATCAACACTGCCTGCATGAAAATTGTCGACTTCGTCAATCAAATCGTTGTCGTTCTCATTGCCGCTCTCGATGTCGTTGTCGTCTGCAGTGCCGACGCCAGCACCAGCCGAGTTTGTGCGAGTGCCCGATGCGCTTGTGCGATTGCGATTTCGGCCCCCGCGACGGCCGCGACGTCGTTTTTTGGCAGCAGCAATCGCCGCCATCGACTGTGGGCTTAAAGCAGCACGCTCGGTAGGCGCGCCGCCGACTTCTGTATCACTGCCCGACTGATCGCCTGCATACTCAGATACAGCGTCTCCTGGAACTACTTCACTCATATTCTTGCTCGTTTCCTTGATGAGATATCGCACCGAGGTGGCAGCGTTGCCATCCACGTGCAATATCGTCGCGGTCCAGCGCTTCAGATTTCGAAGACTTGTCTTCGCGTCCGAATCGCTATCGCGTGATCGACCTTGGGATGGGCAAAACGCCCGTCCTTACCCTTCAGGCTACCCCGTGGCTTCCTGCCTACAGCGGCACATTTTTCCTATTCCAGGCGCCTCATATGCACACTCTGCACGAGACCAACCATGATCCCCATCGACAGCATGTGCGACCCTCCATATGAAATAAACGGTAGGGGCAGTCCGCTCACCGGGGTCAACCCAAGGGTCATGCCAATATTCTGAAAAATCGTAAAGGTCATCAGGGTAAAAATTCCGCACGTCATGTAATAGCCAAATCGATCTCGAGCCATCTGGGCAATTCGCCATACTCGCCACAACATCACAGCAAACAACGCGATCACGATGCCTCCCCCCAGCATTCCAAATTGTTCTGCAATTGCAGAAAATGGAAAGTCGGTGAACTGCACCGGAATGTACTTGCCGTTAGTAAGAGGTCCTTGCAAATACCCTTTACCAAAAAAACCACCTGTCGAAACAGCACGCTTTGCAAAACGAACTTGCAATACCACCGACTCAAGAGCCTTGTCTCGCGAGTCTTGGTGCAGCCATGAAACAAAACGTCTCAACTGATACGTACCAATAAAACCGTTGACCATCACGGTGCCCATAGTCGCAATTGAAAGTCCTGTGATCATCAGCAAATAGCGACGTCGCGCGCCAGCAACAATCAAAATTCCAACAACACCTGCGATGATCACGGTTGCCGAACCAAGATCGGGTTGCAACAAGATCAACGCAATTGGTACACCAACGATGTACATCGACATCACAAAATGATGCCAATCGATCGTCTTCTCACTTGCTTCACTAAAATAACTCGCTATCAATATCAAAATTATTGGTTTCACAAATTCGGCAGGCTGCAGTGAAAACGAAATGATTGGTACGTTGAACGACAATCTTGCGCCACCGCGTACCGCTCCATAGACGAGCACCAAAACGAGCAACAACATCAGCCCGCCATACAGCAGACCAACTTGAGTTCTAAACCATTCATGCCCTACCGCCATCACTGTGGCTGTGGCGGCTGCTGCAAGGACAATAAATCCTGCTTGGCGTTGTGTGTACACGAATGGATCAAAACTCTGATCGAGTAACCGCAAGTGAGTTGTTGAAAAAACATTGAATATTCCAATAATTGATTGGGCGGCAACAACGAAAATCAAGATCCAGTCGATGTTACGAATCGGGTCGGCGTAGCTACCGCTAAAGCCAAATGTGTTTCTAGAATTTTGTTGCAGAAGTTTGCGTTTCAAGGTTTGAATTGGCATCAGTCGCGGCTCTCCGATCGTCCACCGGCCAAACACGAAGGATTACGCAAGTACGTCGGCGGTGCCGCAATTCCACTTTGAACATTGAGCGGATCAGCGGTGACAACGCCATCCAATTTGTATCGGCCTGCTAGCGCAGTAAATATGCATTTCAAAACAGGTGCGGCGGCTTGCGACCCGTATCCAGCTTTTTCCAAATACGCAAAGGCCGAATACGGCTGTAGCGGATCGAGACTGTATGCACCGAACGCAGACGAGTCGTTCCATGGCAGGTTTCCAAATCCTTGCGCTGTTCCAGTCTTGCCAGCAATTGGAAGCAGGTCATACGGGTACCCTTTAAACAACAGCTCACCAGTTGTCTTGTGGTAGAAATCAAAATTCACACCAGGTCCAGTGATTACTCTCGACATACCGCGCACGATTGGCTCACGTCGATCCCCTGTCATATCCAGAGTTTTTGCGGGGTCGAGTGCATCAAACCGCTCAACAACTTTTGAAAGTGTCAAGTCCGCAATTCCTGTCAATTTGTCGGGAGTGCCTGGAGCAAGAATCGCTTGTACGACGTGCGGCGTCATGAGTTTGCCTCCATTGCCCAAAACTCCGTATGCGGTTGCCACCTGAAGTGGCGTAGCCGACAACAGGCCCTGACCAACTGCGAACAACACTTGATCGCCGACGTAATACGCCTTACCCGATTCTTGTGAGATGGCTCCAATATCCGCCATTCGCTTCTTCAAGGCCTTGCTCGGAATTGTGCCAGCAAATTCGTTCGGCAAATCGATGTTGGTCGGCGAACCAAATCCAAACAGTCGTACTTGCTCTTCAAGAATTGGCTTGTACCCACGCTCGGTCAAAATCTGTTCGCCAATCTTGTAAAAGAATGCATCGCTAGAAACAGCAAGCGCATCTTCTACCGTGACGGTCCCATACCTACACGGTGATCCGGTAGCTGCACAGACGGCATTTCTAAACACGCACTTCACACCCTGTTGACATCGATCATCAGGAATACTTTCAAGTTTGTATGTGCCGCGGTCGTCCAATTCGTAAGCCGAGCCGCCAGGAAGTTGTCCTGTGTTGAGCGCTGCATAGGCAACAAAAGGTTTAAACGACGAACCCAAGTTGTAACGGCCAGAAAGTGCGCGGTTGACCAAGATCGACAAGTCAGGATCATCGGTTTGCGGAAAAACCTGTGCAAATTTATTGCTCGAAACTCCTCCACCAAACCATCGATTATCAAATCTCGGGTATGACGCCATTGCGATCACCTGCCCCGTGTCGTGATTCATCACGACAACCGAACCTGCGGGTGCTTTGTAATACACAGCATCAGGAAACAACGGGTCAAGCGTGCCGTCCGGTAGACGCACGTTGCCGGCTTCAACACGGCGGCGCAATACCAATTGAGTTTCCAATGCTTGCTCAGCAAATTGCTGAATACCCATATCAATCGACAAGTGCAAATCGTTGCCAACAATTGGCTCCACACGCTCAATGAGTCGCAACAATTTGCCTTGGGCATTCACTTCATAACGCAAATACCCAGGTGTTCCCCGCAAGATTGGTTCATACGATTGTTCGACGCCATATCCCCCAACGCGTTCATTCGGGTCGTAACCAATCGATTTGTAATACGCCAGAGTCTTTTGCAATATTGCGCCGATATAACCAACGACGTGGCTACCAATTGCGCCAAAAGGATAATTTCGTTTCCACTCTTCGCGTACATAGATACCCGGATAATCCTCAATGCGTTCTTCCAAAAATAGGGCAGTCTCCTCAGAGACATCCTCTTTCAATGGCAATGCTTCTAGTGGTCCAAACCTTTTGTCTTCGTAACGCTTAAACAGAAGTTCGATCGGCATCTCTAATGGACCAGACAATCGCTGAAACATTTCGAGTCGATCGATCGGGTCTTTCAATACTTCGCGATCAATAGTCACTGTCAAGATGCGTTTGTTGTCGGCGACCACTCGACCCTTCGCATCAAAAATGCGGCCGCGCTCTGGGAGCAACCGTATGGTTCGAGTGCGCACCGCTAGTACAACAGTCTCGTTGTCTTTGGCTTGAATGGCTTGCATGAACCACATCCGCACCGACAGCGATCCTAAAAGTACGAATGCGGCAACCGCCAATGCAGTAAACCTCTTCGAACGATTATTAATTGCCATCTCGACTAACCAACAAGCGTTTCTTTAAGCGTCCAACGACAAACAAGCAATAACAGCGGTGCGCCAAGAGTTCCCGCCACTGCTACAAGGCCAATTACAACAATCACACGCGGTTGCAACTGTCCGCTAAAACCCACCATTGATTGAGCAATCGGAAACGCCAACTCTCCCAATGCACCAACAACACCAATGGTGAGTGCCCTCGTCCACCAAGTTGGTTCGCGAATAAAATATGGCAACATGCCGGCCACAAAAGCCGTGGCACCAAACACCAATGACGCAAGGCCAAGTGGCGTAGAAAGCACCATGTCATACATCACTCCAATGATGAGTCCTGATATTGCTCCTACTTCAGAGCCATAAATGGTTCCAGCAGCGACTGCAAACAACAACATCAGTGGCAACATGACTTCAAATGGGCGCATGTCGTTCAGCACAGTGGTTTGTAGACCAAGCAACAGTAACGACACCAACACAAGTCGCGTCCAGCGACTTGCCATAAAGCGCAAGAGTCTTTCGCTCACGGTGCCGTTCGTTCAGTAATCGGTTGATAGAGCAAGATGCGCACAAAACTCAAGTTGCTGAGGTCTGCAACAATGTCAATTTCTAGCAGTGGTCCTGCTGTACCCAGCCTTTCTCTCACGCGAGAGACTGTGCCAACAACGATGTCGGGCGGAGCAAGGCTGAGTGAACCACCTGCCGTCACAATTGGCGAGCCTGCTTGTACAACCCCAAAGCGTTGAGCCGTATCGATGAATCGCACAGTTGGAACTCGACCAGCGCCCCTTCCCTCCAAGACTCCAGTTTCACGCACCGACACATTGCTACCGGGAGGAATAGTTAATGATGAGGAAATGATCGGTGTTCGCGGGGCAACAATTGAACCCGGCGTAAACCCTGCAATATTTGACGTCACAGCAACTGGCGGAATTGTCACCTGTGGATCAATGGTTTCGGGTACTGACACCACAGTTACAGCAGTTGCAGGGTCTTGCAGTGGCAATGTCGTTGTTGTTGGTTTTGGTGTATTAATAATCTTGACCGACAGTGCGTATTGCGGATCAGTAATCAGCATCACTACCGCTCGGTTTGCAAATACTTGCGTGATCTTGCCCACTAGACCTGCTGCGTTCAATACCGGCATCCCAACTTTGATTCCGCTCTCTGTGCCCTGATCAATTTCTACGCTCTGAACAAAATTAGAAGGTGAATCACCAATCACTTGTGCACTCACCGAGTTAATGCCGGCAAGCGTAGGCAGACCGTTCAGCGCAAGTAGCTCTTGTGACAATCGCACCGAAGCAGCGGCGGCAACTGCGGCACCTTCTTGTTGTGCAATCTTTTCGCGCAATAACTCATTTTCGGCGGTTACATCGTTGTAATGGGTGATGCCGTACCACGCATTTGATGCGGGGCGAGTCACCACTCGTGTCACGCTTTCAATTGGTCTGAAAATTGTGCCGAATGTCGAACGCAACGCACGTGTTGCTGAACTTCCTTGCAAATCGAGGGTTATCAAAATGATCGACGTCAACGCAAGCAGTGCCATGATCCGTCTTGACTTCATTGACCGAACCGGCATAGTGCAACCCTACGCAGACCTACTCAAATGAGGTCTGAGCAGTCAGACCTTTCATGGCTTCAATGTTGTCAAGCGCCATGCCGCAACCGAGAACCACCGAAAACAAAGGCTCGGGCGCCAAGTAAGCATGGATTCCGGTGTCGTGCGTTACGCGTTCAGCAAGTCCGGTCAACAATGCGCCACCTCCCGACAATGTCAGTCCGTGGCCGATAATGTCGGCCGCCAACTCTGGCGGTGTGCGCTCAAGTGTTGTCTTGATTGCGTCGACAATTGTGGTCACCCCTGGGTTTATGGCAATCCGCACGTCTTCACTCGTGACTACTTGCGTGCGAGGAAGACCAGTCATTGTGTCGCGACCACCCACGTCGGCAGTGAGCTCTTCATCAAGTGGCCAAGCCGACCCAAGTTGCAGTTTTACTTCTTCTGCAGTGTTCTCGCCAATGTCTAACGAAAACTCGTTCTTAAACATCGCAATTATTGCTTGGTTGAGTTCGTCGCCAGCAACACGCGCCGAATAGGCAGTCACAATGCCACCCATTGAGATGACAGCAACTTCGGTTGTGCCACCACCAATATCGACAATCAAACTTGCGCTCGGCAAATGCACCGGCAAACCTGCACCGATCGCTGCGGCCATCGGTTCTTCAATGATGTACACAGGTCGACGCGCTCCAGCAAACTCGGCAGCTTCTTGAACTGCTCTGCGCTCAACGCCTGTGATCTCCGACGGTACACAGATAATCATTCGTGGCTTATTCCACCTACTGGTGTGAACTTGTTGAATAAAGTAGCGGAGCATTTTTTCGCACACATCAAAGTCCGCGATAACACCATCTTGCAAAGGTCGCACAAGTCGGATGTTCTGCGGGGCTCTCCCCCACATTCGTTTGGCTTCAAAACCAACAGCCACTAGTTCGCCAGTCCTGCTGTCCACTGCAACCGATGACGGTTCGTTTAAAACAACGCCTTCGCCCTTTACGTAGACAAGGGTGTTGGCCGTACCCAAATCGATGGCAATGTCACGTCCCAACGAAAGTGCGCCTCCACCAGCCATGCTTTGGTCTCCTTAGCGCGCCAACGCCGTGGTTGAGCGCGCGATCAATGAACAAATCCTACCTAAACCTGCATATTGATCAGGTTCTACAGGTTTGGAAAGAAGATTCCGATCTCGCGAGCTGCAGAAGCTGCTGAGTCACTTCCATGAATGAGATTCTCGGTAAAGAGTGTGCCGTAGTCACCGCGAATAGTGCCTGGAGCAGCAGCCTTTGGATTGGTTGCGCCCATCATCGTGCGCAATACTTCCCAAGCATCTTCTGGGCCTTCAATCACCAGTGCAACCACAGGGCCACGCGACATAAATGCAACAAGCTCTGGATAAAAACCCTTGCTCTTATGTTCTTCGTAGTGACGCTCAAGAATTGCAGCATTCAATGTGCGCAACTCCATTGCCACGATTTTGAGACCTTTGGTTTCAAACCTTGAAAGGATGCTTCCAACGAGACCGCGCTCGACTGCATCTGGCTTCAATAGGACAAGTGTTTTAGTGCTCATCGTTACAGTTTACGGCGCAAATAGGTCCGGGCACTACCTACGACATACAAACTTCCAGCCACAAGCACCGCATCGTCTTCGTGTGCAATCTTGAGTGCTCGATCGCATGCTGCTTCCACCGTTTCACACACCACAACCTCTTCGCAGCCCATTTGCTGAGCCGCATCTCCAAGATCGCTTGCATTGAGTCCGCGTGGTGAGGGTGCAGTGCAACAGATCACCACATCAAATTCGTCTGCACGCAGTGCAGAGAGCAACATTTGTGGGTCTCGACCCTTGAGTGAACCGACAACCAATATTCGCTTACCCTCTGGCGAAAAATCATCGAAAAATACTTGGGCACATACATCGGCCCCAGCAGGGTTGTGCGCGCCATCGATGATGACAAGTGGTCCTCGTCCAACCACTTCAAAACGACCAGGCATCTTTACTGCTGCAAAGCCTTCACGCACCACTTCAATGTCTAGTGCGTTGCCAAAAAACTCTTCTACCGCAGCAATCGCAACTGACGCATTGTCGCCTTGGTGTTGCCCGTGCAAAGGAAGCGGCAGTTCTTTATACACAGCTCGTTCTGTTCGTACATCGATCATTCGACCGCCAACCGCCAACTCGTTTTCTGCGCATTCAAAATCATTTCCACGCAGCAACACCGACAACGAATCGGCGGTATTCCATATCTCTCGCAGATCCTGATTGGTGTCGCCAATCACGAGCACACTGCCTGGTTTTGAAATTCCTACTTTCTCGAAAGCAATGTCTTGCAAAAGTGGTCCTGCAAACTCGGTGTGATCAAGAGCGATATTGGTAATCACAGCAACTGACGCGTTGACAACATTTGTTGCATCCCACCTACCGAGCATTCCTACTTCAATGACAGCCACGTCGACTGCGGTGTCTGCAAAATACCTAAAGGCTGCTGCGGTCATGACCTCAAAATACGATGGCCGCACCCCTCCAAGCACTTCGATGTCTGCGATTGCCGCAACACAGTCAGCAAAATCTTGTTCGCTGATGGGCTCGTTATTGCGTGATATTCGTTCGGTCAGCGCTTCCAAGTGCGGACTTGTATACGTACCAACTTGCAACCCGTGCGCCATCAGCAATTGGGTAATGATTTGGGTTGTCGAACCTTTGCCGTTTGTGCCAGTGATGTGAATGACCGGGTAATTCAAGTGCGGATGCCCCATCAAATCCATAAATGTATTGATGTTGTCGAGTGAAGGAGACTCCACTCGCCCAGTCTTTTCATAGCTGGCGTGCTCGTCTAGATATGTCAGAGCCTCACCGTATTGCATAATGCGCAGGCTAGTTCTTAAGAGGCGGCGCGGCGCTGGCGTGTGACACGAGTATTTCGCATAACAAGTTCAGGGCTCGCTTTTGTGGTGATCGACTCAACATTAAAGATCACGCGAGCCACATCGGTGCGACCAGGTATTTCATACATGGTGTTGAGCAAAACTTCTTCCAAAATCGCTCGCAGACCGCGAGCACCAGTGCCACGATGCAAAGCCTGTTCGGCAATAGCAACGAGTGCATCAGGGGTCACTTCAAGTTCGATATCTTCAAATTCGAAAAACTTCTGATATTGCTTGAGTAGTGCATTCTTTGGCTCGGTCAAGATCGAAATCAATGCTGCCTTGTCAAGACTGTGCACCGCACCGACCATTGGCAATCGTCCAATGAACTCAGGAATCATTCCAAACTTCAACAAGTCCTCTGGCAACACTTGGGCAAACAATTCGCCGGCGTTCTTCTCGGCTTTCGAGCGAACTTCAGCATGAAAGCCAACGCCCTTGTGACCGATCCGATTTTCAATAATCGAGTCGAGACCAGCAAATGCTCCTCCCACAATAAACAAAACGTTGGTGGTATCAATCTGAATGAACTCTTGGTGCGGATGTTTGCGACCACCCTGTGGCGGCACCGATGCAACGGTTCCTTCAAGAATCTTGAGTAGTGCTTGTTGAACACCTTCGCCCGACACATCACGCGTAATCGAAGGGTTTTCGCTCTTGCGCGCGACCTTGTCGATTTCGTCGATGTAAACAATGCCCATTTCGGCGCGCTTGACATCAAAATCGGCGGCTTGCAGCAACTTGAGCAATATGTTTTCTACGTCTTCACCTACATAGCCAGCCTCAGTGAGCGCAGTTGCATCAGCAATTGCAAACGGCACATTCAACAAGCGAGCAAGTGTCTGAGCCATGTGCGTCTTGCCGCAGCCAGTTGGACCGAGTAGCAAGATATTGCTCTTTTGCAGTTCCACTTCATCTCTACGGGAACTACCAGAATTTTTGTACTTGATGCGTCGATAGTGATTAAACACCGCAACAGCCAAAACTTTTTTAGCTTGTTCTTGGCCAACAACATATTCATCCAAAAATGCACGAATATCACGAGGTATCGGAAGTTCTTCTAAACCAACTTCGGCAGCCTGACCAAACTCTTCGTCGACGATTTCGTTGCACAGCTCAATGCACTCGTCACAAATGTGTACGCCAGGGCCAGCAATAAGTTTTTTAACTTGCTTTTGCGACTTGCCACAAAATGCACACTTGATCAGTTCGGCTGTATCACCAAATTTTGCCATGAGTTAGTTTCCAGTGCTCAGCGGATTGGGCCAGTGCGATCGGTATGTTTGCGCGCCGTAATGATTTCGTCAATCACGCCGTACTCGAGCGCCGCAGGAGCCTCGAGCACAAAGTCACGATCGGTGTCGTTGTGCACTCGCTCGATCGACTGACCGGTGTGCTCTGACAAAATCTCTTCAAGCAATTCGCGCATTCGCAAAATTTCGCGAGCAGCGAGCTCGAGGTCTGTCACTTGGCTGTAGCCAACTTGTCCGTATGGCTGGTGCAACAAAACGCGCGAGTGCGGCAATGCAAGTCGCTTGCCCTTTGTGCCGGCTGCCAACAACACGGCGGCGGCGGATGCAGCCTGCCCCAGGCAAATAGTGGCAATATCGTTTTTAATGAACTGCATTGTGTCGTAAATCGCAAACAGTGCGGTGATGTCTCCGCCAGGGCTGTTGATATAGATGTTGATGTCTTTATCGGGATTTTCGCTCTCTAAGTGAATCAACTGTGCACAAATCAAGTTGGCAATCGTGTCGTCAATAGGGGTACCCAAGAAAATGATGTTTTCTTTGAGCAATCTGCTGTACAAGTCAGACGTACGCTCTCCACGGCTGGTCTGCTCGGTGACATTGGGAATGTAGTAATTCCGCATCACATTCTGTTCACGCATCACGCCGTCTCCTTGCAAGGTTTTTAGCCGGCAGACAACTGCACGACCGTCTCGCTAGATAGTAGTTGGAGCGATTGGTTATTCGGTGGAATTCCCTTGTGACTCATCACCAAATAGATCATCAGCGTTGATTGGGTTGCCTTCTGGGTCTACGAGGGTTGAATTGCGTAACAACCAGTCGACTGCTTGCGACTTGTGAATTTGGGCAGCCAATTCGGTCAGGGCATCGTTCTCTTGGTAGGCCTTGCGCACTTGATTGACCTTGCGGCCCACTTGCATCGCAATGCGCTCGATCTCTTGTTCGATGTCATCATCGCTTGCCGAGATCGCTCGTGCAACTGCAACAGCACGAAGTGCAAGATCAACTTTGACTGCTTTTTGTGACTCGGTGCGCAAGTTTTCGATGAAGCCCTCTGTGGTTTGTCCGGTTGCCGACAACCACTGATCGATTGAAACCCCCTGCGACTGAAACTGCTCGACGGTATTGCGCACGCGCGACTGCAAGTCATTTGCAATCATTGCTTCAGGAATCTCGATTGTCACGAGCTCGGCCAATGCTGCTGTTGTGCGCTCCACAAACACGCTGCGTGTCTGATTGAGCTTGATCTCTTCAAGTCGCTTGCGCAGTGATGCCTTCCATGCGTCAACTGTTTCAAACTCTGAAACATGCTCGGCAACCCACTCGTCATTCAATTCATTGAGCACCATCTCTTGCACTTTTTTCACGACGACAGTCATCTCGGCTATGTCGGTGGTGCCGTTTGGCGCTTCAGAATAAGTAATTGTCGAACCCAATTTTTCGCCAACCAACTTCTCATCAAAACTTGCAGACACCCAACCCTTGCCCACTTCGTATGCCCAGTCTTCAACGTTGAGTCCTGGTACAGGATTACCTTCACGAGTGCCGCTCAAGTCGAGCGACACATGATCGCCTGTGGCAATCGCGCGACCATTGTCTACGTCTTTCAATACACCATGGCGAGCGCGCTCAGACTTCATCGCATCGGTCACATCTTCTTCTTTGACAAGCAGCCCTGGGAGTTCGATGCGCAAACCGTTGTAGCCCGGCACAGTGATGACTGGTCGCACTTCACACGTTGCATCAAAACTGACAATGCCTTCTTCTTCGCCCTTGGTGACTTCAATCTGTGGCGTTGCAATCAAATCAACATCGTGCTCGCGCACTGCTTGTGCCAAATATTCGGGGATGGAATCTTGAATCGCTTGCGATCTCGCAGCGCCAAGTCCGATCTGGGCCTGCAACAACTTTCGTGGCGCCTTGCCTTGTCGAAACCCAGGAATTCGGATTTCATGTGAGATTTTGTGGAATGCCTTATCGATGTTTCGATCGAATTCGACCTCGTCAATTTCCACTGACAGTTTGACTTTGTTGCCCTCGAGGGTCTCAATGATGCTTTTCACAGAGCGCAAAGTGTACCCTTTTCAGTTGTGACAGCCTCATGGAAACCACATTCACTTGCCACGCCGCATGCTGGCCAGATCGACCTCAAAAATGGCGACAAGGTACAGCTCATCGTCGACCTCGAAGGGTTGCCCGCCGGCACCGAGGGCAAGGTCATTTTGGCCAATGGTTTCAATTGGTTGCGCTATCGCGTGCGCTTTGCAAATGGCACCGAAGTAGGCGATCTTGACCACCGCAACATTGCGCCAATTGGCAAGACTGCTCGCCGCCTTGAGCGCGCTGCCAAGCGCGCCTCGTAACGTACAAAAATTCAGCTGACTTGTAATACAGTTCGCGCCATGACAACACCAGTCGATATTCGCAATCGTTTTCCCGGCACCAGCAATGACTGGGCTCGTTTCGATGGGCCCGCGGGCACACAGATGGTTGACTCGGCTATTCGCGCGATGAGCGACTTTGCAGCCAGCGGGTCAAACGCAAACACCGGTGGATATTTTTCTTCTGCCAACGACTGCGATGCCCTACTGGAGCGCACACGCCAAGTTGTTGGCACATTGTTTGGTGCAGACCCAGAAGGCATTTGTTTTGGCGCCAACATGACCACGATGACAATGGCGTTCACTCGCGCTGTTGCTCGCACGCTGAAACCTGGCGACAGAGTTGTCGGCACCAAACTCGACCACGATGCAAACGTTTCTCCATGGCGCATTGCGTGTGAACTCTCGGGTGCAGAACATGTGCTCGCGCCATTTAGTACCACCACATTTATGCTCGATACGCAGGAAATGCTCAAGTTGATTACACCAAACACCAAGTGGGTTGCAATTACTGGCGCATCCAACTTGCTCGGCACTGCTCCAGATCTCAAGCCAATCATCGATGCCGCGCACGACGTCGGTGCGCGAGTTTTTGTCGATGCGGTGCACTTGGCAGTGCACCGCCCTATCGATATTGCACAACTTGGTTGCGATGTGTTAGCCACTTCGCCATACAAGTGGTATGGCCCGCATGCCGGCGTGTTGTGTGTCGATCCCGATGTACTCAACTCACTTCCCATCGCCAAAGTTCGTCCTGCTGAAAATGTTGGTCCCCGCAGGTTCGAGACTGGTACTCCAAACTTTGAAGGCATTGCAGCAGTCGAAGCCGCTGCGCGTTTCTTACTTGAAGAAGACATGCACAAAGTCATGGCCTACGAAAACGATATTTTTTCGCCACTTCTTTCAGGGTTGTTAGCAATCAAAAACGTCAAAGTCTGGGGTATTCCAACCCTCTCTGGGCGTGTCCCCACTGTTTCTTTCACTATTGACGGCCACCATCCCGATCATGTTGCTCAAGTACTTGCCGATGCCCGCATTGCCGTGTGGTCTGGCAGCTCATACGCAGTAGAGGCCGTCGACCAACTCGGACTTACCGAAAGTGGTGGTGTAGTTCGTGCAGGAATCACGAGATATGTCACGAGCGACGACGTTTCACGATTACTACAAGTTGTGACTTCGCTCGCGTCTCATCACTAATTCACATCGCTAGGATGTTCAAGTCCGGGGAGTGGCGCAGTTGGTAGCGTGCCTGGTTTGGGACCAGGAGGCCGGGGGTTCAAGTCCCCCCTCCCCGACAAAGTAGTACGGTACCCGACAAAGTAGTAAGGTAATAGATATGACATCTACACCTCACCACGAGATCGACAACGCCAAATA
>Ga0163199_1000067_pt1 | contig 64930 bp, 67 predicted proteins | sample PL_2010_150m_FD_113537 | JGI IMG/M metagenome (GOLD analysis project Ga0163199, IMG submission 113537) | Freshwater microbial communities from Powell Lake, British Columbia, Canada to study Microbial Dark Matter (Phase II) - PL_2010_150m | ecosystem: Environmental > Aquatic > Freshwater > Lake ...
CTCACATAGTGTGAAATCTGAAACCTATTTTTTGTTAATTTTTTCTATATTTTTTATTAAGAAACAAGCGCGCGGCTTGCCTCTGCCAATCTATTTGAAATAGTTCCATCGATAACTTCATCACCGAAACGAATTGAAATTCCACCAAGAACGCTTGGATCGATTTCAATATTTAGGTGAACTGGTTGGCCGATCTTCTTTGTGAGTGAATCTGCCAACTTCTTTGCCTGCCCATCGCTAAGTGCGATAGAAGATTTGATGTGTGCATTAACGCGGTTGCGACGTGCGGTCAAAGCATTTGAGTATGCGGATATTGATTTTTCAATACCTCTATTCCCTCTTCCTTCAACGCTTTTTGAGAGCAACCGCTGAGAAGAGGAGGTGAATTTCTGACCGAAAATGCTCTTAAGTAGCTCTTGTTTACGCTCCACAGAATCCGCTCGGTTGATTAAAGCCAATCGCAACTCTGGATTTTCTAGAATAATCTTTGAAAAATTAAAGATTTCGCTGAGGACTAAATCCAATTTATCATCGACATTTGCGACCGCTGCCTCCGCCTCAACTGCAATCTGCTCTATGGCATCTGCAAGTTGTGCTGGATTAGACCAGCGCAGCGAAACAGCCTTTGAAAATATCTCCAACGCCTTAGCTGAAAGAACCTTCCCGAATAAATTCGCGATTAGCTCAGACTTCGACGCGGCATCTCTGGCTGGATCCGTTAAAGCTCGACGCAATCCTATTGAAGAATCTAGTGAATTCCAGATATGAAAGAGCTCATCAGAAAGGGTGGCGCAATCTGCACTGGTGAGATTTTTGAGTTTCTCATCTAAATCGACACGCAAAAGTGCGAGCGATTGCCTGCTGCTACCACCGAGAATAATCATTACTTACTCTTCTCCATATCGGATAAGAAGCGATCAACAATTCTTGATTGGCGAACTTGATCGTCTAGCGCTTCGCCAACGATTTTTGATGCTAAATCTGTTGCAAGCGTGCCAACCTCATTGCGAAGTGAATTCAAAGCCTGTTGACGTTCGGCTTCAATTTCGGCTACTGCAGCTGCAGTAATACGCGCTGACTCTTCTTGAGCTTTAGTGCGAAGTTCTTCAATTATTGCCGCACCTTGGGCTCTGGCATCTTCCCGAATCTTTGCTGCCTCACCACGTGCATCACTTAACTGTTCGCTATATTTTTTGAGTGCAATTTCAGCTTCACGTTGTGCAACTTCAGCGCGTTCTAGCCCGCCTTGAATTGCATCTGTCCGGTCGGTGTAAGCCTTCTCAAACTTTGGGACAGCCTTGGTCCGCAACAAGATAAATAGAATTGAAAATGCAATTAATCCAATAATTATCTCAGCAACATTTGGGATTACCGGGCTCGGTGATCCTTCGGCTGCTGCTCTGATTAAAAGTAATTTACTCATTGGTTATTTTGCCCCGTAACTTATTGGAGTTATTCCTACTTGAGAACGAAAGCTAGAACTAAACCAAAGATTGCCAAAGCTTCAGCAAGAGCGAATCCAAGGAAAGCAATTGGTTGCAAGATGCTGCGAGCTTCTGGTTGGCGAGCTACACCACTGATGTATGCCGCGAAAATTAAACCAGTTGCAGTACCTGGACCGATGGTCGAAAGACCAAAGCCCACGATGCTAAGTGTGCCTGTCATAATCTATTCCCTTTCAACTATTGACCAGACCGGTGTCAGGTCAAATCTATTTTTAGTGCTCATCCGCCAGCGCGCCAGCGATATACAGCGCTACAAGAAGCGTAAAGATATACGCCTGTAGACACTGAATTCCCATTTCAAAGAAACTTAAACCAATTGCCAAACTAAAAGATATTGCACTAAAAATCTTAATGACCCAAGCGCTTCCCAACAAATATTCGCCGCCCAAAGTAAAGAGCATTAAGAGAAGGTGGCCAGCGAACATATTTCCAAATAACCGCATAGCTAGGGTCAGTGGTCGAATCGCAAAATAAGTTAGGAACTCAAGCGGAGCCAATAAGACATACATTGGCTTAGGAATACCTGGCATGAAGCACATATCTTTCAAATATTTCCCGAGCCCATGCTTCTTAATAGCAACATAGTGGTAAACCAAGTAGACAAAGATTGTGATTGAAACTGGGAAACCAATGTGAGACATCGTTGGGAATTGCATAAATGGAATGATTCCGAAAAGGTTATTGGTAAGAATAAAGGTAAAGATTGTAAATAGAAATGGCACAAAACGTTGAAATTCATGGCCAATTACATCTCTCCCGATGCCATCTCTAACAAAGCTATAGATTGATTCGCCAGCAAACTGTAACTTCGATGGCACTACGGCAGCTTTTCTAGATGAAACTATAAAGAAAGCTGAAATTAGGATTACTGAGAAAAATAGTAGAAGTACGGGCTTAGTAGCCAGAATGCTATTTCCGAAGATTGGAGTGAAAATAAAGTCCCCACTACCCGGTGGTTCAAACCCCGGTTGTGCCATTTGTAGCAATGTGGACAAAATCTAACTCCTCGTAGGATCTCAAATTATTAGCGGCACGGGGAAATGCGCTCCGCTTACCCTATGGGATGGGCTAGAAAACGCCAAATCCAAAGTCGGCTCCTTATTTATTGGAATCTATGCGAATAAATCGCACCCAGATCAAGTAGAGGCTTGAGGCAAGCCCAATAGCCATGCCGATAAGAACGAAGAAATTAGTTTTTAGAAAGTGATCTACTAGCAACCCAATACCGCACCACAAAAGTAAGCCAGCAATTAAATAAGAGAGAATTGTCCAAAATGCACTCTCTTCGCTGGTCGACATTTAGCTTCTCTATTCCTTAAATTCTTTTAATTTTTTTTCTTTGGCAGCGGCATATGCAATTTCAATTTAAGAAATGCTCGGACTTCTCCCCCTAGCCAAGCCACGGTCACGGCAATCGCAATAGCGCCAAAACTTGGTCGATCTAAATTTTCAATCGAGATTTTATTTACAATTACTAATAGAAATACTCCTAATATTAATACCTTGGAAAAATAGGAGAATAAGGCGAGGCCCATTACGGCAATTGGATCCAAATTATTTGAAATTTTCGAAATTATTAGATGAATAATGAAGAAAATAAAAACGATCAGAAGTGCAAATCCCCCAGCTATTAACCCAGATTTTCCCTTTATTAGAAGAGCAATCACAGAGCCGATAACGCCAACAACAAGAGCTGGATACACAGCGCCTTTACCTAAATTAATTTCGACTGAATCGGCCACTTATTTCCTACTTACGCCCAAATCGTAACCAAGCTAGATAGAGCGAGGATCCAATACCTAAAACAACACCACCTATTAAGAAATAATTATTGTGCCCAAGCCAGTTATCAATACCCCAACCAATTGCACCCCAAATTAAAACTCCAGCTAATAAAAAGCCCAACATATAGAAAAGGGTGGTTATTTTTCCATCTTTATTCAAAATATCTACCTTTCTATCCTCCGAGCGAGCAGGCATTTATCCTACTTTTATTAGCTGCTTATTCCTATTCGGCCAATTTGTAAGGAGAACGAGTGAGAAAATCAATATTAACAAGCCTATAAGTAAAGCCAGCCACAACGGTGCAAAGGCTGCGATTGTGGTTGGAAAGGCGAACATTGCAGTCCAGGAATAAAGAATTGCAGAAGTCCTTCGATGTGAATTTCCCATAGAAAGCAACTTGTGATGTAAATGCTCTTTATCTGCTGCAAATGGCGAACGACCAGCTCGTAACCGCCGAATAACTGCCATTCCCAAATCAATTAATGGAATAGCTAGGATACTAAACGGCAGTAGTAAAGGGAGAAATGGCGAACTAGAACCTTGGTTTGTAATTGCATTTAAATCTATCTGACCAGTCAGAGTGATAGCAGCCGCCGATAGTAAGAGCCCCAAAAACATAGCACCGGAATCGCCCATAAAGATCCGAGCAGGATGATAGTTATGTGGCAAGAAACCGATACAAATACCGATGATCACCGCAGTAATTAGCGATGGCGCACCGGCGCGATTTAAACCGTTTACAACTGCTAGCAAGTAAGAGAATCCGAAGAATGCCATTGCGCAGATTGCAACTATTCCAGTAGCAAGTCCATCTAGGCCATCGACAAAATTGACAGCATTAATCACAACCATCACGAAAAAGATTGTTAGCAATTGTCCAATACTTGGCGGCAAAATAAAGATTCCATTTATTGGCAGCCAGAGTATTTGGACTCCATGAAGTAATAAAATTCCGCCGGCCACGGCTTGGCCTGCAAACTTTGTAATCGAATCTAAGTCATACATATCATCTAGTGCGCCCAAGATCATGATAAAAGTTCCAGCCAGAAAGATTCCAGTTGCTTCGCGTCCAAAAGACTTTGCGACAAGTGGCAGATGACTTACAACTAGGAGCGTTAGAGACATGGAAATCCACATCCCGATTCCACCCCACCGCGGTGTAATAACTAGGTGGGTATCACGCGAGCGAAGATTTATAAAAGCACCAGCACGCATCGCTAAAATCTTTATGAAAGGCGTTACCAAATAACAGAGCGCCGCGGCTAGCGCGATTGTTAAGAGATATTCCCGCACAGCTTTACCTAATTCTTATCTCGCGTAAATAGGAAATTTTGCAGTCAGAGCGCTTACTTCGCTGCGAATAGCAGCGGCTTTACCTGCATCCCCGCCATCTTTAATTGCGCGGGCAATTAGCGTGGCGATTTGTGCCATTTCTGCAGTGCCCATTCCCTGAGTTGTTGTTGCCGCAGTACCAACTCGAATTCCACTTGTTACCGCAGGGGTTTCTGGATCATAAGGAATCGCATTCTTATTAAGAACAATGCCAGATTCTCCGCAACGCTCGTCGGCGATCTTGCCATTGATACCGGTTGAGCGAATATCAATTAGCGCTAAATGAGTTTGCGTACCGCCAGATACTGCGCGCATTCCCTCTTTTTCAAGTCCTGCGGCAAGCGCTTTGGCATTAATAATTACGCTCTTTGCATACTCTTGATAAGCAGGAGTTGCACATTCCTTTAACGCCACAGCTTTGCCCGCTACCGCGCTCATGATTGGACCACCTTGCATACCTGGAAATATTGCTTTATCAATTGCCGCGGCATGCTCTGCTTTAGAAAGAATCATTCCACCGCGGGGACCACGCAGAACTTTATGCGTTGTAAAAGAGACTACATCAGCAAATGGAACTGGTGATGGAATCGCCTTACCGGCAACTAAGCCGATGAAGTGTGCGGCATCAACCCACATGATGGCTCCAACTTCGTCACAAATTTTTCGAACTGTCGCAAAATCAATCAAACTTGGATATGCAGTTGCCCCAACACAAATCATCTTTGGCTTATTTGCAATTGCTGTATCACGAAGTTCGTTGTAATCGATTAACTCATCTTCTTTGCGAACTCCGTAAGAAACTGCGTTGAACCATTTTCCAGAGAAGTTAACTTTAGAACCGTGAGTTAAATGGCCACCATGTGGAAGTGACATCGCAAGAACGGTATCTCCTGGTTTAGTAAATGCTTGATAGACCGCAACGTTTGCACTTGCACCTGAGTGTGGTTGGAGGTTTGCGTGTTCGGCGCCAAATAAAGATTTAGCGCGTTCAATACCAATTACTTCAACTTTATCTACCTCTTCACAACCACCGTAATAACGTTTGCCTGGATACCCTTCGGCATATTTATTTGAAAGCGTTGAACCCATCGTGGCAAGAACTGCTGGTGAAGTGAAGTTCTCACTCGCAATCAATTGCAGGCTCTTCTGTTGGCGCACTAATTCACTTATTAGCACCGCAGCAATATCTGGATCTTGCGCCTGAAGTGCATTGAAATCTGGGCCGTAAAACGCTTCGCTATTCTTTTCAGTCATGGGCGAATCTTATTCGCTCGCAAGTTCAATTGCAGAAGCGACTTTCTTTAACTCCTCAAATGTGACCGCCCCAACACGAACAATCGTCAGATTCTCCCCATCAGCGGCCACCACCGTTGAAAGTGGCCCGGCCTCGAGTTCTCCAATATCAATCGACTCCATCTCGGATGAAATTGGCGCCAGGGTGACCGGATTCCCACCAGCAAAAGTTGCTGATGCAATTGCGAGTGGGCCAGTTTCATTTAATACTTCGAGAGTTTCACTCCGGTTTGGCACCCGTACGGCAAATTCATTTAGCGCGCCACCGTCACCAAGATCCCAATTTAACGATTGATTTTGCGGAAGTTTTAAGGTCAACATCCCAGGCCAAAATTCTCGTGCTAAATCTTTAACTGCTGGCGTTAAACCCTGGGCTAATCCAGCGAGGGTTTCTACCTTTCCGATTATCACTTGTGCGGCAACGCCTTCAGGGTCGTTGCGCAACTGATGTAATCGATTTACGGCAGCAAGGCTAAATGCATCACATGCATACACATAGCTGTGTTCGAGCGGAAGAATTACTACTTCGCCACGTTTAATGGATGCAATAACTCTTTCTTTCATCATAAATCCTCAATTATTTTTGCAAGTGATCCATCCACTAGCGCATGTATCGAAGTTCCTTCTGGCAGATAATCTTCAGAGAAGATTTCGCCCCGTTCATGAATTGCCGAAACTAAATCCCCACGGCTGAAAGGTATTACCGCAGTTATTTCGACCTTGGGGCGCGGAAGTGACGATTCAATCGCTGCAACTAAAGTTTCTATTCCAAATCCGGTACGAGCCGAGAAAGCAAAACTATTTGGTTCTTGGCGTAACAATTGCATGATCTTTTCAGGTGGCGCAATATCTGCTTTATTTATTGCAATAATTTCAAGAATATCTCCCCCACCGATTTCATTGATAACACCGCGGACAGCACGAATCTGTTCTTGTGGATCTGGGTGGGAACCATCTACAACGTGCACAATTAAGTCTGACTCTGATACTTCTTCCAGCGTTGACTTAAAGGCTTCAATTAATTGGTGCGGCAAGTGTCTAACAAAACCTACGGTGTCCGACAAGGTGTAGATACGACCATCGGATGAAGTTGTTTTGCGAACTGTTGGATCTAGCGTTGCAAAGAGCGCATTCTCTACTAATACACCTGCATCAGTTAACCGATTCATAAGTGAAGATTTACCGGCATTTGTGTAACCCGCAATTGCTACAGATGGAATGTTGTTGCGACGGCGATCTTGGCGCTTTGTGTCACGCGAAACCTTCATCTCTTTGATATCGCGACGTAACTTTGCCATCTTGTCATTGATGCGGCGGCGATCAGTTTCAATCTTTGTTTCACCAGGACCACGGCCGCCAATTCCACTTGCACCACCGGATTGCCGAGAAAGTGAATCACCCCAACCACGAAGTCTTGGAAGTAAATATGTCATCTGGGCTAATTCAACTTGCGCCTTACCCTCACGACTCTTTGCGTGTTGGGCAAAAATATCCAAGATCAAAGCAGTGCGATCTACAACTTTAACTTTCACTTTTCCCTCTAGGTTGCGAAGTTGCGCCGGTGAAAGTTCGCCATCACATACGACTGTGTCCGCGCCAGAATTCACAACTGCTTCTCGAAGTTCTACAACTTTTCCAGAACCGATAAATGTAGCTGGATCCGCTTTATCTCGCCGTTGAATCAAGCCGGCTAAAACTTCAGAACCTGCAGTCTCGGCTAGCGCAGCTAACTCCTTTAAGGAATTCTCGGCATCTTGCGAAGTTCCTTCCGTCCAAACTCCGACAAGGACAACTTTCTCTAATCGAAGTTGGCGATATTCCGCGTCAGAAATATCTTCGAGTTCGGTCGAAAGACCAGAAACTCTTCGAAGCGCTTGGCGATCTTGGAGATCTGCTTGATTGCTCTCCCAATCTTCGACGCGGCTCTCTTCGGCATCAAATTCTGCTGCAACCCGCGCTGATTCTGCCAATAAGGCATCTAAATCTATTTTTTCATTACTCACAAATATTTACTCAAATCAAAATCTTCTTTCAATTCTGCAGGACCAGTAAGGATTGCATTGCTGTGGGCATCGATCTCCACGCTTAATCGACCACCAGGTGGATTGATAATCCAGCTTGCAGGAAATTTTTTTGATTTAAATAGGGCAGCGGCTAGCGCAACTGCGCAGGTTCCAGTTCCGCATGATTTGGTTTCACCAACACCTCTCTCGTGAACTCTCATCTTTAGCTCGCCATTTTCGAGAAATTGAACAAATTCAACATTTACGCCATCTGGATATTCATCTGCTGGTTCAACAATTGGGCTCGTTAATAGGTCACCGACTTCAGCAAGATCTTCCACAAATACAACTGCATGTGGATTTCCCATATCGATGTTGTAACCAGTCCAGGTATGGCCATTTGTTGTCGCAGTAATTTCGCCAAAGACCTCGCGAATCTGCCCCATATTTACTGTGATGTCACCGCTCTCAGGAACTGATAAATATTTCATACCATCACGAGTATTTATTGGAAATATTCCTGGAAGTTGATGGCCCCGTTCAATTAAGTACTTCGCCATAACGCGAATTCCATTTCCACACATTTCCGCAATAGAGCCATCGCTGTTGCGGTAATCCATAAACCATTTACCATCCGCCTTGGCTATTCGAATAAAGCCATCAGAGCCAATGCCAGTTTTACGATCGCAAATTGCTTGAACTTGAGCGGCGTTTATTTCAAACTTATTCTCGAGATCGAAAAGTAAAACGAAATCATTTTCAGTGCCATGGCCGTAAGTACCAATCATGATTTGAGAATAGTCTCTAAGACTGAGGCTTTGCGCTCCGAAAGCTTTGATGTCGCGCTAAGCCAGGTAATTCGCAGGTCGCGACTAAACCAGGTTTCTTGGCGGCGGGCATATTGCCTAGTAGCACGAGCGGTATCTTCGATCGCCTCGGCTTCACTCATAGCTCCGTGCTTCACTCGAATTATCTGGGCATATCCAATAGCGGCTTGAGCAGTCTTACCCTCGAGAATTCCTTCATTAATAAGTGTCTCAACTTCATCTACGAAACCTAGATCCCACATCTTTTTAACTCTTGAATCTATTCGAATATCCAAACTCTCACGATCCATGGCAAGGCCAAATTGTATTGCATCTGGATACTTTGTTGAATCTTCGCGCGGCAAAATCGCGGTAAAAGGTTTGCCGGTAATCTCAATAACTTCCAAGGCTCGAACTACGCGGCGCACATTCTCTTTTGGAATTGCCAGGCTTGCTGCGGGATCTAACTGGGCTAACTTCTGATGCATTGCATCTCCGCCAATTTCTTCAGCTTCCTGATTTAACTTTTCTCTTACGTTCGGATTAGTCTCGGGAAAATTCAAATCATCCAAGATTGCTTTAATATAAAAACCAGTACCTCCGACAATGACAACGCTCTTGCCTGAGCTGCGAAGTTCATCAATCTTGGCTCGAGCAATATCTTGATACCAAGAGACCGTCACATCTTCTTTCACATCCACAACATCTAGAAAATGATGTGGAATTCCTCTGCGCTCTTCCAAAATCAGCTTTGCAGTTCCGATATTCATACCTTTATAGAGTTGCATGGAATCAGCGCTGATAATTTCTGCACCCAACTCTTTTGCTATTTCAACTGCTAAATCGCTCTTTCCGGTTGCTGTTGCGCCACAAATAATTATTAATTTACTCATCGATTATGAGCGCGCCTTTAACTGCGAAAGGGTCGGCATTCCAACCATGATCGCATTTGATCCGCTCTCTTTACTGCGAGCTTGTGTTGCATCGCCACCGCGAGTTTTACGCACCGATATCGGCAAGCCTTCCGCCAAAATAAAGTTGGGTGAAACTGAAGTTATCTCTGTTATGACCGCATCACCAGACCTAGGAAGATTGGTTTCATCAACTGCAAAGTGGGCCAATCTGAAATCTTTAGTTCTGCCGGTCATTCGGGCCTTACCGCCATCGCGTCTGCCCTCATAATCTGCAACTAAAATTTCCTGTTCTGTTCCTAAAACTTCTTTATTGACTATCTGGGACATTTCTTGCTGCAGAATATGAAGTGCGTCATATCGCTCTTTCATAACCGCATCGCTTATTTGATCCGGCATAGTTGCAGCAGGAGTTCCTGGCCGCTTGGAATATTGGAAGGTATATGCAGCTAAGAATTTAACTTCTTTAACTAGATCCATTGTTGCTTGGAAATCAGAATCAGTTTCACCTGGGAAGCCAACGATGATGTCAGTTGTGATTGTTGACTTAGGAATAGCGGTGCGAACCTTCGCAATAATTCCTAGATATCGATCGCTGCGATATGACCGACGCATAGCTTGAAGTATGCGATCCGAACCAGATTGAAGGGGCATATGTAGATGTGGCGCTACGTTTGGAGTTTCTGCCATTGCCGCGATTACATCATCGGTGAAGTCACGTGGATGTGGTGACATGAAGCGAACCCGCTCTAACCCGGAAATTTCGCCACACTTTCGAAGTAACTTTGCAAATGCACCACGGTCACCAATTTCAACGCCATATGCATTTACATTCTGTCCAAGCAGAGTTATTTCAATTACTCCTTGGTCAACAACTGCCTTAATCTCATTCAAGATATCTGCTTCACTGCGATCTTTTTCAATTCCGCGAAGTGACGGGACGATACAAAATGTGCAGGTGTTGTTACATCCAACAGAGACTGATACCCAGGCGCTAAAGGCAGAGTGGCGACGAGCCGGCAACGTTGATGGGAAATGTTCAAGTGATTCCTTTATCTCAACTTGAGATTCCTCTTCGATGCGCGCACGTTCTAGCAAAGTAGGAAGTGAGCCGATGTTATGTGTTCCAAAAACAACGTCGACATATGGCGCGCGTTTAATTATTGATTCTTGATCTTTCTGGGCCATGCAACCACCAACAGCAATTTGAAAATTAGGATCGCTCTTCTTGCGCGGAGCCAAGAAAGATAGATTTCCATAGAGTTTATTATCTGCATTCTCTCGAACCGCACAGGTATTAAAAACAACTAAGTCTGGCTCGCTTCCCTCAAGAGCCTGAACATATCCAGCGCCAAGTAATAACCCTGAAATCCGTTCGGTGTCATGTGCATTCATTTGACACCCATAGGTTTCAACCACAAAGGATCGCACTTGTAGTTGGACGCTCATGGGTGAATCTTAGTTTGGAAAGGTTGGGCTAGTTACTTCCCAATAGCTCCCGCATGATGCGGCCAGATATCGAATGGCTGAAGCCCTTGCGAGATAGGAGGCCGTGAACTCTGCGATAAATTACATCGTGATCTAGGTGAGAGCAGGAGCGGAATTTACGTTCTGCCAAGGTGAAGGCCATCTTGTATTCATCTTCATCATCAATTTTTTCGAGGGCCTCATCAATTATGTCCTGTGAGACCCCTTTAAATTTAAGTTCCTGGGCGATTGAACGCTTCGATAACTTCTTCTGGCGTTGACGGGATTCACTCCAAATTTGGGCGAACTCCAAATCATTTAACAACCCTTGAAGCTCTAACTCATCTAGAACGGCGGCGGCAATTTCATCCTCTACGCCACGTTTCTTTAAGTGGGCATGTAGCTCGGCCCTACTCTTCGCACGTGGTGCCAACGCGTAATGCGCGGTGGTTAACGCGAAAGAGTAGGGATCTGCTTCTATTTCTTGACTATTACCCAATTTATTAGAAATCAACCTCAGCGGTTGCTTCATCAATTGCGGCTACGAGTTCAGCATCGACAACGATTGGAACATAATGTTCACGAATCTTCTTCTCGATATCGTTTGCAAGATCAGGATTGTCAATCAAGAATGCACGAGCATTCTCTTTTCCTTGACCGAGTTGATCTGCTTCGTAGGTATACCAAGCTCCAGCCTTTTTAACGACTCCGACTTCAACGCCGAGATCGATAAGTGAGCCTTCGCGTGAGATTCCGACGCCGTAAATAATGTCGAACTCTGCCTGCTTAAATGGCGGTGCCATCTTATTCTTAACAACTTTGACGCGGGTGCGGTTTCCGACTGCATCATTGCCATCTTTAAGGGTTTCAATACGGCGAATATCGAGACGGATTGAGGCGTAGAACTTAAGTGCTTTTCCACCTGTTGTTGTCTCTGGAGTTCCAAAGAAGACGCCGATCTTGTCACGCAATTGGTTAATGAAGATTGCGGTGGTATTTGATTGATGGAGTGCGCCAGTAATTTTACGAAGTGCTTGTGACATCAAACGTGCCTGCAAGCCCATATGTGAATCGCCCATCTCGCCTTCAATTTCTGCGCGAGGTGTTAGGGCTGCAACTGAGTCAACAACGATTACATCAATTGCGCCAGAGCGAATCAACATATCCATGATCTCAAGTGCTTGTTCACCAGTGTCTGGTTGTGAAACTAAAAGTGCATCAATATCGACGCCCAATTTGCGGGCATACTCTGGATCAAGTGCGTGCTCGGCATCAATAAATGCTGCGATACCGCCAGCCTTCTGCGCATTTGCAATTGCATGAAGTGCAACAGTTGTCTTACCTGAAGATTCTGGTCCGTAAATTTCTACGATACGGCCTCGAGGTAGACCACCAATTCCAAGTGCGATATCTAGCGCAACTGAACCGGTTGAAATTACTTCCACAACTTGTGGGCCGCGATCGCCCATCTTCATAACTGAACCCTTACCGAATTGACGCTCGATTTGGGCAAGTGCACTTTCTAAGGCTTTGGTGCGATCTGAATTCTGCTTCTCAGATTGTTTTTCAGGCTGTTCTTTAGCCATGTTTTTGACCTTTCATCGATCATCGTTATCGGTCCTGAAGGTACGGAGACCCACCGACGGCAGAGGCATGGCATCTGCGGAATTGTGGAACCGCTCAGGCTGGGTATATCCGAGCTTTTAGCGTTGAAGCCGCCGGCACGAATAGGTAAAGGGTAGCCGAACATCTGTTCGAATGGCAACAACACGCCGAAACCCCTAATCGAATCTCCACGGAGACCGATCAGGGGTTTCTAGTCTTTCTACTTTTTAAGCGTTATCACTTATTGCTTATCTATTTGTGCGGAATGGACCAGCAGTTCCATTCTTGAGTCGATTGCGAAGCACAGCAAAATACCAAACAGCAGCTGCTAGCTCGAAGTAAATCGCCATTTTTGCTACTACATGGCTTCCGGCAGGAAGAGTCATGCAGAGAACTACGATTATTGCCCAGGCGATGCCAACATAACTGAGTGGGACAAGTTTCTTGCCCATGTCGTAGTACTGAGCAGGCGCACTTGGAATTTTATTATTCTTTGTTCCAATGACGGCTGCAACTAGTACCGAACCATAAGTTATGTAAAGCACAACGCTAACTATTCCCAATACCTGAGAGGCAATTCCTGATGAAAGGAATGTTACGCCTATTGCAAAGGCTCCAACTAGAAGAACAGCAGCAATAGGTGTCTTAGTATTTGGGTTTACTTTTGCAAATGTCTTTGAGAAAGGAAGCATATTATCTCTAGATAATGAATAACATGTACGTGTAGCTACTGTTACATTTGCAAGTAAACACGAGAACATGGATACAAAGCAAACAACCTGTAGCAAGAATCCACCAGCAGAACCAAAATGAGATTCAAAAATTGAAATCATTGGGTTTGCTGATGTTGAGTTAACAGTGTCCGCAATTGGGCCAGGAATCGCCATTGCGAATATTGCGAATACTCCTAAGCCTGCTAAACCAGAAATAATTACTGCGCGGCGCATCGCTTGTGGAGCAACCTTGCGGGGATCATGAGTCTCTTCCGCTAAGTCAGCAGAACCTTCCCAACCAGCGATTGTCCAAATTGGAAGAAGTAGAGCTGTTGCAATCGCAGTTATGTTAATTGCTCCTCCGGTACTAGAACCCCTCTGGAAAAGAATGCTTGCACCTTGCTTATTAGCAAAGAAGGCGATTCCAATTCCAAGAAGAAGAGTTAGGCCGATAGTTCCAACAAGTTCAATACTTGCTCCACCATTATTTATGCGAGCAGTCAATTTGATCGAAATTATATTCACAATTACTGCAAAGACGATTCCAATAGTTGAAAGCATGATGATGTTTGCATGTGTTGGCTTATCCCAGAAATCTGGAGCGAAGACCGACGCTGTTGCTACAGCGATACCTGCAGAACCAACGAATTGGCAGAGCAGAGCATTCCAGCCAGTAAACCAACCATAGGATGGATTAACTAAGCGTGAAGCCCAGTGATACGCATACCCAGTGATTGGAAGTCGAACTGCCAAGTGGCCATAAACAGCAGACAATAGAAGTGTTCCTGCGATTACTGGAAGCCATAACCAAATAGCGACGCCGCCAATAGTTTGGAATGGTTGTGCAAATAAAGTGAAGACAGTAGTTGTAACACTGATCATTGAGAAAGCTAGTGCGAAAGATGAAAATCCACCCATCGTACGTTTAAGTTCTTCTTTATAACCAAAAGCGCCGAGCACTTTATCTTCTTGAATGTCTTGATTATCGTTATACGGCATTTTTACTCCTCGTCATTGAGATTCTTTGAGAAAAACAAACGTTGGTAAACGTTAACTAAAATTAATCTAAAAGGGAAGATGTCTCGATATTAAGTTTTAAGTTTGTGGGGCTTAATCCATATACGCTCCCCCGTTTACTGAGATTGCTTCACCGGTAATAAAGTCGGCATCTGGGCCCGCTAGAAAAGCCACAACCTTCGCTACATCTTCGGGTGTCTCTAAGCGGGCAAGAGGGGTGTCATTAATCCAAAGTTTTTTTACACTCTCGGGATCAGTTCCGCGGAGTTGTGCCTCCCACGCTAATTCCCGATCTTGCATTGGCGTTGCTACAAATCCTGGACAGACACAATTAACTCGAATTCCATGTGGCGCTAATTCAAAGGCCATTGCTTGAGTCAGGCCGAGTACTGCAAACTTACTTGCAACATAATCAGCAAGGAATGGAACTCGCCCCTGCTTTGCCGCCATCGATGCGGTGTTAATAATTTTTCCTTTTATACCAAGTTCAATCATTTTTCTTGCAACCGCTTGTCCGCAGTAGAAAATTCCATAGGTATTTACTTCAAAACTACGTTTTAAATCTTCTGGAGATACATCTACAAACTTTTGCATCTTTGAAATACCGGCATTTGAAACCCAAACATCAATCCCACCAAAATCTTTGACAACCTTATTTACTAATTCGCTTGAGGCGGTTGGGTTCGTTACATCCAATTGTTCAGCTACTGCGCCTTTCAATTCACTTGCTACTTTTTGCGCACTCTTTAAATCAATATCGGACACGACAACGGTATAGCCGCGGGAGAACAACTCTCGGGCGATTGCTGCACCGATTCCTGATCCTGCTCCTGTTACTACGGCTACCTGATTGCTCATTTATCCTCCTAATTAGTTCTTGCTAATTTATGTGAAATTTCCCGAGTTGATGTTTGTAGCTCCAGATACATTCCATAGCGCTCTTGATATCTCGCTTTGTTACTTCCGTTAGGCTCGATGATTTCGCCTTTTTCTAAAGCACCATCCACATATGACCAATCGCTAATTGCCCCACTTCCTATGCCTGCAATAACTGCTGCTCCGAATGAAGCTCCGGGATGGTTAATAATTGAAGTCAAATTCTTGTCGAGTACATCTGCAAGAATTTCTCGCCATAACCTTGATTTTGAGCCACCATTTGTAACCTTTGGGCTCTTAACAATTAACCCGCGCTCGGCAAAGATTTGAAAGTGTTCTTTAAATCCATAGGCAATCGCTTCGAGAAATGATCTATGAATATCGCCACGTGTTGTTCCAAGATGCAGCCCAGAAATAACGCCTCTCAAGTTCGGATCATGCAGAGGAGATTTTTCACCCAAAAAATATGGAAGTGTAAGTAACGCACCTGCTTCACTGTTCTGCGCCTCATTATCAAGAGTTTCGAGGTCAACGCCATTTAATATTTTTTGCTCCCAGCGAAGTAGTGAACCACTAGTCGCCATGCAACCGTTTGGTAACCATTTTCCAGGGATTGGGTGAGCATCTAAATACAATCTGGGATCGATAAAAAATTCATCGCTAACTGCCAAGATATCTCCTGCGCCGCCAAGTTTTACCAAACAATCTCCGTGGCTATTTAAGCCAGCGCCATAAGCTGAGAGCACGTGGTCGGCTCCACCTACGTAAATTGCTATTCCTGCTTGTAGACCAGTTTCAATTGCAGCCGCTTTAGAAACTTCACCAACTGGAGTACCAGGGTCTAGCGGAGTTAATAGCTCTGGCCAAGAAATATTTGTAGCGCTTATGACTTCACTAATAGGTTGCTTATCCCAACCATATAAACCACTTTCGATTGCCCAGTTACGTTCGACATGTGGTTTTGCACCTAAGCGCATTGCAATCCAGTCATATGATCCAGAAATCAACTTCGCTCTCCTCCAAATCTCGCTCTCATTTCGCGAGAGCCAAAGGGCCGTTGGAGCAACCGACTGCTGTGTCAACAACGATCCCGTGAGTGAAAGCAAATCTAACCCTTCTAATTTTGAAGATAACTCAGATATCTCGCTAGTAGCGCGAGCATCATTTTGAAGTATCGCCCGACGCAGAACCTGACCATTTTCATCTGAAATTACAACCGCAGGGACCATTCCAGATATTGCGACGGCAGAAATATCTGTGCTCTTGCAATTAGCTTTAGCAATTAATTTCGGTATCGCAATGCAAAGGCTCTGCCACCACTCATCCGTATCGGCTTCAGCCCACCCAGTGTGTTCGTTATATAGGGCCAAGCTTTCGGAGACGGTGGCACAAATACCTTTCTCCACATCCAACAAGACAGCCTTAAGTCCAGAAGAGCCGATATCGACTCCAAGGATTAAGGTTGAATTGTTTTTAGGCACTACGGGCCGCCTCAATAAATCTCTTTGCTCGCTCTGGATCCACTTCATTCCACGTGTAGCCATCGCGCTTTAAATCGCTACCAACAATGCAGCCATCCGCATATTTGAAGAATTCTTTTATCGTGGTTGAACGAGCACCAGTGTTTAACAAGACCGGAATCTCTTTTTCGACCGCTTCGCGAACATCTGCCACAGTCTTCACATCAGGCTGACTTCCAGCCATTGGACCAGAAACTAAAATAACATCTGGCAAACTTGAAACGACTGTTGATTTAGCCATCTGCGCCGGAGTTCGTTGCCCAATACTTGATGCAAATTCCGGAGTTATATTTGCAAAAATTGCTAGATCATCGCGACCAAAATTGCGGCGATTGCGCAAAAGCGTTGCAGCATCAGGAGTCCACAAGCCCATATCTGACTCCCAAGTTCCAGTAATTACTTCACGCATAAAATATGCACTACTGCCGACAGCGATAGCCATTGCACACTGTTCATCCCAGAGAAAATCTACGCCGAATGGAATATCGGTTGGCTTGCACTCTGTCACCACCCGTGTCATAACTGCCGATGCTTCTAACCCAGCGTTCAGTTGGTATGGGCGGTCGCCTTCATTACAGAAGAGAATGGCATCAAAGCCTGCTTTTAATAACTCTTCAGTATCTCGTTTTACATGATCTATTAGACCTTGCACACCCTTTGCAGCATCGTAAAGTGGTGTTCCTGGGAGTGGCGGAACATGTGCCATTGCAATTAAAGGTTTTTTAATATTTGGAAAGATTTTCGAGAAGCGAGACATTAGTTACCTTCCTGGTTATTTTTTTCATTTCGAATTGGTTCTACGTGAATTACTTCGATTCCTGCATCTCTAATCTGTGAAATTACTTTGTTATTTGGTGAGGCATTTGTAATTAAGATATCTACCACATCAATTGGAGCCACATTTGCAAAAGCAACTTTTCCTATTTTTGTGGCATCGGCGAGAACTACGACTCGGCTGGCTGCGCTTATCGCTTCTTGTTTAACTCTTGTGTCATCAAGGTTATATTCAGTTAACCCTTTACTAGAACTTATGCCGGCTACTCCTAAGAACACCGTGTCACAATTTAGATCTGAGAAAGAACTCTCAGCGCGAGCGCCTATTAAACTCATCTCGCCGTTACGGAGAATTCCGCCAGTAACAATTGTTCTAATATTTGGTTTCGCTGAAAGTTCCCCAGCAATCAGAATTGAACTCGTTATTAGCGTCAGTTGTAACTTTGCATCGATTGCACGAGCCAATTCGAGGGTGGTAGTTCCAACATCGATAATTGCGGTCTCGTTATCGGATAAAAGAGCGGCAGCGGCTCGCCCAATTCGCATCTTTGCTTCATGCTCAAAACCAGTCCTTGTGATTATTGGAGGTTCGTATGAACGACTCTGAGATGGGATTGCGCCGCCTCTCACCCGGCGGATATAGCCATCGAACTCCAACGTTTCCAGATCCCGCCGAATCGTCATCTCTGAGAGACCAAATTCTTTTGCTAGCTCTGAGATTGCCGTTTCGCCAGAGGAATTCAAACGATCAAGGATTGCCTGTTTTCGAAGGGTTGACTTCATCTCTGTAGGCTAACTCTTGATTCACAAAATACAACTGTATTTTGATAATTTCTAACACATATTCACATTTTGGAGATTAACTACCTAAATTTGGCTGGCATCTGTGGGTTATGAGCGACTACGCCCTTCCAGATATCTCCTGGCTCTTGGCCGGTTAAAAGGGCTTCTTCAACCGTTAAGCCACCTAATTCAGCGTGAACGGTGTCGCGGCTATAAGTTGTTGGGTCTGGAAAATACTCAGCCATGCGAGCGCGCAGCTCTGTTATCCGCATTTATTCAGCCCTCTTAACCTCTTAAGCTTATTACGCAAGTGATCTGGCGATTTGTTCGGCTTGGTGTGCTGATTCAGCCGGGGCCAATGGTGAGGCAATCTGGCCAATCAGCCAGTGCAGCACCAGGCTGGAATTATTTAAACCAAAAATCTTAGTTAGCGACTCTTGAACCGTTGCCCAAAGCGGGTGCTCGCTGATTGTTACAAAGCTGGCGATATCTTCAGGGTCAGTCTCGGTCATCTTTCGCAGCGCCTTATCCCCTGAAATCTCGCGAGATAGAACTAGAAGCGCATCCTTTGGAGTTGGTGAGTTAGCTGCAAGATCTGCAAGGCGTAATATTTCGGATTCGAGAAGGCTAAGCATCATCTCTTCTTTATCTGCAAAGTGGTTATAAACCGTGGCTCGTGAGACTTGGGCACGAGCGGCGATATCGACCATATTGGATTCATAAGAGCCAACTTCAGTAATAACTATTTTGGCACCCAAAAGGATTGCAGTTTTTGAACGTTGGGCTGGGGCCACAGTCATCGCTTAATCCAATATCCGGAACTTTCGTCGCTAGCTAAGAAGCTAAGCGGCGGCTTCTACAACGCTAAGTGATGGAGCTTCTGTTGCGCGAATTGCAAGTGATACATCTGAGATAACTGTTAACAATGAGAGATCGAGCGCTTGGCAGATTGAATTTAGAAGCTCCGAAGATGCTTCTTTCTGGCCACGTTCTACTTCAGATAAATAACCCAATGAGACGCGTGCTGATTTTGCAACATCGCGAAGGGTGCGCCCTTGGGAAATTCGCGCTTGGCGCAGGGTGCTGCCGATATGGGTTCGAAGAAGTATCACGGGATTCACAAGAGAAGGATACGCGAAAAAGTGGCTAATGCGCTCTCAATTGTGGACTTTCTTACCGTGGCGCGATCGCCCGCTATCGAAAGTTCAACGGCAATAACCTCTTTTTTTGTGGCAATGGCGAGCCATACCGAACCGGCGCTCTTTCCATAAGCCTTGCCCGGACCTGCTACCCCGGTAGTTGAAATTGCGAAATCAGATTTAAATATTTTGCGCACGCTCTCGGCCATCGCCTTTGCAACTTCTTCAGATACTGCGGTGTGCTTTGAAATCAACCGCTTTGGGATTTCTAGTAATTTCACTTTGCTGGAATCGGTGTACGTGGTAATTCCGCCAAGGAAGACTTCAGATGATCCTGGAACTTCAGTAAGTGCGGCGCCTAGTCCGCCACCAGTTAGTGATTCGGCTACGGCCAGAGTCTTGCCAGATTTTCTTAATTGTTTAATGACGGTTGTTGCTAATTCTAAATCCGACTTCATTTCTTCAAGACCTTCTTGAAGTAATCAAAGCCAGTCGTGATTGTTAGGTAGATAGCGACAGCCATAAATGCATCACGTGGAATGTGTAACCAAGTTGGCAGCGGCAAGATATAGAAACCGGTTCCAAAACTTTGGAACGTTGCCTTTAACTTTCCACCTTTACTTGCTGGGATTACCCCATCTTTGATGACAGTGAGGCGAAGAATTGTGACCGATACTTCACGAACCAGAATTAGAATCGTCACCCACCACCATAATTTGCCCTGCATCGAGAGGCCAATCATTGCAGCGCCAATTGCGACCTTATCAGCGACCGGATCTAGAAATGTTCCAAAGCTTGTTATCTGCTTTCGAGATCTTGCGATTCGACCATCAAAGAAATCGGTAAGTCCAACGGTAAAGAAACCGCCCCAGGCAATTATCCGCCAAAGCGAGTCATCTCCACCATTCTTAAAGAGTGCGTATAAGCAGAATGGGACTGCGACCAACCTTGAAATAGTTAAGGTATTTGGCAGGTTTAAATATTTCAAAGTGGAACCGCAATCAAATCCACACCGGAGGTCTCGGTAACAACAGCATCGACATACTCGCCAACTTTATATTTAGCGCGGCCCTTTATAAAGGTAGAGCCATCAACTTCTGGACCTTGGTGTTCGGCACGGCCTTCTTGGCCTTCTTCATCCTCAATTAGAACACGTACATGTTCACCGATTCGCTCTTCCGCCCTTTGCATAAGAAATTCATCTACCAACTTAGAGAGCAATTCCACGCGTGAATTGATTACATCTTGATCAACCTTATTTTCTAGGGTGAGCGCCTCAGTTTTATCTTCATCGGAGTAGCCGAAAACTCCAATGGCATCTAGGCGAGCCCGAGAAATGAAATCTACAAGCTCTTCAAATTCAGCTTCGGTTTCACCAGGAAATCCAACGATTACATTTGAGCGAATACCTGCTTGTGGCGATAACGCACGAATTTGGGAGATTAAATGCAGGAATGAATCTGTGTCACCGAAGCGGCGCATTCTGCGCAGAACAGTAGGGCTTGCATGTTGGAAGGAGAGATCAAAATATGGCACAACTTTTGGGACCGAGACCATTGCTTGGATAAGTGATGGCCGCATTTCGGCTGGTTGTAGATAAGAAAGTCGGATTCGTTCTACGCCTTTAATTTTTGCAATTTCGGGGAGTATATTTTCAAGTACTTTTAAATCTTTAAAATCTTTGCCGTAAGAAGTCGTATTTTCACTGACCAGGAATAACTCAGTAACTCCCTGTTCAGCAAGCCAATGCGCCTCTTCAATAATTTCAGTTGGGCGCCTTGAAACAAATGAGCCACGGAACATCGGAATCGCGCAGAACGAACATCTGCGATCGCAGCCTGAGGCAATTTTGAGTGGCGCGATTGGAGCGTTATCTAATCTTTTTCGATTAATTGCCACACTTGGCGAGTTAGGTGCAACTAGTGTCTGCCGGTCGGCTGGCGCGATTGGAAGTAGGGCACGGCGATCCTTTGGCTTATGTGCAGCGATGGATCCACCAGAAATAATTGTCTGCAAGCGAAGTGAGATATCTTCATAGTCATCGAATCCAAGAATTGCATCGGCCTCTGGCAGCGCATCTGAAAGTTCATCGCCATATCGTTCAGCCATACAACCAACAGCTACAACGGCTTTTGTAGTGCCATTAGATTTGAGGGAATGAGCCTCTAAAAGCGCATCCACCGAATCTTTCTTTGCACTTTCAATAAAGCCACAAGTATTTATTAGGGCAACTTCAGCAAGTGCGGGATCATCAACTAAAGTCCAACCATCGGCGGCTAATCGGCCGGCAAGTTCTTCGGAGTCAACTTCATTTCGCGCACAACCAAGGGTTACGAGCGCAACAGTTCTACTCTTCTTAGAAATTACGGCTTCGGCGCTCATCTGCGCCATCTTACAGGGGGTTAAGTTTTAAGTTGAACTTAACCGTTATTTGAATTCGCTGGGCTAAAGGAGAGGTGAACTACTTCCCCAGTACCGCCTGGTGTTCCAATATCTTCACCATTTACATTGAGTGAAACCGCGGCGGCATTTCCAATAGTTACCTGGAGAAGTTGATCTGCGCCAAATGACTTAGCTTCGCCGTTCTTGATTGACCCACTAAATATTTGTACGCCACTTTCATCTTGGATTCCCACCCAAGATTTTCCAGAAATACCTGTAACAACTAGAGAAACACCTGTTGTCTTTGTAGCGACAACTTGTGAGTTTTCGTCTGTAGTTGAAGGGGCCACAACTTGGCTTGACGGAGCCACTGTTGAGGTCTTGTTAGTTGGGAAGAGTGAGATAACTGCGGGAACTGCGATTAGAAGTGCAACCACACTTGCCGCGACCGATGCGAGAGCTTTATAAGAAATTTGAGGACGTGCTGTGCGAACTTTTACCACGCTGTTTTCTACTAAGAGGTCAATCATTGGTCGATCAAAGTCACCAGTGACTTGGGCGAACTTCTCAATTAAATCATCGCCGTTTAACTTAATAACTTTTGCAATTGAGCGGATATGTCCGCGCGCATATGCATTTCCACCGCAACTTGAGAAACTATCTGATTCGATATCATTTATTACTGTCTCACGGATGCGAGTAATCTCAGCAACTTTCGCAATTGTGTAACCGGTACGTTCGCGGGCGCCGCGAATCTCGGTACCGAGAGTTAGATTTTCTAAACTCATTTATTTTCCTCTTGCTTGAAGACCTTCGAAACCTTGGAGACCTTGGAAACCTTGGAAGGGGATTTCCAAGGCCCTAAGGGTAAAACCCCATGAGCCCTTTCTACAAGTCCGATCAAGCCAAAAGATAGATATGAGGTGAATTCACCCCTAACCCTGACCCCCAGTTAAAAGTTCCACGCTGAATTACAGCTATTGAATTTAGAGGTTACCTTGTAGCTGTTCTAAGACATCTGGCATCTGTTCGGCGCTGATAAGAACAGTACGTGCTTTGGAACCTTCAGTAGGGCCGACAATTCCACGACTCTCCATCAAATCCATTAACCGTCCAGCTTTTGCAAAACCAATTCGCAATTTGCGTTGCAGCATAGAGGTAGAACCAAATTGCGTTGATACTACAAGTTGTACTGCTTGCAATAACAAATCAATATCATCACCAATATCATCTTCAATTACATGGGCTTTTACTGGCGCTGTTAGATCGAGTCGATACACCGGTTGTAGCTGTGATTTAACGTGATTAACAATTGCTTCAGTTTCCCGTTCTGAAACATATGCCCCTTGAATTCGCATCGCCTTGCTTGCGCCCATGGGCAAAAAAAGCGCATCGCCTTGGCCAACTAATTTTTCTGCACCCGGGGTATCTAAAATAACTCTAGAATCAGCAAGGCTAGATGTGGCAAATGAGAGTCGAGATGGGACGTTCGCTTTAATAAGTCCAGTAACAATATCAACGCTTGGACGCTGGGTTGCAATCACTAAGTGAATACCGGCGGCTCTTGCAAGCTGAGTAATACGAACAATTGAATCTTCAACTTCGCGGGCTGCGATCATCATTAGGTCAGCCAGTTCGTCGATGATAACTAGTAGATATGGATATGGCTCAAGAACTCGTTCACTGCCTTCAGGCACTGTTAATTTTCCTGAACGAACCGCCTTATTGAAATCGTCGATATGTCTAAATCCAAATGCCGATAGATCGTCATAACGCATATCCATTTCACGAACGACCCAAGCAAGTACATCTGCAGCCTTCTTTGGGTTAGTGATAATTGGTGCGATTAAATGTGGGATGCCTTCATAGCTTGTAAGTTCCACACGCTTTGGGTCAATCATTACAAGTCGCACATCATCTGGTGTTGATCGCATAAGAATCGAAACAATCAGGGAGTTAATCATCGAAGATTTACCAGCGCCAGTTGCACCTGCAACTAAAAGGTGGGGCATTTTCGCTAAATTAGCACAGATGAAATTACCTTCGACATCCTTACCAAGAGCAATAACCATCGGGTGGGTATCGTTTCTTGCGACCGAAGAGCGCAGCACATCACCGAGTGCAACGATCTCGCGATCAGAATTTGGAATTTCAATACCAACTGCAGACTTGCCTGGAATTGGCGAAAGAATTCGAACATCACCGCTTGCAACTGCATATGAAATGTTCTTTGCTAAGGCGGTAATCGCCTCGACTTTTACCCCATTACCTAGTTCTACTTCATAACGAGTGACCGTCGGCCCGCGCATAAAACCAGTAACTCGACATTCAACACCAAACTGCTCAAATACTTCGGTAAGTGCTGCCACAACTACATCATTCGCCTTTGATTTTGCCTTTGCGGCTGGACCGGTCTTAAGTAAATCCATCGAAGGTAATTCATATTTTATGTCACCAGTCAATAACATTTGTTTTGCGCGCTTTGGAACTTCGGCGACCGCAGCTCTTACTTGGGTTGGCTCGCGAGGAATCTCGACGGTGAATTCTTCATCGAAACTCTCTTCATCGAACTCTTCATCCTCTTCATGGCTGATAAATCCTTGAACAAGTGGGGTTTCAAATGGTGGCGTATCGGAAATTTCAAAGGCCTCTTCGGCGCGTGCCGCTCTTGCATCAGAAACCTTGCCACTTCCCCAATTAAATAGGGCGGAAATTCGCTCAATTACTTTAGATACCGGAGTCGCCGTAATTACTAATAGCCCGAAGAAGAGAAATATTACAAGAATTGGAATGGCAAGAATAGTTGTTACAAGTGCAACTAGCGGAGTTGAAATACCGTAACCGATCCAACCGCCGCCATTTCTAATTGCGGTCTCTCCGGTGCCACTTGATCCATTAATTATGTGAAGTAGTCCAGTGATTGTTATAAGTAATACGAAAGTTCCAACGATTATGCGACCGGTAGCTTTGGCATCATCTGGGGCTTTAAAAAGCCGAAATGCGAAGTAGCTAAATATTACTGGCGCGAAAGTTCCAAGTCGGCCAACTATTCCGAAGACTGCGGCATATATTCCGTGCCCCACAGCGTTGTCTAAGTGGAACCAGACTCCAGCAGCCGAAATTAATCCGAGAACAAATACTAAGAAAGCCCATCCATCCCGTTGATGCGCAGGATCTAAATCTTGGGCGCCACGGAAGATAAAACGAATTGAAGAACCGAGCGTTTTTGCAATGAAGCGCCAGATTGCTCCAACTCCACGAGCAGCGCCATTGGCTGCCGCAGATTTCTTACTTGATGCTTTTTTTTTCGCGGCCATAATGGCTAACCTTAAAGCGTTCGATAAGCGTGATATCTAAGGCGCGCCGCTATTCCGCTTAGACCTCGATGACTACAGGAACGATCATTGGTTTACGACGATGCTTATCGCCAACCCAACTTCCGACAGTTTTTCTAACAACTTGTTGAAGTTGATGCGTTCCATTAATTCCATTTCCAACAGCTGTCGCAAGTGCTTTTTCAATCATGCCCTTAACTTCGTTGAAGAGCGCATTATCTTCAGTGAATCCGCGAGCGTGGATATCTGGTCCGGCAACAATCTTTCCAGTTTGTGATTCGATTACAACGACAACTGAAATGAATCCCTCTTCACCCAAGATGCGGCGATCTTTCAAAGAACTTTCGGTAATTTCACCGATGCTCTGACCATCGACATAAACGAAACCAACTGGAATTGCTCCAGCTACATCTGCATAACCATCAGCCATATCAACGACGATGCCATTTTCAACAACTAAAGTATTTGTTCTAGCAACACCGGTTTTGATAGCTAGCTCAGCATTAGCTCGCAGATGTCGCCATTCACCATGAATCGGCATGACATTCTTTGGCTTAATAATGTTGTAGCAATACAACAGCTCACCAGCTGATGCGTGGCCCGATACGTGAACCATTGCGTTTCCTTTATGAACCACATTTGCGCCAAAGCGAGTTAGTTCATTGATTACTCGGTAGACCGGATTCTCATTTCCTGGAATAAGTGAAGAAGCCAGAATTACAGTGTCGCCTTTACCCACTTGAATTTCATGATCGCCATTTGCCATACGTGAAAGCGCTGCGAGTGGTTCACCTTGGGATCCGGTGCAAATCAGAACTACCTTGTCGCCATAATCTTTTAGGTTCTTGGAATCAACAATTAAATTAGGTGGAATATGCAAGTAACCAAGATCTTCAGCCAATTTCATATTGCGAACCATGCTGCGGCCAACGTAGGCAACCTTGCGACCGTGACTTTCCGCGACATCAATTATTTGTTGAATTCGGTGAACGTGTGAAGCGAATGAAGCAACGATTACTCGACGCTCAGTCTGGCGAATTACTCGATCAAGGACGGGGCTGATATCGCGCTCTGCAGTTGTAAAGCCTGGAACATCGGCATTCGTCGAGTCAACCATAAATAAATCAACGCCCTCGGCACCTAAACGTGCGAAGGTAGCTAAATCTGTTATCCGACCATCTAGTGGAAGTTGATCCATTTTGAAATCGCCAGTAGCGAGAACTAAACCTGCCGGTGTGCGAATTGCAATTGCGAGTGCATCAGGAATTGAGTGATTAACTGCAATAAATTCCAATTCAAAGGGTCCAAATTTTTGCTTCATCCCAGCTTTAACTTCAACCATTGGTGCGGTAATTCGACGCTCTTTCAGCTTTGCTCCAGTAAATGCCAGAGTTAACTTAGAACCAACGATTGGGATATCACTGCGTTCGCGAAGTAGATAAGGAACTGCTCCGATGTGATCTTCGTGGCCATGTGTAAGTGCTACAGCAACAACATCATCTAAACGTTCACGGATATATTCAAAATCGGGCAAGATTAAATCGATACCTGGTTGGCTCTCTTCCGGGAAGAGAACACCGCAATCAACTACTAATAACTTTCCTTCATATTCAAATACCGTCATGTTGCGACCGATTTCACCGAGCCCACCCAGTGCCACTATGCGCAGAGTTTTTGGAGCGAGCTTCGATGGATAGGGTAAATCTGGATGAGGATGATTCATTAGTTAAGTGTTACTCCACCTTGTCGTAGGTCCTCCCGCAGTTGCGCTATTTGCGCAGCGGTGGCATCGACAAGTGGCAATCTAGTAAATCCGCCAGGTAGGCCCATTTCATTTAGTGCGGCCTTAGTCAATATCGCACCTTGGGTGCGGAAGGTTCCGGTGAATACCGGTAATAATTTCTGATGTATTTCAAGTGCGCGATCTGCCTTTCCAGCAAACCAGGCATCTAGCATTTCACGAAGACCACTTCCAATAGTGTGACCACAAACCGAAACGAATCCAACTGCGCCAACTGATAAAAGTGGCAAATTCAAAATATCGTCACCAGAATAAACTGGAATTCCAGAGCGTTTAATTACCCATGAAGTTGCAGCAACGTTGCCTTTCGCATCTTTTAGCGCAGCAATCTTTGGGTGTTCAAAAAGTTCGACAATGGTGTCACTCTCTATCTCAATTCCAGTTCGTCCGGGAATGTCGTACATCATTACGGAGAGATCAGTTGCATCAGCCATTGCGCGGAAGTGTGCTGCGATGCCAGCTTGTGGTGGCTTGTTGTAATAAGGAGTTACAACTAAAAGCGCATCTGCGCCGGCCTTTGCTGCCCGCTTAGCCTGAACAACAGAGTGCGAAGTTTCATTATTTCCAGCACCAGCAATTACATGAATTTTTGATCCAACTACTTTCTTAACAACGCTAACAATCTGATCTTTCTCATCATCACTTGTAGTTGGGGCTTCACCGGTTGTGCCATTTACGACGATGCCATCATGTCCCGTTGAAACTAAGTGCGCAGCTAAGGTTTCAATACCAGCCCAATCAATCTCGCCATCTTTTTTAAATGGCGTGACCATGGCGGTCATTAACCGGCCAAATGGTGGTGTGATACTCATGCACCTAGGTTACACGTTAATTATGGCGCTATGCGACCGGATTTCTGGAATGCCGCGTAGGTCATCGGCATTAATTCGGCAAAGCACTTCTCCATTTTCTCAGCGACCATCTCAATTTCACGTTGCGGATATGACGGGAAATGCGAGCCCTCACTTGATGTTCGAAGTGAAAGGAAATTCATTAAAGCTCTTGCATTCATAGTTACATACATCGAGGAATAAAGAGTTACTGGAAGAACCACGCGGGCCACTTCACGAGCAACGCCAGATGCCAATATCTTCTGATAATTTTCATAAGCAAGGATGCAACTCTCTTTGATTGCGCTAATGGTGATATCTAATTGTTCTGGTGTTCCGTCCACAAAGGTATATGCACCGGTTTTACCAACTTGAACTAACTTACGATCCTTATTTGGAATATAAAAAACCGGACGAAGTTCCCGATATCGACCACTCTCTTCATTATAAGAAGCGATTCGATGGCGCATAAATTCACGGAACACAAAGATTGGAGCAGATACAAAGAAGGTCATCGAAGTATGTTCAAATGGACTTCCATGACGTTCCCGAGCAAGGTAATTAATTAGCCCTGCATCGCGATCGCTGGACTCGCCAAATTTTTCTAGCGTCGTCTCTCCTGCTGTTGATACCCGAGCCGCCCAGATAACATCAGCATCGCTGGCGCTCGACTTAACCAACTCAACGGTCATGTCATCACGGAAAATAATTTCTTGTATTGTCTCTTCGAAATCGGGAGTATCGGTGTTCATAGGGCGACCCTATATAAAATTGCGCCATCCGCCGTGGATTAGGGCATACTTTCGGCGTGTCAGTGAAGCGAGATTCATTTAGTGTCTCAATAACGGTCGGTGCTTATGGCAGTGCATTTGGCGCGGCCGCTGTAGCAGCGCATTTCTCAGTTCTTCAAGCATGCATGCTCTCACTCCTACTTTTCTCTGGTGCATCTCAATTCGCAGTTGTTGGCGTAATCGCTGCTGGTGGGACTCCAATCAATGCGATTGCGACATCAACTTTGCTTGGAACCCGAAATGGTTTATATGGGCTCAGGCTTGCTCCAATATTAAAACTGCGCGGCTTCAAACGAATTGTTGCGGCACAAATAACTATTGATGAATCTACTGGCGTAGCTCTTGCCCAAAATAGCGAGAGCGATATGCGAAAAGGCTTTTGGTATACCGGTTTTGGCGTCTATATTTTCTGGAATTTATTTACTCTTGCCGGCGCACTTGGCGCACAAGCAATTGGTAATCCCTCAGCTTGGGGCTTGGATGCTGCAGTTCCCGCAGCATTTCTCGGTTTACTTTGGCCCAGACTTTCAGATCGTAAATCTTGGGTGCTTGCAGGATTTGCGATAGTTTTAGCGCTGACACTTACGCCCTTCATTCCTGCTGGAATTCCAATTATCTCTTGTACCTTGCTTGCAGTAATTATTGGGTGGCGCAAATGAGCGCGTTCTGGATTGCAGTTATTGGATCAAGTGCGCTGGCTTTTGCGATTAAATTCATCGGTGCATCCGTGCCTCAAACTTTTTTAAGCAACCCACGAATCCTTCGAATCAATACTTTGATTCCTGTGGCACTATTATCGGCACTAATTGCTGTGAACACATTTGCAAATAAAACTCAATTAGCCCTTGATAACCGAGCTTTAGGAATGGCTGCCGCAGTTGTGCTATTAATAGCCAAAGCACCGTTTCCAGTTGTTGTTATAGGCGCGGCTATGACATCTGCTCTTGCCTATCGCTATATTTAAAGAAGCTTTAGCGCTTCCAACTTAGCTTTCAAATCGATATCTGAAGGTTCAGTTAGATGTGTTCCATCGCTGAAAACAATCACGGGAATTGATTGCATGCCACCATTTATTTCAACGACTTTATCGGCTGCTGACTTATCTGCCTCAACATCAATGTAGGTGTATTCAACGTTATTAGAATCTAAGAATTTCTTTGATCTGCGGCAATCCCCGCACCATTCTGCGCCATACATTAAAACATTACTCATCATTACTCCTTAATTAAGATCCATGTAGTTTTCGAGGCCAAAAGTTAGCCCTGGATTTTCGCCAACTTTACGAATAGCCAATAAAACGCCAGGCATAAAGCCAGTGCGATCTATTGAGTCATGGCGAATCGAAAGCGTTTCTCCGATATCACCCAAGATGACTTCTTGATGGGCTACCAAACCACGCAGACGAACCGAGTGAATATGAACATCGCCAATTTTTGCGCCACGAGCACCAGCTAACTCTGAGGTTGTGGCATCTGGCATTGTGGCTTTCTTAACACTTGCACGCGCCTCATTTATTAGTTCGGCGGTACGCGCCGCTGTACCTGATGGCGCATCCGCTTTTGCAGGGTGATGTAATTCAACAATTTCTACTGATTCAAAGTATTTAGAAGCTTGGGCGGCAAATTGCATCATGAGAACCGCACCAAGTCCAAAGTTTGGAGCAATTAACGCTCCTATTTTTGGATTTGCCGCCAACCAAGATTTGATTTGTACCAACTTTTTCTCATCGAAACCTGTAGTTCCAACGACAACGTTTATTCCATTATTGATTGCGAAATCGAGGTTACCCATAACTGCATCAGGATGGGTGAAATCAACTATTACTTGCGCGCCACTAGAGATTAACTTCTCTAGGGAATCACCAAGATCTAATTGCGCAACGACTTCAAGATCAGATGTTCCGGAAATAGCCTTAACACTTTCTGATCCCATGCGACCTTTGGCCCCTAGGACAGCAACTTTGATACTCATGCAATCACCTTCTCAAATTTAGCGGTACTTCTAAATGGCCCTACGAGTGCAAGGGTAGCGGGAGCGCTAAACAAGTCGCGTGCTAATTGATGAATTTGCTCAGGTGTTACTGCTTTTACCTTGCTCAAAATTTCATCAAAGCTCATAATTTCACCATAAACAAGTTCGCTCTTGCCAATTCGACTCATACGAGAGCCAGTATCTTCCTGGCCCAGAATTAAGCCACCAGTTACCGCACCTTTTGCTCTCGAAATCTCTTCATCAGTTAAACCGCGTTGTGCTACTGATTCACTTATGTCGCGCATAAGTTTTATTACCTCTTCCGCTTTCTCGGTTCGGCACCCAGCATAAAAAACTAACGTTCCAGTACCGGCAAATTGTTGTGGATAGGCATAAGTTGTATATGCCAGACCACGCTTCTCGCGAATCTCCTGAAACAATCTCGAAGCCATTCCGCCACCAATTGCTGAGGAGAGAACGCTTAATGCAAATCTGCGGTCATCGCTGCGGGCTAAACCCGGAAAGCCATAGAGAATATGGGCTTGCTCAGTCTTGCGATCAATCAAACCAATTTCACCAAGACCTGGTGTCTTAATCGGAGTGGATGCTCTAACTTCATGTTTGTTACTAGGAACATCCAAGAAGCCATCCCTAGAGATCGCCGCTTCAACCATCTTCACAACTTTTTTATGTTTAATATTTCCGGCTACTGAAATAACTAAATTCTCTGGCTGGTAGTGTTTTTTATAGTAATTAAAGATTGAATTCCTTGGCATCTTATTAATTGAATCAACAGTTCCCAAGATTGAACGGCCAATAGGTGAATCACCGTAATAAGTAGCTAAATAGAGTTCATGAATATAGTCAGATGGGTCATCGTCGCGAACGGCGATTTCGCTCAACACAACCTTACGTTCGGAGTCCACGTCTTCCACAGTGAAAGTTGAAGAGGTAATCAAATCTGTAACAACATCGATTGCTAAAGGTAGATCAGTATCGATTACTCGGGCATAAAAGCAGGTGTATTCCTGGCCGGTAAATGCATTCATCTCGCCACCAACTGCTTCAATCGAAGATGAAATTTCGAGAGCGGTGCGACGCTTTGTTCCTTTGAAAAGTAAATGTTCTAGAAAGTGGGAAGCTCCCGCGACGGATTTTGATTCATCGCGAGAGCCAACGTTTGCCCAAATTCCTACCGCAGCGGATCTCGACGTACTGACTTCTTCAGTAACAATTCGCAGCCCGCTGGGCAAGATTGTCTTACTCAATTATTCGCCGGCTTCCTTACCAGGAACCGTGCCATCTGCAAGAACTGGAACCAATGAGAACTTACCCTTTGGATCAATCTCTGCAATTTCAACTTCGATCTTCTCGCCAACCTTCATAACTTCTTCAAGGTTTTCGATGCGCTTTCCACCATGCAATTTACGAATCTGCGAGATGTGAAGCAAGCCATCTTTACCTGGGACAAGTGAAATGAAAGCACCGAATGTTGCAAGCTTCACGATACTTCCGTTGAAGCGCTCTCCCACCTTTGGAACAACTGGGTTTGCGATTGCATCAATCATGGCCTTAGCGGCTTCTGCTTGTGAACCTTCAAGTGCGCCGATGTAGACAGTTCCATCATCTTCGATGGTGATATCTGCGCCCGTCTCATCTTGAATTTGGTTAATCATCTTGCCCTTAGGTCCGATGATTGCGCCAATAAGTTCAACAGGAACCTTGACCGAAATAATGCGAGGAGCAAGAAGGCTCATCTCATCAGGTGCATCGATTGCTTGGTTCATGATGTCAAGAATTGTTAGACGTGCTTCTTTAGCTTGAAGCAGCGCTGATGCCAAGATTGATGCTGGAATTCCATCAAGTTTGGTATCTAGTTGTAGCGCAGTAACGAACTCCTTCGTTCCTGCAACTTTAAAGTCCATATCTCCGAAAGCATCTTCTGCTCCGAGAATATCTGTGATCGCAACGTATTCAGTCTTGCCATCAACGACATCTGAAATTAGACCCATTGCAATACCTGCAACTGCTGCCTTAAGTGGAACACCAGCATTTAGCAGCGACATAGTCGATGCACATACTGAACCCATTGATGTTGAACCGTTAGATCCAAGAGCTTCTGAAACTTGGCGAATTGCATATGGGAATTCTTCACGTGTTGGAAGAACTGGAAGCAATGCGCGCTCTGCAAGAGCACCGTGGCCGATTTCGCGACGCTTTGGTGAACCAACACGACCAGTCTCGCCCACAGAATATGGTGGGAAGTTGTAGTTGTGCATATAGCGCTTGTGATTCTCTGGGCTCAAAGTATCTAGTTGTTGTTCCATCTTTAACATGTTCAAAGTTGTAACACCAAGGATTTGAGTCTCGCCGCGTTCGAAGATTGCGGAACCGTGAACACGAGGTATAACTTCAACCTCTGCTGTGATTGCACGAATATCGCGAATTCCGCGACCATCGATACGAATCTTGTCGCGAAGTACGCGTTGACGAACTAGATTCTTTGTAACTGAACGAAGGGCTGCAGAAACTTCTTTCTCACGGCCTTCGAAGCTAACAGCAAGCTTCTCTTTAACAACTTTGTTGATTTCATCTAGCTTTGTTTCGCGCTCTTGCTTTCCAGCAATTGTTAGCGCCTTAGCCATGTCATCTTTTGCTGCTGCTTCAACTGCAGCATATGCGTCATCTTGGTAATCCAAGTAGACCGGGAATTCACCAGTTGGCTTTGCAGCAACCTTTGCGAGATCCAGTTGTGCTTGGCAGAGAATTCGAATAAATGGCTTTGCAGCTTCTAGACCTTCGCCAACAATCTCTTCAGTTGGTGCCTTTGCGCCAGCCTTAATGAGGTTAATTGTCTGAGTTGTAGCTTCTGCTTCAACCATAATGATTGCAACATCACCATCAATAATTGAACCAGCAACAACCATATCGAAGACTGCTTTCTCCAAATCAGAGTGATTTGGGAATGCAACCCATTGGCCTTCAATCAAAGCAACGCGAACGCCACCGATTGGACCAGAGAATGGCAAGCCAGCAAGTTGTGTTGACATTGATGCTGCGTTAATAGCAAGTACGTCATACATATGATCAGGGTTAAGTGCCATAACAGTTACGACAACTTGGATTTCGTTACGAAGTCCCTTTACGAATGATGGACGAAGTGGGCGGTCAATTAAACGACAGGTAAGAATTGCATCTTCTGACGGACGACCTTCACGACGGAAGAAAGATCCTGGAATCTTTCCTGCGGCATACATTCGCTCTTCTACATCCACAGTAAGTGGGAAGAAATCGAATTGATCCTTTGGCTGCTTTCCAGCAGTTGTTGCAGAGAGCAACATTGAATCATCATCTAAATAAACAAGCGCAGTTCCTGACGCTTGACGTGCTAGGCGGCCGGTTTCGAACCGGATTTCGCGCTTTCCATATTTGCCGTTATCAATTACTGCAACGGCGGTCTTAACATCTTGACCTTCCATAGGTCGACTCCATTTCTAATGAACACACATCAGCAACGGATCTTCGATGGAAGCCCACGGGATCTATTTATTTTATAAAGATAGAAGGCCCGGAAGCCACAACCGAGGACCGATTCACTGATGAGTGAGTTTTGCTAATTTAGCGACGAATACCGAGTTTTTCGATAATCGCTCTGTAACGTGTTACATCGGTCTTTGCAAGATATTGCAGGATACGACGACGCTTACCGACCATAAGAATTAGACCACGACGGTTGTGGTGATCGTTCTTATTTACCTTTAGGTGTTCGGTGAGTTCTTCAATTCGCTTTGATAGCAATGCGACCTGTGCTTCAGGGCTTCCTGTGTCAGTAGCGGAAGCGCCGTACTTTGCAATAATTTCTTTTTTAACTGATGGTTGTAACGCCATTTGGTACTCCCTTTACTTTCACGAGGGCCTCGGTGTGATTCACGAAGGCTCGATTGCTCGCTTGTTGTGGGGCAAGGCTACCAGCGCCATTTGATCTGGAGAAATCCACCCGATCTGCTCTTATTTTAAGCGGGTAAATCCTGTCAATTCAGCGGCCGTATCACAATCGGCCTTCATCTGAATAAGCAAAGAATCTAGTGACTCAAATTTCAAGGTATCGCGAAGTCGGTGAGTGAATTCAATGGTTGCGAGGTGGTCGTATAAATCTAAATCCTTCTGATCAATTGCATATGCCTCAACCTGGCGACCACGTATTCCGGGAAAAGTTGGATTGGTTCCAATTGAAATTGCTGCTGCCCAACGGATATTTTCTACAGTTAACCAACCTGCATAAACGCCATCTGCTGGAATACATGCAAGGGAATCAAGTCCAATATTTGCAGTTGGGTAGCCAATTTCGCGGCCACGCTTTTCACCATGAACAACTGGTCCAACCAAGTAGTGGCTACGTGTTAAAAGTTCTGAAGCACGAACAACGTCGCCATCGAAGATTAAGCCACGAATTCGAGAAGAGGAGACTGGATTTCCACGATTCTCTGAGAGCTTTACGACCGTAGTATCAAAACCTTTTTTCGACTTCTGCAGAGTTTGTGAAGTACCCTCAGCTTTATGACCAAAGGTGAAGTTTTCGCCCACAACAACATGTGTTGCAGCAAGTTGTTTTACCAATATTTGATCTATAAATTCTTCAGGGGTAAGGGCTGCAAATTCTTTGGTGAAATCAATAACTACAACTTCATCGGCGCCATGAGCCTTTAACTGAGTGATTCGATCTTCAAGTGGAAGCAATTGCATTGGAGTTCGCTCTGGTGCAAAGATCGAAGTTGGGTGTGGATAGAAAGTTAGCGCAATTACTCTGCCCTCTGCTTTCGCTCTCTTAAGCAGCTCTTGGTGCCCAGCATGAACGCCATCGAAGATTCCGATGAGAACGCAGTTTCCAGGTTGAGCCATTGGATTATTCTTTCACGCTTACCAGGGTTGGGGTCGCAACATTCTTTCCATCAATCTCTTTATCTATGAGCAACGCCACAAATTCCCCGCTCTGATCTAGGGCTGCGACCGCTCCCGATTTATTACTTGCAGGAATAACGCGACCAAAAGAGATTTCATTGGCTTCTGCAAAATCTATAGTTCGAATCGGCAAGATCCGCGAGATTCCAGATGCTACTGAAATCAAGTTATTGCTATCGAGTTCGGAGCACTCGGTGATACCAAATGGTGAAACTAAGGTACGGCGCAGCGACGTTAGATGGCCGCCAACTTTCAATAGATCGCCAAGATCGCGTGCGATTGCCCGAATATAAGTTCCAGCGCTACAGGTGACGACAACTTGGAGATCAATAAATTCGCCGACAGTTGTTATAGAAAGAACATCTATCTCGGAGATATTTACCTCGCGGGCAGGAATATCTACAACTTCCCCATCGCGAACTCTCTGATGTGCGCGCTTGCCATCAATTTTTATTGCAGACACTGAACTAGGTTTTTGTGCAATGTTGCCGATAAATTTCGTTACACCTTCACGCACCTGATCTTCACTAATTCCAGATGCATCTGTTGTTGAAGTAACTTCACCTTCACGGTCATCAGTATGTGTAGCCTGGCCTAAACGAATAGTTGCTTCATATTTCTTGGTGCCATCAGTAACATATTGTAAAAGTCTAGTTGCTGCGCCAACGCCTAAAACCAAGACACCTGTCGCCATTGGGTCGAGAGTTCCGGCATGCCCAACTCGCTTCGTTCCGAATACTTTTCTCGCCTTAGCCACAACGTCATGACTTGTCATGCCAGCGGCTTTATCAATCAGCGCGAAGCCATGCATAATTATTTTTACTCTTCAGCGTGCTTGTATGGATCAGCTTCGCCAGCCGGCTTTGCACCTTCACGAGCTTTAGCAAGTTCAGCATCTTTGCGCGCAACTTCAAATAATAAATTGTTCATTGCGGATGCGCTCTCTTGTAAACCATCTTGGAAGAATTCAAGTGATGGCGTAATTCGAAGCCCAAGAGTACGGCCAACTTCAGTTCGCAACATTCCGCGCGCTGAATTAAGGGCAATTGCAGTTGCGCTTTGTGCCGCTTCATCACCAAGCACAGTATAAAAAATAGATGCTTGTTGTAGATCGCCAGTTACTCGCACATCGGTAAGAGTTATGAAGCCAAGACGCGGATCTTTAACCCGCGTCTCAAGAGCTCCGGCAACTATCTCTTTAATTCGGTCTGCCACTTTTAATGCACGATTCGAGGCCATTTGTTATACGCGCTTCTTCTCGCGTAACTCGTAGGTCTGAATGATGTCGCCAACTTGAATGTCTTTGAATGAACCAAGTCCGATACCGCACTCGTAGCCATCCTTAACTTCAGTTGCATCATCCTTGAAGCGACGCAATGAATCAACTACTAGACCTTCGCCAACTAGAACACTATTTCTAAGTGTTCTCGCCTTAGCGTTACGTCGAATAGTTCCATCTTGAACCAAGCAGCCAGAAATATTTCCGAACTTGCTTGATTTGAAGATATCGCGAACTTCAGCGTTACCAAGAACAACTTCTTCAAACTCTGGCTTTAGCAAGCCCTTGAGTGAAGCTTCAATCTCTTCAATTGCATTGTAGATAACGGTATAGAAACGAATTTCTACGCCTTCAACTTCAGCAAAGGTTGCAGTTTGTGGTTCTGGCTTAACGTTAAAGCCGATGATTACAGCAGTCGAAGCAGATGCAAGAGTTACATCGCCCTTTGTGATTGCACCAACACCGCGGTGGATAACGCGAAGATCAACCTCACTTCCAACATCGAGTTGTAGCAAGGCATCTTCCAGCGCTTCAACCGAACCAGAAACGTCACCCTTAAGAATGAGGTTAAGTGTGCTGATCTTGGATTGCTCCATGAAATCTTCAAGTGAAACTTTCTTACGTGTCTTAGCAAGCAGCGCATTTCGCATTGCGAGTTGACGCTTTTCGGCAATCTGGCGAGCAGTTCTGTCATCTTCAGCGACTATGAATGAATCACCAGCACCAGGAACAGATGTGAAACCAAGTACTTGAACTGGGCGAGATGGACCAGCTTCAGTAACGGCATCTCCGTTCTCATCTAACATCGCACGAACACGACCAAATGCTCCACCGGCAACGATTGCATCTCCGACGTGCAGCGTTCCGCGTTGAACAAGAACTGTGGCAACTGGGCCACGGCCCTTATCTAGGTTCGCTTCGATCGCAACACCACGAGCAACATCGTCGGCAATTGCACGAAGATCGATTGCGGCATCTGCGGTAAGAAGAATTGCATCGATGAGAGCATCAATACCTTCACCTGATTTCGCAGATACGTTTATGAACATTGTTGTTCCGCCGTACTCTTCTGCGATCAAGTTGTATTCAGTTAATTGCTGACGAATCTTGTCTGGGTTTGCACCCTCTTTATCAACCTTGTTTACCGCTACAACAATTGGCACATCGGCCGCTTGCGCATGGTTTAAGGCTTCAATTGTTTGTGGCATTACGCCATCATCCGCAGCGACTACTAGTACTGCGATATCAGTTACCTTCGCGCCACGAGCACGCATTGCGGTGAATGCTTCGTGACCCGGAGTATCGATAAATGTAATCGCGCGATTTTGACCTTCATGATCATGGTGAATTTGATAAGCACCAATGTGCTGGGTAATTCCACCTGCTTCGCCGCGACCGACTTCGGTCTTGCGAACTGCATCCAACAAACTTGTTTTACCGTGATCAACGTGGCCCATAACCGTAACGATTGGCGAGCGCACAACAAGATCTGCCTCATCGATATCGGCAAGCTCTTGATCAAGGTCAATATCGAATTGTTCAAGAAGTTCGCGATCTTCATCTTCTGGGCTTACAACTTGAATTTTATAACCAAGTTCTGCCCCAAGAAGTGTGAAGGTATCTTCATCAACAGATTGTGTAGCAGTAACCATTTCACCTAAGTGAAATAGCGCAGAGACTAACGCGGCTGGATCGCCGCCAATTTTCTCTGCAAAATCCATAAGGGTTGCGCCGCGACGTAGGCGAATTGTTGACTTGCCATCGCCGTGTGGAATGACTGCGCCACCAAGTGATGGTGCCGCCATATTGTCGAACTCTTCACGTAACGCTTTCTTACTCTTATGCGCCTTGCGAGATTTTCCACCTTGCTTTCCAAATGCACCAGCAGTTCCGCCACGTTGATGACGGCCACCGCCTTTACCGCCTGGACCACCTGGACCACCAAATGTTGTTGGTGCGCCACCAGCGTTTGCGTTCGGTGTGCGATATGGAGAATTTGAATTTGGTGCGCTAGTTGTTGAACCGCCGGGACCACCCTGACCACCCTGACCACTTGGACGGCCACCACTTGTTGGTGCTCCAGTTGTTGGACGATTTTGTTGCGGTCTTGCAGCGAAACCTGGACGAACAGATCCTGGACGTGCACCTGACATTGGTGGACGTTCACCTGGACGCAATGGTCGTTGTGCTGGTGGGCGTGGCATGGCATTTGCACCAGAACCACCACTTGAACCAAATGGATTATTTCCAGCGCGAGGAGGACGTGGCATTGAAGGTGCAGCAGGTCTAACCGCTGAAGTTGGAGTTACTGGTGCGACAGGTGCAACAGGTTTTTCTGGAGCAACCGGAATTTCGCTCTGGGCTTTTGAAAGTTGTTCGCGGGTTGCTTCTGGAAGGGCGGCAAGTGCCGCTTCAATCTCTTCTGCAGTTGGGACGGCTGCTTTCTTCGCAGCAACCTTCTTAGCTGCGGCTTTCTTAACTGGTTTTGGTGCAGCATCTGCGGGCTTGAGATCTGGGAACTTATCCATCAACTTGCGCACAACGGGTGCCTCAACAGTTGATGATGCAGATCGAACGAACTCGCCGACTTCTTGTAACTTAGCGAGGAGCTCTTTGCTCTCTAAACCTAAATCTTTTGCTAATTCGTAAACGCGGACCTTTGCCACAGTTGCCTTCCTGTCTTGGCCCCACGTCTTAATTGGAGCCTAAATTAATGCCTTAATCATGAGCGCGAGGTGCTCATGGTTACTTAGTTTCCCAATTTGGGTTTGACTTGCTTGACATAGCTTTCGCTCCTTATATTTTTACAACTTGTTAGTTAAAAATTTCTCCAGCGGATCTGTAGAAAGATTCTCATCTGTTCTAAAGGCCCGTTGAAATGATCTGCGCTCCTTTGCCACATCGAAACAACTTCGATGTAACCAAGCACCGCGACCAAATTTTCGGTGATCTTCATCAGGCAGAACCTGATTTCCGATCCGAACTACGCGAAGTAATTCCCTGAAGTTCTCGCGCTTGCGACAAGCTATGCAGCTCCGAATCGGAATCGGCATCTCTTATCCCTCACATTTGAAACTAGCAGGGGCCAACCTTACTCGCGAAAATCAGATGTTCCCAATCAGCGAGGAACCGCCCTGCGATTATGCGGGAAATTCACCCTCTTCTTCAACCTCTTCTGGCTTTGGCTTTTGAATCCGCTCAACTGGATTATCTGGGTGGATATCAATTCGCCATCCAGTAAGCCTTGCTGCAAGACGAGCATTCTGGCCATCTTTTCCAATTGCAAGTGAGAGTTGGTAATCCGGAACAATTACTTTCGCAGATTTACTTTCAAGATCAACAACCTCGCAACTTGAAACTTTTGCTGGGGCAAGGGCATTTGCGACATAAACTGCTGGATTTTCTGAGTAATCAACGATGTCAATCTTCTCGCCATTTAACTCATCCATAACGGCCTTTGCGCGAGCACCAACTGGGCCGATAAGTGCGCCTTTAGGACTTACACCTGCGCGGTGTGAACGAACTGAAACTTTACTTCGGAATCCTGGTTCGCGAGAGATCCCAACAATTTCAACGATTCCATCTTTTAACTCTGGAACTTCTAGCGTGAAGAGAGTTTTAACAAGGAGCGGATGAGTTCTAGAAAGTGTTACTTCTGGTCCCTTAAGCCCTTGCTTTACATCTACAACAAAACACTTAATCCGTTGACCGTGTATATATGTTTCGGTGGGAACTTGTTCGACAGGTGGGATTTTTCCTTCGACGCGACCTAGGTCAACATAAACAATTGTTGAATCACGGCCTTGCTGAATTACTCCAGAAATTACCTCGCCGACGGTAGCTGAAAATTCTTCAACGACGTCCGCATCTTTTGCGGCCCGCATCCGCTGTTTAATCTCTTTGCGAGTGATTGATTTAATTACTTTCTCGAAACCTTCAGGCATATGAGTGAGCGTTTCGGTATAAATTCCCTCTTCATCAAATTGTGGAACATGGATCAAGATTTCACCATCAACTCGATTTAAAACTGCGCGACCTTGTGGCTTAGCATCTTCCAACTCGACATAAGCTTCAGTAACGGCATTTTCAATTGCGCTAATCATTTTCTCGAGTGGAATTTCACGCTCAATTGTTAACGCAATAAGTGCGTCGACATCTACACTCATTTGAATTCAATTTCTAAGACGGCTCGCTTTATATCTTCAAAAGATACTTTTTCAGTGCCAACAAGAACTGTAGCTTCAGTTGATTCACCGATTCGACCTTCAATAACAGCGCCACTTACCATTGTGATTTTTACCAGTCGATCAAGGTTCTTGCGCCAGTGGCGGGGTTTTGTAAGGGGCCGATCTAGGCCAGGTGAAGTTACTTCAAGAGTAAAAGCACCATCCCCCAGAACTGGCAGCGCCTCGATAACTTCGGAAATCTGTTTTGTTACAACGGTTACTTGATCTAAATTTAAATGGGTATCGCTATCAACAATTACCGTGAGAATTTTAACTTTTCCAGCAGTCGTAATTGTGAGCTCTTCTAGGTAATTTCCAGTTGCTTCAATTATTGGCCGGATAGCGGCGCTTACTTCTTCGTTTAATGGCATCTCGCCTAGCCTTTCCAGTATTAAGTTTTAATTAGCGAGCCAATCATAACCCACTTTCGCAATCAGAATTGTCGTCACTACTAAGAATACTTTTCGTACCAGTGGCGAACCACCACGTATTGCCAATCTTGACCCGAAGATAGCGCCACAAACATTTGCGAGGGCGAGGGCGAGCCCCAGCTTCCACCAGATATGACCAGTTAATTGAAAGGAGATAATCGCACCGAAGTTTGTCGCAATGTTTACCAATTTTGCGGTGGCAGATGCTTTTAGAAATGCATAACCGACTAAACCAACCAACAAGAAGACTAAAAAGGTTCCGGTTCCAGGCCCAAAGATTCCGTCATAGAAACCAATGGTTAAACCAAGGCCAATAACTATCTGGTGGCGCCTGCGATCTGTAAATCGCAAGCTTTCAGTTATTCCAAGTTGCGGCTTGCGCCAGGTATAGATTGCAACGCTAATAAGCAAGAAAATTATTAACGGTCTAAATACTGAAGTCGGGAAAGTACTTGCAAGCCTGGCGCCCAAGGCCGAACCAACAAAAGCCGGAAGAGCCATATATGAAGTCAGCTTTAAATCAGGTTTAACACTTCTAAAATAATTTGCTGCGGCTGATGAAGTTCCAAAGATAGAAATTACTTTATTTGTGCCAAGAATTAGCGGGATTGGCTTTTCGGATAGGCCGATCAAAAGCGCTGGGAGTTGAATTAGCCCACCACCACCAGCCTTTGCATCAACAAAACCAGCAAAGCCTGCTGCGATTACTAGAAAGATTGCGGTTTCAATACTCATGTGGCCCCAACTAATTAAGAATTCAATACCTTTGTAGTTATCTCAGTGACGGCCTTTAAAAGTTCAATCTCAGTTTTTTCACCAGTACTGCGTACTCGGAATTCAACTTTACCCTCGGCAAGAGCTTTGCCAACGATTACAATAAATGGGATTCCGATTAGCTCGGCATCTTTGAATTTAACACCGGCACTTGCTTCGCGGCGATCATCAAACATCACGCGCAAGCCTTTCTCCTCCAAATCTTCTGCCAAGGTAAGTGCGGCTTTAAATACTTCATCCTCCTTGCCGGTTGCAACAATATGAATATCTGCAGGAGCAATTTCACGTGGCCAATTAAGCCCGATCTCATCATGAGTCTGCTCTGCAATCGCAGCAACTGCGCGCGATACTCCAATTCCATAAGAACCCATCGTCACAACTTGAGATTTTCCATTCTGATCTAAAACAGTTAAATCAAGAGCCTGGGCATATTTGCGGCCTAGTTGGAAGATGTGGCCAATTTCAATCGCTCGATCAATTACAACCGGAGTTTCACACTTTGGACACAAATCACCTGCGCGAACTTCAGCTGCTTCTAAATATTTTTCAACTTCAAAGTCGCGGCCATTGGTTAGGAAACGAACGTGTGTGTTCTTCTTATTTGCACCAGTAATCCAATGTGAACCAGGAACGATTCTTGGATCTGCGTAAACCGTAACACCTAGTTTCTTTGCATCTTGTGGTCCAACATATCCCTTGACAAGTGCTGGGAACTTTGCGAAATCTCCATCTTCAAAGAGTCGAAGTTCTTGAACTCCTGGCAAATTTGCCTGCAGACGTTTTAAATCAACTTCGCGGTCTCCGGGAACCAAAACAGAAATTGCTTTATCATCGGCCATCAGTAGCACATTCTTTAAAGTATCTGATGCTTGATGTCCGATACCAAATTTCGAATTTAATAAATCTACAAGTGAGTCAATCGTTGGAGTATTTGGTGAATCGAATTCATCCATTGCTGCAGGTACAGAGCCAGAATATGGCGCAACTTTTGTGACCATCGCTTCAACATTTGCGGCATAACCACATTTGTTACAGAGCACATAAGTGTCTTCACCGGTTTCACATGGTGCTAAGAATTCTTCAGAACCAGAACCACCCATAGCGCCAGATACTGCTGAAACTATGTTGTATTTGAGGCCAAGTCGATTAAAGGTTTTTATATAAGCTTCGCGATGTTTATTGTAAGAAGCGATTAAGCCAGCATCATCGATATCAAATGAGTATGAATCCTTCATAACAAATTCACGTCCACGAATGATTCCGCTGCGTGGTCTAGTCTCATCACGGAATTTAGTTTGAATTTGGTAGATCGAAAGTGGTAAATCTTTGTAAGAAGAGTATTCACCCTTAACCATCAAGGTAAACATCTCTTCATGCGTTGGTCCTAGTAAATAATCATTTCCGCGACGATCTTGCAATCTAAATAAATCTGGTCCGTACTCTTCCCAACGATTCGTCTTCTCATATGGTTCGCGTGGCAAGAGCGCTGGAAAGTGAACTTCCTGAAACCCTGCGGCATCCATCTCTTCGCGGATTATGCGCTCGATATTTCGATATGTGATGTAACCAAGTGGCAACCAGGAATAAACACCAGATGCGATTCGGCGAACGTATCCCGCGCGAACTAATAGGCGGTGGCTGGCTACCTCGGCATCTGCTGGATCATCACGAAGGGTGCGCAGCAGCAAGGTAGACATTTTTAACATGGGCTTACCTTACCGAATTTATTTAGCAGTTACGGTTGGCGTTCCGCTTTCAACGCCAGCAGCTTCCATTTCATCGGCTAATCGCATAGCTTCCTCGATAAGAGTTTCAACAATTTGGCTCTCTGGAACAGTCTTTATTACTTGACCCTTAACAAATATCTGGCCCTTGCCATTTCCTGATGCAACCCCAAGATCTGCCTCGCGCGCTTCACCAGGCCCATTTACTACGCAACCCATTACTGCAACGCGAAGTGGAACTGTCATTCCTTGCAATCCAGCTTGTACTTTCTCTGCCAAGGTATAAACATCAACTTGGGCGCGGCCACATGATGGACAAGAAACAATCTCTAATTTACGTTGGCGAAGATTAAGTGATTCGAGAATTGAAATTCCAACTTTTACCTCTTCAACCGGTGGCGCAGAGAGTGAAACGCGAATTGTGTCGCCAATTCCTTCTGACAGGAGAATTCCAAATGCAGTTGCAGATTTAATTGTTCCTTGAAAGATTGGACCAGCCTCTGTTACACCAAGATGAAGTGGATAATCACATTTGCTGGCAAGTAATCGATAAGCCTGAACCATTGTTACTGGGTCGTGGTGTTTAACTGAAATTTTAATATCGCTAAAGCCATGCTCTTCAAAAAGTGATGCCTCCCAGAGCGCAGATTCGACAAGCGCTTCTGGAGTTGCTTTGCCATATTTTGCTAGAAGTCTTGGATCGAGAGAGCCAGCATTAACACCAATACGAATTGGAACTCCTGCGTCACCCGCAGCTTTTGCAACTTCTTTAACCTTGTCATCAAATTGTTTGATATTTCCGGGGTTAACGCGGACTGCTGCGCAACCTGCATCAATTGCGGCAAAGATATATTTTGGTTGGAAATGGATATCTGCGATTACCGGAATTTGTGACTTCTTAGCTATCTGGGCAAGTGCATCAGCATCATCTTGACTCGGTACCGCTACGCGAACTATTTGGCAACCAGATGCAGTGAGTTCAGCAATCTGTTGCAGGGTGGCATTTACATCTGAGGTAAGTGTCGTGCACATTGATTGGACACTTACTGGGGCATCTCCACCGACTAGAACTTTTCCAACTTTAAGTTTCTTACTTTTGCGGCGAGGCGCCAGAGTAGGTGGTGGCGCGGTTGGCATTCCGAGGTTTACCATGGTTGCATCCTAGATTATTGGTAGAGATTTATTGGATTGAAAATATCTGCAGCAAGTAGGAGAAGTGAGAGAACTGCCAATATTGCAAAAACTGCGAGCGTCAGGGGCACTAGCCTCTCGACATCGATTGGTGCTGGCGGACTTTCTTTCCGCTGTTTGGCTCGTAATCGTCGTACGCCATCAACAATCGCAACTGCCATGTGGCCACCATCAAGCGGTAGGAGTGGAAGCAGGTTAAATACACCAACAAAGATATTTAGACTGGCGATAATAATTAAGAAGGAAGCAATCTTCTCTCGAGATTGTAATTTTGGATCACTTGCTGTTTGTGCACTAACTCTGGCAACTCCGACAACTCCGACCAAGCCCTGGGCATCGCGCTTTTCGCTGCCAAAAGTCTGACGTACTAGCGCCGGAATCTTAGTAGGAAGAGAGATCAGCGATGTAACACTGTTACTTAGAAGATCTTTCGTTAAGCGGGCGCTATTTGCAATCGCCTTAAATGAACCATCTTTACGCGTCCCAAGTTTATTAATTACTCCAAGGTAGCCAATCTTTTTACCATCTAAAGTTCGGGCTGCGGGAGTAATAGGAATTAAGAGCCGCTCGCCATTTCGCATTACAGTGAGCGTTATCTCCCTATTTGCTGAAGCACGAATAGTTGTAGTGTAATCAGACCAATTATCAAATTCTTTACCGTTTATAGCGACAACCTGATCATTTGCTAGTAAGCCAGAAATCTTCGCTGGTGAAGGAGCAGATGTTGCCGAACATTTAGTATCAGTAACTCCGCTCGAAGTATTTAGAACACAAGGAACAACTTCGCTGATGGTATTAGTGACTGTGGTAACGCCAACGCCTGCGAGAAGAATGAAAAGAATTAGAAAACCAAGAACAAAGTGCAGGAAAGAACCAGCTCCGAGAACGATTAAGCGTTTTGGAACAGAGGCTAAGTAAAAGGCGCGATGCTTTACATCTTCAGGTAACTCTTCATTTACTGACATGCCAGAGATTCGGCAGTATCCACCAGCGGGAATTGCTTTGATTCCAAACTCAGTTTCGCCTCGTTGAAATGACCAGATCCTTCTGCCAAAACCGAGAAAGAATTCGGTAACTCGCATCGAGAATTTCTTAGCCGTTAAATAATGCCCAGCTTCATGGACCATAACTGAGAAGAGAAGTGCAACTACAAAGGCTAAAACTCCGAGAATACCTAAACCTGGAAAATTCACTTGCGCTCCTGAACTAATTGGGCTGATATAACTCTTGAATCATTCTCGATAGCACTGACATCAGCGAGCGATCTTATTGTTACCGGTGAATTTCCGCCTAACTTCTGAACTGTTGCATCAACTACATCAACGATTTGAGCAAATGAGATCGCGCCATTTAGAAATCCTTCTACCGCAACTTCATTGGCCGCATTAAAGATTGCTGGAAGTCCCCCACCGAGTTCACCGCATCTGCGAGCTAAATCTACGGCTGGAAACTTTGTGTTATCAATTGGTGCAAAATCCCAAGAGTGGCTTAGATTCCAATTGATAGGAGGCGTCGCTTTAGGAATTCGGTTGGCACCAGAAATTGCATATGCAATTGGGCCCTTCATATTTGGCGGACTAGCCTGTGCGATGGTTGAACCATCTACAAATTCCACCATTGAATGAACAATAGATTGTGGATGAATTACTGCACTGATTTTGGAATATGGAAGATCAAAGAGGTAGTGCGCTTCAATAATTTCTAAACCTTTATTCATTAACGTAGCAGAGTTAATTGTTACGACCGGACCCATCGACCAAGTTGGATGGTTTAGCGCTTCGGCGACTGTGATATCTGATAGGTCGCTACGATCCCTAAATGGTCCACCACTCGCAGTCAAAATAACTTGCTTTACTTCCGAAGCCTTACCGCTTAAGAAACATTGGTACAAAGCAGAGTGTTCGGAGTCAACTGGAATAATTCGATCTCGCCCGAAAGCCATTACCAAATCGCCACCTGCTACAAGTGATTCCTTATTTGCGAGCGCAACTTTATTTCCCACCGAAAGTGCCGCAAGTGTTGGTCCAAGTCCGATTGATCCAGAAATTCCATTTAGTACAACGCCACAAGTCATCGCTGCAATTTCCGATGCTGCAGTTGGGCCATCGATTACTTGGGTCTTGCCCAGTTTTGAAATTAAAACCTCTCGATTTCCCGTAGTTGCTACTACCGGTACCGAAAACTTATTTGCCTGTTCTGCTAAAAGTTCAAGGTTTTTAGAGCCTGCCGAAAGACCAATTACTCGGAACTTATCTGGGTTAGCCTCAACTATTTCTAGCGCTTGGGTTCCAATTGATCCCGTTGAACCAAGGATGACTAAATCGATAGGAGCGGACACTCCCCCATTCTAAGTAGTAATAGGCAGAAAATTTGCTTCAGATCGACTGCGTCCATGACTGGTCCAAATTCCCAGCAAATTATCAAAGGAGGAAATGAAGCTTTTTCCAGCCGCTAACTTAAGAGTCGAAGCCAAGCCCTAGTACATCCAAGAGTTTAAGCCACAAGTTTCGCTTGCCTTGATTCATATCTGATTTATTAATTGACCATTGCGTTAATCGAATAAAGATAAATTTAAATGGTTCTGGTGGGAATGGCAGCGGCTTCTTTCTAACCATGCGCAATCTGGTCCGCTCATTATCTTCACTATCTAAGAGATCCAACATGACTTGAGCACCGAAGCGAGATGCTCCAACACCAAGTCCGGTATATCCCATTACATATACGACTCTTCCGCGATGGGCTTGGCCCCAGAATTGGGTGAAGCGCGAGCAAGTATCAATTGCACCGCCCCAACCGTGAGTGAATTTAATTCCCTGTAGCTGTGGGAAAGTTTCCAAAAATGCTTGTGCCAGGTGTGCGTAAGTTTCAGCACTGCTCTCATATTCGTGGCGAACTTTTCCACGGAAGTTATAGATAGCGTCATATCCGCCCCACAAAATCTCATTATCTTTAGTTAGGCGGTAATAGTGGAATTGATTTCCAGCCTCTGAAAGTCCTTCGCGATTCTTCCAACCAATTGATTCCATCTGGGCTGGTGTAAGTGGCTCTGTAACTAATTGAAAATCGTAGACTGGAACAACATATTTCTTAGCGCTCCTGATCAGTGAGCGATAAACATTTGTTGCGAGTGCAACTTTCTGCGCGAATACTTTTCCATATGGAGTGTGAACAGTAATTCCTGTACTTGTGCGTTCTAGTCGTAGCGCGCTGGTGTTTTCATAAATTTGTACTCCACTGGCAATACAAGCTTGTTCAAGGCCCCAAACTAAACGTGCTGGATCGACAAGTGCAGTTCCATCTGGATCCCAAAGTCCACCAACAGATAGCGGAGAATTAACACGAGCTTGCATTTCTTTTCTACTTAAAACTTCAACGCTATCGCCAAATGAATTACGGAGATTAGCTTCCTCAATTATTCCTTCCATCTGCCACTCTTCATTAGCAACACTGATCTCACCCGTCAATTCAAAACCACAATCAATCTTGTACTTCTTAATTGTTGCTTCAATACCTTCAAGATTTTCGCGACCCAACCGTTCGATGATTGCCATCTCATCTTTGAAGCGGTTGTAACCATTCATAAATCCATGAGTTAAGGAGTAGCTGCAGAATCCACCATTACGACCGGATGCACCAGCACCAGTTTCGAGTTGTTCAATAATTATTACCTTGCGCTCTGGGCTCTTCTCTTTGGCTAATAGCGCGGTCCAAAGTCCGGTATATCCGGCGCCCACAATGCATAATTCAGTTGTTGTTTCACCAATAAGTGTTGGATGAGCTTCAGGTTCTAATGGGTCAGCATCGAGCCAATACAACTGAGGTTGCATATGCGAGAGATGTTTTAAATAGGAGGAGTCGTTGTTAGCAATCAAGTTAGCCATCGCGTAATCCGGCCGAAACCGGGATCACATCTTCCGGCGGTTTACTAGTTGCCCCACGATAACAATTGTTAGGGCTAAGAAGAACATTGCAGAGCCAATTACATTTGCCTGTGCTGGAATTCCCCGAGCTGCAGATACGTAAATAAATTTAGGAAATGTCGTCAAAGTTCCAGAGTTGAAGTTTGTGATGATGAAATCATCAAAGGAGAGGCTAAATGCCAGAAGGGCGGCACCTGCAATGCCTGGTGCTACTAAAGGCAAGGTAACTCTTCTAAATGTTTCAAACTCATTTGCATAGAGATCCATCGCTGCCTGTTCAAGTCTGGGATCTAGGCTTGCGATACGCGCCTTAACCGTAACAACAACAAAAGAGATACAGAAAACAATATGTGCAATAACTGTTGGCCAGAAGCCAGGATTAATTTTAAATACTAAAAATAGTGAGAGCAGAGAAGCACCTAAAACAATTTCTGGAGTTGCCATTGGCAAGAAGATCAGAAGATTGGATGCTGAGCGACCTTTAAAATTATGGCGCCCGATAGCAAATGCAATCATGGTTCCCAGAATTGTTGAGAAGAACGTTGCAAGGAAGCCAATCTTTATTGAGTTGCCAAGAGCGCTGCAAACTTCGGGCGCACCACATGGATTCTGCCAGTTCTTGAAGGTAAAGGCCTGCCAAATTAGATTGCTCTTGCCAGCATCATTAAATGAGAAGGCGAAGGTATATGCAACTGGAATAAATAGGTAGGTAAAGGCAAAGATTGCATAGATGCGAATTAAGTTCCGGCCAATCCATCTTTGAATGCGTGCACCGGTAGGAATTGTTGGAATCGTTGCATCTTTAACTTTTTGGCTCATACCAACTCCTCCGTTCCAGCTTTTCGTATGTAGAGCGTTACTAGAATCAGAATTGCCGCCATCAAAGTAAATGAGAGTGCTGCGGCAGTCGGGTAATCAACAATCTTGAAGAATCTAGATTCAATTACGTTACCGATCATCTTTGTGGTTGGATCACCGAGAATTGAAGCATTTACATAGTCACCAGCTGCTGGGATAAATGTCAGCAGCGTTCCGGCGACAACACCAGGCATAGAGAGTGGAAGAGTGACCCGTCTAAATGTGGTGAAGCCATTGGCATAAAGATCCCCAGATGCTTCAAGGGTTCTTGGATCAATACGATCAATCGATGCAAAGAGTGGCAGTGTCATAAATGGCAGGAAGTTATATGTCATACCCATTACAACGGCGAATGAGGTCGAGGTAAGAGTTGTGCTCTGACTGATAATTCCAAGTGAACGAAGAGTAGGAATAACGAAACCCTCTTCACCTAAGATCTGCTTCCAAGCAATTGTTCTAAGTAAGAAAGATGTGAAGAAAGGTGCAACTACAAGCACCAACAATAAGTTCTTATATTTTCCAGCTTTGAAGGCAATCGCATAAGCCAATGGGTATGCAATTGCCAGCGCTAGAAGGGTAGAAATTGTTGCAAAGAGAAACGAGCGACCAAATTGCTCTCTATTTGAGACAAAGGCATCAATATAATTTCGAAAGTGAAGAGTCTGCTCGTATTGCCCAGTATCTCCCCCAGCAATCTTTGTTTGCGTAGAAGTTTGGGCTAAGTTAATAATCGGCAGAATAAAGAAAGTGAATAGAAAACCAAATCCAGGAAGTAAAAGTAAATAAGGAGTGCGATTCTTACCCATTTTTACTCTTCGTCAAGAACTTCTGGTTCGACTTCTGATCCCGCGGTTGCATCTTCATCGCCTCGAAGTGCAAAGGTAAATGTTGGCTCCCATGAAATATTTACAGCATCGCCCTTTTTAAATGGTGCCACGCCATCATCATTCTGTTCGAAGACCATGAGTTCTTGGCCCCATGGCATCTCGACCTGGTATTGGGTTGAAACACCGATATAGGAAACATCTTCAATATGGCCACCAGTTAGAACATTTCCGCGAGTTTGGGTATTTAACAGTGAGATACGGAATTTTTCGGGACGGATGCCGGCATATGTTGAGTTATCAATCGCATGCGATCTGCTCTTTGGTAGCGCAATCTTCTGGCCATAAAGATCAACTATAAGTGAGTCGCCATCATTTCCTGAGATGGTTCCTTTAATCAAGTTTGATTGGCCAAGGAAGTTTGCGACATATGCAGTTTCAGGATTGTCATATAGATCTGCTGGAGAACCCATCTGTTCGATATGACCCTCATTCATAACGGCGATAGTGTCCGCCATTGTCATGGCCTCTTCCTGGTCGTGAGTTACGTGCACGAAAGTTAGGCCGACCTCTTTCTGAATCCACTTAAGTTCTATCTGCATCTGGCGACGAAGTTTCAAATCAAGTGCACCCAGAGGTTCATCTAGTAGAAGTAACGCTGGACGGTTCACGATTGCGCGGGCTAAGGCGATGCGTTGTTGTTGTCCGCCAGAAAGTTGGGTTGGTTTACGCTCTGCCAGATGCGGTAGTTCAACAAGGTTTAGAACTTTATCAACAGCTTCTTTAACGCCTTTCTGACCGCGGCGACGAAGTCCAAATGCAATATTTTCAAAGATTGTTAAATGTGGAAATAGCGCATAGTTCTGGAAGACAGTATTAATTGGTCGTTGGTATGGCTTAGTTGTTGTGATATCAGTTTCACCAAGATGAATGCTTCCTGCAGTTGGTTCTTCCAGGCCAGCAATCATTCGAAGTGTAGTTGTCTTTCCACAACCTGATGGCCCAAGCAGAGCAAAGAACGAACCTTTAGGAATAGTAAGAGTTAGATCATCAACTGCGGTGAAATCACCATAAGTCTTGGTGAGTCTTGTTAGCCGAAGATCGCCTCGCGCTTCTATTGAGGCTTTTGTCACTTAATTTCCTGCAGCTTTTTGGAAAGCTTCAGTCCAAGAAGTTTCTTCATCAGTTGTTAGCGAGCGGAAGACATGTAAGTTCGCGAGGGTTTTTTCAGTTGGGAAAATATATTCACTCTTTGCTAGCTCTGGATCGATCTTCTCCATCTCAGCTTGAGCGCCTTTTACTGGACATACATAATTTACATATGCCGCAACTTGCGCAGCAACTGCTGGATCGTAGTAATAATTAATAAGCGCTTCAGCGCTTTTCTTGGCTTCAGCTGTTGCGGTGTAAGGAATCATCAAGTTATCTCCAGAAATTGTTCCGCCAGATTCTGGAATTGCGAAATCAAATTTGCCCTTATTCTCTGAAGCAAGGATGAACATATCTCCGGACCAGCCTATAACTGCGGCTGCATCGCCAGAGGTTAAATCTTGAGCGTATTCATTTCCCTTAACTCCTCGAATCCAACCATCAGAAATCTTCTTTGCCATAAAATCTACAGCGCTCATATATTGATTTTCAGTGACCTTTGTAATATCAACACCTTGCGCAAGGAGAATAATTCCAATGGTGTCACGCAATTCACTTAGGACCACAATCTTGCCCTTGTTCTGAGGAGCAAAGAGATCATCAAGTGTGCGAATTCCCTTTGGATTCTTCGCTGTGTTCCAACCAAAGCCCGACATAATTCCCTGCCAGGTAAGTGATTGTTCACGCTTTGGATCATAAGAAGGGCTAGCTAATGTAGCTAAAATATTTGATGCATTTGGAATATTGGCGCCATCGAATTTTTGGGTGTAACCAAGTCGAATCCAACGTGCAGCCATCCAATCGGTAGGCGTCACGATGTCATATCCAATATCTTTCTTTAATTTTAATTGCGCTTGAACTTTGCCGAAGAACTCATCGTTATCGTTGTAATCTTCGAAATACTTTGTTTCAATTCCGGTCTTCTTGATGAATGCCTCAAGTGAAGGGTACTTCTTGGTCTTGCTATCAAAATCTAAGTAAAGCGGCCAGTTTCCCCAACGTAACGCTGCGCCTTTTCCGCCAGAACTTCCACCACTTGATCCACAAGATGCAAGAAAAGCTGCGGCGCCTACGCCACCGATACCGGCAAATACTCCGCGTCTTGAAATTTTCGCGGAAATAATATCTTTCAATCCTGGTTGGATCTCTTCGTGGGAGTTATCTGTAGTCATTGCACCACTCTCTTCTTAGGGCTAGCTCGTAATCAGCAACTATTGAGAACGGGGAAAGTCTAGCCCCACGAAGTTGCGATATTGCAACAGAAATGAGGCGAGTTTTTCCAAAAAATTACTGGGGATTAGGCGTTGAGGTTTGTCATGATGTGTTTGATACGGGTGTAATCCTCGAAGCCATAGCTCGAGAGATCCTTGCCATAACCAGAGCGCTTGAATCCACCATGTGGCATCTCAGCGACGATCGGGATGTGGGTATTAATCCAGACACAACCAAAATCAAAGGCTCTTGCACATCTCATTGCTCGACCATGATTACTTGTCCAGACACTTGAAGCAAGGCCGTAGGCAACGCCGTTAGCCATTGAAATCGCTTCTGCCTCATCCTTAAATTTTTGGACAGTAATTACTGGTCCAAAAATCTCGTTCTGAATCATCTCGTCATCTTGGCGAAGGCCTGCGATAACTGTTGGTGCGAAGAAATAACCTGGACGATCAACTTTGCTTCCACCAGCAACAATCTTCGCGTGGCTTGGGGTGCGCTCAACAAAGCCAGAAACTCGCGCAAGTTGGTCGGCGTTATTTAGAGCGCCATAAAGCACATCTTCAGTTGGGCCACCAGTTGCAATATTATTCTTTGCTTGATTTGCAAGAAGTTCGACAAATTTATCGTAGACATTTTCCTGGACTATTACTCGAGTAGCCGCAGTGCAATCCTGGCCAGCATTAAAGAAGCCAGTGATTGCTATATTTTCAGCAGCGTTTTCAAGGTCGGCATCATCAAATACAACTACTGGGGCTTTACCACCAAGTTCAAGGTGTACTCGCTTTAATTCACTCGCTGCAGATTTAGCAACTTCAATACCTGCACGAACTGATCCGGTAATCGAAACCATGGCAGGTATCTTGTGTTCAACAAGTGTGCGTCCAGTTTCACGGTCGCCACAAATAACATTAAATACGCCCTTTGGTAGAAACTCTGACATAACTTCTGCCATAAATACAGTTGATGCTGGAGTTGTATCACTTGGCTTTAAAACAACAGTGTTGCCTGCTGCAATTGCCGGTGCCCACTTCCAAACCGCCATCATCATTGGATAGTTCCATGGGGTTACTTGTGCGCATACGCCGATTGGTTCACGACGGATAAATGAGGTCATTCCGCGCATATATTCGCCCGCTGATTTACCTTCAAGATTTCTGGCAGCACCCGCAAAGAAGCGAATCTGATCTAACATCGGTGGAACTTCTTCGGAAGTAGTTAGAGATATTGGCTTACCGGTGTTCTCCACCTCTATTGCAATTAGCTCATCACTTCTTGCCTCGAAGGCATCTGCAATTTTATTTAGTGCGCGTTGACGTTCAGCTGGAGTTGTATCGCGCCATTCGACAAAAGCGCTACTTGCGGCGCTGAGTGCGCTATCGACATCATCCACTCCAGAGACTGGGGCTGTTGCATATGCCTGACCTGTGGCTGGATTAATAATTTCACTTGTTGCACCAGACTTTGCTGGTAAGGATTTTCCAGCAATAAAGTTATTTAGCTTTTTCATCCTCAGAGATTATCTCGGACGCGGCCAATTGACCACATGCGCCATCAATTTCTCGACCTCTTGTGTCTCGAACCGTTACTGGAACTTTATAGCTCTCTAAAACCCGAACGAACTCCGCTTCATCTTCGGGGCGAGATGCAGTCCATTTTGAACCAGGGGTTGGATTTAGTGGGATTAAATTCACATGGGCATTTCGATTCTTCAAAAGACGTCCCAATAAATCTGCGCGCCAAGCCTGATCATTAATGTCCCGAATCATGGCGTATTCAATTGAATAGCGTCGACCTGTCTTTGCTTCATATTTATCAGCAGCGGCTAAAACTTCACGAACTTTCCAGCGCGAGTTGATAGGAACCAAAGTATCGCGAAGTTCATCATCCGGAGTGTGAAGTGAGACTGCAAGTGTTACTGGAATTCCTTCATCGCAAAGTTTCTCAATTCCATTTACTAAACCAACCGTTGAAAGCGTTACCGACCTTGCACCAATTCCAAGTCCATCTGGTTGTGGCGCGGTGATATTTCTAATTGAACGCATTACTGGGTTGTAGTTAGCCATTGGTTCGCCCATGCCCATGAAGACCACATTTGAAAGTCTGGTTTCTCCGCCCGGTAATTCGCCATCAGCACAGATTCGTGCAGCTGCAACAACTTGAGCGGTAATTTCGCCGGCAGTTAGATTGCGGGTTAGCCCTGCTTGCCCGGTTGCACAGAAAGGACAATTCATTCCACAGCCAGCTTGTGAAGAGATGCAGACCGTAGTGCGATCGGAATAGCGCATCAGGACGCTCTCGACTAAAACTCCGTCATGCAATCGCCATAAATCTTTACGAGTCTTGCCACTATCTGTTGTAACAGATTTAACCAGGGTAATTAACTTTGGAACGAACTCTTTGGCAAGGGTCTCACGAAGATCTTTCGGGATATCACTCCAGGTTTCAGTATCGTCGTTGTAATGTGTAAAGAAGTGAACCGCCATCTGGTTTGCCCGAAATGCTGGAATTCCAAGTTCAATTGCTAAGGCTTTGCGCTCGGCCGGATCTAAGTCCGCAAAATGTTTTGGTGGCTTTACTCGTTGCTTTGGCTCGTCAAAGACTAATTTTAACTCGCTCATATCTTGAAGTGCCTAATAAATTCGAGAGCAAACCAGACCGCTGGTCCAGTGAATAAGACGGAGTCGATTCGATCGAGCATTCCCCCGTGGCCAGGCAAAATAGTACCCATATCTTTTATCGCTAAATCTCGCTTCACGGCTGATTCAATTAAATCCCCACATGTTGCAGTAACTACCGCAAGTAAACCAATTGCCGCACCGATCCACCAAGTATGCCCAAGTGCATATTGAAATATCAGCGCTGAACCAATAGTTGTTGCAATTATTGAACCAATTAAACCTTCCCAAGTCTTCTTTGGAGAGATGTGAAGAGCCAGTGGGTGTTTGCCAATTAAGACCCCAAAAATATAAGCGAAGGTATCGTTACAACTTACGAGAACTACGAGCGTGAAAATTCGAGCAAGACCCTCTTTATCGTGGGCTAGCAGCAGAATAAAACCGCCGAGAAAAGCTAGATAAAATATTGCAAATGCTGCAGCAGTAGATTTACGGACAAAATCTTTAGGGTTTTTGAAGAGAATATAAACCAAGACATTTGGGATTGCGATCGCGGTTGCAACTGCCAATCCAGATACTCGACCAAACCAAGCAGCCGCAAGCAGAATAGTTATTGCTGCTGCTATTACATTTCCTGGAAGTTCAATGCCGCCAGCCTTATATGCCCGAATTAGCTCTCTTGCTGCTAAAAGTATTGCAACCCAAACAAAAATTGCGAAGAGAAATTTAACAAATGAAATAGTTACAAAGACCACTGCGAGGAGGGAAAGTGAAACAAGGATTGAAGGCCCTAATTTGCGTCCAGCCCTGGCATTGATCGCCTCATTTAGCGAGTGAAAGTCATCCATAATTTAAACTTCGAGAAGTTCGGCCTCTTTATGCTTCAAGAGTTCATCGATTTTTGCTACGTGATCTGAAGTTATCTTCTCTAAATCTTTCTCACCGCGAGCTACATCATCTTTCCCAGCAAGTCCATCCTTCTCTAACTTCTCCATCGCCTCTTTTGCGGTGCGGCGAATGTTGCGAATTGAGATTCGAGAATCCTCAGCCTTATTACGTGCAACCTTGATGTAATCCTTACGACGCTCTTCAGTTAATTGTGGGAAATTTACGCGAATAACGCCACCATCGGATGCTGGATTTACCCCGAGATCTGATTCGCGAATCGCTTTTTCGATTGCTGCCGATGCGCCTTTATCGAATGGCGAAACAATCGCCATACGTGGTTCTGGAACTTGGAAAGAGGCAAGTTGTGAGAGCGGTGTCATTGCTCCGTAATAATCAACGACAATCTTCGCAAACATCGCAGGATGGGCGCGACCAGTACGAATTGCGCCGAAATCTTCCTTCGCAACTTCAACTGCCTTATTCATCTTCGAAGTTGCATCACCTAAAGCTGTTGAAATATCGCTCATGTTCTCCCCTTATAGCCTTACGAAACTAAAGTTCCGACGCTATCGCCACGAACTGCTCGTGCGATATTGCCCTTGTTCTTCAAATCGAAAACAACAATCGGAAGGTTATTTTCTCGGCATAAACTAAATGCCGCGGCATCTGCTACTGCTAATGACTTAGATAAAACATCATCGAAACTTATGTTCTGGTACTTAACTGCTGAGGGATCCTTCTTTGGATCGGCTGAATAAACACCATCAACTCCACTCTTTGCGAGTAAGAGCGCTTCGGCACAAACTTCAAGTGCGCGTTGCGCAGCAACGGTATCTGTTGTAAAGAATGGCATTCCAGCACCAGCACCGAAAATTACTACGCGCCCCTTTTCTAAGTGTCGGATAGCGCGGCGAGGAATATAAGGCTCAGCAACTTGCCCCATTGTGATTGCGGTCTGTACTCGGGTATCAATACCCTCTTTTTCTAAAAAATCTTGAAGCGCTAGACAGTTCATAACTGTTCCGAGCATTCCCATATAGTCGGCGCGAGCGCGATCCATTCCACGTTGTTGTAGTTCTGCGCCACGGAAATAATTACCGCCACCTACAACGATTCCGATTTGAATTCCGCTGCGAACTACATCAGCGATTTGAGTTGCAACATCATGAACTACATCGGGATCTACACCGATACCTTTTTCGCCACCAAATACTTCGCCAGAAAGTTTAAGGAGCACTCTCTTATAACCTTTGCGGGCCATATTTAAGTGCTCCTTATCTACTTTTCTTACTAGTTTCTTATTAGTTCTAATAGGCGAGATTACTGTCCAACTCGGAATCGGTGAAATGCCGACACGGCTGTCTTTGCCTCATCTGCGATTTGCTGAACGGTCTTCTTGGCATCTTTAGCGAAGGCTTGCTCAAGCAAGCTAACTTCCTTAACAAAACCAGTTACGCGGCCCTCAACAATCTTGGCGATTGATGCCTCAGGCTTACCCTCTGCGCGGGCACTCTCTTCGGCGATGCGACGTTCGGTCTCAATGCTTTCGGCAGGAATATCTTCGCGACGAACGAATTGTGGAGCGAATGCTGCAATATGTTGCGCAATATCTTTTCCAGCTTCAGCTGCATCCTTAACAAGTTGAACCAAAACTCCAAGTTGTGGTGGCAAATCTGGGCTAGTGCGATGCAAATAAAGTGAGACTGGAGAACCTTGAAGAACTGCTACCCGGCGAAGTTCGATCTTCTCGCCGAGAGTTGCATTTCCTAAGTCAATTACTTCTTGAACAGTCTTACCGTTTGCCATTTTTGATGCGCCAAACTCTGCAATCTCGCCAATCTTGCTTGAAAGCAAGTGGGCTAGAAGTTCATCTGCAAGCTCTTGGAAGCGATCGCCCTTTGCGACGAAATCAGTTTCACAATTCAATTCAAGCATTACGCCAACATCGCCCTCAGCCTTAGCAAGCACCAAACCATTTGATGTTGTACGGCCTTCGCGCTTTGTTACGCCTTTTTGCCCCTTAACGCGGATAATTTCAACGGCTTTTTCGTAATCGCCATCTGCTTCATCAAGCGCCTTCTTGCAATCAAGCATTCCGGCAGCTGTTGCTTCGCGTAATCTCTTTACATCTTCAGCGGTGTAAGCCAATTTAATTATTCTCCTGTTACTTCTGTAATTGCTTCTGTAGTTGTTTCTGTAGTTACCTCTGCGGCTGGAGCATCGCCCTTTGCGAGAAGATCTTTCTCCCAATCAGCAAGTGGTTCTTCGCTCTTTGCAGTTTCAGCAACTGGTGCGACCTTATCGGCAGCAGCGGCTGCATTTGCAGAGCGTGCAGCAAGACCAGCAATTGCAGCATCAGTAATAACGCGGGTTAGAAGTGCAATTGAACGAATCGCATCATCGTTACCGGGGATCTTGTAATCGACTTCATCTGGATCGCAATTTGTATCCAAGATTGCAACTACTGGAATTCCTAGCTTGTGTGCTTCTGCAACAGCAAGGTGCTCTTTCTTAGTATCAACAACCCAAATTGCGCTAGGCAACTTAGTCATGTTGCGGATACCTTCAAGGTTCTTAGTTAGCTTCTCGCGTTCGCGACGAAGAACTAGGAGTTCCTTCTTTGTTAAAAGTTGGTCATTTGTATTCTCGAGAAGTTCGAGTTCCTTAAGACGTTGAATTCGCTTGTATACGGTTGGGAAGTTTGTAAGCATTCCACCAAGCCAGCGCTCTGTAACGTAAGGCATTTGCACGCGAGCAGATTGCGCCTTGATTGACTCATGTGCTTGCTTCTTGGTTCCTACGAAGAGGATATGTCCGCCTTTAGCAACGGTGTCCTTAATGAATTCGTAAGCACTATCAATTAGTGCAAGTGATTGTTGGATGTCGATGATGTAAATACCGTTGCGCTCAGCAAATATGTAGCGCTTCATCTTTGGATTCCATCGACGAGTTTGGTGTCCGAAGTGGACTCCGCTGTCGAGAAGTTCTCGCATTGTTACAACCGCCATGGCGGCACACTCCTTTTTTGCAGATTGCAATTATGCAAAATGCACTCGGTTGATGACCTAACAATTTGTTTGGTCCCTAGTGTCTTAACACCGACCGTTTTAATTAAAACGGACCGAAATGGTTAATTAGTTATTAACTAGAAGTTTCAAACTAATAAGACACGTGAAGTCACAGATCTTGCGATTTGTGCTGGGCTAATCCTAAAGGATGTCCGAGGGTACAAATTACGCGGCCACTGCCAGTTAAGCGCGAGGATGAGCCTGCTCATATGCAGCTTTTAGGCGTTCTGGTGAGACATGGGTATAAATCTGGGTTGTTGCGAGTGAGGAATGTCCCAAGATTTCTTGGACCGTTCGCAGATCGGCCCCACCTTCAAGTAAATGGGTCGCGGCGGTATGACGAAGGCCGTGCGGACTCATGTGTGATCCGATTGATTCCATCGAATCATAAACAACTTCGCGGACCGTGCGTTGATCAATTCGCTTGCCACGGGATCCGAGAAAGACTGCATCGTTTGAAGTTGTATTTGAAAATTCTGGTCGCCCAATCGCCAGCCAGTTCTTAATTGCACGAACTGCTGGTAAACCAATTGGAACAACTCGCTCTTTATCGCCCTTACCTAAAACTAGGAGGGTATTTCGTTCCATATCTATATCCCGAATATTTAAGCCACAGATTTCAGATACTCGAATACCCGATGCATACAAAGTTTCAATTATCGCAAGATCACGAATATTTAGCGGAGTTGGATCCTCCCCTGCCTTGGTAGCAATCGCAGCTAAGACAATCTGAGTTTGAGAATGGCTCAAAACTTCTGGCAGGGTTTTATGCGCCTTAGGGATCGCTAAATCTTGACCAATATCTGATGGAATCCAACCCTGACTTGCCCCCCAATATGTAAATGCTCTTATCGAAACTATCCGACGTGCAAGTGTTGCGCGCGAAATACCAGTTGATTGTAAGTTTGCAAGCCACGAGCGAATATGGGTTATTTGTAGCTCGGAAAATTCGGTAATTCCAAGCTTTGCGATATGAGCTAAGAAAGATTCAAGATCACTTACATAACCGCGAATTGAATTATCAGCTAAATTTCGAACTAGCGCCAGGTGCTCTTCATACTTTGCAACTAGCTCGGTGCTCATGGCGAAAGATTACTCGGGTTTTCTGCCTTGCCGCAGTAAGCCGAAGGTGACTGAATCTTCGAGGGCCATTACTGATGCGGCGATAACATTTTCGTGAACCCCAATTGTGCTCCACTCGCTCGTACCATCACTAGTTTCAACTAAGACTCGAGTTATCGCGCCAGTTCCGAGACGACCTTCAAGGATACGAACTTTGTAATCTGTAAGTTCAAGTTTTTCTAACTCGGGATAGAACTTCAATAAACCAGAGCGAAGGGCGGTATCAATTGCATTAACTGGACCATTTCCAGACCCTTCAGATTCAATCTGCTTTCCACCTGCTGAAATTGTTAAGAAGGCTTTAGAGGTAACTTTATTATTGGCATCGCGACTTACTGTTGTATCCCACTTTTCAACTTTGAAAAATGCCGCACGCTTACCATCAATCTCTTCGCGAAGTAATAATTCAAATGATGCATCTGCAGCTTCGAAGGTAAAACCACGTGACTCTAATTCTTTTACCCGTTCCACAACTCGACCAAGTACTTCTCGATCTTCTCCAATATCAACCCCAAGTTCTTGTGACTTCAATTCAATCGAAGCGCGACCAGCCATTTCAGATACCAACATGCGGCGATCATTTCCAACAGATGACGGATCTTCATGCTGGTACATCGATGGATCGACTTTGATTGCGCTGGCATGTAGACCAGCCTTATGAGCAAATGCGGAAACTCCAACATATGGTTGACGCGCACTTGGCGCAACATTTGTAACTTCAGCAACTGCATGTGAAATTCTAAAGGCCTCTCGAAGTGATCCTTCTGGAAGGACTTGTTGCTTCTTCTTCAATTCAAGATTTGCAATGATGCTGACTAGATCAGCATTTCCAGTTCGTTCACCATATCCATTTAAAGTTCCTTGTACATGCGTTACGCCAGCTGCAATTGCGGCAAGTGAATTTGCAACAGCGCAACCAGTGTCATTGTGACAGTGGATTCCAAGACGCGCACTTGATGCAGTTAATACCTCGTGAACAACTTGTGAGAGTTCATCCGGCAACATGCCGCCATTGGTGTCGCATAAAGCGATTACATCTGCGCCTGCTTCTGCAGATACGCGAACAACTTCAAGGGCATATGCTCGATTAGATTTATAGCCATCAAAGAAGTGTTCGGCATCTAGAAAAACCCGCTGACCACCGGCACGTAAGAATTCAATTGAATCCTTAATCATTGCTAGGTTCTCATCCAAATTTGTTTTTAGCGCAAGATCAACGTGGCGATCATGGCTCTTTGCAACAAGTGTTACACCAGCGGCACCAGAATCTTGGAGCGCGCGAAGCAGAACATCATCCGCCGCCTTTACATTTGGTCTGCGAGTAGCGCCGAATGCCATGAAGGTTGCATTCTCTAATTTAAGTTCAGTCTGAGCACGTTTAAAAAATTCGGTGTCCTTTGGGTTTGCACCGGGCCAACCACCTTCAATAAAACCAACGCCAAGATCATCTAAATGGCGGGCAATTGTCAGCTTGTCATGAACTGAGAGATTTAAGCCCTCTTGCTGGGCGCCATCTCGAAGCGTCGTGTCATATATATGAAAGTTATCATTCATTTAACAGACCTTCACATTCCAACCGCGAGTATCCGCGATTGTTCCGTGTTGGATTCCTAGCAGCGTTTCACGAATCTGCTTAGTAATAGGACCAGGAGTTCCATCACCAGTAGTCCAAGTTCCGAACTGACTCTTTGCAGCACCAATAGCGCTTACAACTGCTGCAGTTCCGCAGGCAAATATTTCAGTGATTTCGCCACTTGCAACGCCATCGCGCCAATCGTCAATTGAAATCATCTTCTCTTCAACTTTATAACCAAGATCTTTAGCAACAGCGAGAATTGAATCCCGAGTGATTCCTGGAAGTAGAGTTCCAGTTAGCTTTGGTGTTATGACGGTCGCGCCTTTTCCTGAACCTTTAACAAAATACAGATTCATTCCACCCATCTCTTCAACCCAGCGACGTTCAATCGCATCTAGCCAGACAACTTGGTCGCAACCTTCCGTTGCCGCTTGTTTTTGGGCAACGAGTGATGCCGCATAGTTTCCGCCACATTTTGCTTCGCCAGTTCCGCCAATAACTGCGCGAACATATTCAGTTGAAATCCAAACTGTGACTGCCACGGCTGCATTGAAATAGGCACCTGCCGGTGTTGCAATAAGCATGTACATCGCCTTATTTGAAGGCCTTACTCCTAAACCAACTTCAGTTGCAAACATAAAAGGACGGATATATAAAGATTCGCCAACTTTATTAGGAACCCACTTACGATCTTGCTTAACTAAAGTTGAAACCGTTTCGATGAAATCTTCAACCGGAAGTTCTGGAAGAGCTAAACGCGCAGCGCTTCTTGCAAAGCGAAGTGCATTTGCATCTGGACGAAATAACGAGATACTGCCATCGGGTTGGGAATATGCCTTCATTCCTTCAAAAATTTCCTGGCCATAGTGAAAGACCGCAGTTGCGGGATCTAGTGAGATTGGACCATACGCTTTTAATTCAGCCTCGCTCCAACCATCTGCTTCACTCCAGTTAATTACAACCATATTGTCGGTGTAATACTTTCCAAAACCGCCAGCCGCTATTTTGGCTTCGCGATCTACATCGGTAACTGGTTTAGGGTTTGGTGTTAATTTCATTTTCATTTTGCACCAGACACTCCGGCGGCAAGTGCATCACCAATTTGAACTGTGCTGCGCTTCGCATCGCCACGAGTTAGAAGATCTGCGGCAACCGCACGTTCGATATCAGCAGCAGCGTCAGTTAAACCAAGATGTGAAAGCATCATTGCAACAGACATAACGGTTGCAGTTGGATCGGCAAGAGATTTGCCAGCGATATCAGGAGCAGAACCGTGTACCGGCTCAAACATAGAGGGAAATTCACCAGTTGGATTTATATTTCCAGATGCGGCTAAACCAATGCCACCACAGATTGCTGCTGCAATATCTGTCAAGATATCCCCAAAGAGATTATCGGTAACAACTACATCAAAACGTTCTGGGTTTGTAACGAAGAACATTGATGCGGCATCAACATGTAAGTAATCAGTTGTTATATCTGGAAACTCTTTTGCCACTTCATTAAAGGTGCGAGTCCACAGGCCACCGGCACGAGTTAAAACATTGTTCTTGTGAACAAGCGTTAACTTCTTGCGTGGACGTAATTGGGCGCGAGCAAAAGCATCACGGATAACGCGTTCTGCGCCACGACGAGTATTTAGGCTCTCTTCAGTTGCGATTTCATCTTTAGTTCCAGCCGCAAGGGTTCCACCGGCTCCAACATATGGGCCTTCAGTTCCTTCGCGAACAACTATGAAATCGATTGAATCCGAATTTACAAGTGGTGACTTAACACCAGGATGCAACTTCGCTGGACGGAGATTTACATAATGATCAAAGGCGAAGCGAAGTTTTAATAATAGACCGCGCTCTAGAACCCCACTTGGAACAGTTGGATCGCCAACAGCGCCGAGAAGAATTACATCGGCCTTAGCAAGTTCTGCCATTACAGAATCTGGAAGAGTTTCACCAGTTTTGTGCCAATACTTTGCACCAAGCTCGTAATTCGTCTTCTTAAATTCCACGCCATAATTAGCGGCAACAACATCTAGAACTTTAAGTCCTTCAGCAACAACTTCAGGACCGATGCCATCGCCACCGATTACAGCTAAATTAAAACTCTTCATGATTTCCCAACTTATCCGATCAGATTAACTGCTTGGACTTGCTTGGCGCCGATCTCTTTCTTAAGTTCTGCAACCACATCTGATGAAACACTTGAATCAACAGTCAGGACCATAAGTGCATCGCCACCAGCGCTATCGCGGGCAACCTGCATACCGGCAATATTTATCTTCGCCTTACCAAGAGCATTGCCAACGATGCCAACAATTCCTGGACGATCGGTGTAACGCAAGAAGAGAAGATTCTCAGTTGGAGCAAGGTCTAGATCGAATTCATCAACAGCGATGATTTTTTCAACTTTACGAATACCCATAAGAGTTCCATTTACGATAACAATTCGGCCATCATTTAACGCTGCACGCAA